>ENA-OYCF01000011-OYCF01000011.1-human-gut-metagenome-genome-assembly--contig:-NODE-11-length-41334-cov-13.443058_pt1 | contig 41334 bp, 47 predicted proteins | sample MGYA00243456_ERZ652879 | MGnify/ENA primary metagenome ERZ652879 (study PRJEB26926, sample SAMN06164638) | human gut metagenome | biome: ENVO:00009003; feature: ENVO:2100002; material: ENVO:00002003...
TGAACTTGAAGTCCTTTGGAAAGCGTTTTCCGTCGAATAGGTCGCAGATGTCCTCTGTCGGGTGGTTGTTGCTGATATGGATTTCGATACCGATAACAAAAGGGAGAGCCTGCCATCTGGTGTGGTCGGCTGTCCTGTATGCCATGTTGTTCTCGGTCGCTGTCATTCGGAGGGCGTTCTTGTAGCTGGAGCGGTAAACGCCACGCCCTGGGTGATATGCGGCAGCAGCCTTGGAGAGGCGCAAGGCTCCGCTCTTGTCTCGCACCCTTCTGAATAACTTGTTCGGTTCCTTTAGGTATTTGCGGATATCGCGACTCAGTTCTGCTGCGCTCTTCCCTTCGCCCATTCCGAGTTCGAGGGCGAGTTCCATTTCATCCTTGAACTGCTGGGTGAGGTTCCATACCCTCTTGCTGAGCCCCATCCCTGCCTCCTTGCGGTCTATGAAGGCGTTGAGTGCCTCCAAGTGTGGGTGCTTCCACGCCTGTACGGTCTGCTTTGGGAGCTTCGCCTTGCCGATGACCGATTCCACCATTGCGTCGTTCTTGGTGTTGGAGAGCGTCCAGCTTTCCTCGTCCCCATCCTCGATGTTCGTCTGTAGGCTGGAGTATAGGTCTTGCATGAGTGCGTCCATTTCCCTCTTCAAGGCTGGGAAGTCCTCGAAGTGGAACTCTTGCTCTTTGTCTGCGTCAAAAAGGGATGGCGCAGCCGCTTGCGTCAATCGCTTCACGGCTGCGTCGTATAGGCTGCTCACCTTCTTGGCTCTCTTGGCGAGGTTCTGCTTGTGCTTCTCGTCGTATGTTGCAATGGTGATTCTTGTTGGCATTGTTCAATCCTTTACATGGTTGGTTCGTTGGAGAAGGCATCGGCTGCTGCATTCTCCTCGTCTATGATTCTCTGCTCTTCCTCGTCCACCTCTTCCTCTGGCACGATGTTGATTTCTCGGATAGCGGTGCGTCTCGATACGATAGGCTTGCCTCCTGTTGCGTCGCTCATGTCCTTGATTTGCTGGCTTCGGTCATTGATTTGGAACGGAATTATTTTGTTCTCCACCACGAGGGTGTCGAAGGCTGTTGCGAGTTCGGGGAACATCTGCTTGCAGAAAGCTCGTATAACGTTCACCTCCCTGTCGAAGAACTCCAGCCAATCGCCCGACTCGTCCGTGACCTTCATCTGGCAATCGATGAAGAGCATCTTGCGTGCCTCTCCGCTCATTGGTGTCGCCTTCATCTGCTCCATGCTCATGTCGGGGAGCTGGAGGCTGGTGTGGATGTTGCGTCTGAGTTCCTCGGTTTGGAGCTTCAAGGCATCGGTTGCCTGGTTCCACGTTGCGTACTCAGCCTTGTCCTTCTGTCCGTATCGGAGGACGTTGCGCCCTGCGTTGTCATCGACAGGCTCCTGCTTCTTGTTCTTCGGTGCGGTCACCTGCTGGCTGTCCGAGTAGATTACCCAGGTTGGTCGGCTGTTTTTGCGCAGGTAGTTGCCCTGTCTGCTGACCGTCCACTCCAGCTCGTAGCCGTTGTCGCTCTGGTCTTCCCATATCGGGAGTTCTCGGTGGATGTAGATGCCTGCAATCTTTCCGATGTTGATAGGCTCTGGCTCCATGTCTTCCTCCCATCCGTTGCCGTCCCTGCTGACCCAGCGGTAATGGAAGGCATCGGTGTAGGTGTCGAAGTAGGTGAGCTGCTCCATTCCCTTCTTTCGGCTGTATTGGACGCTGAGGGCTATCATGTCATCGTATTCATCGAAAAGTGGGTACAGGATGTCTCCGTCCATCGGGGAGAAGACCCTGCAGCGGAGCTTTAGCTTGCTCTTGTGCCCTGCGTAGATGGTGTCCTGCTCCTGGGCAAACCAAATTGTCACCATCTCGCAGCTTGCAAAGAGCTTGTGCGCTCGCTTTAGGTTCAGCGCATTGATTCGGTTGCGCTTGAAGATTGCCTCCATGATGTCTGCAGCCTGCTTCTCATCATCCGTCTTGGTGGTGTACTTTCTCTTCGTTGGGATTGTGAACATGAGTTCCTTCATTCGCTTCACCGCCTGCTTCTGTATGCTGTAGGTGATTCTGGTCATCTTCTCCACCTTGCCCTTGCGCACCTTGTCTCGGTAGTGGCGGTCGGTGTACACTGGGTGTTTCTTTGGCTCGTACTCCTTGCGCAAGTTCCCCCAAGGGATGACATCGAGGCTCTTCTGCTTCAAGTCGTCGATGATTTGCGCTGGCATTCTGTTCTGTCTGTCGATAATCTCTTTGATGTCTGGCATTGTTTGATTCTCCTTATGCTTGGTGTTGTTAATAAATCTCATCCTCGATTTCTTCCTCTTCCTCGTCGGTGATCTGGGCGCAGGTAATCAATCCGAAACGCTCCACCACGCCTGTCGTGCAGTCGGGCGCATCGTCGTGCTCGTTTCCTCCCTCCTTGCGGTAGGATGTCATTGCGTTGTGGTAATGTGGGAACAATAACTCCCATCCTGCTGGGAAGAAGACCATGTTCATCACCTTCGAGCTGTTGATGAAGATTCGTGTCTGCTTGTTGGCGGTCTGGGCGAGGTCAATGAAGACCATTATCCAATTTCCAAGGGTGCGGACGAGCTTCTCCACGTTCCTTCTGAACCCTCGACCTCCGTTGTTGCTCTCTACCACGACCTCCTCGGTTTGGTTCCTCACCAGCATCCTCGCCACGGCTGGCTCCGTGAACTCCATGCTCTTGTTGGTGAATAGGATGTCGGTGACGTAGCATCCGCTCTCGTACTCGTCGTAGCAAATGGCGCAGAGCCAGTCGGCTCCTGTGTCTGCTGTGTCGATGTAGCACTTGCGCCTTGGCAGGTGCGCCTCTATCGGGAGGGTGTCGTATGTCTTGAAGTGGGAGTACATCAAACCCTCGATAGGTGTCGGGTTCTGCATGTACTGCGTCTCGAAGACAAAGGAGTTGGCGAGGCGTATCTTCTCCAATTCCTGCAGCGTGTGCTTGAACGCCCATAGTGGCATTCGGTTTCCTTTCTCGTCCGTGGTGATGCACGGAAGGCTGACCACCGTCCAATCGTCAGGCTCAATCTCTTGCAGGTAGCCGCATAGGTCGTGCTCGTGCAGTCTTTGCATGATGATGATGATTGGCGTGTTGCGGCTGTTCACTCGGTTTCGAATGGTTGTCTCGAATCGTCGGTTCACTCGCTCACGCACCACGTCGCTCAGTGCATCCTCTGGCTTTATCGGGTCATCTATGATGATGGCTCCTGCGAATCGGTAGGGGAGCGGATTTCCCTGCTCGTCCACTCTGTCCACCTCTCCTGCTCCGAAACCTGTAATCTGTCCGAGCGTGGAGGTTGCGTAAACTCCACCGCCTTGCTCCGTGTCCCATTGTGCCTTGGTGTCGCTTCCGTATTTCACCCTGGTCTCAAACATGCGCTGGTATGCCTCGCAGTTCACGATGTCCTTTATCGCTATGGAGTTGTCCACAGCGAGGTCGCTGGAGTAGGACAGGTGTATGAAGTTGGAGGCTGGGTTGATGGCGAGTCCCATCGCTATGAAGTTCTTCACCGCCAGCTCCGTCTTTCCGTAGCGTGGGGCGATGTTAATGATGAGCTTGTTGATTTCGCCCTTGAGCACCCTGTCGAGTGCGTCGCAGACGGTCTTGTGGTGATGCCCGACAATGAACCGCTTTCCTCCGTTCTCCTTGAAGAAGTACCTGGTGAAGTTGAGGGGATTCTGCAACACCCACATCTTTTGCAGTTCGGTGTCGTTCATCATCTCAGTATTCCTCCTCCAGCTTCTTCAAGTACTCGATTTGCTCCTCCCTGGTGAGTGGGCGACCTTGCTCTATCGGCTTGCCCCCTGTGGTGATGTCCACCTTCTGCTGCGGCTTTCCGTATTGTCTGTCCATGAGTCTGTCCATGGTGGTTGTCTTGCCGTTCTTCATGTCGATGATTGCAGCCATAGCCAATGTCTTAGCGTATGCTGGTGTATCGTCTGCCTTAGCCAGCAGTTGGAGGTCTGCGAGTTCAAGCACGAGGATGCTCTTCTCGATGGTGTTTATTTCGTCGAGGGTCAGTGCCTCGCTCTTCTTCAGCTTGCTCTTTGGGAGCACCTGCTTCAAGAGTGCCTTGACCCTGTCCTTCTTCTTGCCCCTTGGGTTGCCGCTCTGCCCCTTCTGCCACTTGTGGCTCTCGATGTTGGCGAGCTGGCTTTCCGTCATTGTGTCTTTTCCTCTTGGCATGGCTTATCCCTCCTTCTTCGCTTTCGTTTTGGTCGCTGGCTTGCCTGCTGGCTGCTCTGGGTCGAGGATGTTGCGGACGAGTACAGCCTTCATTCCTGTCATTTCCTCCCATCGCTTGATGATTACATCCACGTAGATTGGCTCGAACTCCACCATACGGCAGCACCTGCCGAGCTGCTCTGCTGCAATGAGCGTGGTACCGCTGCCCCCGAATATGTCGAGGACGATATCCTTGCGCCTGCTGCTGTTGCTGATGAGCTTGCCAATGAGCGGCACGGGCTTCATCGTAGGGTGGTCTGGGTTCTTCTTCGGCTTGTCGCAGTCTATGACGCTTGTCGGTGTCTCTCCCTCGAATATCTGCGTGAGGAGGTCTTTCATTTCTGCCTTGCTCAGCCTCTCGATGTCCAGCTTCTTCTCGATGACCGTGGTGAGGTTTCGCTTGTCAGTGAAGTAATGGGCGGCTCCTTCCTTCCATCCATAAAGGCAAGGCTCGTGCTTCCATTGATAGTCCTGCCTGCCGAGGACGAGGCTGTTTTTGTTCCAGATCAAGCATTGGCGTGTCTCCCAGCCGATGTTCTTCACGGCTGTTCGGAAGTTGAAGCCTTGGCTGTCTGCGTGCCAAATGTAGAAGGCTGCGCCTGGCTTCATGCTGTCGCTTGCGTTCTGCAAGGTGTCGGTGAGGAACGCCACGAAGTTCTCATCAGCCATGTGGTCGTTTGCGATTTTCATCTTGCCCTTGGCTTGGTAGTCCACGTTGTATGGAGGGTCTGTTACGAGGAGGTCTGCCTGTTCCTCTCCCATGAGGGCATCGAGATATTCTCCCTTGGTGCTGTCTCCGCAAATGAGGCGGTGGTTTCCGAGTCTGTAGAGGTCGCCTGTCCTGCTGGTTGCCTTCTTCGGGGTGTTCGCCTGCACGTCGTAGCCATCGTCCTTCGCCTCTTCCTCTTCCTCTGGTTCCTGGATATCGGGGATGTCAATGGCAGCAGCCTCTATCTCTTCGAGGTTCCAATCGTTGAGGAGTGCATCGAAGTCGGTTTCTCCAAAGCTGGAGTTATCCTTCAGCACGATGCGACGCATCTTGTCCATCGGGAAGTCGTGGGGCAGAATCTTGCACGGAGCCGTCTTGTACTTGAGCTTCGTGAGTGCCTGGTATCTCATGTTTCCTCCGATGATGACGTAGCCTCGCTCGTCCTGGGTGTCGTACACGATGAGTTCTCGCAAGTCCAGCATCTCTGGGTCGTCCTTGATGGACTGCACCAGCTTCTTGAACTTGGGGTCTCGTATTCGTCGTGGGTTCTTTGGCAGTCCCTCGACCTGTCCGTCATTTGGGTGGAGCACCGCCAGCTCCATCTCCTTTCGTTGTATTCCTTTCTGCATTTTCTGTGTCCTTGGTTATTAAGCAGCCAAGGCGAGCCCTTCGTGAAGGCTCGCCTCTCTTGCTTGGTTTGTTACGCTAAAATGGTGCTGCACCACCGCCTCCTGGCGAAAATGGCAGGACGCTGCTGGCTCTTCTTGAAGCCCTGGTGCTGGAGTGGAGCTTTGAGCCTCCGCCTCCGTGTGATTCTGAACCGCTACTCATTGCTTGTTCTCCTTTTGCTTTTTGTTATTGAATACCATTCTCGTGAAGTAATCCCACGCCTTGCTGTTGCGTATCGGCTTGCGTATGGTTGCGTACTTGTCGAGAATCCTGTTGAAGTGCTCGTCGTAGAAATCATAAAGCTCTGGGTTCTCCTCCATGGTGAACTGCTCGATGTTTCCGCTGGAGCGGAGGTTGGCGGAGCCGTGGAGGACAATCTTGCGCCCACCTAATGTCTCGAAGTTCACGGTCTTGGTGTGGACTCCTGCCACCGCCAGCTGGAATCTGTCGCCAATGTCGAGCTGCTTGTAGATGTAGGGAATGAGGCTGCTTCGCTCGTTGCCCCAAAAGTAAACCGAGATTATGAGGTTCAGTTCCTCGATGTAGCCCTTCTCCATGAGCGTGTGGAGGCTGTCCACGTTGTTTTGGCTCATGGAGAGCGTGCTGATGGTCATCCTCTTGGCGCAGGCGTTCTGTGTCGTTAGGTATGCCTCGATGAAGTCCCCGAATATGAAGGAGCCGCTCACGAAGGCATCGAAACGCTCACCGAATCCAAGGCGCAGCTCCCTCGCCATCTTCTGTGCGTTGTCATAAAGCACGAAGTCTTCCCTCATCGGCACAACCTTTGGCAGAGTGTACCTCGTTTCCTCCGTCTCGTCCGATGGCAAGAACTCCATGAGGTCGAGGTCTATGTCGGGTAGCTCGAAGTTGCCGATGTCGCCCAGGAAGTCCTGCTCCTGTGCAATGGCTTCCTGTTCCTGTTCTGTGTTGTTGTATCTTCTTCTCATGTCGCAAAAATACGGCTTTCTGATTATATTGTAATCACTTTAGGTAAAAAATTAACATTTTTCAGCCTATTTCCTTGCAAAAATCGACTTTTTCGCTGAAGGTTTCCCTCTGAGCGTGTCGCTGGTGATGCGCATCGGAAGCTCTGCGTAGTCCCAGGCGAGGAGGGCTGCGTCTCGCCCCTCTTGGTTGAGCCTGCCCAGCTTTTGTAAAGTTATTTCCTCGATTTCCTCCTTGGTTATCTTTCGGTCGGCTCCGTGCCAGCACTTAGGGAGCGGTCTCTTGAACTCGTAGGGGATGCCCCAGTGCTCCATCATCTGCCCGATGGTTCGGCTGACCTGTTCGTTGCGTCCCTGGTCAACTCCGAGACTGGCTATTCCTTGCTTTCCCTGCCATCGCTTGATGTGGTAGTTGCCGTGGTTCATCCATCCTGCCTCGATGACGACCTTGAAGTCCCATTTGTCAATTTCTGCGAATTGGTGGTATTTTTCCTTGATGAAGTCGAGGAGGCTGGGGAAGGTGAGCATCTGGACTTGGAGCTTGTGCGTGCTCATGTCGAGCATTGCGATGCCGTTTCTGTCTGTATCTGGGTCTATTCCGATGATTATTTGCTCTCTGTGGCTCATTTTCGTGCCTCCTGCTGCGTTTTTGTTTCGTTGCTTGGTGTTTCCTCGTTCGATGTTGTTTCGTGACTCTGTGTGGCTTCATTTTGGCTCACAGCCTCATTTTCCTCTGGCACGGCTATCTTCACCTCGTAAAGCAGCCACGCAATGTATATGATTCCAGCGAGGATGCAGGCTGTTGATATGGCTGCGTCCGTGAATGTAATCTGAATCGTCATTTTGCTTGTCTCGTTCTTTTGTTTGTTGTTTTACTTGGCTCTTGCTCGCTTATGCGTGCGCCTGCCTGTATGCGTGTATGTGTGTGCGCCCTATGTGTGGGTGTATGCGCACCCCCTCCCAAACCCTCCCCCTCATTCGAGGCTGTGGCTCTCAGTGGTAGCCGTGCTTGGTGTTCGGGCGGCTTCTTATTCGGTTCCAGATCCAAGTGTTGCCCTTTGGCTGGCGGCTCTTGCGCTTGGCTGTCGCTGCCTGGCTACTCTTGCTGGAGTGGTGGAGGTGGAGCTTGTGTTGCTCCCTCGTTTCCTCTCGGATGTCTGGGTCTATGTAGTATTCGATGTTGTAGCGATTGCAGTAATCGTCAATATCGAACTTAGGCACGTCCTGCGGTTGTTGCGCCTGGTAGTATTCGAGAACCGCTTCGATTTCCTCCCTTGCGATTCCGTGTGCGATTGCAAGTTTTTCGATAGCCTCGCTCAAATTTATTTTTTCCATGTGACTTTCTGTTTCTTTTCTGTTATGCTGTCGCAGGAAGGGTTGCCGTTGAATATCGGCTTGCCTGTCTTGCCGCAGACCCATGTGTTGATGCTCTCGTATGCGTGACCGCATCGGGCGCATTGCGTTCCCTGCGGTCTTTGTCCTGTTCCGCTCATCGTCTCGTTATTCCTCTGAGGTTGGTTTCCATGCGCTCGATGTCGTATCTGCTGTGTGGGTAGAGTGCCTTGAGCTTCCACGCTCTGTTGTGGTATGGAGGCTTGTCTTGGCTCACCTCGATGTTGCATACCTTGCCTGTCCCCTTGTCAATGACTGCGAGGAGGTGGGCTTCTTTCGGACGCTGTGGCTTGACTTCCGTCTGCTTCAACCATTTCAAGTAATTCAAGTGTTCGCTCATTCTTTTGTCTCCTTGGGCTTCTTGCCCTTTTTCTTCGGTTTGATGTCTATCTCCACGAGCTCGTCTTGGTCGGCTGGCTTCTGCACCGCCTTGAATGGTGTCATGTGGCAGGTCTCCTGGACTTGCATCACTTGCTCATAAAGGATGAACATCTTGTCGGTGTTCTTGCGAGCCAGCTTGTTGGCTTGGATTGCAGCGATTCCCTTCTTGGCGATGTCCTGCTTGATGATTTTGCTCGTCTCATCCTCGCCCATCTCTGCGATGGCGTACAGGGTTCTCGCTTCACCCTTTGGCTCTGGCTCCATGAACTGCTCCTGGATTCTGAGCACTCCCTTCTTCAAGCTGCCTATGATGTCTTCCATTATGGCTTTGCCTTCCAGCTTCTGCTCGTCCCCTGGCTTCCAAACCTTGGGGATTCCCTCCCATCGGGTGATGCGGTCATAGAGTGCGTCCACGTCCTGGGTGTAGGTTTCCTCGATTCCCTCGCTGTGGTTCTGCACCAGATCATGCATCACGTTGAAGAACGAATCCTCGGATTTCTGTAGGGAGTTGATGGCTGGCTGCACGCCCTTCATGTAAAGTCCCCATTTCTCGATGATGTTCTCCATCTCTGCGAATAGGAGGCTCTGCACGCTGTGGAGGTGGTAGAAGGTGGCGGTGATGAAGCCGAGCCTTCTCACGATGCCTGCGTGTTGCGCCACTCCTATCGGGGTGTTGATTAGCTCTCGTTCCTCTGCCGTCATCTCGTTGTTCCAATAATCACGCACCGCCTTCGGGGCGACGAGCTGCTGTGGTTGTTGTGCAAGTGGATTCTGTTGCTTTCTTGGCTGTGCGCTCCACTTGTTGCGCTTCTTCTTTCTTCCCATATTCCGTGTTGCTTAATGTGTTTGTTTGAATTTCTTTTTCTCCCAGCGGCTTGCAAGGCTTACCGCCTTTTGGATTCTTGCGTCCCCTCTGCTGCCCAACATCTGCGCTACCCAGTTGCATGGGTGGACGCATTGGTTGTATCTGTCCCATCGGTGAATCCAATAAAAGCTTATCTTGTGGAGCGGCAGGTCGTTCTCTGGCTGCTGGCGCAGAATCTTCTTTGCTTGTCTTGCCTTCATTATCGCACCTCCTTTCCGTTCACCTTCATCACGTTCGACTCGTGGATGTATCGGTGGAGGCTCACCTTGGACGGCATTCCGTCCTTTAGGCAGGTCTTGCCGAGGAAGATTCGGGACGTTGTTCCGTCCTTCTCGGTTGCCGTCTCTATGTTCTCCACCTTGATTGCCCTTCCGTCCAGCCGTGCCTGGATAATGTCCCCGACCTTGATTTCGGCTGTCGTTGCGTACTCGATTTTCTTAGCCATTGTCTTGTTTCTTTCGTTGGTTCTCCAATTCCTGCAGTATTGCGTCCGTGGTTTTGACCACCATGTTCGCCAGCGGCTTGTAATCGGTGCAAATGTACTCTGGGTTGGAGCAGTACCCGATTGTCGCTGCGAGGATGAGCTGCTTTCTGAACTCGGAGCGTGCGTCATCAATCACTATCACGTTCTGCTTCATGCTGTCCTCCTTCCTGATGTTGGTCATTGGCGAGTTCGTTCTGCAATGCGATGATGTCCGCTGTCAGCTCTCCCCATGACTGGGTGCTGTGCTTTCGTGTGTCCACGTGGTCTTTCGCCACCTGGCAGATGATAGCTGCCATTCCTCTGTCGTTCTTTGCGGTGGTGTAGAGGAGATTGACGAGGTCTTTCTTCGTTCCCTTCCATCCGATGCTGACCTTGTTGTCCGCAGTCTTGGTGATGGCGATGTACGCCTCTCCCTGCTTGGTTCTTGTGTTCGCCTGGAACTTGCGCAGCTGCTTCACTGAGTGGAGCTTCACTGCCTTACTTGCTTCGATTTTCATTTTCTTGTTGGTTTTGAATTGTTTCTATTGCTCTGAATATCTCGTATGCGACCTGCGGCACCCATGCGTTGCCGTATGCCTTTATGCTTTCCTGTCTCCACTTTCCGAAAGAAACGGATAGGTCGTCCATCCGAAAGGGAAGCCCATCATCTCCTCTACGAATAGTGGGTTCAGTTGTGGGGAAGCCTTCGAATCCCCTGTTTGCTCCTCGTTCAATCGGGTTATGAAGTCTGGCAGCATCTCTCCCCATCGGGTGAACTGCCCCTTGCGCCTTCTCGTCGTGGTGATGGTGTTGCCCTTGTAGTCCCTTGCCGATGGTGTCGGCATCAATCCGTTCACCGCAAGTGCCGTGAGGCTCCGTCCCATCTGGCTGTTCGGGTTGAGCTTGTGGGTGTACTTCGTCGCCTCCACTGCGTTCGGTGTGGGGAGGAGTCCCATTCTCGCTGCCTTGGCTATGGTGGGTCTCTCCTTCGCCCCTGGCGATGGGCTTCTGTTCATCCGTCCGCTCCCTTTGTCCGTAGCAGTTGGTGTCGGCAGTAGTTCCGTCGGGTAGAACTCCGTCTTGCCCTCCTTGCAGCATCGCTTCAATCCCTGCGTCTGTACGGTGGGCAACAATCCAGATCCTGTCTCTTCTGTGGGGTGCTCCGACACTGCAAGCTGGTATAAGGAGCGGCTGGACTTCGTATCCTGCGTCCTCGATGTCTTGGCAGATTCTGTCAAGGGTGAACCTGCTTTCAGTTCGGTATAGGTCTCTCGCCTCGAATAAATCGGGCGTGTGACCCATGTAAGTCGTTTCGCTGGACTCCACCATCGTTGTGATTCCAGCAACATTCTCACCAATGACCCAAGTGGGGTGTATTTCCTTGATTGCCCTATGCATCTCTTGCCAGAGGTAGCGGTTGTCCTTCTCTCCCTTTCTTCTTCCTGCGAGGGAGAAAGGCTGGCAGGGGAACCCTCCTGTGAGAACATCGATTTTGCCCCCCCATTTGGTAAAATCCGTTTTTGTGATGTCTTCATAACTTTCTGCGTTTGGAAACCAAAAATCTAAAACCTTGCGAGGAAACTCCTGTATCTCGCAGTGGAAGACGTTGCGCCATCCCATCCAGGCGGCTGCGACCTCTGCGCCACCGATACCCGAGAAGAGGCTGGCGTGCGTCATCATGGGTTGCCTCCTTCCCCCTTGAATAATGACATCGCCTCCCAATCCTTGCCGTTGTAGGTGACGAGTCTCTTGGTGATGTTGGCGACCATCATTCCTGGGCAGTACTGCGTCTTCATGTTGAAGCCCTCGAAGATGTGGCTCGTGATGCTTCCGTCCACGTCCTGGTATTGCACGAGGTATGTTTCCTTCCTTGCCATGATTTCCTGCACCCTCGCTATCTCGTTGTCGATTTCCTTCTCCAGCCTCTTGCTGTTCACGAGGGCGGTCTTTCGCTCCTCGCTGCTTGGTCGACTGTTGAAGAACGCCTTCTGCTGGGTTCGCATCTGGGCGACCTTGTCGAAGAATTCCTTGTTGTCCATGTTCGCCTCCTTCCTAAACCGCAGCCGTGGCTGTTCTCTTGTCGATGTACTCCTGGCGGACGCTGCAAAGTTGCTTCTCGCAGCTCTGAATGTTGTCTGCCGTCACTCTCTGCACTGGGATTCCGTCGATGATGAGGGCGGTGTATGTCGCTCCCTTGCTGTCGGTGTAGTCCCCGATGCAAATCTTAGTGTTAGCCTCGTGGCGTGTCTGTGCCTCCTGGCTACGCTGGCTTGCCTTGCGGTATGCCTCTATTGGGTTCCAAATCTTCATCATAAGTCCTTCAGCTCCTCCTTCTGCTTGTTAATCTCGATGTTGATGACATTCAAGACGTTCATCTTGACCTCCTTTGGCAGGATGATGCAAACTCCCTGCTGCTCTCCGCTTGGTGTCTGCTTCTTTGGCGTAGCCACCAGCACGTGGCTCTCGCTGTCTGCTAATAACTTTCTTGCGTCCTCCAGCTTTGGGAGGCTCTCCGCAATCTCATGGATGCGTTCTAAATTCTTGATGCTTGCCATTTTCTTGTTGTTTAATCTGTTTGTATTTTTGCTCGGTGCGCCTGTCTTCCTCGATGGTGTTCATCTCGTATTCAGCCTGCACCTGCTTGATGATATCCCATTCCTCACGGCTCATGATGTTCGGGTTGTGCGCATCCTGCCATTCCTTGCGCTCCTGCTGCGTCCGCTCCCTCTTGGCGTATGCCTCGTTGCGCTCTCTGACGAACTCGTTCAGTCCCTTCATGATTGCTATCGGGTCAACGCTGCCGTAGAACTTGTCGTAGCTGCCCTTCTTGAACCTTCGGCAAAAAAGCATAATCTCCGCCATGTTCAAAAATCCGTAGTCATCGGTGATGAGCTGGATGATCTGGTCGAGCTGCCTGTCCGTTATCTTGTCCCTGGCTCCGCTGAACTCGGAGAGGTCTGCGATTTGGTATGCCAGCCACTCCTGTGCCGTTCCGAATCCATAGCCGATGTTCACGTTCCAAAGTGTCGGGGCGTTTTGAAAAAAGCACCGCTCTGGGTCTTTCGTGAGCTCCATCTGCCTGTCAACGTGGAAGGTCTGCAGCAGGCTATCCCTCGTATCCCATCGCTGTCGCATCTCCATCAGCTGTCTGCCTCCACTTGCTGGCAATGCCTGCGTAGCCTTCGATGCGCTCACGCTGTTCCTGCGCTCGCTGCTGGTTTCGATTATCTGTCCGACCGCCTTGGGTCTCTGCCATTGGTGTGCCATATCTGCCTCCTGGTGTTATTGCCGTTGGTGTTGGTGTCTGCTCGTCGTAGTAGCCGTCCAGCACCTTCGGGAAGTTGTTGGGTCTGAATATCCACTCGAAGTTGGCGACCCATGCCCTGCCTCCGCTGCCGTTGAGAAATCCGCTGCGTGCAGCCTTTATCATGACCCTGTACGCTGCGGTGATTCCGTACTCTCGCACCCTCGCCTCGAAGAATGCCCTGCGCTGCCCTGCAATCTTGCCCTTGAGCGATGGTATCTTCTTCTGCTCCATGAGTCGGTTGAACTGCTGGCGCACCTTCTCGAAGTCTATCTTGCTTTCCTTTTGGGTTTTTTGGCTCGCTTCGTTTTTCGCCTCCTGCGCTGGTGCAGATGCAGCGTCAGAACTTGTTTCTGACGTAGCACCTTTAGGTGCTTTAATAATAGAAGCTTTAGCTTCTTTAATAACTTTTATATTAGTTATTTCTATTTCATTTTCATTTGGTGCTTTTGGTGACGTTTGTTCACGTTCGTGTACGTTCGTGCTCTTTGGTGCTTTTGGTTCACGTTCTGCACGCTCTTCTTTCTTCTCCCTTGCCTCCTTTCTCTTCTGTTCCCTTGCCTTGGCTATCTGTCTGTTGCGCTCGCATTTAGCCTCGTACTTGTCGTAGTTGCGGTCGATGTTCGCTTGTATGTTCTTGAACAGGCAGCGCATTGCTCTGTCTTCCGTCTCGAACTCCTCGCCCCTGTTTGCGTAGGCGAGCAATCCTTTCAGAATCTTTCCAGCCTCTTCATCGGAGAAGTCCTCCAGCATCCTCTCGGTGTCCTGTGCGTCAATGACGAAGGCTCTAATCTTTTCGTTCCTGCTCATGCTTTCTTGTTTGTATGGTAATCACTTTCGGGAGCCGCTCTGTGGCGACTCCCTCGGTGGTTGGTGTTGTTACTGCTCGATGATTACGATTGTCGGGGCTGCGTCCTTGATTCTGTCGATGACTGCGTCCATGTGCATATCTCGTTGCTGAACCACGATGTCGTGAGCCTCTGGGCTGACAAGGGTGCAGGAGAGGTCGTTCGGGTTGATTTCAACCTCTACCTGGATGGTTTCCTTTCTCATGCCCTTGAAGATTGGGAGTTGAATCTTGAAGTCCTTCGGCAGGTTGCTCTCCACGAACTGCGATTTGAGGATGCGCTGATTGCCTCGTTTGTCATCGCTCAGCTCCAGCTCCTTGTCTATCTTCGCCTTGAAGTTGCGGAGCTCGCTGACCAGCTTCATCGCCTCCTGCTGTGTCTCGAAGTAGGAGCGGAGCTGCTTGATGCGGTCTGACATGTCGAAGCAGGACATATACTCACCTGTGTTGATTCCAAACTCCTGCATCTCGCTGGAGAGGGTGAGCGTTCCTGTGACCTGATCGCTGTATGCGCTGTTCTCGTCAATGTTCAGCGTGATGCTCATCTTGTCTCTGTCCACGAGGACGTGTGCGTCTGTCTGGGCGATGCCATCCTTGCGCTTCTCTACCCAGCGTGCTGGTGCGTCGATGGTTCCGTCTATGCTTACTGCCTTTGGCTCCTTGAGTGGGAGGGCTTCTCCGAATCGGATGCAGTATCCTCCATTTTTCTCGTTCAACTCCTGGATTTTCTCGATTGCAGCCTTGGTTGCTGCGCTTTGCTCTTCTTTTGTCATTTTGAAATTCTTTTGAATGTGAAACTTATGTTACTTGTCATCTGTGCCTGTCTTCTGTGCCGTCATCTTGAAGAGGCGAGGCTGAAGCTCGTCTTGGCGTGCGGCTCTGTCATAGACCAGCAGTCCGTCGCTGTTGTAATACCCGACATGGCGTGTCTGCTCGTCCACCATCTTGTAGCAGTTCTCGTTCACGTACTCGCTCTTGCTCTTGAGCTTGTCTGCCACCTCCTTGATGGTATTCTTGTATCCTTTGATTTCCTCGTTAAGCATCTGGGTCTGCGCCTTCTTCTGTTCCTCCAGCTCCAGCTTCTTGATGCTTGCGTCCGCAAGGGTTTCCTTCAACTTCTCGACTTGGTCGCTCGGAATCGGCTTGCTGTAGCCCATCTTCTCGATTGCGTCTGCGTTGTCTTTCAGAAACTGCTCACGTTCCTGTGGGTCGGTGTATTCCTGTCCTATGAATTTCTCCATGACTGAACCTCCTTTCCTGTTGTGTAGTTAGCCCATAACTCCGTGAACTGCTTTCCGCTGTAGATAGCCAGCTCTTCTGTCTTGTGTGCAAGCCGAGCCGAGACGTCCGCAGCCGCACTCGACCAGGCGCGGAACGAGGCCGCATAAGCGAGACCGCAATTCGCACCGTAGTACGAGGAGCCGCTACCAATCCACAGCTGTAGGTTGTGCTCGTCCTTCCACTCATCATCCTTCTGCTCGATTTCCGCCTTGGTGTAAAGAATGCAGTAAGGGTAGTATCTGTACTCGTCCTCCTTGAACTCTGGCTCCCATCCCTCGTTGAGTGCTGCGGTGATAATGCGGAGCTTCTGGTATGCCACTTCGTCCAGCATGGTGATTCCTGCGTCCTGCCATTGCTGCTGGATTGCCTCTGCGTCGATGCCCAGCTCCTTGCAGGCATCCTCGAAGGTCTTTACTCGTTCTGTGACTGGTTTCTTCTCCTTGGCTTCCTCGTTGTCCACGAGTTTCAAAAAGCCATCCACCCATTCGGCTTTCTTGCCTGCTGGGACTGCGATTTTGATAATCTGTTCCTTTTCCATTTTTATTTAAATTTGAATGTTCTTGTTGTAGTCCAGCTCCATTCCTGGTGCTGCGGCTCTTGTTTTCTTTCCTGTCGCCCTGCGTACCTTGGTGATGAACTCCTTCTCGTTGCTGTTGCCGTCCGAGAGGTGTATCAGCAGGATGTCCCTCGTTGCCGTGAGGTCTTGTCGCTTCAAGATACCGATGGCGTTGTCTATGCTCATGTGGCTCGTTATCACCCTTCGTCTGAGTGCTGCTGGCACCCTTCCGTTGAGCACGTTGTCATCGAGTATCTCATCGCTGTAGTTCGCCTCTGCCATCCAGTGCGTGATGTTCGGGAAGTTGTAGGGCATTGCGTAGGTGTCCGTGAAGAACAGGATGCGCCCTGTCTCCTGGTGCTCTATGAGGTACCCGACGCATGTCACGTCGTGCTTGACCTCGAAGGGCAGAATCTTGAAGCCTCCGTAGATGTAGCCGTTGCCCATCTTTATCGGGGTGCTTGTCACTGCCCTCAGTTCCTTGGCTTCGATGACCGAGGGGAGAGCCAGCAGCGGTATTCCTGCCTTCTCGTATTCGGCTGCGTGTCCTGCGTGGTCGTTGTGGCGGTGGCTGATGATGCAAACCTTCACCTTTGCCGTGTTCCATCCGAGTGCCTTCTTGACCTCCGAGAGCTTCACGCCTGCCTCTATGATGATTGCCTCGCTTTCGTTCTGCAAGACGTAGCAGTTTCCCTTGCTGCTGCTTCCGAGGATTGTCATTTTCATCGCTCTTCCCTCCTGTCATTTAGATTGGGCATGCCCTTCCGCTTGCGGCTGGCTGCTCACCAGATCCTGCTGGTATTGCCTCTGCCTCTGGCTGATTGCTGACGTTCATGTCGATGTAGTTTGTCTTCGCCTCGATGCCCTTCGGTGCTTGCTCATCGTCGTGAAGTTCCACGGCTTCCGCCTCGGCTACCTGTCTGTGCTGTGCTGCGTCTCGCTCTGCGGTTGCCTCGTCCCTGCGGTTGTCATCGTCATCGTCAGCAAAGTCTACCTGACTGTCGAGCGCAATCTTGCAGGCTCTTGCCATTACGGTCTTCTTGCACATCTGGTCGGTGAAGTTGGTGTGTGCACCGCTGGTTCCCTTGGCAGCTCCCTGCATCCACGACTTCTTGATCTGGTCGAGCGTCATAATCTCCATGTGGCGTGTCTTGTCCTTGTTGACCACGATGGCGTATGCAGCCTTAATCTTGGTGATGTCGAGGTTGTCAAGGTTCGGCACGTGTTTCACGAGTTGGTATTGTCCCAGCTCGTCGATGGTGTAGACGAACTCGTCGCCCTGGTACACCACCTGTGGGTACACTGCCTCTATCTCGGTGTCTCGCTTGGCTCTCATGTACTTTCCAAGGTATCGCTCGTTCCATTCCAGGCGGTCTCCGTAAACGATGAAGTAGCAATGCTTCTTCGGGTATTCTCCATGAAGTACCATGTCGAGCAGGGCGTTGCATATGCTGTCCTTGGTGCAAACGTCGATAGCCTTTCTGTGACTTCGGTCTTCCACGGTCTGCAAGTAAAGCCATGCGAGCTTGATTGCGTTCCCGACCTTGTAGTCCTTTGGCAGAATTAGCTCTCCTGTCTCTTGCCAGCAGTTCACCTTGTCGAGTATCTGCTGCGTTGTCTCTTCCTGCATTCTCTTGAGTGCGGTCTGGTTCTGTGAGGTCAGCTGCGTCTGAGGCTGCTGCGTTCCTCCTTGCTGTGATGTTTGTGTCATAGTCACTTTGCGTTTAAAATTATTGAATTATTGTTAGCTCCTTGTCTCTCGAAACGATGAGGAGTATCTGCTGGCTGCGTGTCGGCAGGATGTCCGTGATGCTCTCTGCGTTGTCGATGAACATCGGTGCGTAGGTGTCGTTGTAGAGGCACATGGCGTTGATGATGTCGATGCCTGCGTTTATCTTCTCGCTTGCCGATAGGTCTCGGTATGGGGTTCCGTGCATGGTACACTCGCAGGTTGGCTTGATTCCGCTGGTGGTGGTGAAGGTCTCGAACATCTTGAACTGCACGTTTGTGAAGAGCTGGTTGACCTTCGTCTCCAAGTCGTTAATCTTGGCGAGCGTGAACTGCTCTGCCGTGAAGTCCTTCTTCTCCAGGTCTGTCAGTTGCTGGTTCAGCGTCTTCTGCTTCTCCGTGAGGTCAGCGATGCGCTTCTGCTTGTTGGCTATCTGCTGCTCCTTGGCGAGTTCGTCTCTGAGGTTGTCTCGCAGCTGGTTCTGCTCTGCCTTGCGCTGGCGAAGGGTTGCCTCCTGCTTCTCCTGGGTGTCGGTGGTGTTGGTTTCCTGTCTTGCATCAAGTGCCGATGTTCTTGTCTGAACCTCTGACTGCAGTTGGTTGTATTCCTCACTCTCGGTTGGGTAGGAGAGCTGCACCTTTTCCTCGTTCGCCTGTTGGAGTTCCTGCTGCTCTTCCTTCAGTTGTTCCTCCAGCTTGGTCAGCTTCTCCTTGTCAGCCTTGATGGTTGCCTCTGCGTCAGCCTTGCGCTTCTTGATTCTCGATGCCTCCTGCTCGAGCAAGTCGAATTGCTCGCTCTTGTGCTGTTTGAAGTTGCCGTTCAACTCCTCACGCATCTTGTCGATATCCTCCTGTGGGAGTCTCTGCTTGCAGGTCGGGCAATACTCCAGATTGTTGTCGAAAGAGAAGGTAGTTTGGTCGAGCTCTGCCCATCGTCTTTGGAAGTCCTTTGTGTCGATGGCTATATTGTTGAGTTGAGCCTGGCTGTCCTCGATGTTGGACTTGGCGTTCTTGATGGCTCTCTGTGTGGAATCGACAGCGTACTGGGCATCGGTGACTCTCTTCTTGTGCTCTCGCTCCAGCGTGGTGTTCTTGTCTTGGTAACTCTGGGCGATGGCTTGCATTCTCTGTTTCAGCTTGTTAATCTCCGTGCGCTCCTTGGTGCGCTCGTTGAACTCATCGTCCACGGTCTTGCTGAGGTCAGCCAGCTCCTTGTCTATGTTCTCGATGCCTATCTCGATTTGCTTGATTCGCTCTCGTGTCAAGTCGAAGTTTGGCTTGCTGGCTTCAAGTGCCTTCAGCTCTTCCGTGTTCTCGTTGATGCGGCTCGGAATGTCCGCTATCTCTTGCTTGAGCTGGGATATCTTGTATCGGAGTTGCTCTCTGAACTTGGCGATGTCCTCGCCTCCCATCTCATGGAGGAGTTCTGTGAAGTCCTTGTTGTCTCCTGCGATGTCCTCGTCCGTGGTGATGCCGACCATCTTGGTGAGGAGCTTGCGCTGGTTGTCAGCTGGCAATGTCGGGAAGTAGGATGGAATCGTCAGCACCTTGAATAAGTCCTCCTTAATCAAGCTGTCCACGAAGTTCTTGTAATCCTTCTGCGTCTGCTTGTTGCCGTCGATGAAGTATTTGTTCGTGTGTCCTGTCAGTTCTTTCTCTTCCTTGCCCTTTGGCTTCTGCCAGGTCTCGGTTCTGACCTTCTCGATGGTGTGGCTGGTTCCGTCTGCCTTCAGTTCGAGCGTCACGCTGTTCTCCAGGTTGTGGATGATGTTTCCGTTCTCGTCCTTTGGGTCGATGCCGAATACCGATGCTCCATCGCTGTTCTTGTCGAAGAGTACCCACTGCACCGCATCCACGATTGTGGTCTTGCCTGCGTGGTTCGCTCCCATGATCTGGGTGAGCGTGTTGTTGAACTCTATCTTTCTCTCACCGAGAACTCCCTTGAAGTTCTTCATGGTGATGGTGTTGAATATGATTCTCATGCTGCTATAGTATGTCTGAAAGTTTGATTAATGCCTCCTTTGCCTCCTTTGGGAGGTCTTTGTCTTCGCTCACTCCCTTTATGAACTCCAGCTTTGCTGCAGCTGCGAGTATCATGTTCTCGATGGCTTTGTCCTGCTGTGCGAGCTTCACGATGGAGTCGAGGATGAGTTTCGGATTGTTTGCCTTGACCGATGCAGCGAGGAGTGTTGTTTCCTTGTTTCGCTCTGCTGCGATGAAGATGCGTGCTCGTCTCGGTGAGTCTTGCCCCCCCACAAAGTCCTCGTCGTTGTATGACTTGGCTGTGGTGAACTGGTTCTGCATCCACTCGGAGCCTTCCTTCTCCACGCTCTGCTGAGCCTCCTGCTCGTTGATGTCCATTCCTTGGTTCTTGAATGTCTTTTTGAAAAATCCCATAATTCCTAAAATTTGAATGTTAAACTTATGTTAGATGGCTACTTGCCAAAATTTCACTATCTCCAGCCCTGTGTAAAAAGGTCGGTTGGTGCTCTTCCTTCGCTGGGCTTTTATGTGCCCTGCCTTGGTGTGTCGGAGGAGCGTGCTGCGGTTGATTCCGAGAATCTCGCAGGTCTTTGCGATGGTGTACCTCCCTGCTGGGTTAACGTTCGGTTTGGTCTCCGTCATTGCCTTCCTCCTTTCTGCTCTCTGCGTCCAGGGCTTGCATCATTCCCTTGCTGATTGCTATCATTGCCGCAAAGCAAAAGGCTACGAACCACTCGCCTCTGATGAGTGCCGCTGCCGTCTGCGTGATGCCGAAGACAAGGCAGGCAATCGCCCCAATCCACATGATGATGTTCTCTGCTCTTTTCATTGTCTTTCCCTCCTTGTTTTTGTTAAATTGATTTACTTGTTTCGTCCGCTGATGTGTAAACCCCTGCGCCCACCAAAACAAAGCGGACTCCAGGTGTCGTCATTCCGTACTTCTTTGCCAGGGCTTGGAATACCCTGTAGGGCTTGTAGCCCTTGGCTCTGAACTCTGGCATCAGCTCCTTGAACTCTGCGATGATGCTCTCGTTGCGCTCCTTTCGCTTTCTTTCGATTGGAGTCAATAAGTCGATTTCTGTCATTTTTCTCCTTTTTTATTTGGTTATTTCAACTTTTTTCTTTATTTTTGTTTGCCGTAACGGAATTGCTTTCGTTATCTGTGTGCAAAGGTACACAAAAACGTTTGTACTACCAAACTATTTTGTGTGTTTCTTTCGTTTTTGTGTGTTAAAAAGTCTTATCAAAATAAGGCTTGTTGTTTAACTGGTTGATTGATAAAAGGTTATGACAGGACAAAGAATAAAGGAAATTTTGGCAGCGGAGGGCATCTCGCTCGCTGAGTTGTCTCGGTTGCTTGGTTATGAGGGCGACCAAAGGCTTCATAATGCCTTGCGCTCGGATAATGTAAAAAGTGGTTTGCTGGAGGATATTGCTCGTGTTACACACAAAAGTGTTTGCTTTTTCTATCCAAACGATAATGGTGGTACTGCAAACGCTTCTGATAGTTCGGTGGCTGTTTTGGGGTCTCAAAACCAAATAACGACCATTTCTGAGCGTTTCTTGGGTCTCCTTGAAAAGAAGGACGAGCAAATCGACAGATTGCTATCCTTGATGGAATCTAAGAAAGGAGGCGAGTAATGGCTGGTGTCTATTCTCGTACTGCTCAGTGTGGCATGAAGGTTATGTTCGCTGCTATGCGAATCCTTAAAGAAGAGGGTGGTTCTTTCCGTCTTTCCGATTTGCGTTCTCAGTTGTCTGAATGTCTTAATTTTTCAGAATGGGAGAAGGAAGTGGTGAACGGCTCTGTTCGTTGGCATAATTTCCTTTCGTGGTATTCCTCCTGCTATGTGGCTGCTGGCTTCATCAGAAAGCAAAGGGGGACGTGGTATCTGACGGACGAGGGTGCTGCTTGTCTCTCTTCCTCTGAGTCCGCTGCCTTTGATCAGGCAAACAAGGCTTATAAGAAAGGTGTTGGTGAAGGTTGTACTTCCGTTTCGGGTGATGTCTTGCCTGCAAGTTCTTCCTCTCTCACCTTGGATGAAATGAAGGAGCGTGCTGATGAAGGTCTGCGAGCTGCTATTGCCTCTCGGTCTCCGTATGAGTTCCAGGATATGGTTGCGGCTCTTCTTCATGCGATGGGCTATTTCACTCCGTTCGTCGCTCCCAAGGGAAAGGATGGCGGTGTTGATGTGCTTGCGTTCCATGACCCTCTCGGTGCGACTGTTCCTCGTGTGAAGGTGCAGGTGAAGCATCAGCCTTCCTCTTCTGTGTCGGTTGAGGTCGTTCGTCAGTTGGTCGGCTTGCTTAATCGTGATGGTGACGTTGGCTTGGTGGTGACCTCTGGCTTATTCACCTCGGAGGCTCAGCGTGCCGCTCGTGAAAATCATCGGAGTGTTCGTCTCATCGATGGGGATGAGTTCATTGACTTGTGGATTAGGTATTACTCTAAAATGTCGGAAGATGACAGGTCTCTGCTTCCCATCACTCCTGTCTATTTCGTGAATGAATAAAAATATGGCTTATGCAAAGTAATGATTCCGCTCGTGTTGTGCATCGCTTCTTCGTTGCTCTTCAGTTTCTGAAGGAGCTGCATATCATTCGTGGCAAGAAAACCTTCACCGACCGCTACGGCATCAATCGGTGGAACATGAACACCTGCGAGAAGGAGCCGAATCGCGACCTGTTCCAGGTTGCCTGGCTCTCGTATCTGGTGCGTGATTATGGTGTCTCTGCACGCTGGCTCCTCCTTGGCGAGGGTGCTTTGCTGGAGGCTGATAACCATATAATTTCGGGCGAAAGCGTGCAAAATGCGTGCAAGTCCGAGAATGTGAGTTTATAAATAGTTGAGAATCAGAAAGGTTACAAAGCGGTATGGCACGCCTGGAAAGCGTGTATTCCCCTAAAGGGAATCGGGGGTTCGAATCCCCCTCTTTCCGCATATACATATATAATATAAGGTATATATGAAGAAAAATCCTTTTATTGCACGTTTGGCAATATTGACATTCACCCTTGTTGCTTCTTCTATGCCATTGATGGCGCAGGAAGAATCAATGGGAATTCATCAAGCTCTTAAGACCAAGTTTGTAGAAGGCAATGCCGGCTTTATGTCGTTGGTGGCCATTGCCCTGGTGGTTGGTTTGGCGTTCTGCATAGAGCGCATACTTTATCTCAGTCTTTCAGAAATCAATGCCAAGCAGCTCATGCTCGACATCGACAGCCGCATGGCAGAAGGAAAGGTGGAGGAAGCCAAGGACTTGTGCCGCAACACACGTGGACCGGTAGCCTCTATCTGTTATCAGGGACTGATGCATGTAGATGACAGTCTGGAGAATGTGGAGCGTTCGGTTGCCAGTTACGGCACGGTACAGGCTGCCAACCTTTCGAAAGGCTGTTCGTGGATAACGCTGTTTATCGCCATGGCTCCCTCGCTCGGATTCTTGGGAACGGTCATCGGTATGGTGATGGCTTTCGACCAGATACAGCAGGCAGGCGACATCAGTCCTACCATTGTGGCATCGGGAATGAAGGTGGCGCTTATCACTACCATCTTCGGTATCATCGTAGCCCTTATTCTTCAGGTGTTCTACAATTACATCCTGTCAAAGATAGAGCATATCATCAGTCAGATGGAAGAATCGTCCATCACCTTGATGGACATAATAGCCAAGTATAAGCATGAAAATCAAGCATCTTAAGAGCTGGGGAACCGAAAGGCTCTCGCAGCGACTGTTGTACATTCTGGTAGGAGTGTCGGCGGTGGTTTTCGCCTTGTTCTATCTGGTGGGCTACGACCTGCCATTCGACGAGAACCCCGACTTCAATGCCCCTCTTTTCACCGATGTGCTCATCGTGCTTATGGTGTTAGTCCTTCTGTTGGCATTATGCATGATAGGCTTTTCAGCATGGCGAAGCCATCGTTCGGGCAGTCGTCAGGACGCTGTAGTCAATGGTGTGCCTGCCCGCAAGATAGCCCGCATCACATGGTTTTCAACTTTTGGTTTGCTCGTCATAGGCTTCGCCGTAGGTTCTTCCACTCCTATGTTGGTCAACGGCAATGACTACAACGACAGGTTCTGGCTGAAACTGAGTGATATGTTTGTCCTCGTCTCAGTCATATTGCTGATAGCAGCCATAGGTGTAGTGCTCTTTGGCGTAACCCGTTATGTGCGTAAAGATCGAAAGAAATGAAGCGTCTGCGTAAACCACATGGAGTACCGGGACTGAATACCACATCTACAGCCGACATTTCTTTTATGCTGTTGATATTCTTCCTTGTCACCACATCGATGGATGTGGACAAGGGTTTGCTGCGCCAGTTGCCAGCCCCTGAGCCACAGCACCAACAGCAGGTTTCGGTTGTCGACAAAACCACACTCCTTGAACTTCACGTCACATCCGACCATCTGTTGCTCCTGAACGACAAGCCTTTCCCTGTAGACCGACTGCAGGGTGAGGTGGTGAAATTAGTGCATCGTTTGGGCAGCCGTCATCTTATCTCTATTGAGAGTGACCGCGAGGCAAGCTATGATCTTTATTTCCAGGTACAGAATCAGTTGATGATGGCCTATTCGCAGTTGCGTGACGAATATGCCCGCAAGCAATATGGCAAGACTTTTGCCCTGTTGTCGAAAGCCCAGAAGGATAGGGTTCGCAACCTGTGTCCGCAGCGCATTACCGAGTCGTATGCTCATGCCCGCACCTTCCAGGACAAGAGTGTGAGTGCTGATGCCGAAGAGAAGAAAGGGGGCGAATCATGAGCATGTTCGGACGTCGTGAGCACGAGATGCCGGGACTCAACACTTCCTCGTTGCCCGACTTGATATTCACGGTATTGTTTTTCTTTATGATCGTCACCCACATGCGCCAGGTAACGCTCAAGGTTGACTATCGCGCCCCACAAGGCAAGCAGCTCACCCGACTGACCAAGAAGTCGGCTGTGTCTTACATCTATATTGGCAAACCAGTACAGTCCTTGCCGGGAGTCTCGAATGTAGAGACCGATTCAAGTGGAGTCTGCGTTCAGCTCAATGATAAGCTCGCCACACCTGCCGAGGTGATGGACTATGTGTTGGCAGAGAAGCGTCGTATGTCGGCTGAAGACCAGCGGCAGATGACAGTTTCCATCCGCGCCGACCGTCAGGTTCCCATGGGTGTAGTGATGGATGTCAAGCAGGCTTTACGACAGGCGAAAGTGCTTCGTGTTAACTATTCTGCCGTAGAAAAGAGTAAATAATATTAATTTATAATTATTTATGCGCAAAAAGTTGCGTTTCTTAAATTAATGTACTATCTTTGCACCCAAATTAAACTTAATTTATGGCAAAGCAGTTATTAGATTACCTGGACAGGCAGATATTGAAACTGATATCACAAGACGCACGCATCCCATTCCTTGAAGTGGCACGAGCATGCAATGTGAGCGGTGCTGCCATCCATCAGAGAGTGGCCAAGTTGACAAATCTTGGCATCATCAAGGGCTCTCAGTTCATCATCGATCCCGAGAAGATTGGTTATGAGACATGTGCTTATGTAGGTCTGTATCTTAAGAATCCAGAGCAGTTCGACCACGTTGTAGACGAGCTGAGGAAGATTCCTGAGGTAGTGGAATGTCATTATACGACAGGCGGCATGGATATGTTTATCAAGATTTATGCCAGCAACAACCACCACTTGTTGGAGATCATCCACGACAAGTTGCAGCCATTGGGCTTGTCACGCAGTGAGACCATCATCTCATTCAATGCAGCTATTAACAGACAGTTGCCATTGCTTGAGATTCCTGAGAATACTGAGGACGAGGACAACGGTGAGGAATAAAAATAATAAGCAAGAGAACACGATAGGCTTATCCCGAAAGGTGTAAGCCTATTTTTTTTGTATTTATCTCTCAACCGAGTTGTTTTCTTCGTTAAAGCATAGCCACACCTTTTCACGGAAGGCTTTATCAGAGTCAGCCCACTGCGTTGGGCAACTTTGCCCATAAGGATGAGCAAAGTTGCCCAACGTTATGGGTAGACTTGCCCATCGCAGTGGGCAAGTTACATAGTTGTACGTGATGACTTTTCCTTCTGCTCGAGATATATTAATCACACCAACTCAGAACTTTATTACATCATTATTTTTTGTTTGCTTTGATTTAAATAGTATTGGAACATATTCCAATGCATGTTGCTTCTTTGGAACATAATCTGTCCACACTGTTTCATGTCGTATTTGACGTATAGAATAATCTTTATTATATAAGACTTCTAATACTAATGCTTCATCAACAACCATTCTGCTCAAAGAAGAAACATACAAAGAGTCATTTATTTTTTTAATAATAATGTGAATGGGCAAGTAATCATTTTTTTCTATAATAGAGTCCATATTATGCTTATTTGACAGGAATAGAAATTTTCCATATTCCCCTGTAAGATAAAATTCGTCATCATGGCGATATAAATTCCATTTTGCATTTGTTTTTCCATTTTTTTCTTTGCTATTTTCCTTGATAATTATAGAATCGCTCTTATATGTAACATCATAAGATTTAATATATAGTGATGGCATAAGGGTTATCGTTTTGCCATCACGTTTATTGCAGGACAAAAAGCATATACCTAACAACACAAAAAAGGTCGTCTTAACAAATAATCTTTTCATGCACTTATTTTTTTAGATGATAATATTTCTCAGCCATTGGGTCCACACTTGTCCAACAGCCAAGTATTTGGTCATACATTCTTGCTCCATAGTCGTAGAGGCGCAGACCATGCACGAGATCCAACTCCTTGCCATTAAACTTGTAGCGCTGAAGACCGGGGATCTCATCGCAATGGTTGTACTCACCGAAGGTGTTGCCAAAGGGGTAATAGTGATTTATCTGCAACCTATTAATCCCTGATGTTTCCTCTCTCACCACACGGTTGCTTCCCAAGTGGTCTTTCTCCACGCAGCACCATGTCAGCGTACTGTCTTGGTTCAGAAGATTATTTTTATTTTCCATGATCATAAAGTAAAATCATACCATCTGCTCGAGATATATTAATCACACCTACACCACCAAGACATCCTTTTGGAAGCGAGCCGAACACAGTCCATGAACCTTGATATTCAACGACATTAAAAGGGTATTCCATACTCATTTCCTTTTTCCCATAAATATCCATAAGGACAGCACTTCCTATTTCTGCAGCCAATTCTGGGGTATCAACTACTCCATGAGGCATTCGCAATACTGTTTCATCGGGCAAATACAAAGAGTCAGCATAGCTTTTAAAAAGAAGAGGTTCACTATCACCTCCAATATAGATAAAAGGAACAACCCTTTGATTGTATTTTGAAGAATATGAGATAAACAAACAAGTCGCAATAAATCCCAACAAAATGCCTATTACACCTAACAACAAATACTTTAATATTTTATTTTGTGTTGTCATACCTTACTATTTTTAATATTCGAGAATCTATTTTTTGAATATAAACTACAGCCATAGAGTCTTTGGCCATCACCTTCCAGACTCTACCACTTAATAAGCTAATTTTAAAAGGCTTTTTACTTTCAATATATTGAGGGCCATATTTCGAAGATAACAAGCTACTCGCTATCTTATAAACTGTTTCTGGATGTTGCACACACATGCGACGATGTGGTGTATTAAAAATAAATGATTTTAGTTCTTCCTTCATGTAATAATGCTCAGGAGAATAATCTCCACCCTCATAATCTTGTATGCGAACACACTTAAATTCATGTGTTTTATCTCTAATACTTGTCTTTGATAATATAACAGATATAACCATACCTAATATGATACAACCTGCAAAAAATGCTATTTCCTGAGTTTTCATATGTTTTATTATTTAATCGTAACATTTTTTATATATATCCAATAATTTCTTCATATCTAATGGATGAGACTCCAAAAAACTTGATCGCCTATTCAACACTCCAGGATCATTTAAATCGCTTGGCATGTCAGAACTAATTATTGATACGCGGCCGGCTTTATAGGTATATTTTTGCAGAGAGCCATTCGGAGCTACTAAATAGACATTCTTTTTGAGTGTGTTTGCTGTGCCAATATCTGTTGGACACCCCTCACTATTATAATATGGAACCGACTTTAAATTATCATAATAAATATACTTTCCATTACGATAATAGCACACCCCTGAAAATTCATCGTTTCTTAATTCAGAATCATAAGCAGCATGTGTATGAATTAAAGCTTCCCGCTCAAAATTTTTGGGTGGCAAAACCGTAATGTTTTTTGTTCCTCCTGAGGTCGCAACATCATAGGTATAACCAATTTTTCCTTGAGCATTGCGAACCCTAAAAATATTAGAAACATATTCTCTGTTTTCTCGTATAGAATTATCATTATAGAAATATCCGAAGTCAATGGCTGCTGCATCTGCTGTTGGAAAAAAATCCCATGGATCCTTTCCATCCCTATCCACCATTCGTACAGGATTGTCAAAACAGAACGCATACGGGCTGATATGATAATATTTCTCAGCCATTGGGTCCACACTTGTCCAACAGCCAAGTATTTGGTCATACATTCTTGCGCCGTAGTCGTAGAGGCGCAGACCATGCACGAGATCCAACTCCTTGCCATTGAACTTGTAGCGCTGTAGGTCTGTGTTCTCATCGCAATGGTTGTACTCGCCGAAAGTGTTGCCAAAGGGATAATAGTGATTTATCTGCAACCTATTAATCCCTGATGTTTCCTCCCTCACCACACGGTTGCTTCCCAAGTGGTCTTTCTCCACGCTGCACCATGTCAGTGTACTGTCCTGGTTCAGAAGAACATAGCGACCATTGCTCAGCACGGTGGTAGGACGACCGTAAGTTTCCGAATGATATGAAGAGTGTTGCATAGGCGTTCGGTAGGTTTTATTAATATTTTAGCGCAAATATAGCAGAAATGTAGGGACGTTGTTATTGAGACATGAGTTTTTTAAGAAAGATTAAACTATAATCATCCTTACAATCCAAAGAAACGGTCGCTTAATGCAGGAGAAATCTTATCTGAACACATCCTTGAGATGAACGAACGGCCATTTTGCGTCACTTGCGCCAATGCGCCAAGTGGCACAAATATAGAAAATATAGAAAAAATGGCTGAAAAACGTGGGACAGGCATGTTTGTTTATGAGGAAAAATTGTACTTTTGCCACTGAAATCAAAAAGACTTCAACTGAATAAAAAAATGTGTAACAGGAAACATAAGACTTGTGCTACAGAAACATAAGACTTGTGTCATAGAAATTAAAAGAATCGGAAAATGAAGAAAGATAAATTGCCTCTTGTTACTGCAGTTTCCAGTTTCGATGCTGTGGTCCTATGCGATGGAGATTATCCCTCTCATGCTGTGGCGCTGTCGATACTGCAGCATGCCAAATATCTGGTGTGCTGCGATGGTGCAGGTATGCATTACATTCTGCATGGCGGGACACCTGATGCTATTGTGGGAGATGGCGATTCGCTGCCTGATGACTTCAAAAGACGCTATGCCGACTTGGTGCATTTGGTGGATGAACAGGATGACAACGATCAGACGAAGGCCACGCGATTTTGTATGAAGCAAGGAATGAGGCGCATTGCCTACTTGGGATGCACGGGCAAGCGAGAAGACCATACGCTCTGCAACATCTCGCTGATCATGCGATATATGCGAGAGTGGGGGCTCGACGTGACGATGATTACCGACACCGGATATTTTGTTCCAGCTTCAGGGCTTCAGTCTTTCGAGACCTTTGCGCGGCAACAGGTGAGTATCTTCAACTTTGGCTGTACGAGGCTTTCTGCCGAGGGACTCAAATGGAAGCCATATCCCTATAACGAATGGTGGCAGGGTGGACTTAACGAGGCTTTGGACAACGAGGTGGTGATGGATGGCGATGGCGACTATCTGATGTTTTTCACCTTCGATGCCAAAGTTCCAAAACCATAAGCAGAGTACTGGAACGAAAAAGGGGAGGCAAACCTCATCTCAAGGTCCGTCTCCCCGCTACTTATAGTTAAAAATAACCGATATTATTTGTTCAGATATTTATCTACCTGGGCAGCAATCTTTCGACCGCTTGCCATGGCTCTTACGACAAGGCTTGCACCATTGGCAGCATCGCCAGCTACAAACACATTGTCGGCAAACTCAGGCTGCTGTGGCTTCAGGAATCCCATGGCAAGGAACACAGCTTCGGCCTTGATAATCTCGGGCTTGCCTGCTTCTACCATCAGCGGACGACCGCCTTCAGGATTTGGTTTCCAGTCTATCTGTTGTACTTTGACACCTGTCAGTTTGCCGTTCTTGCCCAGGAACTCGAGTGAGTTGATGTTCCAGCGACGGGTGCAGCCTTCCTCATGACTGGATGTAGTCTTGAGGGTGCGAGGCCAGTTAGGCCAGGGATTCTTAGGATCCTCAGGACCTTCTACAGGCTTAGGCATGATTTCTATCTGTGTCACGCTCTTGCAACCCTGTCGATGAGCAGTTCCGATGCAGTCGCTGCCCGTATCGCCACCACCGATGACAAGAACGTCCTTGCCCTTGCAGTTGACGAGCTCGTCCTTGCTGAACTCCATGCCTGCGAGGATGCGGTTCTGCTGAGATAGCAGTTCGAGGGCGAAGTAAACACCCTTGAGCTCGCGTCCTGGAATCTTGAGGTCGCGTGCAGTAGGCGTACCTGTAGAAACCACATAGGCATCGAAGCCTTCGGGCAGCTTGTTGACATCGATGTGCTGATTGTATTTGAACTCGATGCCTTCTTCCTCGAGAAGATGCAGACGGCGGTCGATGATGCTCTTGTTGAGCTTGAAGTTAGGAATGCCGTAACGCAGCAAGCCACCGGCGTTCTCGCGTGCCTCGAAGACAGTCACCTTATAGCCTTTATGGTTGAGCTGGTTGGCAGCGACAAGTCCGGCAGGTCCTGCACCGATGACGGCAACGGTCTTGCCGTTGCGTTCTGGTATTTCAACGCGTACATAGTCTTCAGAGAAAGCGTGCTCAACGATGGCGCACTCGTCTTCACGGTTGGTGGTAGGCTCGTGGTCCATGAGGTTGAGGATACAGGCTTTCTCGCAGAGAGCAGGACAGATGCGGCCTGTGAACTCAGGAAAGTCGTTGGTGGAGTTGAGCAGGCGGTAAGCCAGTTCCCAGTCACCCTTGTAGAGGGCGTCGTTCCACTCAGGAGCCTTGTTGCCCAACGGGCAAGCCCAGTGACAGAAGGGCACACCGCAATCCATGCAGCGCGAAGCCTGCTGTCGGCGGTCGTTGCTGTTTAATGTTTGTTCTACCTCGCTGAAGTCGAGGATTCTATCGTGTATTGGTCTATAGCCTGCTTCTTTGCGGGGTATAGTCAAAAATGCTTTTGGATTTCCCATCTTCTTTTAAAAGTAAAAGGGTATAAAGGTAAAAAGGTAAAAAGACATTCTTGCTTGTTACTTGTTGTCATTTACTTAAACCTTATGTTACCTTTATTATTAATTTATTTATTACTCGACATTTTACCGAAGTCAAGGCAAAGGGCTAAGGCTCTTTTTACCTTTTTACCCTTTTGCCTTTTTACCTTTATTAATAGTCTCGCTGCATGTCTGCAATCTTCTGCTGCAACTTCTTTACTTGCTCTTCCTGCAGCACGCGCTTATACTCGATAGGCACTACCTGGATGAAGTCTTCCACATAGTGGTTCCAGTCGTCGAGCATGGTGCGGGCGAGCTTACTGCCTGTATAGAGATAATGCTGGCGGATGAGCTCGTGCAGCTCCTTGCGGTAGGTGCTGTCCTCGACGAGGTTGATTTCCACCATATCCATGTTGCAGAAGTAGTCGAAGTTGTGGTTCTTGTCCCATACGTAGGCCACACCGCCACTCATACCTGCGGCAAAGTTGCGGCCCGTCTCGCCGAGCACTACCACGCGTCCGCCTGTCATGTACTCGCAACAGTGGTCGCCAGCACCCTCGATGACAGCGATGGCACCAGAGTTGCGCACTCCGAAGCGTTCGCCTACCTTACCGTTGATATACAACTCGCCCGATGTGGCTCCATAGAGTCCGGTATTGCCGGCGATGATGTTGTCTTCGGCAGAGAAGTTGCTGCGGATAGGAGGCAGGATGGAAATACGGCCTCCTGACAGTCCCTTGGCGAAATAGTCGTTGGTCTCGCCTTCCAACTTGAAGTCGACACCCTTGACAAGGAAGGCTCCGAAGCTCTGACCGGCAGAGCCCTTGAACTTCACATTCACAGTCTTATCAGGCAGACCAGCCTCGCCATACTTGGCAGCGATAGCGCCACTGAGCATTGCTCCGGCAGCACGGTCGGTATTCTTGATGGCAAAGTCGAGGTTGACTTCCTCTTGCTTCTCGATGGCGTTCTGTGCGCCACGAACGAGCTGCTGGTCGAGCACGTTGGCAAGATCGTGTATCTGTTCGGTGGTGTGATAGAGTGATCCATGACCGGCCTCGCGATGCAACAGGCGAGAGAAGTCGAGAAGGTCGGCTTTCTGCTCGATAAACTTTGCGGTAGCGCTGTCTACGGCTTCGCTTCCCTCGGCAGGAACCACTTCCTCGTCGCTCTTGCGAACGATGAGTTCGGTATGACCGATGATGTCGTTGAGTGAGGTGTAACCCATCTCAGCCAAGTACTCGCGCACCTCCTCGGCGAGGAAGCGGAAGTAGTTGATCAGATATTTGTAGCTGCCGCGGAAGTGGGCGCGCAGCTTAGGATCCTGTGTGGCAACACCCATAGGACAGGTGTTGAGATTACATTTGCGCATCATGACACAACCCAGGACGATGAGTGCAGCAGTACCGAAACTGAATTCCTCGGCGCCGAGCAAGGCCATGAGAATGATGTCGCGTCCGCTCTTCAGCTGGCCGTCTACCTGTAGGCGAACCTGTCCGCGAAGACCGTTCTTCACCAATGTCTGCTGTGTCTCAGAGAGACCTATCTCTGGCGAGATACCGGCAAAGCGCATGCTGGAAGCAGGGCTTGCACCCGTTCCACCCTCTGCACCAGAGATGACGATGAGATCGGCCTTGGCCTTTGCCACACCGGCAGCAATGGTTCCTACGCCGCTCTCGGCAACGAGTTTTACAGAGATGGCAGCACGTGGGTTCACGTTCTTCAGGTCGAAGATGAGCTGAGCCAGGTCCTCAATACTGTAGATGTCGTGATGAGGTGGTGGCGAGATGAGGCTGATGCCAGGAATAGAGTGACGTGTCTTGGCGATGACCTCGTTGACCTTGAAGCCAGGCAACTGTCCGCCCTCACCAGGCTTGGCACCCTGTGCCACCTTGATCTGTATTTCCTCGGCATTGACGAGGTATTCGGTTGTCACGCCGAAACGTCCCGAAGCTACCTGCTTGGTTTTGCTGGAGAGGCTGATGCCATCCTGAGTAGAATGGAATCGCTCGTTGTCCTCGCCTCCCTCACCCGTGTTGCTGCGTGCACCGAGGGCGTTCATGGCCAGAGCCATAGCCTCGTGTGCTTCCTTTGAGAGGGCTCCGAAGCTCATGGCTCCGGTGACGAAGTGCTTCACGATTTCCTCTACAGGCTCTACCTTGTCGATAGAGATAGGATTCTTGCGGAAGGCGAAGAAGTCGCGGATGAAGATCGGCTCCTGCTTGTTGTCGACAAGATGAGTGTATTTCTTGAACAGCTGGTAGTCGCCCTTGCGGGTGGCAAGCTGCAGAGTGGCTATAGTCTCAGGGTTCCAGGCATGCTTGATGCCGTCCTTGCGATAGTGGAACTGTCCCATGCTGGGCAGGAAGTCGAGCTTCTTGGTGGCGAAGGCCTTGTCGTGCAGCAGGATGGCGTCGCGGGCGATGGTCTCAAGACCTATACCGCCGATGGTGCTTACCTCGGTGCCGAAATAGTTCTTCAGCAGACTCTCGCTCAGACCGATGCTCTCGAAGATCTTGGCTCCGCGATAGCTGCGGATGGTGGAGATTCCCATCTTGGCCATGATCTTGAACAGGCCTTTCTTCACAGCCTTGATGTAGTTCTGTTCGGCTGTGTGATAGTCTTCCTGTATCTTGCCCTTCTTTACCAGGTCGTCGAGGATGGCGTAGGTGAGGTAAGGGCAGAGTGCTGATGCGCCATAGCCCAGAAGCAGTGCGGCGTGCATCACCTCGCGAATCTCACCGCTCTCTACGATGAGGGCTGTCTGTACGCGCTTGCCGGCGTCGATGAGATAATGGTGTACGGCGCTCACGGCGAGCAATGATGGGATGGCTGCATGAGTGGCGTCGACATCGCGGTCGCTCAGGATGATGTAGTTGTAACCGTCGTCAACACTCTGGGCTGCCTGCTTGCACAGCTCGTCGAGAGCCTCGTGAAGACCTTCCTCGCCCTTGGCAGTCTCGAACACCATGTGGAGCTTCACGGTGTTGAAGCCCTTGTAGCGTATGTTCTGCAGAATGTCGAGCTGGGTGTTGGTCAGGATTGGATGTGGCAGGCGAACCATCTTGCAGTTGCTCTCGTCGGGATTCAGGATGCCTGAACCCACACGGCCGATGTACTCGGTGAGACTCATCACGAGGTTCTCGCGGATGGAGTCGATGGCAGGGTTGGTGACCTGTGCAAACTGCTGACGGAAGTAGTTGAAGAATATTTGTGGCTGGTCGGAGAGCACAGCCAGTGGCGTGTCGTTACCCATAGAGGCTGTAGGCTCCTGGCCCTTGGTGGCCATCGGGATGATGGTTCCATCGATGTCTTCCTCGCCGAAGCCGAACTCCAGTTCCTTGCGGGTGAGGTTCTCTATGGCGTTCTCCACCTTGCGGCCGCTGCGGAGTTTCTCCAACTCGATGCGGTTGGTGTTGAGCCACTGGCGGTAAGGATGCTGGGCAGCCAGACGCTCCTTGATTTCGCCATCGTAGTATATCTTGCCTTCCTGTGTGTCGATGAGAAGGATCTTACCAGGCTGCAGACGACCTTTCTCTGCCACCTCGGAAGGATCGAAGTCCATGACGCCCACCTCGGAGGCCACTACCATCATGTCGTTCTTGGTGATGGTGTAGCGGGCAGGACGAAGACCGTTTCTGTCGAGCATACCGCCGGCATAGCGTCCGTCGCTGAAGAGCAGAGCGGCAGGTCCGTCCCAAGGTTCCATCAGGATAGAGTGATACTCGTAGAAGGCCTTGAGGTCTTCAGAGATAGGATTCTTGTCGTTGAAGCTCTCTGGCACCATGACAGCCATGGCGTGAGGCAGCGACAAACCGCTCATCACGAAGAACTCGAATACATTGTCGAGGCTGGCAGAGTCGCTCATGCCAGACTGTACGATAGGCGAGATTTCGCGAATGTCGCCCAAAGCCTCGCTGCTGAGCACACTCTCGCGTGCCTTCATCCAGCCGCGGTTGCCTCGTATGGTGTTGATCTCACCGTTGTGGCAGAGCAGACGGAAAGGCTGAGCCAGGCTCCATGTCGGGAAGGTGTTGGTAGAGAAGCGTGAGTGGACGAGAGCCAGACCGCTGGTAAAGTAATTATTGGTGAGGTCGGGATAATACTGGCGCAGCTGCAGGCTGCTCAGCATACCCTTGTATACGATGTTCGAATTGGACAACGAACAGATGTAGAAGTCAGGATCGCTGATGCGCTTCTCGATGCGTTTGCGTACGAGGTAGAGGATGCGCTCGAAGACAGGCACCTTGTCGTCGGTAACGCCTGTGATGAACACTTGTTTGATGGCGGGCTCATTGCTCAGTGCGGCCTCTCCCAGACACTCTGGGTTGGTAGGCACGTTGCGCAGATGCATGAGCTGCAGTCCCTCGCGCTCTATCTCCTCGATCATGATGGAGAGGATGTCCTGCTGTTTCTTTTCGTCTTTAGGCAGGAAGATGAGGCCTGTGCCATATTTGCCTTTCTCGGGCACAGGAATACCTTGAAGAAGAATAAACTCGTGCGGAATCTGGAGCATGATACCGGCACCGTCGCCCGTCTTGTTGTCGGCACCCTCAGCGCCACGATGGCGCATGTTCTCGAGTACCTTCAGGGCATTGTCTACCAGCTCATGGCTCTTGTTGCCGTGGATGTTAACCACCATTCCTACGCCACACGCATCGTGCTCATAGGTTGAACTGTACAATCCTTTTTCCATTTCTTGTTCGTTTTATATTTATCGGTTATTTCTAACTATTGATATATCATTATTTCATGCTGTCTACTAAACTTTCGCATGTGACTTCCCCACACGCCCTGAAAGGGCAGAAGCTCCTAGCCCAGGGCAACGCCCTGGGTAATTACGGACGCAAGCCTGTCGCCCTGTAAGGGCAAAAGCATTCAAGTACCAAGCAATATACAAAGCTTTTGCCCTTTCAGGGCGCCTTGCTGATTACTTTTATACCCAGGGCGTTGCCCTGGGCTAGGAGCTACTGCCCTTTCAGGGCGTGTGGAGCCCTACTTGCGAAACTTAAATTGACTATTTATACGCCTGTTCGTGCACTCCGGCTACAGCTCGTCCGCTGGGGTCATTCTGGTTCTTGAATGAGGCGTCCCATGCCAGTGCTTCGGCGGTAGAGCAAGCCACACTTGGCACGCTTGGCACGCTGCGGGCAGCGCTGTCGCTGGGGAAATGCTCGGCGAAGATAGAGCGATAGTAGTATTCCTCCTTGTTCTGTGGAGGGTTGATGGGGAATCGTTCGGCGGCATGAGCCATCTGCTCGTCGCTTACTGCCGAGGCGGTGATCTGTTTCAGCGTGTCTATCCACGAATAGCCCACACCGTCGGAGAACTGCTCTTTCTGTCGCCATGCCACCTCTTCGGGCAGCAAGTCGGCAAAAGCATCGCGTACTACTTTCTTCTCGATGGTCTTGTCGGGACACATCTTCAGCACGGGGTTCATGCCCATGGCCACGTCGAGGAACTCCTTGTCGAGGAAGGGCACACGGCCCTCGATGCCCCAGGCTGCCAGACTCTTGTTGGCTCTCAGACAGTCGTAGAGGTAGAGTTTGCCAAGCTTGCGGACGGTTTCCTCGTGGAAGGCCTTGGCGTCGGGTGCTTTGTGGAAGTAGAGATAGCCGCCAAACACCTCGTCGGCTCCCTCGCCCGAAAGCACCATCTTGATGCCCATGCTTCGGATGACGCGTGCCAGCAGATACATAGGTGTAGAGGCGCGCACGGTGGTGACGTCGTAAGTCTCGATGAAGTAGATGACGTCGCGGATGGCATCGAGTCCTTCCTGTATGGTGTAGTTGATTTCGTGATGCACGGTTCCGATGTGCTCTGCCACCAATCGGGCTTTAGCCAGGTCGGGAGCGCCCTTCAGTCCTACGGCGAAGGAGTGCAATCGTGGCCAGTAGGCTTGTGTCTCGCCTCCGTTCTCTACACGTATGGCAGAGAATTTCTCGGCAACGGCCGAGATGACCGAAGAGTCGAGTCCGCCGCTGAGCAGCACTCCGTAGGGCACGTCGCTCATCAGCTGTCGCTTCACCGAAGCCTCGAGTGCGTCGTGTATCTGTTCGACGGCAGCCTGCTCCTGTGGTGCAGCCTCTGCCAGCTGTTCGGCAGCTTTCTTGTTGTCGTCGATGTTGTATTTCTTTTGCATGGAAGCATACTCAAACCAGTCGCGTGTGTAGTAGCGCTTCATGCCTGGAGTCTTGCTGTAGTAATAATGTCCTGGGAGGAAAGGCTCGTAGTGGTCGCACTGTCCTTCGAGTGCCTTGAGTTCGGAAGCCACCATCACCTTGCCGTCGTTGTCGTAGCCGATATAGAGTGGAATCACGCCGATGGGGTCGCGTGCAATCAGAAACTCGTCGTGCTCTGCGTCGTAGAGGGCGAAGGCAAAGATGCCGTTCAGCTCTTCGAGCATCTGGCAGATGCGTGCATGTACGGCGTCCTCGCCTTGAAAGATCAGTGTGGCGAAGTCGGTGTCGGCACGCATCTCGCGATAGAGCGACAGAATCACCTCGCAGTCGCTGCCTGTCTGATATTGATAGTGTCCGGCAAACCGTGAGCGGATGTCCTGATGATTGTAGATCTCGCCGTTTACGGCAAGTACTTGTTTCTTGTCGGGTGAGAAGAGGGGCTGTCGACCGCTTTCTGGGTCTACGATACTCAGGCGCTCATGAGCCAGGATGGCTGAACCACCGCAGTAGATGCCGCTCCAGTCTGGTCCGCGATGGCGGATTTTCTGACTCATGCGCAGTGCTTGCTGTCGCAGTTCGGGAGTTTGCTCCTGAATGTTGAAGATAGATACGATTCCACACATAATAGCTTTTCCTTTCTTTTACGGTTATTTATAACACTTTGCTAAGTATTGGGTGCAAAATTACTACAATTTGATATATTAAAGAAAGGTTTGCTTACAATTTGTGTTAGTTTTGTATGCTTTGTTTTAATCTTGAAGCTATTATTGCCGTCTTGCTTTCATATTGTAAGTATTCTATTGTTTAAACGTTACAATTTGAAAGTTTGTTTAAAAAATAAGAGAAAAATCAAAGTGCTTTTTAAAAAACAGATGCCGACAGTTCGGGGGGACTATCGGCATCTTTGCCATAGCCTTCAAAGGTGTGAAGGCTTTGTGATTTAATCAAGAAATAACTTAAAAACCCAATATGCGTTTTTCATTATGGCTGGAGAGTGAAGCCTACCACGAAGTAAGCCTTCTGCGAACTTGGGTTGGCTGCCACCTGAGCAAAGACAGGAACCGAGAAGCTGTCGGTGATATTCAAGTCCTTGGTTGCCTTTACTGCTACGTTGGTCACAGCGAAGCCAGAGGCATCTGAATAATAGTCTGTGGCATAAGGAACAGCGCCTAAAGTGCCCTGCCAGTCAAGACCAGCGAGACGGAATGGCACTGTGGCTTCCACATAGGAAGAATAAGCGCGGTCGCCGTCTTTGTTCAGACCGTCATGACCTGCAAAGTTGGTGTACCAGTTGAGCGCTACAGGACCGAAGTCATAACCTACGTTAGCCTCGAATGTATGGGCTGTCTTGTGGGCATCATAGAGGAAGTAGCGTTCGCCCTCTGTGTTGAAATAGTAGTCTGTCACACCGATGTGGAAACCGCCTGTCTGATAAGCCAGGGTGAGGTCAAACTCCTTGGTGTCTTCCCATTTGGAGAGTCCTACGCTTCCCCATGCTGTGAGTGAGAGGCCTTTCCAGCTCAGTCCGAGTGTAGGCTGCAATGACACCTGTCCGCTTTCCTGACCACGCCAGATGTACTGGCTTACAACATCGGCAGCTACATTTGCCTCGATCTTATCCTGTGCCTGTGCACCCGTGATGCATGCTGCCAATGTGAGTGCCAACAATCCAATCTTCTTCAAACTTTTCATACTCATTCTTTTTTTAGTGTTAATACTCAGTTTCTTAAGGTTGTGGCAGCTGCTCATCTTCTGTTGATTGCAGCAGCTGCCCAATCTTTATTTTTTCTCGTATACTCCAGTTGCCACAGATTAGTTGTAGCAACTCTCGCCGTGCTCGTAGATATCGAGACCTTCTTCCTCGATTCGCTTGTCAACGCGCAGACCGGCAATCTTCTTGATGCCCCAGAAGAGGATGATACCTGTTACAGCAGCCCAAATGTCGATGATGATGATACCGAAGCACTGTGCACCGAAGAATCCGAAGCCACCGCCGTAGAAGGCGCCGCCGTCGAGGGCGAAGAGACCTGTCATCACGGTACCGAAGATACCGCATACACCGTGTACTGAACTTGCACCTACAGGGTCATCAATATGAAGCTTGGTATCAATGAACTCGATAGAGAACACGAGGATGATACCTGCCAAGAGACCGATGATGGCTGCACCCAATGGGCTAACCAAGTCGCAACCTGCAGTGATGGCTACCAAACCTGCCAAGATACCGTTCAGAGTCAGTGAGAATGAAGGCTTGCCGTACTTGATCCAAGAGGTGAACATGGTTCCAAGACCACCGCATACAGCTGCGAGGTTGGTTGTCAGGAACACGTGGCTGATGGCTACGCGGTTTACTTCGCCAGAAGCGGCGAGCTGAGAACCCGGGTTGAATCCGAACCATCCGAACCAGAGGACGAATACACCGAGGGCAGCAGCCATGAGGTTGTGACCTGGGATGGCAGTGCTCTTGCCGTTGCGATACTTGCCCAGACGAGGACCAAGGCAGATGGCACCTACCAATGCCAATACACCACCTACGCTGTGAACGATGGCAGAACCTGCGAAGTCGTGGAAGGCAGCACCAAAGGTATTCATCATGAATGAGCCTGCGTCAGCGTTGCAAAGCCAGCCGCCACCCCATGTCCAGTGACCCTCGACAGGGTAGATAATCAATGAGATGAAGAATGAATAAATGCAGTACATGGAGAACTTGGTACGTTCTGCCATAGCTCCTGACACGATGGTGGCGCTGGTGGCGCAGAATACGGTCTCGAACATCAGGAAGCCCTCTACTGGTAAGTCGCCTTTATAGAAGGTGAGGTCGCCAAAGTTAGGCATTCCGATGAAGCCTGCTCCGTCGCTGCCAAACATAAATCCGAAACCTACGAACCAGAAGAGAACCGAACCGACCATGAAGTCGACGAAGTTCTTGAACAAGATGTTCGCGGTGTTTTTACTACGGGTGAAGCCTGCCTCGCAGAGGGCAAAGCCCGGCTGCATGAAAAAGACCAACATGGCTGCCAACAGCATCCACACGGTATCTAATGAAATTCCTAAATCCTGTACACTCATAATCTTTTTACTGTTTAGTGTGTAGTGACTGTTGTCTTGTCGGGCTTTCGCCCTCACTACACAAGATTAATTAAAAACTTTAAGAAAACGTTTAATGCCTTGCCTTCGTTTGAAGTACTTGTGTTGTCCTTTGTTTGTAATGTAGTCCTTACAAGGAAACACTAAACATTAAATATGAATCACTATTTCTCCTGCTCGGCATTATAGAGGGCGATGTCGCCTCGCTCGCCTGTACGGATTCGGATAGTGTCCTCTACAGGGATGACAAAGATACGACCATCACCAATCTCGCCTGTGCGGGCTGCCTCCTGGATGGCATTGATAGTTTTCTCTACGTTTTTGTCACGTACAACGATATTCAACAGTACGCGCTCGATGCTGCTCGTGTCGTACATCACACCACGATAGATGCGTGCCTGTCGCATTTTGCCCTCGCCACGTACATCGTAGTAAGAGAACCACTCGATGTCGGCTGCAAGCAATGCTTCCTTCACATCCTCGAACTTGGTCTTACGGATGATTGCTTCAATCTTTTTCATAACTAATCTCTCCTATTATTATAGATTTGTAACTATTTGTTCTATTTCTTTTGTGAAATGATAACAGTATGTATGTTTACGACTGCAAAATTACAACATTTTGATAGTTATTTAACGATAATAGCTTACTTTTTGTTATTATAGTTTTAGTTTACTTTCAATAAGAAACTATTTTACTCGTTATAGTTGACAAAGTGAAAGAGAAACTATTGGTTTTGATTTCATATTGATATTTTTCATCTTTTTCTCGTTTCGCCCGATATAGGCTTACGGTTGATCCTCAGCTGTGCCCATGTCGGGCGGAATAGTTTCCTATCGTAATCGCAGTCTGTGCTGTAATCGCAGTTTGTGTCGTAATCGTCCTGTTCCTGTATGATGACAAGAGGCTACTGCAAGCAAAATAGTTTCAAGTTCTTGTACTTAGAAAAGCGAAAATGACTAATGACTAAAAAATAACAGTTAAATGATGGTTTATATGTTGTGTCCGTCCTGTTGTTTCCCCGATTCTGGTGGCCGGGCCTTTGTCTGCGGGAGAGGCGGATCTTAGGAAATAGTTGGGGCATTTGTTACAGCCCTTGTGTCGGGTGTCTTGTTGGTTGCCCGATGTCGTCTGTCGGCCTTGGAGTAGTGCTCTTTTGGGGTCTTAATAGATGACCGGCGTTGGTCGTCTATTGTGACCGACCTTGGTCGTAATAGATGCCCCCTGAGAGGCTCTAGTCACACTTCCTTTGGTTGACGATGCAAAGAAAATGCAAATCGAATGCAGAATATCAAGCTTGCTTG
>ENA-OYCF01000012-OYCF01000012.1-human-gut-metagenome-genome-assembly--contig:-NODE-12-length-40592-cov-5.947381_pt1 | contig 40592 bp, 18 predicted proteins | sample MGYA00243456_ERZ652879 | MGnify/ENA primary metagenome ERZ652879 (study PRJEB26926, sample SAMN06164638) | human gut metagenome | biome: ENVO:00009003; feature: ENVO:2100002; material: ENVO:00002003...
ACGAGATCGCTCAGTGTCTCGTGGGCTCGGAGATGTGTATAAGAGACAGTCTGTGCATCCTCGCCAAACTCCTCATTCGTGGCTGCAAGCACGATGTTGTCAACGGTCAAAGGCTCATCAACCTTCTTAACCAGGTCGGCACGATAGCCTGTTTTCTTCTTGCCGTCCTCAATATATGGCTCCTCGTTGATGTTAAGAGGAACAATCTTTTTCTTGCCCCAGTCCATTGGCTGTGGCTTCTCTGCAAAGAAAATCTGTCTTTCCATATTTTTTACTTTTTCTTATTCAGTGTATTTATTATTTTGAAAGCCCCTCCTCCAAAAACGCCCGAGTGCGATTGCGATTTCGACAGGAGATTTCGGTTTTCGGCCTGTCCTTCCAGGACAGGAGAGAGGATTTCGGTTTTCGATTTCGTCAAGCGGCAGCCGTGTTAATCGTCAAGCTGCACACGGAAGCCGGAACCGATGGCCGTGCTCGAATTCGACGGCCCGTTGCCCACAAGCGCATAACGAAGAACGCAGATGCTCTCATACGCACTGCCGCCAAAGAGAGACCCGCGGCGAATATACTGACCAGCAGTTGCACTGTTGAATCCGTATGATGTAGCATTCTCAAATGTACCAATGTTGCCGCCACCCTCAGCCATGATGGCAGTGGTGATGTTTCTGAGCGAAAGCATCTTCTTAGCCCAGCCGAAGCCAACACCGCCAGCAGTCTTGGTCGCAGGCATCTCACCAACATACTCGTAAGACTTCTCAAATGCAAAGCCACCCTCAGCAGTCTTGTATGTCACATCTGCGTCTGTAGTAAGCGCAGCCACGCTAGGAGCACGATATACCTTGTAGTGATAGGTATCACCCAACAGGTAGTGAAGAAGCTCATAGCCGCTGATCCACTGTGAACAGTTACCCCAGAGTCTTACCTTACCACGCCAGATAGGAACACTAAGAACGGCATCAACATTATATGTCTTGGCCTCTCCGCCCTGGGTAAGTGATGCGTTGAGCTGGAATGAGAATCGCTTGGTCCATACACCAGTCATTACGCCATTGCTCATGCCCTGCACGGCATTACCGTCTGCATCCTTCACTGGCTCCAGGGTCTGACCATTTGAAACGGCAAGCTGACCCTCGAACACCTTCAATACCGGGCTACTCTGGTTCAATACAGTGAACATGTTGGTAGGAGTCTGAGAGCCTGGCAAATATACATTGCTACCGAAGGTGAGGTAAGTGTAGGTATTGCCACCGTCATTAGTCAGACGGAAGCCAGTCACCTTGCCCCATGTATCAGCGGTAGGAGCCGCAATACTGGAGATGCCATGTCCGAGCAAACTGTTCAGGTTCTTTGTTCTGAACTCGATGAACATGAACGCCATTTCCAACTCCAGGTCGAAGTTACAGATGTTGGTATAAGGAAGGTTGCTTGATGGGTCACTGTTCTTGGCACGTGCATACTGCTCAAACTGGAATCGGGTCAGCTGGGTTTTCGGATAGCCCTTAGCGTCCGCTGTACCATAGTCGCTGTCTGTATGTGCTGTACCATTACCAGCGAAGTGTGTACCATCCACCTTGTCGTTGCGGATAGAGCGCATCATGCCGTCAAGAAGCACGGCATAGTCAGGAGTATCACCGCCAGCAGGGAACTCGATAGCCTCATCACCATCATAGCTGAAAGGATGATCACTCACGATATATCGCTCGTATGTGGCATTACTACCACCGATAATGGCATATACCGACTTCTTATGCACCTGCATGATGTCTGAGCCGTCCGAACCGTCAAGTACGCTGGTACCACCGTCCTTGGTCTTGTTCCAGTTGGTCTGGTTCAGTTCAGCAGTGATGGCTGCATCCTTCACGTTCACGATGGCCATCTGGTTGTGGAAGCGCATTTCCTTCAGCAGGGTTGCGTCACCAATCATCTTGTGATAGCCATTGTTGCCACCCTGGTTGCTCTCACCTCGGGTGAACTCAATACCGTAGTAGTGCTCTACCTTGGTCATGTTAGGGTCGGTCACGCTGCCCTCACATGTTAAAATTACACATTGGTTTCCCATAATTTTCTTATGATTTCTTATTAAACAATATATTTAACTGTCTTTTCTATTGTACCGAATATTCAAGGAGTTTATCCATATACTCGATGCGTTTCTTTAACCAGTTCTCTACACGATACACACTATCAAAGTGTCCCAGATCCTTAGGATATAACTTGTAGAAACCAGTAAGAGGAGCCTGTCCAACACATGCAGCCTTGCACTTGAATCCGTAAAGGTTGGAGCTTCCGTAGTAGCACACGTCATTTACGGCATACTGCTTCTCTGCATTGTATGTAATGTCCTCCCATTTCGTACCATTGTCCTCGACAGGGTCATTGCCCACGTTTCCGGTGATAAGGCTCTTATATGCCTTTCCGTTTCGGCTAGCTATGCTTCCCTTTCCGTAGGTGGATGTTGCTGCCCAGCCCACTATGTAGCCTGTGCTGCGTGCCCAGTACTCATCATTGATAAGGCTAGGTCGGTTGCAAGGACTCTCGTCCCATTTCTTGTATTCAGCCTCCCAGTTGTCAAAGCCTATACGGTCACACCAGTCGTAGAGAATACCGGCTATGTGCTTCGCCTCAAAGATGCCTGCCTTTCTCAGCTGCGCCCATCTTGCCTTCAACTCCGGCAAATAGTACTTGATGATCCAGCCAGAAGGAATGGTTGTAGTGTTACCCAGCCAGCCACTGCCCGGAGCACTCACATAGTTGCCAATATGGTAGGCACCGAAAATGCCGTCATGGTCGTAAGGATTGGCAGTCCACTGCACGCCATCATACGTTGTCCACTGCCAGTTCTTGTTATATCCGTCACCATCACTCACCAGGTTGGTCTCAAGGATATAGTCCACCATGAACGAAACCTTGAAGTATTTTTCGATGAGTGCCTTGATTTCGTCAGAACTCTTGCCGTCCGTCTCAGCCTGTTTCAGCTCAGCCATTCGTCCGCTCAGTGCGATGATGTGCTTCTTTACGGCTGCACAACGCTTCATGTTCTTGTTTCCGGAATCATACTCCTCGGCATCCTCGTCCATGATCTCCCTCGGATAGTCACCGTTGTATTCCAGCGTTTCCTCGCCTCTGATACTCTGTCGCTCCTGCATGTACAGGCTCTTAGGATTTCTCACCTCAAACTGGTCCCACTTGATGTTACCGCCAAAGATGCTGTCTGCTCCCAGCGTACCGTCAAGGTGAACGTGCTCTGCGGTCTTCTTGTCCATGTGCATGTTGTCACGATGCTTTTTCAACTGCCAGGAATACACACCATAGAACTCTCCGTTCTGATACACGATTACCGGGAATCCCTGAGGAAAACACTTGGCCCCGGTATCGAAGTTTCTGTCAAGCGACTCCTCGGAGCCGATACCTGCGTCCGAAGTTCCGTATTTCGTAGTAAACTCACTCTTATATGGTCGGTCGTCGCCCAGGTCTCTTGTCTTGACCATCTCCTCGTAGAGCATATAGCTTACAGCACCTACACCACGGAAGGTGTCTGTATAGTATGCTTTCAGATGGAAGCTGTCCTGCGATACCCAGTCACCGAACTTCACTACGAAGCTCTCTTTTCTCGCTGCATCACAGAACAGGTCGATGGCAAGGTTCTTCTTTGCAAAGCCCATCGAACTGTTGCCCTGCGCACTCAGAAGGATAGGAATCTTGAAATAGTTTCCCTGCATATCCCAGAACTCGGCAAGGCAAGGAATGTCACAGTTCACGCCACTCGTACCCATTCCGCTCTTGGCAGTCGGCATGGTAGAAGTAAGCAGGTTCAACATGGCACATCGTGGAATAGGAACCTGCATCTTTCCGGTCTCACTCCAGTCGCCTGTACCGCCACGGAAGTTGGCAAGTCTCTCCTCCAGCGAAGCGATGCGCTTCTCGAACTTCACGTTCTTGGCTACCTGCTCCAGCGGAATACCCTTAGGCATGTAGCTGGTACCATCCCATCTTACACCAAACACAATCACGCCATTCACGTCCTGCAAGCGGAAAAGGAACTCCATATCTCCATCCTCCGTATGCAGATACTTGCTCTTCATGGCCTGCTCCAGCTGCTTCATAATAGAAGCCGGAAGCTCAAACTTCGAGCAGGCGAAGGTTCCGTCATGGCGGATACCGAACAGAAGGTTTCCTGCGCTATCCTTTACGGCAAAGATGAACTGCTTGTTCTCTACCTTCTCTATCACTACCACGCCTTTCAGCGCATTCACGAACGATGCACCGTTCTTGTCAATGCCGAACAGAAGATTGCCCAGGGCATCAGCGATGGCGAACACATAGTTCGGGTTGTCTATCAAATGCAGACGTGCCTCCTGCTTGTCGATGCGCTTGTTAATCTCCTCGATGAGCTTCTTCACCATTTCCGGCACACCCTTAGGGTCGTAGGTGCTTCCGTCCTTTCTGATACCCCAAAGCAGATTGCCGAGCAAGTCACTGATGGCATAGAGGAACTGGTCATTGATTACCTTCTTGAAGTTGCTGCCAAACACACCGGTCACCTCCCTGGCAGTCTCGGCCTGCTTGTTGGCCTCAGCCGCGGCATTCCGTGCTTCCTCAGCCTGCACGCCAGCTTCGGCTCCGTTGGTCTCTGCAAGTGAGGCTGCGTTCTCTGCTCTCTGGGCAATCTCTTCCACGCCAGTGGCATCAGCAAGCAACTCCACCTTGTCGGCCGTCTCCTCGAAAGTCTCACCAGACGTGAAGTCTTCCAGTGCATAGTAAGTCGAACGGCCATGCTTAAACATATCGTCCATCCGGTAGAAAGTATTAGGCTTGAACTTACCTCGCTTTCTGAATCCGATGGATCCTAATGATTTTCCCATTGTTATTTAAATTAAAAGTTTAACACTCCTATTAGTTCCTAACGAAAAGCATTCCATCCACATTCTCGAACAGCGGTCCTTCATATCCGGTAGGATATTCCACCATAAGCATCATTTCGTCATGGTCTATGTATATGCGTGGCATCACGGTCATGTGGCCGTTATACATAAGGATGTTGTCTTCCTTCGAGAAGAAATGCTCCTCACTGTTTCTGATGGGTTGTCCGTTAAGGCAAAGGTCAACGATACGTCCGCCCTTGCCCTTGATGGCATAGAGCACGTCATTCTCTATCTCGGTCTCCTCATACTCCTTCTCGGTCACCACCTCGATGAAGCCATGTGGCACCACAAGTCGGCCATTGTCCCTTCGTATGCCAAGCAGAAGATTCTGTTTCTTGTCGGTTACAAGGAAGACAAACTGCTCGTTTCTCTTCACCTGCCAGCCTCTCAGCTCATCCAGGCGTTCTCGCACTTCCCGGCTCATGCCCTTGTCGCATTCCATCTCACCCTTACGGTTGATACCGAACAGAAGGTTGTTTGCGCTGTCCGTAATCAGGAACATATACTGCTCGTTCTCGGTTATCTTCCATCCGCTAAGCTCTTTCAGACGGTTGGCTATCTCCTCAAACTTCCTGCGAACCTCGTCACTCATGCCCTTCTTGTACCATACCTCCCCATCACGGTTTACGCTGAGCAGCATGTTTCCATTACTGTCCTCGATGGCATACACCCACATGTCGCTCTTCACGATGCGAAGCGGCTGCTTTCTCACGTTGCCGTCATCGTCCTTCACCGATGAAAGCTCGTTCACCTTCCCCTGCATCAGTCCTATTTCCTTGTCGTATATCTGCTGCGCAAGGGCGAGGATTCCGTCAAGGGTCTTGGCTTCAAGCATTCCGAAGATGTCTATCGTATTCTTTGTGTCCATAAGCGTTTATGATATTGTGTATGTATATTCACCTGCCACGATGGCGTTGCTTGAACGGTAGCACTTGTAGCCTCCCAGCTCGGTCTGTCCGGTCTGTACCTCTCTCATAGGAACGGTAAAGCCGCTGGATGTAACCTTGTTTATTGTCATAGTGTCAGGCACGCAAAGCCACAGATAAATGCCATCCGCATTGTTCTTGATCTTGTATGTACCGGCAGGCGATGTAAGAGGAGCATACTTTGAAAGTCCGGTTATAGCCAGCCCTGACGCATCAGAAGCACCAGCGAAGCCCATATATACAGGCAGCACCATGGTCAGTTTCTTACTGGCACTCTTCTTCATACCCTCAGCCTCCACAGCTATCTCAAACACCGTGTCACCCAGTTTGTTCACCTTGGCATTAATGCTTCCGTTAGCAACCAGTTCAGCACTAAGCGCCACCCCATCCTGCTTGAATGTAAGCACCGTAGGCGTAACCCCTACTCCCTTGCGCATAATCTTCCAGGCTACAGAAGTATCTTTCTCGCTTCCGGTAAACTCAATCAAAATCGGATTGATGGAAAGCTCCAGCGACAAAGGCCATTCGCTCTGCTCCAGCGCAAGAAGTCTGCTTTCATGCTCCGTGTCAGCCCCTTTAAGCTCCTTCACGTTCTTGTTCATGGCAGTCTGCAAAGCCGTGTCAGCATTGCTTCGTGCCGTAGCCTCAGCAGAAATAGCAGTATCTCTAGCCTGTGCTTCCGCTTCAATGGCAGCAGTCCTGGCCTTAGTTTCAGCCGCATCGGCATCCTCTCTGGCCTTAGCTTCGGCAGCTATATCCTTAGTCCGTGCAGCAGCTTCCGCCTCAATAGCTTCATTGATGGCAGTTGTCCTGGCAAGAACCTCATCGGCAATAGCCTTCTCACGGTCTGCAATCTCCTTTGTCAGGGCGTCGCTGAGTTCCTTGTCACCATTGGTACGTGCGGTAACCTCTGCATCAATAGCCTTCTTCAAAGCTTCATCAGCAGCAACACGAGCGGAAACCTCATTCTCCAGAGACTCACTCAGCTCGGTCAGCTTGGCAAGTTCAAGAACCGGTTCACCACCTTTCTGCCCTGTAGCCTTCCATTCTCCGCCCCATGCCCGGTATATGTTAGCAGGCAGGGTATCGCCAACCAAGGCAAACCAGCCATTCTCCGGATTAGGGTAAGCGCTGTTTAGCTTGTCAACAGTCTCATACAGCCCCTTGCCGGCTCCACGGATGTTCCGTGCGTTAAGCCAGCCGCTGATATAAACATCACGGTCGAAAGTTGCATTGCCCCTTACGGTGGAACGGCCACCTACGGTAACGTCTCGCCCTACGGCTACGCTTCCACCTACGGAATGGTTCTCTATGTTGTTTGTCTCTTCTGTCATAACAATAAACTATTTGATAATTCCAGGAATAACTTTGTCGCGTCTGTATTGCCAAACGTCTGCTCGGTCATGGCGGCTATGCGATACACAATAGAGGAATAGCATTTCTCACAGATGTGTATGCCCCCGTCCTCTATCCTTGGCTGCGAAAGATAGACGGCCTGCTGTATCGTCGCATCCTTCGAGTCACAGCTGAAGAACTCCAGCACCCTGCCTTCTGCCCTGAGCGTGATGGCGCATACCGGCTTCTGCGGATTGCCACGTATGCCCTTGAATGGGGATGATTGCAAGGCATAGGCTTCGCTACCCTCATCCACCGTGTCATACACACTGTGCTCCCAGTCGCTCATGCGGAATACCAACATGCGCATGAAATCATCCGGGAGGATGATCCAGCCGCTCAGGTTGGCATTCCAATACACACCGCTATCACCAAAGTTCTCGCCACTATCAAGCAGGCGTGCAGGAGCTTCCATCTCCACCTTCCTGACAGAATCAGCTATCTTGCTCTTGATGATTTCATCAAGGGTCAAGGTCTCCGTGTCGCCTTCCGCAAACAGAGCCTTGGAAGTGGCGTTCTCGTCAATGGCTATTCTAACATCACGAACGATGTCTTCTATCTGCTTGATCATGGTTGAATCCTTTATTAATTACTACTTCTCGAAGAGAATACCGTTAGCCTTGCCTACTTCCAGGATAGTAGCCCAGTTTGTCAGTTTTCTGGCAGAACAGTTGAAGTTGTCAACAAGGTAGTTCTTGGCATCCTCGTTGCAGGTCACCTGTACTACTGTGTATTCACCCTCATTAGAAGCCATATCTACACCGCTAGTGGTCTCTCCTTCTACATCGTAAACAGAGCCATCAACGGCATTCTCCTCAGCATCCTCGTTCTCCGCAACCTCTTCGGTCTCATTCTCCAGCTCAGCCTCAGCATCATCAGTAGCCCCCTCACTAGCCGCATTACTAGCCACCGTTCCAGGCGATTCTATCGCCTGTCCCTGAGCATTACCAGCCTGCGCATCAGCCTCAGCCTTCTTCTTGGCAGCCTCCTCGGCCTTTTTCTTGGCAATCTCCTCGGCCTTGCGCTTCTGTGCTGCAATCTCCATTGGCGACAACCCAAGGTCTTTCACGTCAAGCAGCTTAATCTTGCCGCTGGCAAAATAATAAGAGCGCTCAATGACAGTCTGCACAATAGGATCAGTCGTCATAAACGTAGCAGGATGAATACCGTACTTATTCTCAAATCCACCCTTGAACTCCACATGAACAGTAGCCTTGCCGACTGGCAGGTTAAGCTGCCACTCCATCACGCCAATGGCACCATATTTCTTTAATTTCATAACTGTGTATTTAAAAGTAAAATGAAGGGGCGTATCATCGGTGATACCAAAGATACACCCCAAAAAATCAAAAATTATGAATCAACTACTCGTCCTGCGCAAACAGATCACCGTTGAACTCATCCCAAGATGTTGTAGCCTTGGTGTACTTCCACATCTGGCCACTCATAGCATTCTTTGAAATGCCTGGGCAGTCGCAAAGCAGGTAATATACCTGGCCGTCGATAAGGTCGTCACCAGTTGGAGCAGCCTCGCTGTCCCACATAGTGAAGCCGGTAGCACCAAGTGTGGCAGGTGTACCCTCACCGTCAATCCAGATATGGCAGGTTCCCTTCAAGCCGAGGCCGTCCCATACGAGAACACCGCTGCGCTTTGCCTCCTCACCCTCAACATCATCGTCAAAGCTGTGTTCGTTGCGGTAAACATAGTGAACAAGGCGGTCTTCACCAATCAGAGCACCACTGTTGCTCCACTTCAAGTAGTCAAGTGTAGGCTCACGCTTGATGTCAATATCACCAAATACAGTGTGAATGCGTGTTACCTCCCATCCAAGAGAATTGGTTGTTACGGTGATGGTCACCTCCGGATGCTTGGAGAAGTCAATACACTGAATGTTCTCAAGCAGATTCTTACCTGCAAGAAGCAAGGCTGTCTTAGGAACATCCTCACCAGTATAGAACATCTTGGCAAGTGCAATGAACTGCTCGTAAGTCCACTTGCCGGTCTTCTGCAGCAGACGCTTGAACTGCCAGCGGACACCCTCTGTATAATAGATGGTCTGAGGACCAATCTTTGTCTTTGTCGTCACCTTACCTTTTCGACCTGACCACAAGGTACGGTTACCCTTCACCTTGAAGTTGGTGATAGCCTGCTCAGCAATGAGCGCCTTTGAGAATGGAATCTGCTTCTTCTGTGCATCGAAGTAGTCAGATACAATCTGGTTCATGCCACGCTTCTGCAAATACAAGAGGATAGGCTTTGGCACGATGGTATCAGGATCAACCTCCTTCTGCGTCTCATAGAGAGCATTCGAGAGGATAATGCAGGTTGTACCAGCAGGAATCTCCGGCACGGTACAGTACTCATCCGTTCTGTTGGTCTTCGGACCATTAACGGCAATAATCACAGGATTATTGGTAACCGGATCTGTACCTGTGACAGCAATCATCAAGTCCTTGCCTGGAGTCCTGGTCTGGCCGTCCTCTGTATATCCATCTACGCCCTTCACAAGCAGGGTTCCATACTCAGCAGGAATACTCTGATCCTCAACTTCAAGCGGAAGAACTGCGGAACGGGCTGTTGTTGCTTCCAGCTTGGCCGATGTCACCACCTCACTTCGCGGCTCGTCAATCATGTAATGTTGTACCTCAGGAGAATCTACGTTCACCGTCTTGGCTCTCAGCATCAGCTGCATCAACGGGGTATCATCCTTATGGAACTCGAAGAGATCCTTGTCCACAGCAGTGGCAATGAAATTGCCTGCGTCAATACCACCGGTAGCTCTTGCGCTCTCGCTCACGGTAGTACTTCTGCCAGGCATCTGTGTCTGGGCACCAGCAGTACCAGTGGTAGGTGTCTGCGTGCCAGATACTGTTTGAACATTTTCACCTGCAATAGGTGTGTTTACTGTTTCTGCCATTTTCTTGAATATTAAAATGTGAATATTAAAATGTGAATATTAAATTACTTACTTTTTCGCTTGTCAATGTCAGCCACGGCAAAGCCTTCCATTGCCATCCGGCTAACGGTGGTCGGGGAACCATGTATCCAGCACCCCCTGCGTGGCTTCACGCAATCTTTTCTTTCAACCAGTTCCATAGGCTAGGTAGCTTCCTTGGCAATGTCAAAGATACTCTCAGGCTTCTTCTTGGCAGGCTTGCTGTTCTTGCCACCGAGCTGAGGAAGCCCGTCACCACGTCTGCCCTGGCGGAGCTGCTCCTGGATCTTGGCGTTTCTGCCACGAACTTCACCTTCACGTGAGGCATAGTCCACATCATCGTCGTGATTGATGGCTTTCAGTGCCATCATGATACTCTCTGCGCTGAACTTGCCGAGGATACCATCCTTCATGATGTTAATCAGAAACTCCATGGCTGCATCAATCTCATCATCGGTCAAGCCTTCCTCCTGCTGTAATTTCTCAACAGTCGAGCGAGTCTCCTCGATGTTTTTGTCATACTGCTCCTGGTATTTCTTTTCCTTGGCAACACGCTCGGCATAAGCCTTGCTTGCAGCCGCTACCTCCTCACGCTTGGCCGGGTCTTTCATGTCCTCCACGAAGTCCTCGCCATACATATCAACCAAAGCAATCGCAGGGTCCTTGCCGTTACGCCAGTCTGTGAGGAATTTCGCAGAGCGAGGGTCACTCGTAAAGAGGTTGCTCATGGCTTCCTCTCGCCCCTGGTATTCGCCCAGACGCTTGTCGTAATCGTCGTAATCATCATTAATCTGACCGAAAAGAGCCTCGTCATCGTCGAACTGCTTGTCTGGGTATTTCCCCTTCATGCGGTCCGAGAACAAATCACGCTTGCTTTTAACTTCTTTATTATCAGCCATAAATTTAATTATTATTTATAAGTGAAAAAACTTTGCGCAAATATAGGCACATTCTCGCACAAAGCAAGTTTATCTTTTTACACACATTATTGCTAACTTTGAAGTGCCTTTAATAAGGTGTGTCAATGCAATTTTAACCCCTTCAAACTACGAGCAGATGAAACATATTGGTGCAAACATGGAGTTCTCCGAGGAAAGACTGGAGAACCTGATGAGAGTGTATGACGACTATATCACGAGTTGCGAATACATAAAGATGCCTGAGGTGTACAAGCATATAGCCAACGCACCGGCAGACAGGTTCTATGTATCCGATGTTCGTGCATCTGTTGTCGTGTCCGATATGTTGCAGGGAAAGCCGCTGCCAAGTATGCGTCCACTGAAACGTGAGATGTTCGAGGAAATAAGCAGGCGTGTCGTGAAGCTCAGAGAGCAGCATCCCACGTGGACGCTGCGGAAGCTATGCACCGTCGTGGTAGAACAGCCTGCACCCAAGTTCTACATCACGCCAGGTAGCGCAAAGATTATGGTATGCAAGGCTCGGAGACAATGGATAAGAAAGAAAATGCAGAGACTGGCACACTTCCCCATGCTACAACTACGATGAACTGCGAATTTAATACAAGGAAGGAAGTATGGACGCAATTAAGGCAGAAGAAATAGTAAAGGGACTGCTCAAGGAAAACGACCGGAGAAATGCCATCATCTATGCCAAGTTCGACCCGGTCACCGGAGAAGGTTCTATCGGAAGACGTGTCAAGGTACACATCTCCGACCATCCCCTGCCCGACCAATGGTTGCCTGTAAGGATGATGCGAATACCGCTGGTCAAGCAGATAGTAGAAGCAGGGTCTATAGAAAGGTTCCTCCTCGACTATATGGAGGTGGAGGAAGTCACGGAGGAAGATTTTCAGAAAGTGCTGGAACAATTTACCAGGATGCGAATGCGGTACGACTTCGCCTTCTGGGCAGCCTGCTTTGTGTATATCAAACGTAAAGGTGGAGGAACGGACTGCCTTTTCAGACTCACAAGACCGCAGCGAAGGTTCGTCAAGAAACTCGAAAAATACCGAAGCCGCAACAAACCTATCCGTATCATCCTGCTGAAGGCACGCCAGTGGGGAGGCTCAACTACATCGCAGCTGTACATGGCATGGTTGCAGCTTGTACACCGTGTCGGTCTCAACTCACTCATCATCGCACACCAGGGTACAGGTTCCGACGAGATCAAGGATATGTTCGACCGCATGATAGCCGAATACCCTATTGAGTTCCTGTACAAGCTGGGTGAGGAATACAATGAGAACGAGCCTAAGCTTGTGGGTGTCGGAAAGTCCGGTGCCATCCACCGTGTACCTCAGCGCAACTGTAAGATAAAGATAGGTACTGCAGAACGTCCGGATTCATGCCGTGGCGGTGACTACAACCTCGTCCACCTGTCCGAGGTGGGTATATGGAAGGCCACGGACGGAAAGAAGCCGGAAGACATCGTGCGCTCTGCTACGTCAGGTATCCTGCTGAAGCCATACACAATGATTGTGTACGAGTCAACGGCAAACGGAACCGGAAACTTCTTCCATCGCGAGTACGAGGCTGCAAAGAAGGGGCAGTCCCAGTTTGAAAACATGTTCGTATCATGGTTCGACATCGAGCAATACACACTTGCCTTCGACAGCGAGAAGAAGAAAAAGAAGTTTGCAGAATGGCTTTGGAAGAACCGCAACAACGACAATATCCCGTCCGACCGTGAGGAGCCAGGCAAATATCTGTGGTGGCTCTGGAACAAGGGCGCAACGCTCGAAGCCATCAACTGGTATGTGGAGGAACGAAAGAAGTACAACGACCATGGACAGATGGCAGCCGAGTTCCCATCCGACGATGTGGAGGCGTTTGTCCACTCCGGACAGCGTGTCTTCGACAAATACAAGGTCGAGGTTCTCGAGAAGTCAGTCCGCCCACCTCGCTATGTGGGTGATGTGTATGGCAAGGGGTATAAGGGCAAGGAATCCCTGATGGATTTGAAGTTCACCCAGGATGCGCAAGGTCAGCTGTGGGTCTGGAGTCTCCCCGAGATATGGGAAGACGAAAAGGTCACGAACAGGTATCTTACGGTTGTCGATGTAGGCGGACGTTCCAACAAGGCAGACTGGTCCGTCATTGTCGTGTTCGATAGATACTGGATGATGGAAGGCGACAAACCTTGCGTCGTTGCCCAGTGGTACGGTCATATAGACATTGACCTCCTGGCATGGAAAGCTGCACAGATAGCCAAGTTCTACGACAACTCCCTGCTTGTCATTGAGTCAAACACGCTTGAGACACACGACAAGGAGCGAGACACCGAGGGAGACCAGTCCGGATTTATCCTCAACCAGATAAGGGGTGTATACAAGCACCTGTACGCACGCAAGCAGAGTGCTGAGGATATAAAGAAGAAGGCTCCTAAGAAATACGGATTCCATACAAACGTATCTACAAAGCCGATGATCATAACAACCCTAATAGAGGTTATCCGTGAGAACATGTACATCGAGAGAGATCAGCGTTGCCTTGACGAGTACATCAACTACGAGAAGAAGCCTAATGGTGCGTATGGTGCCATCGTAGGTGCGCACGACGACTTGCTCATGACAAGAGCCATCGGTCTTCACATCTGCTTCTTCGAGATGCCGGTACCGAAAATAGTGATGAGGGTAAGCGAGTTTGCCCCAGCAAAGAAGAAAGTGGTATCAGCTGCCACCATATAAATAAAAGGCCGGGTAGAAACAACTACCCGGCCTTTTCCGTTCAAGCCACATTCCGGCCACCGTTCCAGGCGATTCCATCGCCTGTCCCCATTACGCTGCCTGCTGCTGAGGCTGCATATATCTCTGCAACAACTGTGCTGCACGTGGGTCTGCATGTACCTGCTGCTGCACCTTCTGTATAAGCTCCGGAGAAACACCCTGCAACTGCTCGCCACGCTCCATGGCTTCCTTGTTGCTTCTGATGCTCTGCAAGAGATCGTCTGCAAATGGGAAGTCGCCATTTTCCAAAAGCTGCTCCACGCTGATAGCCTGAGCCTGCCAGAGCTGCATGAGAATGTCGTTGCTCAGCTGGCGATATACAGGAGTTGTCGTGCTCTCGGTAACGTTAAGGTCAAACTCAACGTCTCTAATCTTCTGAGGGTCACGCCTGATTTCAGCTGCGTTCTTACCGGCAATGTTTGCCATGGTAATATCATCATAGAACTGCTGGATGTTCTTAACGTCCTTGATGGCTCCGTTACGGATGAACTCGCTGAACACTTCGAGAATATCAAGAAGTGAAGTCGTGGCGTTCTGCGTCTGCTGGCTGTAGAGTGCTGCACTCGTGCCGCTATAGCCAGGCTTACCCTGCAAGGCTCCATTCACGCCCGAAATATCCTCGAAGAACTTCAGCTGCATACTGAGCAAATCTCCGATTCCTATGTTCACGGAACTTGCTGCAACCTGCTGCGGAATCTGCCCGCTCTCGCTAGGCTCATACACAATCACTCCGTTAACCTCTGTCCAGCGTTCTGCAATATTCTCAATGGATACGCCTTCCGGCAAGCAGTCCTTCGGAACAAGAAGCACACCCTTGGCGGTTGCTCTGATTACCCAGTCATAAAGGGTGATGAGGCGGTTCACATAGCGCTGCTGGTCTATCACGTCAGCCACGAAACTGTGTATCTCTCCGTCAATGAAAGGATATGCCATGAACACATAAGGATGACTCTTGTGCTCGTATGGAGTCTCGCCCTCCTCCAGGATGTCACCAAACGGACTGATATAATAGTAATACCAGTAGTTGTCGGTGAACCACTCTTTCTGAATCAAAGGAATCTCCTCTTCAGGAATACCATCCTCCAAACCCTGCTGCAAACGTCTTTCGTTCTCGTCAAAAACAAGTTCCTTGTAATCCTCCAGGTCTATCTTGAACCGGCTTCCGTTCTGCGGATCATAACATCTGTAACGGTCTCTCTGCTCCTTCTTCCATACCTCTATCACACGGCATCGGCTAGGGTCAGTCGTTACGAAGAAGTTCCAGTTCTTCTGTGCCGGATAGCCGAACTGGTCTGCATACATCGAAACGCATGCCTTATCTGCGGCATGACGGTAAATCTCCTTCAGTCGCTTGTAATCATCTGGCGACTTGGCAAACTGGCCGCAAAGGTCACCAAACGAAATATCATGTATCTCTCCAAGCATCGTGCAGTCCCATCCTCGTGGGTCTCTCATGTTGGAGTCTATGAAGAAGTTGTTCGGCTGAACGTAGTCTGTCCAGCAGTCAAAACGGTCATTCTTCCAGCATGCGTACTTGCGGTGAACGCAAAAGCCGGAGATAAGGAACTCCTCCATCGTGCGTGCCAACAATCCATTCATGCGGTTAAGCTGCATGTTGTACTGCAGAATGGTGCTCATGGTCTCGCCAAGCTTCTGCTCGTCTCGATCTCTTGCCATACATGTCGGCTCCTTCGACTGGGAACGGTACACACCTATCACGTTTCGCACCAATCTTCTGATAAGATTGTTCTTCAGCGGAATATTTCCCTGGCTCTTGATATACTCCTCCTCCGTCATGCGTTTATTGTCAACCTCGATGATGTCGTCCCACTGCTTGCCATAGCAATATCTCTTGTTTCGCTGGCGGTCCCTGCGGTAATCATCCATATTGCTGTAGTACAGGCTGGCTTCCATGAGAATGTCAAAACCTCGTCTGCGGTCGTCGGAATTCTTTGCTCTTCTCACACTATCTATAACGCTTTCGTCCGGTGCCGTGGTCTTCGGCATGATGTTACTCAAACGGTATAGCTTAGCTCTTTTCTTTGTTGCTACTGCCATAATAATAATGTATTAATGTGTATGGCGGCAAATATATGAATAAATGCCGCCATACTAAGTTTAACTATTTACGGCCGTTCGCCTTTAGCTCTGTCTGAATGAGCATGAGCAAGTAACCGATGTCACTCTTCTCCTGCAAGTCCGTAGCCTTTGAAAGCTTCTCCTGCAACTTTGAGCGTTCCTTCATGAGGTCGTCAACGTCCATTCTCGTAAAGCTGTCCGCATAGACGAGCTGCTTCTTCAGGGCGTTCAGTTCGTCTGTAACCTGCTTGCGTTCCCTGTCGTTCAGTGGCTCCTTCAACTCCTTGTTGCATGCGTCGATGTAGCCCGAATAGCTTTCATAGATATTCATGCGTCGATACTCCGGTGAGTTGTTGAGCCAGTTGATTTTATCCGCATAGTCCATGACACCATTTCTGGTATCATCCTCATAATGCTTCAGTCGTGACTTGATCTTGTCATGCTCTTCCTTCATGCGGAAGTATTCGTTGTTGATGGCACGGTACTCTGTACGCTCGTCACCATTCTTCAACACACGGTTGAGGACAAGCCAGTTTCTAGGGTCATACTCACGGTCTCCGAACATGGTATCAAACATTTTGGATGTCTTGTCGATGGTGTTGCTGACACCACCAAAGTAACCGTTCAGCAGATATTCAACCTTTGCCGGGTTGATGTCGATGGAACCCTTTGTGTACTGGTCGCCTCCGCTCACATCGTTCATGACGGCAGCCAGGTTTATAAGATACTTGTTGCCGCTCTTGTAAGACTTTGTCCACTCTGGCATATCCTTGTTCCAAGGAGTATCCTTGTAGAGAGGCATACCCGTCCAAGACTTGTTTGCTATCACCTCTGCGAAAGGCTTGACAGAAGAAGGAACAAAGGCGTTCCAACCTCCGCCACCTTCAAGGAAGTCTATTGGCATAAGCTGACTGAACTGGCCCGCAATCTGGTTTGCCAGCTCCTCGCCTGTGTAATGTTCCTTTCCGCTTACAGCACTCATGGCAAGTTCACCCATTCCGTACATGGCTCTGTACTCAACAGGGAGAGGGATACTTATCCACTGCTCATCCATGCCAGGAAGACGGAACACGATGTTTGAACGTCTCACGTACTCAGGAAGGTTATAATATGCGTTCTTGTCGCCATCATCCCCATCGTCACCGCTACCGATCGCAGCCATCAGCAAACCGAGCATGAACATGGCACCTACACCTGTAAGCGCCTTTCCAGGATGCCGTTCAAGCTGTCTTCCGAAGTTTGTAGTTCCTTGCACTGCTGCATTCCAGAAGACGTAGAAGCTTCTTCCAAGTCCTGATACGAAGGCTGCCGTGTTGCCCCCGAAGGTCTGGCCGTTTGCGCCCATGAACTTTGCACCGCTACCCTTCTTGTTGAAGTTCACGCTAATCTCCTTGGCATCATAGATGCTTCGGTCGATAGAGCGCTTCATCTGACGGGATGTCATGAAGGCAGCAAAGCGGGCACAGTTCTCAACCGCACGGTTGTATTCATCAAGGCGTTCACCAAGCAGGCTCCATGCCTTACCGATGGAAATTCTTCCGGCACGTCTCAACTCTCGCTTGATGTCATTCTTGTGCTTCTCGATGTCCCTTACGGTAGAATAGCCGGTCTCGCCTCCGTTATCCATGAACAGCTTGAACATCTTTTCCGTTTCGTTGTTCATGTCAAGCGTACCATTGCGGAGCTTGGAGAAAAGTATCTTCATGATGGCAGGATTTACCTTCATGAAGTTCTTGTTGTATCTCACCGCATAGTTAGGGCTTTCCTTCACCCACACCATGGTATTACCATATAGGGCATCACGGATGAAGTTTGACACAACGAAATCTGGGTTTCGTGTCGTGTAGAATGCACTGAGCTGGCGATTGAGGGCTTCTCCTGCACGGAGGATGGCACCAATAGCACCGGCATTGTCATTGTCCGGGTTGGTCTGTCCGTTCAACGCCTGTGCCGCACGTGGGTTGCCATTGATGGTTACCACGTAGTCAACTCCGTTTCTCTTCACAAGAACCTGGTGCTGCTTCAAGTCGCGACTCTCAACGACGCGATAAGGAATGTCCGGATATTCCTTCTGACTTCTGTACTTGTCTGGCTCATTCTTGCACAGCTCCTGCATGCGGTCGTTGAAGTCCTTGACCTTTTGTTCGATTTCGGCAGGGCTGTCATTCTCGCTGAGGGTATCCACAAACACAGGTTTCCACTCATCTGTCACATCATCATGCTCCAGCCATACGTTGCTCACGCTCACAAGGTCGCTTGGATGATTAAGGGCGAAGTTCAGGAACTTCTGCTTGACAAGAGTATTGCGGTTGCCCTGCATGATAGCACTCTCGGCCATGCTCTCCATGTTGGCAAACGGATCATCAGCCTTGCTCTTACGTCCCTTGGCTGTCTTCAAAGGTGCGTTGAATGCACTGTTCTTGTCAGACAGGTAAGCGTAAGTATCCTCTCCTGTCTTCTCGTCAAAGCCACGAAGAGGAATGTAATACTCATACATAGAGTTGATGTCGTCATAGGTTTCCTTGCTCATCAAGCCGCTTTCATAGGCCTTCTGCAAGGTTGCACCAGTTACGGCATTAACCTGTTTCCAAAGCTTATCCGTAGCATTCAACGTCTCATACGTGCTAACCATGAATGATGCTTTCTGCTCGGCCTCAACAATATCTTCCTTTCCAGTTAAGGCCGTGAGACCTGCATAGTCTCTGCCTCTGTTTTCAAAGTACAATTCCTCTTCACGGTCATGCTTCTTCTGCTTCACGTCTTCTAGGCGGTCTATGGCTTCCTGGTCGAGTGGGTCTTTTGCCACAGCTCGCTGGGCTTTGGCCAACTCCTTGCCGAACTCCTCGTTTGCCTTTTTCTCTGCATCTCTGCGAGCCATGACAACATTACGTTCCAGTCCATGTTTGGCCATCATGTAATCAGTAAGCATCGCACGCTCCTCTGCATCCTCTGCCAGACGGCTCACCTCATTCAACAAAGGCTTGAACAAAGTTTGCGCAAATGCCTTGCACTCTGCCTGGTTCACGGATGAAAGACGGTTCTCACCCAGGTATGGATTCTCGAATCCTGCCACATCCTCGATGTGTACCTTGCTCTTCCCCTCTGCCTTCAATACGGCATTCATGGCTTCCTTCAAGCTGAGCATTGAGTCCTGCATCGCCTCTTGCATCTGGAACATTCCACGCTTAACACGCTGGTCGTAGATGTTTCTAGCATGTGCCTTCTCATACTCAGCAGCATCGCCATCACGGAAAAGTTCATCACCTTCTGAAAGATTTTCGTCATTCTTTACAGGATTATCGAAATTTTCCACTATCTTTGCAGCAGTATTAAGGACTTCCTTATCTATTTCCTGCTGAACCGGTTGTGACGCTGAGGAGAGATAAGAGAGTCCTTTCTCTTTATCTACCCATTTTAGCGTCTTGTTATTCACTATCGGTTCTACTATATTTTTAAATTCCCTTCCATGAAAAGAACGTACGTCATTTACTTCGAGATATTCCTTACCATTTTGTATTAATCGGCTCAATTCTATTGCCACGCAAATATTCTTTCCTTCACGATCCTTCATTTCTGTCAATATTCCAAGAGAGTTTTCGTCTCGCTGGAACACAAAAATAGGTGCTGACAAATGCTTTGGCATGTCATACAAGCCTTCTATTGCCACATTATGTTTTTTCTCTATTCCCTTTCTAATCACACGTTGGCGCATGATTATTGGCAAGTCAGGCAAAAACAGCTTCATAATACCTCTTGGATTTCCAACATTCAAGAATTCATTTGAGGTCATATCACCTGCTTGATATTTTGTCAATTGAGCATTAAAGGTACTATTGTCTCGTTTTAGACCATCAATGTCTTCCGCTACCATGGTACCACCGGAGGTTGAAGGTTTGGCATAATTGCCAACCCCCAACTCCATTTGCTTGGTAATATCAGCAGCCTCGCCCATGATGCTGCGATAACGCCCAGGCTCTGCCAGGTTCTCGTAGCTTCTCCACAGAATGTAGCGAAGTTCGTTGTCTGTAAGAGTCTCGCCCTGATAACCCTTCAAACCGATGGAATGAAGCATATTCAGGAACACACGCTTGATGGTCTGCCACCATCCACTCTCCATGGCACGCTCAAAGTTGGTGCGCTCCGCAAGCCCGGCAAGATATTCCTCTGTAGCAGTGCGGAAGTCCCAGGAGTGCTTCTTGGCAAGATTCACGATTTCCCTGCGGATACCTTCCTCGGCATACTTAAACACGTTGTCCAGGAAATCATCGAAGTGTGTACCGAAGAGTTGACGCAAGCCGTAATGGGCTACAGCCTCATGCAACACAGTCTGCTCAATATCTTCAATGTCACGATGATTCTCAACCACGATGGTAATCTTGCCAGTATGTCTGTTATAGAAACCCTTCGCCTTCTTGCGCTTACCGGTCAGCGTTGAAGCATCAGTCACCACCTCTATATTATTAAGGTGTAACTTCTCTGCAAGCTCATCCACATGTCGTGCCATGCGCTCACGCTCCATTGCTGCAAACTTCTCCTGCTGCTCAGGTGTGAAACGGCTCTCGCCCATCATCCTGCTCATAGGGTCATTCAGAAGAGAAATATCAGCATCGCTGATGATGCCATCACCCTCACGGTTAACGTCATTCACTACAGACAATCCCTTCTCTATAGCTTCTTTTATCTGCTCACTCTTCTTAACTCCCTTTGGCTCACCAATCTTAACACCACGCTTTTCAAGTTCAACTTTAACCTGCGGAGTAACAACATTCTCAGGAATCACAACATCATACCCCCTTACGTATGAAGCTATGCGGTCGGCAACTTCCGCATTTGACAATACACGTACAGGCTTGTCGTAACGGGAAAGGATAACCTTTCGTGGCTCATGTCCCTGGTCAACCAGCTGCTTGGTTACCGGACCGGCATGCCAGTCTGTTTCACCTACAGGGTCTTTCGAGAACTTCGCACGATAGCCGCTGGATAATTCAGACACCGGAACCTCCACCTCAACGGTAACAATGTTCGGTCTGATCCATGCAGAAGAGAACTGGTCGTTCAATGGTGAGCGTGATGTATGCCAATAAGGATTGTAAGCCACATCGCGAGTAACCGTAGCCTTCTTGCCGGTAGCATCCTTGCTTCCCTTGTCAAGGTCAACGTAGCCAACCACATCACCATTCTTGTTCGTCTTGGTAAACTTGATGATGTCCTCACGCTCATCTGCAACCTCCCATGTGCCAAGTTCACGTGGCACGACAAGCTTACCCTTAACGGCTGCCATCATCGGTGGATACAACTTTCCGTCAATCACCTGCATGGCACGGTAAACCTTCACGGTCTCCTGGGAATCCAGCCATGCCGATTCGTCCTCTGTAGCGTCACGATACAGGTTATCATCTTCCTCCTCCTCATCACCAGGCGAAGAGAAAGCATCCTCATCGAGATCCTCAACCTCCTTGTCAAGCTTGGCATACTTGGCCTCCTTCTTTTCCATTTCCTCCTTCATCTTCTCGGAGTACTCTTCAAAGAGTTCCTTTGCTCTAACCAGCTTGTCTTCTTCGGCAAACGACTTGCCCTCTCGCTTATCCAGCTCCTGGATGTCTGCCTTATCCTTGGTAATCTCAGCCTCTTGTCGGGAGATAGACTCCTCAAAGCGTTTTCCACTCACTACATTATCTATAATGTCGTTGATGGCATTCTTCAAGTAGCCCTGTCTTACCTGCTCGTCCTTGATGCCCAGCTCATCGCAAGAGTAGGTCATGGTGCGAGATACGCTGCCCAAGTAATTGAGAATCTCCGTATGTGCGACAAAATTATAACCGTCAATGTTAATGGCAAGGTCCATGTTTATCAACCCCTCTGGCGAATCCTCGTCACGTATCTTTTCCTGATTCTCAATCACCTTCTTGTTGTAGTTCTTGAAGTAATCTTCCATGTCGGCAACGCTGGCAAAGCTATGCTTTCCAATGCTTATCTTCTTGAACTTACCATCAGGGAACGTCTTCTTGATTCCGTCAAGGCGAGTCTTCTGTCTGTCGGCAAATGCCTGAACCTTCTTGATACGCTCCTCCAGCAGCGGCTTTCTGCTGTGTATGTAAATCTGGTCAAACTCCCATTGCTTCTTGCGACCTTCCAGTCTGCGCAACTCTCGTTCTGCCTCGTTCTTCTTCAAGGCATACTCGCTACCCGACAACTGGGCTACGGTATCACCGAAGATGTCACTCTCCTCTTCAAGCACACGGTTACTCATGCTGTTGGCAATCATATCCTTGCTGTGCATGATGCTGTCAGCAATGGCTCCCTTGGTCTCCAAACGCTGGTAAGCAGTAACATCAAGGCTATCTTCCACACCCATGCGAAGCACACGTACAGGGATGCCCCATTTCTTCAACAAGTTACCCTGTCGGATAACACGTCCATTGCGCTGCGTATAGTCCATCGGGCGGTTAGGTGCGTCCACATGGATGAGGGTATGTAATCTTTCCTGAATGTTCACACCGGTACCAAGGGTAAATGTACTACCCATGATAACACGTATCTCGCCACGGTTCACCTTGTCGAAGATGTCGAGCTTCTTCTTGACGGTCATTCCCGACTTGATAACAACAACCTGCTCGGCAGGAACACCAGCCTTGATAAGCTTGTTGCGAATATCCTCATAAAGGTTGAAGCCGGTTGAGGCATTCTGGTAATGGTCAGCAAAGATGGCCACGGTACCATGATATTTCTCCGAATCCTTCAGTGATCTCAAAGTCTGTCTCACAGTCTCGTTGGTCTTGCTGTACTGCTCGTCCGCTGCATCTTTGAGCACGAGTCGAGGGTCAACGGCTGCTGCTGCAGCTATGCCATACATGGTAAGAGGGATGGCAGAATTCTCCTTCTTCTCCTTTCCACTCATGTTCTCAAATTCCTCAAGTCTCTTGCGGACAAACTTCATCACCCTACGCAAAGCCTTGGTCTGAGGCAGGTAGATGTCTGTTGCCTTGTCTCCGTTCTCCATCTTTGGAAGCTTTGACTTCAAGTCCTCTACTTCCTTGGAAAGGACAATATCAGAAACACCCGACCAGATACGTGCAAGCTCAGGAAGGTTCATGTAACCTGCAAATCGGTTCACCTCCTTGAACTTTCCGCTGGTGGTAAACTCTGCCATCGTCTTCAAGTTACCGAAGTTACGGACGAAATCATCAAAGTAGTAGATGCCATACTGCTTCATGGTGTCAGCAGGCATGAGATAGCGCATGAACGTCCAAACCTCAGCGGCAGTATTGCTGATAGGAGTACCTGTAGCAAACACCACATTGCGGCCATTGTTCTTCTCGAGCACGGCCTGCGTCTTCAAATACACACCTTGCGACTTCTTGGAGTAAGAAGGGTCGATACCCTTCACGCCACGCTGCATGGCTGTTGCAAAGCCGAGATGCTTGTATTCGTGAGCCTCATCAACAAGAAGTGCATCAATGCCCATATCGTCGAAGTTCTCCACATCGTCGGTACGTCTGTCAAGCATCTCCTTGGCCTCTACCTCGGCATTCTGCTTGGTTACCTCCTTCTTCTTCAGCTGGGCTGCGGTATCCTTGCGCTTGGTAGTCATGTTGCCGGTGATGTCTGCAAGCTGCTGCTGCAGGTCCTCGATTTCTTTCTCGGCCTGTCGGGTTATCATGCTGTTGCCACTCTTGTCTGCATCCTTCATCTGCTCTAGGACAAGAAGCTTCTCCTCGATCTTATCGTTGATGAAGCGTATCTGTCGCTCCTCGCTGTCCGGAATAAACTCAAAGGTTGACTGAGGAACAACAATCATATCCCAGTCGTTGTACTTAATCTTGGCATAGAAGTTCTTTCGTCCCTCTGCATTTCTGTCTGCATCCTCCAGGGTAAGAATCTTAGCCTTTGGATAGAGCGACTTGGCTGATGCCACAAACTGGCCTACGGTTGCGTTCTGCACGACAATCATAGGTTTCTTGGCTGTACCCAGTCTTCTCATCTCCATGGCAGTAGTGATAAGGGTGAAGGTCTTTCCGGTTCCCACCTCGTGTGCCAGCATGGTTGGCTGAGTCACACACTTCACCACAGCCTTTGCCTGGTATGAGTAAAGATTGAAGTCCCTGTCGCTTCCATCCAGTCTTGGAGCCATGCCAGGATAACGCGAAGGTGCGAAATCATCCGGGATAGAGAGCGGAACGTAGTTGTTGAACTGCTCGTTGTAGTCTGCCTCAATCTTTGCAGACAACTGCTCGTCCTGCTGCATCTTACCTCTTGCCCAGTCCTGGAAGTCCTGTCGTATCTCGTCAATCTTGTTGCTGCAAGCCTGTGTCGCATCACGGTCGGTCTCCCTTACATCCTTGCCGTTCTCCTTGTAGGTTCTGGAAACGATGATGGATTTATTCTGAATGGCAGCCTCGATAAGCTGGTGTCCCGGAATAATCTTGTTGAACAACAAACTCTTCACGCCAAAGGAATTGTCCTTTTCCTCGTTGATGTAATCAGGAGCATCCATAAACCAGGTACCACCGGCAGAAGTAAACTTCACATTCACGTTGGTTCTTTCCTTCACATAGTCCTCGTACAACTTCGGATCAATCCATGAAGAACCGAACGTGAAGTTAATCAGGTGTGCAGGAATGTTCATAGGGATAACACTCTCCAGAGCCTTGATGTTGGCATTGTAGCGTCCGCCCTCGTTGTTGTCCAAAGCCTGGCGGAGCTTCTCACGCACATTTCCACTCTTGTACTGGTAGGAAACCTCAATCTGACGGGTGATAGGATTCTCGAAGCCAAGACCGCTATTGATAATCTCGTCCTTCACTTCGTCTTCCGACTTGCCCAAAGCATTGGCAATATATTCCACGTCAACACGTCCGTTCTGGTACATACTGGTAATGATGGCATCCTTCACGTTATGAGGCTTAGGCTCCTTGGCCTTCTCAACCACACGCTTGCTGAAGATGTCACTCTTGCCGAAATGCTCGGTATGGCCGCCTTCCTTGTCACTCACGTCCTCGTATGTTTCAAGCGAGAACACATTAGGATAGTCAACATCTTTGCGGAGGAATGCCAACTGTGTATTCTTGTTGAAGTGGCCGTAGGTAGCTACAAAGTCATCGTATGCCTTGTTGAGCTTATCAAGCAGAGGTTTCAATCCCTTGTCGCTCTCATTCTCCGTCTGGTATGCAAGCACATCATTAAGCGCTGACTTGATGGCAGAGTAAGCGTTGAAGCACTCAACCTTAGTATGGCCTTTCACCTTCTTAGACTGGAAACGGGTAATCAAATCGCTATCGCTAGCCTTCTCACCCTTCTTTGCAGCAGACATAAGAGGTACGGCCTTACCCCATTGAGCAAGGCAAATGTTGCCATTCTTGTCAACGACCATGCTGCCTTCCTTTACATCAGGACCCAGTTTCTCATACACAATTCGGTTGTTCTCCTCCTCGGTATTCTCAACTGGAGCGTTGTCCTCCTTCATGCTGGCGAAAGAGTTGACGAAATCAGTCAGCATATTCTTCTGGTTCAATCCCCTTGCAGGGAAAAGACCCATACTTGTAGGACGGTAGGTGTCACCTTCCTCGAAGCCGAACTTCATCTTTCCTGCCATCATTTCCGGATGATCCTGGAAATATTTGTTGTAATCAAGCGATAAAGATTTGATTACAGGCTTCTCCTTACCGTCAACCTTGCGAGTCTCACCAGTGTCATAGCTGACAACACGCTCACCGCTGGTGGAACCTACATCAATGGCATTGGCCGATTTCTGTCCGTTCACACGTCTGCGGACAACAAGGATGTCACTAGTTACGGATGTGCCACCAAAGGTATTGTTGTTCAAGCGGAATGCACCGATGAAATCAGAATCACCCTGGTTGATTACCCAGTCACGAAGTTTCTGCGACTTGTCGAGCGTACCACTAGATGTGATGAAGATACCGATACCACCAGGTTTTAACTTGCGAACGTTCTTGGCGATGCAGAAGTCATGAATGTTTCCGAACTTAGAAGACAAGTCCTTGTCACCGCTCTCATCCTTCACCTTCAAGCCAGTGACGAATGGAACGTTGGTAATGGCAAGGTCAACGCTTCCGTTTTCTATCTTGGTCTGCTCGAAGCCCTGGATGTCAACCTGGGCATCAGGATAAAGCAGAGAAAGAATGCCACCTGCCGTGTTATCAATCTCTACTGCATGAATATCACTGCGGTCGCTGATTTCAGCCGGCATCTGGGCAAGGATGTTTCCGATACCTGCCGAGCCTTCCAGGATGTTTCCACCCTTGAATCCCAACTGTGTAGCAATATCCCAAAGAGAATCAATAATATGTGTAGGTGTGTAGAACGAACTGTTTGCACTCATCACCGCCTGCTGGTAAGCTTCATTGCCCAACAGCTTGCGTAACTTCTTAGGAGGTGTATCATCACCAAAGCCCCATGAACTTTGGGTGAATGCCTTACCCAGGCCACCCCAACCGCTGAACTTGCGAAGAGCAGCCATCTGTCTAGGTGTGGCTTGCTCACCACTTCTCAGTAGCTTCTGAGCTAGCTCAATAGCCTCGATGTTGGCAGTAATACGTGCATCTACAGACTTTGGAGCATACTCCATACCACGCTTGCCATGGTTGTTATGGGTATTCTTGCGCTCCTCCGGCTCTAGTCCCTGTAAGCGTCCAGCGGATCGTTCAGTGCGTCCGAGTACTTCTCCCTCTCCTGACGATACGCCTTGATCTCCTCGTCCGTCATTCCGGCCTTCTTGTAGATTTCCGTCCACGCGTGTGTTGACAGCATGCTCCCGCTCAGCAGGTTCTTTCGGCAATACTCCGTCTGAGCCTTGTCGATTCTCTCCTCGAGTTCTCTCCTCGCTATCTCCTTCTCGCTGCACCCTATCTCCTTGAGATACTTCTTTTCCTGTTCTGTCATTGTCGTTACTATTTAAAGTTTCACTTTCTGTTTCCTGTCCGTTATCGAACAGGTCTGCAATATGCACCTGCGAAGATACTGCTTTTTTACGAGACTTCTTCTCCTTAACCGGATTATTTTTCTTTGGAGTCTCTTTTTTCTCCTTTGCAGGCTTGTTACTAACCACATGGGTTATATGGTTGTAGTCAAACAAGAAAGGCTCTGTCACATCGTGCTCGACTCTGTTGGTATGTTCATCAACCGGAACTACTCGGTCGCCAACCACCTGGCCTAAGCTCTTTCTTGCACCATACTCCAGATTGAACACATAAATTCTGCCATTGGAATCAAGCAGTTCAAAACCAAGCCCCTTAGCCTCATCAGAAAGTTTCTTCAAAGATTCCAAGAGAGTCAACATCTCGTGAGGTTTCTTATCAAACCAATCTTTTTTCAACTCCATGACAATATTCTTGTAGTCAGACTTGATTTGTTCCTTGGTACGCTTGCCGTTACTGTTCGCCTTGCTATCCTCCTTTGCAGGCTCAGCCTTCTTAGACTCAGCCTTCTTAGGCTCAGTGGAGAAATTATCAAGTGCTTCGCTGAACGCCTCACGTTCACCCAAGCACTTCAGTAAGGTAGCTTCCAGGTCAACGTTCTTTGTGCCGGCAAATGTGCCTTTCTTCTCGCCAGCTTTCACACGGTCGCCCAACTCATCAATAAACTTCTCACGCTGCGCCAACTGCTCTTCAAGCATCTTCTTGCTGAGCTGCTCCTTCACCTGCTCCAGCTTCTTAGCCATGGAATCCTTTGCTTCCTTTACAGCCTTGTCAACATCGGAAGAAGGAACGGTGTGGTCGCTCAGTTTGGTCTTGCCGTTGGTATGCAAGGCATTGAACAAGCTTTCCACATTAACCTCATTAACAACAGTCTCCTTCTTCTTCTCGTCTTTAGCCTGAGTATCCTCAACCTGGAGGTCTTCGAGCTTTGCGTCTTTGCCATTGGTCAAATAGACTCTGTCAATATATGACTCACCGAACTGCGCTGCACCTACCTGCTCGCCCTTACGGACAACCGTCATGACGTGTGTAGGCTTACCTTCATAGTAAACCATACCGTTGCCTTCCACATCAGCTTCCGTAGCAGGACGGAAAGACTTTTTGTCCATGGTACGACGTGCGTTGCGCTCATCGACGAGTTTCTTGTTAGCCACCTCTGCCTGCTTCTCAACCTCAGTCTCAGCTGCGATTTGTGCTGCCTGCTCCATAATATCCTTGGATGGCTTATCAAAGTTCGCCACGTCAATGCTTGCAACCTCTTCATAAGAGGACATATCCCTGTCAAGCTCAACCTTTATTGCCTCAGGAAGGTCACGGACACCATTATAGAACGACTTCAGGTATGGACGAATATCATCACCCATATCATCTATCATAGCCTTGGCATACTCAGTAAACTTACGTGCGCCCCTCTCAATATGATACACAGCCATCGAGATACCAATCTCTAGAATCTCAGGATCAATACCCATATTCAGCTGACCACGCAACTTCATGCGCATTCTCTTCTTTAAAGTCTCGTACTCATCATCAGTAACAAGTACGTTGCCACTAGGGTTCTTCTTGACCTCCTCCTTCTTGGCGATACGTGCAGCCTTGTCAACCAATGGTTCATCCGGTCTGAACTCATCACTCATAATATATGGTAGAAGAACGTTGTCCAACCAAGCATTAGCCTCATGAACATCTTTGAAATCACGCATTCTACGAACACTATCACCAATAGATTGATACCATTTACGAGCAGTCTTCAAGTCGCCTTTCCTTACATTCTTGGCATAATTCTTAGCCCACATGATAGCATTGCCTTGAAGCACCTCTTTTATAAGTTTGGTATTATTCAAAGATGATTTGCTTTTCTTAGCAACATCATGTGCCGCCTCAACTTCCTGGGCAGTTGCGCTTGTACCATCTGTAAAAGAATAGCTCTGAATGAAGCTACGGCCATCTGGCATTTGCATGTGATGAGCCATAAGGATAGTCTTATTCTCACCATGAGGAATACTCCAAACCGTATCACCACCATGGAACTCATCATCTGGGAATACCGAATCCTTCATATCCTGAAGAGAAAGAGGTTTTGCGTCCTCCAAAGCTTCGCTATCTTCACCCAATACCGCATCAGTAAGTTTCTTGGCATCCTCGATGCTACGCATCATGAATCCACCCTGCTTCTTGTCGTACCAGCCTTTAAGAGACTTAGCCAGGGAAACGGCCGCACTTTGCTTTTCACCCAGTTCGTCTGCAAACTTGACAAGCTGCATATCAAGCACCTTGCCACGCTTGGTTGTGTACTTGGCAGGCTCAACTGTATAGTCGTTTGTCTGTGTTTCATCAGCCACGGTGTCAGCAGCCTTATCAGAATCAGCCTTTTCCTTTCCGTCGAAGTCGTGATACTTGATAACTGATACAGACATCAAGTGTCCTTGTGCATCCTTATGGGCAACAAGTTCATAACAGCATTCGTTCCTTCCATCGGTAGCGGAAACAAAATTTCCCTTGACAAGATGGAACCATTCCTTTTCTGATTGATACAGCTTATCGGCAGGAACCTCTACACTTGTTACCTTGGCTTTGTATGATGGATAATCATCTGTTTGTGAATCATACATGCCAAACATCTTCTCAGCGAACTTGATGATAGCTGACGGGGTTACACCATTAGGCACGACATCATTACCAGAGTCTTCTACGAATTGGCCAAACGGAGATTTATCATACAAATTTTCATCAATCCACTTTTGCAGATGCTCTTTTACCAATGAATACTCGGCAATAGGCTTGGTCTTGCGATTACTGCTTTCTATCCACTTTTTGAATATATCCATAGGAACAGTAGAGGTAATGATCTTTCTCTTGCTCGTTCTCCAGCTACTGTCATAGTTAGAGAAATAGGCATCTGTAGCTTCATCCCTATCGTTGAAACCGAGCATTACCTTGTGCTCGTCAAACGTTCCATCAAGGTTGTACTGGTCAACTACATAAACATTCTGCTGGTCCCATGAGTCAATATCATTGCTAAGGAATACATCCAGGTGGTCGCCATCAACACCCACGTTATCGGTCATGTAGCCATAAGTATTATTCATGGTCACACTCCATTTCTTTCCGTTGGCATCAGTGCCGGAGCGCACACTTCCCCTAGGCTGCTCGATGGAAATATTGAATCCAGCAACCTTAACGTGTCCCTTCTTGTAGTTACCAGCTTCCTTCTGTCCGTCTGTAGGATTGGTGTCTGTCTCAGCCTCAGCCGCTTCGACGGATGATTGAAGACTATTACGGAACATGACTTTGAAGTGTTCCTCTATGGTATCCAGAGGAACGTCCTCAAAAGTTTCTCCATCTTCTGTAGTGAACGAAGCCGAATTGCCCTGAACCTTGTCAATGGTTATCTGACCACTTTCGCCTTCATTCTCTACTACAACAACATCACCCTTCTGAACATTATCAAAGCTGTTAAAGACCTTGATTCCTCTCGAAGAAAGTTCGTCTTCTACAAGAGATTTAATAGCCTTATCAAATTCACTCAGCTTCTTAGGTGCATCAGACAAAGCTATACGGAGAATATCTTCATCAACAGATTTCAGATTTTCACGTACTTCCTCCTTTGCCTTTTCGATGGAAGTCTTGTCGCCTGACTCGATTGCAGAAGCCAGCATATCCGATGGATCCTTAGCATCATCTTCGGCATTCTCAACATCATCAGCTGCATTTTCTACAGGAATGATGCTGGAGTTGTTGAACACAATGACTTCTCCACTACCAATATTGCTATTCTCTACACTCCATACATTATTATAATGTATAATGCCGTCGTAACCCTGCTCCTTCAGCAGAGACATGAACTTCTTAGCTTCTGTTTCATCGAAGCCAGGGTTACCCAAAAGATAGAACGGATTGTTCAATCTTACATGTGCCTCGAATATCTGGCCGTTGTGTCCGTAATCCTCTGCAACGTCTCTGGAAGGAGAGAAATACACACCATCACCTGAGAAGGTAGCCTTCTCCCCATCTGCCCGGCTGTGTCCTGGCTCCAGGTCGGAAAGCTTCAAGTCTTTATCAAGTGTACCATGATACAGAAGAACTGGCTTGCCGTCAGCATCAGCAACGATACCATCATCGGTAAGGTTGCGTCTCTCCTGGCTTATAGGTGTGGCGCCACCCTTTTCAAGGAGTTCGTTGATTACATTTTTCTCTCCAGGTCCTCCATCAGCGTTGGCAGGTTCAGTTTCTCCCTCGCCTGGTCCTCCTGTTTCAGCAGCTTCACTGCCTTCTTGCTGCCCTTCTTGGCCTGCTGGATGATTGCCACCCAGTACATTGCTGTCTTGTTGTCCATCATTATTAATGTTTAATGCCTCGTTGATGGCATCAGCCAACGAGCGAGGAGTGTTGTCAATACTATCTTTGTTGAATAAGTCAACCGCCTGGGAGCCTTGAACAAGGTCAAACAGTTGGTTGAACGTCTGCTGGATGAAGCCCTGCGTTTCACCCTTATACATAGCCACAAGATGAAGGGCGAAGTCCGAGAACTTACCATCAGGAAGTACAGCTTCTCCGGTCACATCATCAAACTGATAAGAGCGTTTCCAGTCCTCAATAGCCACACGTGCATCCTTGAAATTAGTAGCCGAAGCAAAGGCCTTGTCACCCATCAGCTCATTGAAAGCCACGATAGACTCCTGAATATCCTTCAGCATGCGGTTCTCCTTAGGGCTATTGAAGTCGCGATATGCAGTTGCAAGGATGGCACGCTGCGCCTTTGCAGGCATTCTGTTAAACATCTCCTCCAGGCGTTCACTGCCACCTTGGAAGATGCTGCCATACATGATACCCTTCAAGTCGTTAGCAGCCTCAGCAGTAAGATTACCATCGCTATCAAGCGCACTTGTGTACTGTGTATCTGAAATGAAGCTCTTGGTATTCATCCACTTCAACACTTTGTTGCCGTTCTTGTCAACGAGCTGGGAGAAGCTAGCCTCATCATCGGAACTCTCGAGCAGTTTCTTGGCGAAAGACTTCATATCATCACCCATCTTCTGGATGGTGTTCTTCACCTTGATACGCTCAACGCCACCACTCTCTGTGTCCTGGGCGATATGCTGACCAAGTTCAATGGCCTTATTGTCGTCAACATCAACCATATTCACAAGGACAGGGTTCTTCATCTTCGCAATATCCTCTGCCTTCAAGCCGAACTCATCGGCATGATCCATAAGATACTGCTTATATATGCCGGCTTGGTCGGCATGGTTGCTCCACATCAACTTCAACGCTGCACTACGATTGTTGCCCTGGATGGTCTCTCCACGAGAATTGACAGTAGGCGCACCAGTATATGCTGTAACGCTTGATGTAATCTCGGCAGGGTTGATGTTGGCCGCAATCTTCTCAGAAGATATGGTACTGGCTTTGTCCGTACGATTCTTTGGCTGCGCTTCTGGGATGAAGTGAGTCACGTTAGGCTGACCATTTATGTGACTTGGCTGCAACTGTTCAGCCTCAATAAGCGCAAGGTGTCCAGGTTGTGAAACCTTGTCGGTGAACTTGACAGAAGTCTCCTTACCCTTTGTATGAGGAATATTCTCCTGTCTTGCATACTGATGGCCATTTGAACGACGATAGCCCCTCGCACGTGCATCATGCGGAGTATCATTCACCCAATCAGGTACACCGCCAACAGCTTCACGCTCCTTACGTTCCTGCTCTTCCTTGGCTGCGGCCTGTGCCTTAGCTTCCTCAGCGGCAGCCTTAGCCTTCTCGTCAGCAGCCTTCTGCTCGTCAAGCATGGCCTTACTCTTACGCTGCTGCTGGATGCCAGCGATTTTCTGCCAATGCTCCAGATTTGCCTTTGCCTGGTCCACTGCTTCCTGGTGTTCCTTCTCAGCTGCAATCTTCTGCGTGATGGTTCCACCAGACTTTGGTTTCCACTTGTTGAGCTTATCAAGAGACGCCTTCATATCAGAAACCATGGATTCAGCAACAGTCTTGGCCATATCCTCGTTGCCGCCAGTCTGCTCTACGATGGCATCGTATGCAGTATCAGGGTCGGTCTGCTCATAGATAGGCTCACCCTTATCATCCTTAGGAATACGATCCAGGGCAGACTGTGTAGGAGCTTCCTCCTCACTGGCTTCCTGTTGCTGAGGTTCGTTTCCGGTCTCATCAGCTGCCACCTCATCAGTATCAACAAGGGGATTCGCCTCGGTATTCTCCTCGTCAACCGGAGTATTTTCCTCATCAACCGGAGTATTCTCCTCCGTCTCATCAACAGAAGGAGCATCAACCTCGCGACTCCACACCGACTCGCCATTGGCATCGGTCACACTCTCGATCATGTTGTCGAGCTGCTCAGGTGAAACAACCTGCACATGCCAGCCGTTGAGTGGTTCCTCGGTGTGAATCTCGATACCGTCCTCATCTATGCTTTGAATGGAGCCACGGATAGGCTCACCATTCTCGTCACGGATAACGATATTATCAAAAAGGCTGTAAGTAGGCATAGTTGGACCCTCCTCCTGCTCGCCTTCCGCAGGGGTTTCCTGTTGCTCTTCCTGCTGCTGGGCTGCAACCTGGGCACGTCTTGTCTCGTCTGCCATCTGCTGGATACCAGACTTTGGCATCTGAATGATACCGGAAGTTACGGGAGCTTCTCCTTCCTGATACACAGTTTGCGTCACCACGTTCACGGTTCCATCGCCATTGTCAACCACACCCTGCTCGTTAGGAGTGAGCACAACAGTAACAGGGCTGCCATCATCACCAGTCGCCTGGTATGTGTCACCCTCATTCCATTGCTTTACGGTTCCATCTATGTTGTCAGCCGCTTCCTGGGCATGCTGGTTACGGATATTCTCCGCAGCCTCATACTTCTCCTGGTTAGGATTTATCAGTTCCTGAGCACTGTGTATTGCACTAGGGGAAACCATCTGCAGCTTTCCCGACTCGGCATCCATGATAACGATGCTATTGTCCGACTGCTCATCGTTGATGGATGAATCATCGTTGAGAACAAGGTTGCCGCTAATGACATAGGCAGTCTGCTCATTGTTGTCCTCGTCCTTCAACTTCAAGGTAACAGGACGAATCATGCCATCAGTACGGTTGGTATGGCTGTCAACGAGTGCGTTGCTTTCCTCTATCTGGCTGTCAATATCATCACGAACACGCTGCACCATGCCGTCATAGGCAGACTTGGCGTTGGCGTAGTCGAGAACAGGCTGCAATCCTTCGGTGTTGCCCATGTGCTTCTGCTCCTCTATGTAGCGGATAGGGTCCCCGATGGTATCATCAAGCTCGTTCATATCGTCGATGCCCATAGACTGTGCCAGGTTCTGACGTGCAACATCCAGTTTTGCCTTGGCGTTGCTCATCTCTTCCGGATCAGTAGTGTCGTAGCCATCATCATAGCTGCGGTCGTAAGCAGCAGCATCAGGATCCTGCTCTCCGTCTTGAATCTTGCTCTCCTGAGCACGAGACAATCCCTCATACTTCTGGGCAGCTTTCACAAAGTTAAGTACCCCCATACGGAAGTTCATAGGAAGTTCCTTGTTATCCATGACCTCCCTAAGCGTTGATTTCTTCTCCTCATCAGTACCAACAAGCAGGGTATTGCGCCACTTTCCCCATTGCTCCTGCCACTGGTGGTTACCGGAAAGAGTACTATCAATAGCCTTACCGGCTTCACTCATTTCATTCAGTGCCTGACGCTTTGGACCACGATAAGACAAAGTCTTTGCACCTGCAAAGAAACCACCCATCAAACCAACACCAAGGAAGGTATCAATATTCTGGTCAAGGTTGAACACACCAGTATCCTTGTTGGTATCAAGAGTATTGTCACCAACAATCAAGGCATTTTCAATATTACCAGCAACCTCCTCGGCGTACTCACCTATGGTTCCGTTCCACTTGGCACTCTTTTCAAGCCCAGTGAGGAACTTACCGGTATTAGTAGCACCGATGCCATCTATGAACTTATTCACGTTGTCAAGCGTAACCTTGCCCAATTTGGTTTTATTGGCAGCATTGGCAACAGCCTTGCCTGCCAAACCCAAAACAGGAGCAAAGTATTCTCCAAGCATCTCGGAATGATTCTCGATGGTCTGCGCACCAAAAGCCTTGAGATATGCCGTCATGGCACCATCTTCTTGATTCTCTTGGCCATCATACTTGATACGTCCGGCTTCATCAACACTATACTTCGCATCTCCTGTAAGACGATTGAGAGCATCAGCCGTAACACGTCCCTGCCCAGTTGTTGCAGACATGAGCATAGAGCCAGCAGCATCACCAAGAACCCTAGCACCCACCTTGGCTGCAACATATTTCTTTGCAGCCTTCTTCAACGCCTCTTTGCCAAACCTATTAATGGCATATCGTGTCAAGGCCTTCTGTGCCCCAACACCTATTGAAGATGAAGGGTTCAATATCATTTCTGCCATAAAAGGCAAACTTTCACCTGTAACCTGGCCTGCCTTATATCCACGACCAATATGTTCAGCACTCTCGGCGTTAACTGCATTGGTATAGGCAATAGTGTTCAACAAGTCCTTTTCATCTTGCGTAAGGTTGTCGAATCCACTTTTCTCAGCGTGCTTTACAGCCTTGTATGTTGCCAGGTTATTGAAAAGGTCAGACTTGCCCATATCCCAGGTGCTGGTACTACCAACAGCCTGCATCAATCCACGCCATGCACCTGCAAAGAAACCGAGCAACTGCTTTCCACGTCTAGCAGTCCAATTGGAAGAATCATCTATCCACTTGTCGCTGGCTATTCCCTTCTTAGCCTCATTTATGTTGGCGATGGCATCATCAATCTTTGCCAATCTAGCATTGACGCTGTTCAGTTTATCATTTCCCCACTTCTTGCGCTCATGAGGATCAACAAGGGCGAACTCGTTCTTCAAGAAGCCGGTGATGGTGTTGTTCTCATCTTCAACCTCCTTATTGATACCTTCCTCGATGTTTTTCTTTTCCTGCATGAGAAGATTTCTCTGCTGATGAAGATAGGCTTCCTTCTGCTCACGCTGGAAACGAGCCTCATCAGCGGCATTCTGCTCCACGTCCGCAAACGCCCTGTTATCGTACTCATTTCCACTTTCAGTGATATAAGAGGACTGCATCTTGCCAGTTTCCGGATTGAAACGTGGCTTGCGCTTAACTACATGACGGTTCTCTCCAAGCTTTACAGGCTTCACCTGCATGCCGGAGTTTGCCTTCCGATATTCCATATAGTTGTTGAAACGCTGTATAGATGCGTCAGCCTGAGCAAGAATGTTGCCAACATTGGATGCATACTTGCGCTTGTCTGCCTCTGTCAATGGTGTGCCCTTCGACTGGGCTACAGGCTTGGCTGGCTTATGCACAACTGACTTGTGAACCTGCCCACGTCTAGGCAGAGCCTGTGTAGCGGTCTTATGAACCTTCTGGTTTGGGTTCCATTGAGCTTCACCTGCTCCACGTGCCCTTGATGTTGTGCTATTCACTGGCACAAACAACTTCGTATAGAAGCCGCTGTATGAGTCGGGAACATCAAAGCCCTGGCTTTTCAGGGCATCGTAGAGCTTGTGACGACGACTTGCGCCATCATCACCCTTACGTGTAAGCTTCTCCTCGAACTCATTGTATGAATTAGGCACATCATAGTTCTGTGCCTTCAAAGCATTATATAACTTTGCTAATCTCTTTTCTTCCATTGTGTATTGTTTGATGGTTAATCAAATGCACCTCCAGTGCTTTTCTTCTTACCTCCACCGCCAGCATACTTAGGCTTTGGCTTAACAACAGGCTTCGGTTTAGCAGGTGGCTTAGGATTTGCCGCTGGTTTTGGCTTTGGAGTAGGCTTAGAAGCATGAGAAGCATAATGTTTCTCTCCTTCCGCAGCTAGACCAGCAATAGTCCTGTTCGCCTGTGTCGTAGAAACCTTACCCCACTTATCTGTTGATTTTTTATTATAAGTGAGCGGAATATTATTATCCTTGGCGTATCTTACAACTGCTCTATCATAATCACTTTTCGTTTTGTATTCCACGCCATTGAAAGTTCCGTATGGTTTGCCACCACTTCTTCCATCAGAGTTAGAGGAAGTTCCACCACTCTTTCCACCTTTACCTGACACCCAGGAAGACGTTCCTTGCCTGTTGTCCTTGCCTGCAGAAGCCTTCAGCTTATCAATCTCAGCCTGTAGTTTGGTAGCCACATAAGGCAAACCGGCAGCAATCGCCTCGGATTTCTGCTGGTACAAAGCAGCCAGCTTGTCGTCCTTGTTGGCAGCAGCTTCATACTTCAATCTCTGAGCTTCAGCGATGGCATCCTTTCTCTCCTGCTCAGCCTTAACCTTATCAGCGTTGACCTTGTCAATCTGTAGAAGACGCTGCCACTTGCGCTCATTATCCGCATTCTCATCATCAAGAGCCTGTGCCTTCATGAGGGCTTCGGTGTACTCCTTCATGTGCTGGTCACGTTCCTGCTTGATTTTATCCCATCTATCCTTAACGACATCCTGCTGGGAATTAGCCGGGTTGTACATGTTTGGAGCACCTTGCGTGGTGAAGTAAAGGTTAGCGAGGGCAGAGATACCATCACCAAGAGCAGCAAAGATCTTCTGTCTCTTCTCCTTCTTGCGCTGCGCCTCCAGCTCCTCAGCCGTTGGTGGCTTGTAGGGATTGAGTGCCTGATACATCTCCTTATACGACATCTTCTTAGGAGAGTTATCCACAGTTTTTTCAACAGGGGTTTGCACCCCGTCCACTGGTTTTGCAGGTTCCTGTACGGCTGGCTGCACGGCAGAATTGCCCTTTCCGGCTTCCGCAACCTGCACACCGGCACCAACAGCAGAGCCACCGGCATTCGGCATGTTGTCCGTCGGATCACTCTCCATTTCGTGGGCGATAGGTGGAGGTGCGTACATAGGTCGCTGCACTCCACCATTGAGAATCTCATCTTTCGTTACTGACATAGCTGTACATTTTAGACTGGTAATTTGCTTGCAACAGACGCAACACCCTGCACGGCTTGACTGATGGCTTGCGCCTTGCCCTGCTCAATCTGGTTGAGCTGGTTCACATACTCATCATCCTTCTGTCTGTAGGTCTGCTCAATCTGGTCCTTACGAGCCTCAGCAGAAGCATTGATGTTGCTCATCGTATCGCTGAGCGCCTTTCCGTTTGCTTCCTTGGCAGCTGCAACACTCTCGTCAGTTCCACCCATGACCGCTGCGGATCCGGCTGCCTGCTGGTTTCGCTTCCTGATGCTCTCCTCCGTCATTGTCAGGAGTCGCTGGGCATCCGCACGCTGGGTTGCATCCTCATTGTAACGTTGGTCATACCAGTCCTGGTTTGACTTGCGCTGAGCCTCGACATTCCGCTTCATCTGTCTCAGCGCCTTACTTGCAGAGATGCCACCGAATATACCTCCAGCAGCACCTATAGCACCTCCGATTAATCCCATAATATAAAATATTTAAACGTTTAAACTTAAAATCATGGCACAAAAATAATGGGTTATCTTTGCACTCCACGTTTAAGTTATTACACACGCACGCATACAGGCGTACAATAATTAAAGATTTTGATATGGCAGCAGGAAAAAAGACAGGAGGGCGAAAGGCTGGCACGCCTAACAAAGTATCCGGAGCCGTGCGCAAGGCTATTTCGGAAGCCATCGACGGCTACTACACATCTGAGCAGTTCATGAACGACATGGCTGCACTGAAGCCAGTAGAGAGAGTACAGGCGATGGAAAAGCTCGCCCAGTACGCAGTACCAAAACTACAGTCAACGACACTTGATGCTACCGTCCAGAAGCGAAAGACTATTGAGGACAGATTGCTTGCGGCTAGCCAGGAGGCAGCAGGAAAACAGGCAGAAGAAGAGGATATTGACGATGGTTTTGACGATGATGAAGCATAACGTCTATTAACATCTACTTTAGAGAAATGAGCGGAAATCTGCATGGGTTTCCGCTTTTTCTGTGCCTTTTTCAATTATTTCTGCTACATTAATGTTTATTTCTTCCGAAGAAATTGGCATTTCTGTGTAAGAAATAGGTATTTCTTCCGAAGAAATAGGGTATTTCTTCACATTTATGTGTAAGAAATGGGCATTTCTGCTACATTTATGGGCATTTCTTACACCTAAAGTAAAGTAAATATATATATCTACTACTACCGCGCGTAACACGCATGCGCGCACGTGCGAGGGAAAAATTTAGATTTGTTAAGAGTTCGGTGAAAAACGAAAAGACAAAAGAAAACCTGCAAAGAAAGTTCCTTGCAGGTGTGTATTGCCGGGTGGCATCATCAGATAGTCGGGATGTTGTTTACGGCCGTGCGCTTCATCTCATCAGCAACCTTGGCATAGATCTGTGTTGTCTGGATTGACGTGTGCCCAAGAATCTTGCTCACTGTGTATATGTCTGCACCGAAGTACAGCAGCAGTGTAGCGCAAGTATGTCGGCTCATGTGGAAGGTGACGTGCTTCTCTATGCCTGCTGCCTTTGCCCATTTGTCCAGGTAGTCATAGATGATTGAACGGTCTCTGAACTGAAACACGTAGTTCTCACGGCCATTGATGCCCTGCTCAGGCAGCCACCGCATGGCGTTTTCCGACAATGGCACATATACCGGTTCCTTCGTCTTCTGCTGCATCACCTCAATCTGGTATTCGTTGGCACCCACCTTCACGATATGCTTCCATTTGAGGCGTGATACGTCGATGTAGCGCAATCCGGTGAAGCAGCAGAACAGGAAGGCATGCTTCACTCTCCAGTCGTCACATGGCGTGTCTGCGAGCTTCTGAACCTCCTCGAGTGTAAGATACTCCTTCTTTTTGGTTCTGCGCTGAGGCTTCTCCGACTGGGAAAGCTTGTGGAACGGATTCGATGTTATCAAGTCCAGACGGACCGCCTTGTTCATCAGGATCGAGAAGACGGTGAAGTACGTGTACACAGTCTCACTGCTCAGCTTACCGCCATACTTGTTCGTTCCGTCACTGGTGAGATAGTCCAGGAACCGTCTCAGGAATGACGGTCTCACACCACGCAACTGTGTATTGGGTGCAAACCTGTTGAGGTGTACGATGAGGTTGTGAATGGTCTTGGAGTAATTGTTGTTGCCATGCTCCTTGTAGTACTTGCGCTGCTCTTCCATCCACTCAACGAGCACCACCTTGCTTGCTTCCTTGTCGTGGATCTCAAACTTCTCGTTCTGAATGTCCACGATTCTCTTTGCCTTGATTTCCTCAGCCAGCTTCATGGTTTCCCTGTTGACCTGCTTGGCTGCACGGTTGGTCTCAGGAATCAGATAAAGGCCAAGAGACTCCTTCAACCGCTCTCCATCCTTGACGATGTCAAGGTAAAGCGATTTCTTTCCATTGGAAAGTTTTCTTGTCCTGATGTGAACAGGACCCAAATCAAATTGCTTCATACACTAAATGTTTAAAATTCTTAATTTTCGTGTGACAGATTCGTGTGACAGATATGTGCCAGATTTGCGCCAAATAAACACTAACAAATATATAACAAACCTTAGAAAGGAACCTCCCTAAACGAAACAAAGCCGCTGGAAACCAGCAGCTTTGTTAATGTTTGATATATGTTTGTTGATGTTTGCTAATACTAGCCAAAATTATCGTACATGATGCTCTCAGGATCTACTCCGAGAGAATCCAGATAATCTGTTACTGTCTTGATCAGCATTGGAGGTCCGCAGAGAT
>ENA-OYCF01000013-OYCF01000013.1-human-gut-metagenome-genome-assembly--contig:-NODE-13-length-39736-cov-5.024042_pt1 | contig 39736 bp, 36 predicted proteins | sample MGYA00243456_ERZ652879 | MGnify/ENA primary metagenome ERZ652879 (study PRJEB26926, sample SAMN06164638) | human gut metagenome | biome: ENVO:00009003; feature: ENVO:2100002; material: ENVO:00002003...
TATAAGAGACAGGCGTTCTGCTGCTGACGCGGGTTAAAAACCCGCCCCCCAATTAGACCGACAAATTGCAGCTTTTCATTTTAGGACAAAAAAATCGCTGTATTGCAGCCATCAAACTGCAATACAGCGATTTTGCTTCGATTTAGATTACAAAGCAATATTTTGTAATGAAGAGGATTGCTATTAATTAGTCCTCGTCACGATGAAGCTGCTGTACGTAAACAGCGTGTTCCTTAGCCAAACGCTTCAATACGCTGGGCTTGTCAAACTGCTGACGGGCACGGAGTTCCTTCACTACACCAGTCTTCTCAAACTTTCTTTTAAACTTCTTCAGGGCGCGTTCAATGTTCTCACCCTCTTTAACCTGTACTACGATCATTTTTAGAGTTTTATTTTGTTATTACTTAATTACTATTGATTATGCTGACATAGGTATACAATTTTACCTACTCTTTGCGAGTTGCAAAATTACGCATTTATTTTATTACGCACAAACTTTCTCTTTGATTTTTAAGGGGAAATCAATAAAAGTTGTCATAACAAATAATTGCCACCCTTTTTGAGAGCGGCAATTAGACTATGGATATTACTCGCCTTAGTAAGGGGGAGAAGATCCTTAATTCACTTATACTTTGTATCTAATTAATTTTCGACAATACGGCGTGCGCCAATGTAGCGACGACTGTAATAGGCTTCGTTAGAGTCTGATATCTTTACGCCACCACTACTTGCTGCATGAACGAATGAGAAGTTATTGCCCGAAGGGTCTACATCGGTAACAATTCCCACATGGCCTACCGAACGGGTGCTTCCGCGTCCTCCAAAGAATACGAGGTCACCTTTTTTCAAATCTGCAATACGTGCAATGGGCGTGCCTTGCGTATACTGCGAACGCGATGAACGGAGAATGGAAACGTTCTGCTTACGATAAACGTAGCTTGTAAAACCTGAGCAATCGAAGGCATAAGGCCCTGACATTCCTGAACGATAGCTTGCTCCTAAATATTGAAGGGCTGTCTGTACCACGCTCTCACCAAAATTAGAATTATAGGCCACAGACTTTTCAGTTTTTGCTGTAGAGGTAATCGCTTGTTCTACCGCACCAATGGGGGTTACTTCTTTTACAATTCGTTCTGCTGTAGGACGAGTGGGAAGTGCCTCGGGCATGATGTCCTGCGCTTGAGCCGTTGACGTGAACAACGACAATACACCCACTGCCAAACAAGCAGCATATTTTCTTACTTTCACTATCATGTTGGTTTAAAGGTTCAACTTCTTAACTGAGAAAATCAAGCACAACACTACTTTGGGGGTTAGGTAATAAACCCACCGCCCAAACATTCATCAAATCATATCATTTTCTCATAATAGGCAAAGCCTATAAGCGCTTTTGGTAGGTTGCTCAAAAGGATAATAACAAAAACATGAGCATACTTACAGACCATCTATATAGTCCTACCAAAAATCAACATCGCGAAGATACAAAAAAACAAGCTGAAAACCAAGCCTTTTAATAATCTTTTTGATTACCAACTCGGTTTGCAGCTTGTTTTACACACATTCATTGCGAATGTGTAAAAAGTAAATTAATCAAAGAGGGTATCAGCAGCAACTCGCTGCGAATGGCTACTATTCGAGGGGTGGACTCCACTTTCGCTATGCGAAGGTTCTGCTTGTAGGTGTTCTACGCCACGATGGATAGCAGAAGAGGTAGTATCCTTCTCTTTCTCTTTAGCCTTTTCTTTTACAGGGTCGTTAGGAAGTCCCTTAAAGGCTGGGAGTGGTGCTCCCTCTGTTGATACCGTGACGGGCATGCCATTGTAGGCATAATTATTATACAGCGTGATGATATTAGTACTATTCACGCGAATACACCCTTCTGAGGCACGTTTACCAATGCTTCCTGGTGAATTAGTACCATGTATGCCAATACCGCCTAAAGGCCCCGTGGCCAAACGCAGAAAGTGAGGACCATAGCAGCCCTTCACGCTACGTCCGTCCTTTGTCTTATGTACCCAGTCGGTACTATTAAACAATCCTGATATATGGAAGTTGCCCTCTGGCGTTTTATAATCACCTTTAGCTGTTTTATTACCACGACGCAGGCCGCAAGCGATGCCACAGGTAAACAGTACGCTGTCATTCTTATCAAGCACGTAGAGGTGCATGGTGGTCTTCGATACGTAGATGTGTAGACCTTGGTACTTTTCATCCAATGCTTTTTGTTTCTCTTGCTTAGCTGTGTCGGTCAACGAAGATATTTCGTCCTCACTCGGCCCTGCATCAGCCAATTGCTGATTTAACAGAGAATCGGGAGTGGACATCACATCTTCATTCAACGCTTGTTTCTTACCACAAGCAATAAAACAAAGTAGAACAAAAAGGAATATATAGGATAAATATTTCATAGGTAATAGCGATTGCAAATATGAATTGCAAAAGTACTGCTTTCTGCTGAGGAACGAAAATGTAGAAGGGAAAAACCAAACGTAATAGACGTGGGTGCTCCAACGGAAGGGGGGGCAGACATCTTGCCTACGGATTGATAATGTCCGCAAGCAAGGCGTCTACCCCCCATTTATTAAATGTGCTTTATTACTCTGGTTGCACATTCGTTGTGCCACCCGTCTTGGTGTAAAGGCCGTCAACAGAGATGCCTTTGGCCTTCTTGCCAGTTACATTCATCGAAATGGTACCACCTGCTAATGTGTAGTTACCTTTCACCTTGATACCACGGCACTTTGATTCGTCTAATTCGCCCTTATGATAGGTCGTACCTGCAACGTTCATCGTAATGGCCGTTGTAGTACCCTCTGCCTGCCCTATATAGAGGTCGGTACCTACACTGAAACCTTTCGTTCCGTTGCCATTCACGTTAGCATGAATAGTACCGCCCATAATAGTCATGGCACTGTCACACTTCAAGCCCTTCACATCTTCAGCGTCAACGCTCATAGTCAGCTGGCCGCCATTGATCAACACTTGGCCGTTCAACTCGTCGGTAGCGTCCTTTGTCGGACTCACATCAATGCAGTCACCCTTTGTTCCGCCCACTGTGAGCGTACCTCCACTCATCTTGAAGTATTGCTCTACGTGTAAGCCATCACTCACAGCTCCCGTTACGGTGATATTGCCTACTGAAGCGTGTAACACCGTATATTCGTCCGAAGCATAAGCATGCTTGCTATTACCCGTAAGCGTAAGTGCTCCACTGCCCTTAAACTCTGCATGGCCATTAATAAAGAAGCAAGCCTTCTGTGTGCCACCCACACCGTCTACCAAGGTGTTCGATGTGCCGTCCGTCAGCACAACATTGATACGCTTACCATTGTCAATGCAAATGGCCGCACTATCAGGGTTCGTTAAGCTGACTCCATTCAGTGCAATGGTTGACTTATACTCACCGTCCATATAGAACGAACCATTCGTTGCCGCGCCCGAAAGGGTATAGGTCACTTCATCAGTCAAGCCATTATTGGCCACCAAACTCACGTGGTTGCCCACCACTTGTTTCGTTACGAAGTAAGGTGCCACATCGGCCGCTATCGTAACGCGAGCTCCCGTAGCGTCGTCATACGTCACACCGACACTGGCAGGAACGATCTCTGAGCGATCAACCGTGATAGAGTCTACCGTTGCTAAGTCAAATGTCATCGAACCTATCGTCAAGGCCGACCCTACATATTTCATCTCGCCCGTAGCCGTAGCAGGAAATGCTATAGCTACCTGGCCTGTATATACTTTCAGCGTCTGTGCTGAAACTGCTGAAGCCACACAGAGTGCAGCCGTAGCAAGAAAAGTACGTAAATGTTTCATCGAGCCAAAACTTTAAGAGTGGTATTGTTAATGCGCACTAAGTACGTGCCTTCTGCCAAATACCGCGTACCAACTTGGCGGCCATCGAGGCTATAAACGCTTACGCGACTGCCCGCTGGGGCCGTAACGTGCAATTGGCCATTCTCAATCGTTGCACTTACCTCATCGGATGTAGCCGTTGTTGCTTGTTCAATGCCCATTGTAGGATTGGCTGAGAAGAACATTTTATTCATGTCGCTCAAAGCTACACTAAAGCTATTCTTACCGTCAGTAGCATTCATTGCTCCGTCGGCAAAAGTAATTTTCAAGTGATCCACATTGAGTGAGAACTCTTCGCCATTCGTCTTCTGGAACACCATATAATCATTGTCAGCAGCTGCCGTCAAGGCGACGCCACCTAAGAGTAGGCTCAAAAAGAACTTTTTCATACGTTTTTATCCTTAAAACTTAAACTTATAGCCAATGCTTAAAGCATGGCAGTCGCTATTATTGTCATCGTCAGCACCATTGCTATAAACGTAAGCTAAGTCAAGACGATGCTGTTTCGTAATCTTCCACTCTGCACCCACCGTAAGGCGCTGCTTATCGAGGTGAAGTTGATGACTGAGGTTGTTGCTAAACTCATAAGTAGCATAGGGAGTCCAAGCACAATGACGAATGTTATATTCCAAGCCGAAGCGCGAACGCAAGTAATGCTTATCTTTCGCTCCCTTCGCGTCCTTTTCTTGCTCCATACTGCTAAAGTGGCGACCACAGATGGTATAAACATCGCCCGTCCACCCATCAAGGTCGGTTATCTCGCTGCGATACTTGGTGCGTTGCGTATTAGTAGCCACATAGTGCGTATATTGATAACGCTCACGCACGGTGATAGTAAAGCGACCTACAGGGATAGCCCCACTCACGTCGAACGTAGCGCGGTGTTTGTTGCGCCAATACGCATCATCAACGTTATAGCCACGAAAGGTCGTTCCGTCCTTCTTATACGACGGCTTCGTCTCGCTCAGATTATAATCGTGCAAGAACGTATAGCCCGCGCCAAACGATAGCCACTTCGTAGCCTTAAAGCCCAGGCCGACACCGGCACCAATGCGCGTAAAGTCCTTCAGTTCGTTTTCGGCACGCAGGTCAATGCCCGCATCTACCGAGAAGCTTTTCGTTATGTTTTTTTGCACTGCCAAGTCGCCCCACAAGCCAAAGTCATCAGCCTGAGCCGTATTTAGGCCAGCAAAAGCTACAATAGCAGTAAGTAATAGGGTACGTTTCATAAGCGTTAGCGTTACTTATTCATTATCCTTAGGTATCTTCGTCATACGGTCTACACTCTTAATGCGATTGTCGGGGTCGAGATAGAACACGCGCAACATGGTCATGTCCGTCAAAAAGTCTACCGCGCCCACTTCCACACGTGTAATGTTGAGTCCAAGGCGTTCTTCAAGGTCGGCCTTTAAATCCTCATAACGCTCGGGTTTAATCAAGTCAATATTATCATACTTCACATACTTACAGCCCTCGTGGCTCGAAGTCAAGAAGTTTTCACACAGCCAAACGCAGATTAAGAATATCACGTTGATAACGGCCGTCTCCGCCCACGTCAGAAGCGTACCTCCACACTTTCCGTTTATCACACTCAATGCCACCAAGAAGAATAGGTAGGTCATCTCTCGAATGGGCACACTCTCCGTTCGATAACGGATTATGCCAAAGATAGCGAATAGGCCCAATGCTGCTCCAATGCCCACATCGTGTGCATCGCGCATCAATAAAGCAATGAGCATAAATATACTTACACTCAGCAATATAAACGTAAAATAATAGTCGCGACGACGACCTTTGGGATAGTAAAAGAAGTGAACGACAATCCAAGTGACTATCGTGTTAATAACCAAACTCGTAATGAGTGGAAAAAGATGAAATGCAGAAAGATCCATTTATATGAACTAAATGAGTTTATGAGTTTTATAAGTTTAATGAATTTTGTTAGCCACTTTATTAACCTTTATCAAGCGCTTCTTAAAACGATTGATACGTAACGAGGAATCAGTAACAGAAGCCCCAATACAATATTTGCTAAATCCTGCAGGTTTAATGCGCAACTGGCGCAGCAAAGGGATAATAGGTGATGGGCAACGTCCATCACGCTTCAATTCTATCACCACAATATTGTCCATTGAAGCCCTTTCGTCAGTAGCATAATTATAAAACGAAATACCAAAGTCAATAGTCAAACGTTCCGTCTTAGCAAAATTAACCAACGTTATGCGATTGAAACGATTGCCAACTGCAGGAGCTAAGTCGTGCATCTGCAGCCCCGTTTGTTGCTTCACAAAGTCGCTACCCGCTCCTTTATGCATCACCGACTCCAACGAAGGCACCTCCACACGTTTCTTAGCCGTCTTACCATGATTATCCTTCTTCTTCACCTCTAAAAAGGTGATATTGGAACTTAAGTACGTGCGCACACGGATTTTCTGCCGTGGTTTGCGTCCCGTCTCATGCTGTCGGAAAAGGCAGTGCGTCACAGGGTCGTCCCAATACGTCGTAGCATACGGACTCACCCTATGGTCTGCTATCTCTTGCGAGTAATAGCTCCCGACGGTAAGAAGCAGCAACTGCTTCAGTGTATCAACATTAGTTAGGTATTTCTGATCAGTACGATTCATCAAGCGAATGCTCGACATCTCCTTCAGCGTAATAGGGGGGAGTTGCCGAGCTAAACGCTCTATATCATCAACAAGGTGCTGCATCAGTTTCAATTTTGTATTAGAATATTAATCGACAACAAAGGTAACAGATAATAAATTGCTTACAAAACTATTTTGTAACTATTTTGTAACATAAAATCCTAAATTAAAAACAAAAAGTTCTATATGTGCTAAGTTGAACGATGAAACTGCATAATTAATCCATAAAATGCGACGGAACATCGATTAACACAAATAACACTCAAGCTATCTTTGCGAGTTGGCTTTGAACATTAATCTTCATTAATCTGACATTAATCTTTTTCGTTAATCTGTCCAGCACATGCGAGCAAGAAACGCGTCCTCACCTGGGGAAATCGCGTCCTCACCTGGGGGCGACGCGTCCCCGCGTCGGCATTTGCTTGACAAGGCTCGATGCCTTGACAAGCAAATACATAAATATCCATATTTCAAGTATTGCCAATTTTGGGCCTCGAGCCCCAAGTTGGCAATGCCGACGCGGGGACGCGTCGCCCCCAAGTGAGGACGCGTCGCCCCCAGGTGAGGATGCGCCCCCAATTAGGCTGACAAGCTGCAATTTATCCATTAGATTGTCTTATATTACAAACAAAAAAAGAGTGTGTGTCAAACAAAATGCTTGTTTACGACACACACTCTTCTTATTTATACACAAGGATTAATAATCCTCCGAAGTATCCCAGTATTCACTGGCACCAAAGTCGTCAGACTCACGTGAGAGCTGGCTATCGCCTGGGGCAGTTACACTGCCATCTACTCCACTGCCAGGACTTAGAGCCAACATCTGCTGCATATCGAGCAATACTACCTGAGAGGTAGGACTTATATATCTTTTCTTCATATTCATTTGTTACTTAACGATTACCTTGCGGCCATTATTAATGTAAACACCTCTCTGAGTAGGCTTTTGATTGAACTTAATGCCGTCGATGCCATACCAGTCACCGTCTTCAGCCTCGCCTGTTGCTATCTGAATGAAGCCGGTCGTTACACCGTCTTCAAATTCCATGCTGATAGCGCGTGTACCTTCATTCGTAAAGACATCGTTGGTGAGCAATTGCAAGTAAGCACTGTGTGCCTTCAAAGCATACTTAGCAGCCAAAGGATACCAAGCTATCACACCCTTCTGTTGAGAGAGAATGAAGTTGGTTTTATCACCCTCAGTCGTCTCAACTTCAGTAATCTTCGTGAGACCCTTAAGGTTATTACCAGTCAGCGCTTCAGGCGTAAGATTAAAGAGAGCGGGCACATAGAAAGTCTCGTTAGCAGTACCCTTCAACATTAAGCCCTCACCAGCAGGTGTTGTTTCAACTTGCGTCATTGTCAGCACGCCAGCATTGTTAGCCGTAGCAGCAAAGCTACTTGCGTAGTGAGCCGTCAGTTCGCCAACATTAGAGAAGTCAAGCACGTTGTCACTTGCGTAAGACATAATACCCAAACCATTCATCGTAATCTTATCGGCCATGCGAATGCGCAGTTGATTCTTTTCTTTACTACGATTTCCAGTGCTGGTAGGTCTGATAGTGGGATCTTCTCTGTCACTTCTAAAAAACAACGTTTGATTGTCATTGCCTTTAAAGGTTCTGAAAGCACGATAGTCTCCGTAGCTATCTTCTTTCACATTTTTATCGTAAACGATTAAAGCAAGATTGCTAACACCATCATAGTCAAATGGCTTAGTAAGTTCGATGGTAGTCCATTGATTACTTTCGAACTGCATCTTACCATCATACACTTTGTCCGCCTCCGTTACTGAAATCCAATCAGATGAATTAGTAAATGCCGTCTTATCTGTCTTGACCAGATAGATTTCAATTGTGTTGTTGCACTCATTGTCATCAGTTCTGAAGAAGTCTAACGCCATAATGCTACCAGCCTTGTTTCCAAGTTCTTTAGCAGTATAGATTTGTTGTGTCAGACCATAATGGTACCAATTACTGAAGGGCAAGAATCTAGATGTACCATCGCCCGAACCAACCAATAACTTCGTGGTGGGTTCAAAGCTGCAAACGTTACTCCAATCGCTCTCTTGGCTTCCATAGACGGCCTTCACACGAACGTAATATACTTGATCTGCTGAGAGATTTTCAAGTGAAGCAGTTTTTGCGTTTTCGACGTCGATATGCGCTGCACTTTCAAAGGTCTTGTCGGTGCTGTACGCTACTATCCATTTCGCAACATAAGTATCTTTCCACGTTACAGTAGCGGTTGTCGCCGTTACATTTGTGCAACTCAATTCAGTAGGCGTTGAATAGTACACATTGAATGACACCTCCTTCGTACCAGTATAGTTGCCGTTACCCGTAACTGTCAACGTATAATCTCCACCCTCCTTAACAGTAGTAGGATTGGTCACAAAGGTGTAATCCTTATCCTCACCTTGCGCCAACGTAATAGACCCATACTTTACGGTAGGTGTCACATTGATAACATCGCCTGTATAGGGCTTGTTTTCAACTTTTATATCGCAACCACTGATATCATAAGGCACAATCTTAAAGGTCTTAGTTAACCTTCCACTGTAACGGCCAACACCTTCAACCGTGATTGTATAAGTACCTACATTGGTACAACCTTCGCTATAAGTTACCTGATAGTTAGATCCCGCCTCAAGTACATTCGAATTCAATGTAACAACGGGGCTTGGATGTTGCTCTTTGCCATTATAGGTCAAATCCTCTATATCAGCAATCGTAACACCTGCGGTAGCTATGTCAGTAAGTTCACTGACATACGTAGCAGAAATGACAACATCGTCAGTGAAGTCTGTCAGGGTGTGTGTGCCTTCTTTAGTACTAGCATTGCTAATCTTACCATTATTTACTGTATAGTGATCCCAATATTTACCTTCGGGTACGGTGAAATCAAGTGTTACAACAACGCCACTTTCGTATAGATTTTCATTGTTCCATACGTAAGTAGGTGTAGTAGGCAGTGTTAATGTTACACCCTCTGCAGCCGTTATCTTTGCTACTGTTGTAGCACCCGTTTGGTCTGTACCCGTAGCAACATCATTAGCACCGACGCCACCAGTCGTAGTTGTAGTGTGATAGTTATTATTTAATCTAGAAGCACCATTAGATCCTACAATAGAGCCTACATACAAAGTACCTTCTACAATTCCAGCATTAAAACAATCGGTTATATTTGTCCAACTTACTTCGCCAACAATGCCACCATAATATTGGCTTTTGGAATTATTACCCTTAACGCTGGCCGTGTTAACGCAACTGCTTATGGGTTTATCAGATATGTACCCAGCAATACCGCCATGATACATTCCATCAACCCCATCTGCAGTCTTAATAGCTCCACTAACTTTACAATTAGATATAGTCGTTTCACTTGCATATCCACAGATGCCTCCTACATATTTTTTTGCAATAATATCGCAATTTTCGATAATAACATTTGTAATAGTTGCATTCTTTGCTCTGCCAAACAAACCTTGGTATGTTGCCTCTGGTTGGTTGATCAACAAGCCTTTGATGACTTTATTGTCACCGTCGTAGACACCACAGAATGATGATGTATTACTACTATTTCCGATAGCTGTATGCTCATTGGTCAGTGTAATATCAGCACTCTGCTTGTAGTATCCACCCAGACGTGAACCCGTATTAACAATGCTTGCTAATGCCTCCAAATCCTCAGCGGTTGTAATCAAATAGGGGTTTGAAGCACTATTAGCTGCTGAAGCATCCTGAAGTGGGAAGTCAACGATATTGAATGTTTTAGTTTGCGTACCCTTGTAGCTATTGATACCCTTTATTGTGATTGTAGCCTCGCCAATAGCCGTGTTATTGCTACACTCTACAAGATAGTCAGTGCCTAAAACAAGCGGAGTTTCACCATTGGTCACCGTGATAGTGGGGACGACAACACTCACATTATTACCCCGCCAACGCATGTCGGGTATGGCAGCAATCGTAACGCCATTGACGTCAGTAGCATCATTGTTGCTTACAAGAGCTGAGATAGTCACATCTTTGTCCGTTATAGTCAACTTGTGTGTACCGTCAGCAGTTGTTAAGTCAGACAGCGTACCACCCTCACAAGCATACGATACAAATGTCACATCGGTTTGATTAGGTGTCAAGGTCAATGTCCAGTCACCTTTTGCATAATACTTTTTACCACTGAGTGCACTCGTGATAACAGTTTGTTCTGCAAATTCAATTTTACTGATATTCTCACCTAAAGTGACAACGTACGCTACTTCTCCATATCCAGTGTAGTTATTAGAGCCTGAAGAAGTGCCGAACGCCTTTATAGTACTTTGATTTGAATAGTAGCAATGGTCAAAATCGCGTGGAGAATCGTTCTGACCAGCAATGGCACCCACGTATTGATTGCCATTAACCACACCTGTATTTAAACAGTACTTAAATTTATAAATCCGGCAAAACGAAATGTGCTCGATTTGAAAAACGAAACGTGCAAAAATCGGGAAAAACGAAACGTTCTAAAAATTTCGCACACACGACACTTTAAAACAACAAAAAAGCAGTCCAAAACGGGCTGCTTTTATAGTTTTTGAACGGTAAACAAATAGCGTTCAAATGAGGTTCAAATTATGCGGCATTAGACTTCACGAGCATCATATCTTTATAACCTGCATCAAAGTTCACATGCGCATTGAACTCGAAACGCTTACAACCTTCAAAGGGATTGCCGAGCGTTTTATTCTTGCCTAACCATTCACAAAGCTCAATGATAGACGACTTATCAGATGTGAAATAAACAAACGGCTTTCCTTTGAGCACATTCAATACATCGAGATAGTCAGACAAATGCCAGTACATTTTGTATGTTCCGACCTCTGTGGACAAATAAGGAGGGTCCACTATAAACACCACATTCGGCTCGTCTTTATATTTTTCGTATAGTTCACGATAGTCACATGATTCAATCGTCAAACCTTCCAGATAGTCCTCACTTGTCGGGTAGTCGTTCTTTCGGATATTATTGTATAATGTCTGCTTCTCCATTTCCTCGATGCTCAGTTCGTACTTCATCGAGAACATCACCGATGCCGAGATGGTTATAAAATCAATATAGCCCACCGTTTGCTCCTCATGTCTCAAACGTTCAAACATCTTCTCACGCATCACACCATCTATCCGCTTGTGCTTTGGCGTATTGCCAACTATCTCTCGCAAATCAGCGAGCAGCGCATTTGTCTGAAGTATATGTGCCAATCGCTCGCGGTAGTTGTCGTAGTCGTTATATACCACAGTTGCCTCTGGACGCAAATGCTTCGTTATATGGGACAGCAAACCGCTGCCACCGAACAAATCCACAAACACTGTTTTGTCGTTGAACTGGGGCAGAATCTTGATATACTCCTTTGCAAACATGCGCTTCTGTCCGACAAAAGGCAGAGGTGCTGCCATGTGCATTTTCCCTCTCATACGTTCAGTTCAAATTTTATATTATCCTCACCAGCGAGAAGTCGTTCAGTGGGCTTTATGTTGTTTTCATAGATGTGTACATTCGCCAGGTTCAGCGTGATAGACTTTAGCGGCAAGTCTATCTGTCGAGCCATCAGATAAAGGTGGTAAATGTCTGAAGGCAGTCCGAGGTTTGCATCGGAGCTGCGCTGATATGCAGACACAACCAATGCACCGTCCTCTATTTGAAACTGCACAAGGCTCAGGCACGGTGCCTGGTTGCTCTCTGCATCCGTTGCTCCGAGAAACAGTACATAGTTTTTGCTGTTGCGTTTCTCCTTGTTGATGCGCTCAATAAGTGGTGGCAGTTTCTCCATGTAGGTCGGGTAACTGTTTACCAATGTCTGGCCACAGTAGTCCCACCAAGCTATGCCAGCCTCACGGTATCGCTCCACATTGCGCTCTCCTTGCATAAACAGTTTCAGCTCTTCTTTCAGTTTCTTCCTCGCTATGCCGTGGCTCTCAAATATGTCGAGCAGGTCAGCCGGTGTGAGCGTCAGCTGCTCGTTGAGCAAGTATTTTATCTTGCCTTTTTTGTTCTGTTGGGTCTTGCCTTCAGCAAGCACCTTCCCCAATAATAAATAGTATTTGTTCATCGTATTTTACTTTCGATACGGCAAAGTTACCACGCTTCCGCATCAAAAAGTAACACCACGAGCAAATCACACTGCAAGCCTTTTGCAGCACGTTTTCAAAAGCCTTGTGCTTTATCCCCCGAGCACCTGAGTGCTACACTCTCGACCATATCGCTTGATGAGCGTGTACACCTTGCGCTCGCTCACATGATAGCGATCTGCAAGTGTTGCCACAATGTATGAGACCTTTTCGCCACCACCGAGCATCACGCGATAGTCGTTGTACAAGTCTATATATTCTACATCTTCGATGCGTATCCCTGCCTGTTGTAGCCTTTTTAACGGCTCGCGGTTAAAATTCAATATCTCAAATACTTTCATTTTCAACTAAATTATGTACCTTTGTATCGCCAATCATTTATAACAACAAAAAAACCAGTACGGTGCAGCAGGAGGCATAGGCCCCCGGTTGCGCATCGTACTGGTGTGTTGTTAATAAATGATTGGCGTCTATATTAACAGGCCGGGGGCTTTTTTACATCCTCCCCCGAAGGGATTTTTTAAGCGTTGTACTTGCTCAAATCTATTGCATCTTTATTCTTCCAGCCATTTTCCAGCATCTCTTGTATATGCTTAACGGCTTTCGTGTAGAAATCTGCAAGTTCATCAAGCGTTTCAAACGTACGGTACACTGGACTTTCATCAGTGCCGAACTTAAATGTCACTGGCAGCGTTTTTCCGTCCGTCTGGACGGCCAAATCGTATGCAGCCTTATAGTTGTACTGGTTCTCTTGCGAGAGCCACACGGGGGCTCCTTCATAGCTGAAGCCCGACAATATTGCTGCATCCGTTTGTTGGTTGTACCATTTTCTTACGAGGTCTTTTATTTCCTCGTCAGTCGGCTTGTGTGTCAGTTCTGCCTCCATGTAGTCAGCAGTTCCGTCATCATGTTCTTGCACGTCCCAACGAACGCGCCACTTGTTTTTGATGGGGTTCACGCATTCAAGCAGTTTCACCTCCAAACTTCCTTGTGCTCTTTTCATCAACTAAAAACGTATTTGGTTCGACCTTTGCCGAACACTTCCGTCTTGATCGTTGTCTCAAATGGGAAGCCATCCGGCACTTCTTTAATCTGGGCGAGGATATTTTTCATTTCCTCACTGTTGGTAAAGAATTTCCTGGCTTCGCCGTTCATCTCGATCGATACGATGCAGCGGTCTTCACCCTGCTCCGTCTTGATGCCCGTCTCAAAGTCCTTCACGATGATAGGAATGTTTACCAACTCGCGGATACTTACCACCGCACCCGCAAATCGCTTCTTGCCGTCTTCTGGCTTGTAAGCGACATTCAAATCCTTAAATGATTTCATTTTTTTGCCTGTTAATTTATAAAACAAATTTCGGCAGCAAGCGTGCTTGGCCATTCCGTAGAATGACCCAATCAGTTCCCGCCGTCTCTTTCTTGATTTGACTTTGTGTAGTTTCCTTGCATACTTCTTCTTGACACGCTTGCGCAGTAGAGAGTATGATCCGTTGAATGTTACATACCCCAAGAAGTCGATTCCTTGCGCTGATGGGAATACCCTTTCGTTCTTCTTGATTTCAAGGTCTATTTCACCGATCTGTTCATGTACAATATTGCGTGCCAACCAATTCTCCTGCTTGTGACCACAGAGTACAACGCCATCATCACAGTAGCGGTAGAAGTACTTGATGCCGTATTTGTCCTTTAGAAAATGGTCAAGGAATACGGACAACAAGAGGTTGCCAGAAGCTTGCGAGCTTCGCAACCCGAAACTGATACCCTCCGGAAGGAGATGAAGAAAATGATCCAGGAGCGATAGCAGCGTCTTATCTTTGAATACTCTGCGGAAACACCACATGACAAACTCAGGCTTAGTGTTGTCATAGAAATGCTTGACATCGAACTTGTAGCAGTAACGTGTGCCTTCTGGGTCATTATCCATGTCCAATCGCATGCACTTTCGTAAATCGTGTGTGCCACGTTTTTTGATGCTCGCTCCAGTCGTTCTAATGTACCGCTTGTGCAGATATTGGTCTACGACGTTCATCACGGCATACACAGCGATGCGGTCGTACATGGATAGAATCTGCAGGTGTCTAACTTTGCCATTCTAACAGATGATGCGTTCATGATAACTGCCGAGTCGAAAGGAACCGTCGGCAAGTTTTGCAGTCAGTTCTGCAATCACCTCCTCGCGGTGTGCGAGCAGATAGCGTCCTTGACGGCATTTCTTACGCTTCTTCCCACGCAGTACACGGTCAAACGCCTCCGACATATTGCCGTAGGACGTTATCTCTTGCATAATATAGCCTTCTCTGTGCATGGTCTTCTTTTTATGATGGAAGATAAGGGCCTTCCTTTCCCCGGGCCAAACTTCTTCGAATCGTTACCGACCTACCAAACTCTATTGCCCGGCACTTGATGTTTCAGCTTTCCACCTTTATATTGGTGCTTTTGCTGTGGCTCGTTTCCCTCGGCACCACATCGAGGAGCGCGTCCTCATCGTTGTACGCCGATTAGTTAGATTTCCAGGCGCGAGCCGATACCCGCATTCGAGCTCGAAGCACCGTTACTCGCACGCGCACACGACACACCGCCATACGAGAGCGCACCGTTGCACCCGCGATAGACCACACGGCCTAATGGGAAACTCTACCAATATGCAAAGGTACTCATATTATAACCAAGTCAAGCGATATTCCGCTATTTCAACATATTCGAAGCAACATTTGCACAAACAAAACAGCACCGACTGTCGCCACCTCCGAAAATTCTTAATTTTTTCGACCGGCTTACGCCGGTGCTATCACATTCTCGTCTTGTCGCTTCGCTCCCGCTTTGGCGCGCTGCGCTTGCCGCTCACGCAACCTCGACTATCGCTTTATACGACGCCACGCTCACCGCCCGTACGAGCTTGCCGCGGAAGGCCAGGCGCGAGCCGATACCCACATCCGAGCTCGAAGCACCGTTACTCGCACGCGCAAACGAGACACCGCCACCCGCGACCGCAACGTAGCACCCGCGATAGACCACACGGCCCGTCGACGTGCTCACCTCATAGCGGTCGGTATAGTATGTCGTCGACGAACCGTCCACAGTTCCCGTCGGTACCATATCCATCCATTTGCCGTGCGCCACGCCTGTTATCCATAGTCCCTGCGTTGCGCCCTTCACCATCCTCGTCGTACCGTCGGGCATCCAGATACGCCACTTTCCCTGGTTGCCCGAGTCATTCGGCAGGTCCACGCGGTCCATCATGTCCCACTTGTTGCCGTAGATGTCCTCATATCCCAGGCAGCAAGTGTTCACCACCTGCACCACCGTTTGCACTCCGAATTCACCCTCCGCCTTGTACCATGCGTATTGGCGCACTGAGCCGTCCAACACCGAGTTCGTCACATCCGCCTTTATCGCCTTCGCCGCCTCATAGCCAATCGTGTCCTCCATGCCATGACTCATCGTGCCGCCCGTCTTGCGATTGTAGTCGTTCGAACCTGCACCGCACTCCGCCTGCATGTCCCTGCGTCCATATTTCGCATACGCAAGGTTGGCTATCCACGAGTGCATCATCGCGTCTATCTGCTGCATGCCCCTACGCTGCGAGTAGTAGTGGAAGTCTGTCCATGCCAAGCCGCCCGTCGTCGAGCCGTCCGTCACGCACGCCCTCAGCTTTTCGCCCACTACCGAGCTGCCCACCACGGCGCACAAATAAGCATCCTCATGCACCCATTCCGGCTCCATGTCCTCTATCTTGTCGCTGTTCGACAGCACCACCATATCAAACTCCGCCGTGTTCAATACCGTGAAGTATAGGTCCGTTGCGCCCTCCGGCACATCGCATATCAAATACATTCCACTCTCAAACTTGCAGTTTATCGTCGGCACAACCACGTTCTTCACCACCGTGCCGTTAGCATCAACGAATGCAGAGCCTACAAGGTTCGTTCCTATCACCGTTGGGAATCGCACCTTCTTCCAGCCGTTGACTGTCACCCTACACACTGCATAGCTCGTGTCCGCCGTATAGGAGTCCCGTATAGTGTCCTTGCCGCTCATCACCTTCTGCCCCTTGCGGTAGCCGCCGCCAGCCTGTATCGCCTCCAGTTTCACTATGGTCACTTTCGGCACTTTCGGCATCTCCTTCTGACTGCTGAAGCAGCTATAGTGCTTGCCGTTCAGGTAATCGTTCACGCCCTTTGTCCACCTTGCAGGCTCCAGCATCATAATGTCGCCCTCCGTGCTGTCAAGCTTCGCTTCGCTGCCGTCGGCATACTTATAGCTGTCCGCATCATTCAGTGGGTAGTACGTCACCTCGCCGTCCGTGTTGTTCATCACCGTGTCCACACCAGCTATCTTCACCGCTGTTGTCGTCGCCATCTTTGTTACCTTCGCCAGCACTCTGTGCCGCAGCTTTAGTATCGCTTCGATGTGGCCGCTCGGCTTGTATGGCGTGCCGTACTTGTAGCCCGTCCCGTTGTCAAGGTTGCTCACGTTTGCATCGTCGCTCACCGTATCGTCAAACTCTATCATCGTGTACTCCGGCTGCACCAACCTCAACTCGTCACCGATCCATGCAGTCAGCCTCTCATAGGTCGCCTCGTTCATGCTTCGCGTCAGTCGGTATTCGCCTTTCAGCACGGCATGGTCCACCACCGTTCCGTCGTCATCCACACCCTGCATCCCGGTCTCCATCATCGCCACCAGGTCAGCCCCGTCACCGTCCATGTCAATGTCAGCCACACGCAGCGTCCTCACGTTCGGGCATTGCGCATAGATGCTCTTCCATTCCAGTCCCGGACAACTGTCAAAGATGAAGGTCGCCACGTTCTCGCAGTTCTCCATCTCCAGTCCTTCCGCCGTCAGCTTTGGCAGATATTCCAATCTCAGCGTTGTCAGCGTACCCGGCAGCCGCAGCTCCTTCAGCGGAGCGCCCTTTGCCACCGTCACGCTCTTCACCGTCGTGCCTCTCGCGTCCAGCTTCTCCAGCAACGTCTGGCTTCCGAAGTCCAGCACCGTCGAGTCCTGACGATTACTCCTCGCGTTCGTCTGTCCCTTCAGGTTCACCTCTCTCAACTGGCCGCAGCCGCCCGTCACGAGCCACCACGTCGTTACCGATGCCTCCGAACCGTCCGCCACGCTCAAGTCCAGTTTCCTCAGCGCTGCGCAGTTGTTCAGTTCCAATCCGTTCAGCAGGTGGCTTGCCGCGCCCCTCATGTCCAGTTCCATAATTCTCGAAGCGCCGAACAGCAGCATCGGGTCATTCAGCGCACGCTTGCCCGTCACGCTTAGCGTTCCCTGCTCACCGCGCAGCAGTCGTCCCGTCTCGCCCTCCATATAGTCCTTGCCGCTCAGTCCGTAAGCAAAGTAGTATTCGTCACTCGCCATTATTTTTATAATGTCGACCTTGTCGCTCGTCTCTCTCGCCAGATAAAATCCGGCTGAGTCCGCGCGGTAGCTACTCACGCCGAACTTCGCGTCAAGCAGCGCGAAGCGGTTCGTGATGAAGTGCTTCAGCTGCATCCTTCGGGTGCCACTTAGGGCATACATGTAGTAGAACTTGTTGCCGTCTGTGGTCACGCCGTTTTCCGTCACTCTCACGCCCTTTGTCTCTGGTGTGATATACTTCATCTCACCGCTCTTGTTGTATTCCCTCTGCGACCAGTTTGCCTCTATCTCCTCCAATGTCTTCAGCACCTTTGGGTTCGACAGAGCCTTTCTCAGTTCCTCGGCAGCGGCTTTTAGCTCGTCTTCCATATTCGCCAGCACCAGACACCACAGCCACGAGTCGTGACCTTCAAACACCCATTTCTTCTTCTCCGTGTCCCACGAGTCCCTTGCCACATTGTAGAGGTAAGCAAGCAGCGAATCGTTGCGCTTGCCCAGCATCGTGTCGCCGTCATAATATGTCACCCACCATGTCAAGCCGTTCCACGTTCTCCATATCGTGTTCTTCACACGTTGGTCCAACATGGCAAAATACTCGGTCAACAGATACCAGAACAGCAGGTTTTTCTTTGAGAAGTGACTGTCTATCTCTGTTTTGAACTTTTCCGATTTCCATGTCGCCAGGTCTGTGTAGGTCATATCCGCACCTGTAGGCACGCACGCCTTCACCCATGCCAGCATCGTCCTTACAGCGGTTTTCTGGTATTCCGTGGCGTTCGTTTCCCCACCTGCCTCGTCCGCACCGCTCCACAAAGTGTCCTTCGGGTAGTTGAACTCATAGCTCGTGGCAAACTCCGCGTCAAGCTGCGCGTCCGCGTCAGCATCTGTCTGGAAGTTGCACAGTTTTTTACCGTTGTCAAGAAACTCCAGCGCAATGTGCTTTGCCTTGTCCGTCATGCCCGTCACCTCATACCAGTCGCTCTTGTCGTTGTTCATCTGGTACTGTCCGTAGAATGTCGGATGTGCCTCGTCTGCCATCGTGCATGCGAATATGTCGCACGGATAGCCGTATATCGCGGTTCTCACCGTCGGATCGCTCTCCTGCGGTGGTGTCGGGCAGAGCTCTCTCAGCACGTCGTTGAAGAGGTTGGCCATGCCCGTGTTCGTTTTCATCGACGAGTCCGAGAAGTCCGCCTTTGCGCAATTCACCTTGCACGGGTGCGGGTCTCCCTTGTACAGCGGCAGTTTGTTCACATCCTGCTTCACACCGTTTATCCACATCTCCGGCTTCAAGCCCTCCTTCATGCACTTCATCCAGTAGAAGCGGAAGTTCTTTATTGCATATTTCGTTGACGAGGTGCCCTGTATGCGCATCACGATATTCGTGAACCTTATCACGTCGCCCCATGCCGTATATATAGTCAACTCGTCCACATGGAAGTTCTGCTTCTTGTTCTTGCATGCGTTCACGTCGTCAAGACCGTTGCCCGAGTCCTCCGAGCGCACAATCTTTATCACGGCCTTGCCGCGTTTCATCACCGCATCAAGGTCAATCTCGCCTGTCTCCGGATTTATCACGTTATTGTCTTCGTACAGCTCCGCCATCGTCTCCACAAGCTGCTGGTCCACGATGTGGTTGTCCACTGTTTCATCGTCTGTCAGCGGTCGCGAGTATGCGCGTATGCCGTATATGTAAACGTCAGCGCCGTCCGACATGAATGTCAGTCCCTTCGCCTCTGTCTGCATGAAGTTGTCGTCCTCCTGATAGCACATAGCCGAGCAGCGGTCACCGTTCATATACAGTTCCATCAGTCCGCCGTCAGCCTTCTTGCCCACGGTAAACGCCATCTTTATGCGCTCGCCCTCTGTGTATTTCGATTCCACGCCCACAGGCACTTTCGTCACTATTGGTTTCCCCGTATCCGGATCTATGTTCGCCCCGTCCTCGCGGTCTATCGTCGATCCGCTCTGCAGCGTCGCGCTCTGTGCGGTCACTCTGATGCCTTTCACGTCATTCTCCATGCAGTCCATCACCATGCTGTCCCTGTCCGACACGTTCTTCACCATCAGCTCCACTTCAACCGTGCAGCCACTCGCCTTCACGTCCTTCAGGAATGGGCGGTAGTCCACGGTTGCCCTCGCGCCGTTCTTCAGCACCAGTGCGTTGCCGTCCCAGCCGCTCGTCGCCCAGTCCACGCCATCGAAAGTCGTGCCATAGCCGTTGTTCTCCCATACTTGGCGCGTCTCCGCGCTCTCCGTGTTGCTCCTGCCGCTCGCCGTCAGCTTCATCTCCAAGCCCTGCGTAGCCTCGCCAATGTCCAGACCGCTCGACTCCACTTCCACGTTGAAGGCTGTAGCCGCCTCGCCGCACGCCAATCTTACGGCTACTGTGCCCTGCTTCATGTATCGCCCTGAGTAGGTCTGTCTGCTTCTGCCCACGGCATAGGTTCTTTCCGTCACCGTTCCGTCAGCCGTCTGTGTCTCCCTCACCGTCGCCGGCACAGCCTTCGCGTCATACGCAGCAAAGCTGAACCGCAACTCGCCATATTGCCGGGCTGTCAGCGTAGGCTCTATCGGCATGGCACCGAACTTTACTTCGCCCTTCGCGTCGCTGAACATTATGCCCACATACGGCTCGTCCGAGCCTTTCTTCAGCACATCCATCCATATCACGTCCGAGCGCAGACCGTCCCTCTCTGCTATCATCTGCAGCGAGTGCCGCCCTGGGGTCAGGCTTCCTGCAGCTATGCTGAAAGAGTCTCTCGTCGTGCCCGACTTCTGCACCGTCTTCGTCAGCGGTGCCTCGCCGCCGTCCACATACAGCGACACAGTTCTCAGCCCGCTGCCAGTCAGTGTGAACGGTATGCTTATCGTCTCGCCGTCGGCATATCCGCCCCTCTGCAGTCCCGTGCTCACGTCGTAGTCCGAGGACAGCGCCATGCCCACCACCGTCACGCTCGCATAAGCTTGCTTCGTCTGCTGTTCGCCATCGTCAGTCATGCAAACCGCCTTCACATACACGTCCACCTTGCCCGCCGTCTTCATGTATTGCGTCAGATCCACATCATAGCTGCCCTTTGCCACGCTTCGTGTCTCCTGCTCCCAAAGCGTCGTCGTGCCCATCTTCACGCTTATCGTCACCGTCGCCTTCACGCCGTCGCTCTCGTTCTCCGCGTTCACGTGGTCGTATGTCCAGGTCAGCACAGTGTTGCCACCCTCCTTTATCAGTTCCGCGCTCACCTTCGCTGTCACCAGTATGCGGCTCGTCGCCGACGTGCCGCCACCGCCGCCTGCAGGTAGCTTCGTGTGCGATATGGCGTTGCCCTTCTCATCATAGGCATACAGGTAGTTCTCCTCACCATCAGGCACCACCTCCAGCGTGTGCAGCGTGTGCGCCTCCAGCTCCTTTATCTTTGTCGCCACCACGCGGTTCTCCACCGGGTTGGTGCTCTCCTCGTTCAGGCTTTCGTCCACGTCCGTCTCCCTCACCTCTATGTTCACGTTGCCCTCCTCGTCCGGAGTCAGTGCCGTGCCGTTTACTGTCACGCTCTTCACCGTCCCCGCGCCGCCGAAGTCCTCCCAACTCACTGGTTCCTCCCAACTCTCCGTTGTCGAACCCGTAAACTGCTTGGTCTCCCATTTTCCAGGTTCTGTCTCGTAGCTCACGCAGCGGCCCTTCTTCCGCTCCTTCGCCTCTACTGCCTTTATGGCGGTCGCAAGCGTATAGTATTCGCCGTCTTTCAGGGGCTTCTTCTCCGTCACGTTATAGGTGTTGCCGCCGCTCTTCTCCTCAATGGCAGTACGAAGTTCATCATCGGCTGCGTTTCTCGCCTTCTTCTCTTCTGTTATCGCATTTGTGTTGCCAACTATGTCTTCTGCAAGGGCGGCTTCAGCCTTAGTGCGTGCTTTGTTCTCCTTGTCTATCAAGCCCGACAACGCAGCCATTGACTTCTTCACTGTATCCGATATATACTCAGCCCATTCCGTCCATGTACCTTTTTCGTTCTCCAAGTGTGCCGAGTTTATGTTATACGAGCGGAAGTATCTGTATATAGCCTTGTCATTATGTACACTGAAGTCCAACTTACCCTCCGTATTCATGCTATAGTGCGTCGTCAGCACTTCCGTCAGTTGGTGTCTCATCGAATCCGAGAAAATCTCCACTACACCCACATTCATTCCATTGTAGACCAACGTCCAGCGCGAGTGTAGCGTGTCCTTCGCCATCCTTACGGCTTCCGCCACGCTGCCAGGCACGGCATCTATCTTTGCCACATCAATGCTGCCCACTATTCCCTCGGCAAGCGTCCGTATTTCCGCATCGGCGCTTTCCCTTGCCGTTGCTTCGGCAGTCATCTTCTTTTGCAGTTCTGCATCCGCAGCTGCGCGTGCGGTGGCTTCCTCTTCTATTTTCGCCTTCAGCTCGTAAATGTTTCCGATGTTGCCCATCTTCAGCCACCCCGGCTTCTGCCAGGCGTATATGTCGCCGTTCTCAGCGCTCGTCTTGTCAGCCTCGTTGTATATGCTCACCAGTTGGCCGTAGCGCAGCGCCTTGCCGTTCGTCCCCATGGGGGCCGTGTCCGCCTCCATCTTCGCCTTCGTCTGGTACACTTTCCGTATGCCCAGTCCGTCCGCGCTCTGCTCCATATCGGCTATGTACGCCAGCGTGTCGGCATGCAGTCCGCCCACCTCCTCTGGGCTGATGCTGTCAGTTTCTGTCTTGCCTCGCAGCTCCGAGGCGCGTTTCTGTAGGTTGTATATCGATTCCATAAGCTATCGTTATTTTGGTAGGTCAAATATTATTTTCACCGGGAGCCCGGCTGCGCTGTTCACATCGTCAAACGGCAGAGACACAGCAGCGTACACCTCTCTATCAAATGCGTACAAATCAAAGCCTTGCACGCCGTTCTCCGTCTGCACAAAAGCTCGTGTCGGGGTGTTGAAAGCATCGCCCCCTGGTGCCGCATCCTCAAAACAGAATAAATCTACACTGCCCTTTATTTCTGCCGCATTGTGGCTTCTGATGTCTATCTTGTAGCGGTAGACATCAGCAAGTTCCTTGTACGCCACAGTTCCCGAGTATCCGTTTCTGAACGTCACTTTCAGCTGCTTGTAGCTTGGCTCGTCGTTCACGCCGATGGCCTTGCGAACCAGTTTTGCCATTATTGGCAAGTCATATATGCAGTAGCTCTCCGTCGCGCCGCTTTTGTCCGTGCTTATGTAGCCCTTCGTTTCCACTGCACATGCCCTCGTCTGTCCGTCTTCAAACACGCGGTTGTCCGTTTCCTCTCGTTTGATGCAGAGGTATATAGGATCATCCCATGATTGCAGCACAAGGGTCACGTCATCCCACGCCACAAACTCTCCGTTCACAACAGCCGTTCCACCATAAAACTTGCCTGTCGTAGTACTTTTGTCCACATCGACAGACACTATTTCTGCCTTAATATCTGCTAACAGACACGCCTTCACGCCACCCGTTAAAGTCTCCAGCAGCCGTTTCATGCTTACCGTGTCGTTTTCCTGCAGCGTCTCAAGGTCATCCACATACACGGGCTGCCCGCCCTCGTTGAATTTCAGTCTATTCATAGTCATAAAGTTCTATGCGGTACGTTCGTCCCGCAGGTTTATAATAACTCAACAAATTCCTTATCTCTCGCAGGTTCCTGCCGCCGTATTTGTCCTCCTCCGTATTCTCCGATGTGCAGAGGAACGTCGGCACCCACACCACAAAGCTGTCCTTGTACGAGCATTCGCCCCTCTTTTTCAGAGTCACGCTCTTCTCCGTCCGTCGGTACATGTAGCAGTCCTTCTGCATCTCGTCGCGCCTGTGCCAGAACACCATATCCTCCGCCGCCGTGCTCTCTATCCATATCTGTCGTTCTTTCAGATAGAATGCCTCGTTCAGCGCCTTTTCTATATACATCACGTTGGCCGTCGTGTTCAGCCGCCTGTCCGCGTTCTTGCGCCGTGCCATCAGCTGCTCGTATATATGCCTCACTGGTAGCGTCAGCACCTTCAGCAGAGCCACCGTCAGTCTGCCCCTCATCACAGGCGGCAGCAGCTGCACCGCCATTTTCACCATGTCAACTTTCCACCACATAGCTCATCGAGTTTTCAAGTCCCTCCACCGTCAGGCTCCCGCCTGCCGCTGTATAGTTGTTTCCCTTTATCGTAGTCCACGCCGTCCCCGTCGCCGTCATATACTGGCAGTCGCCCAGCTCCACGTCCTCCACGCCTTCCACCGCCTGTATCGCGTCCGTCAGCCGTGTCTTGTTGAACGTGCCGCCATACACTATGTTCTTCAGATACGCCTTTATCGCCTCGTCCACGGCTCTCACCCCGTCCGATATGCGCCTTCCGTCCGTGCCTATCACCAGCGGGTCCACCCATATCCTGGCTCTCACCGTCAGCCGGTCAGCCCTCTGCGAGCGTATGTTCAGCACCACGCCAGCTATCTTTACCCTGTTCATATACTGTTTGAAAGCCGTTAAAACACCATCCGAAAGCGGTTCCGGCAGTCCGCCCTTCTCGCCGCTCGCCAGGATCTCCACACTCGTACCACGGTCTCTAACCGCCACATACTTCACCACCTGCTTCCCCTCGTCCGTCGTGGCATATCCGTATTGCTGTGTCGCCTCGTCCAGCACCAGCGCGTCACCGTATTGAAAGGCTCTCGCCACCTTGTAGTACCATGGTACGCTCGCCACCACCGCGCTTGCCATCCGTGCCTCCACGTCCGCCGCCCACCTTTCAGTCAGAACCTCCACCACATGGCAGCATGCGGCCACCACCCACAGCAACACGTTCTCCACGCTCACGTCCGAGAACGTCCCGCCCCAAGTCGCGCCATCCTTCAGCCCGTAGCGCTCCCTTATCGTTGCGTCCGCCATGAAGGCGTCTGTCATCGTCTTCTTTATTTCTGCCGTTGTCCTTGCCATGTTCTTTGTTTCTTGTAGTTACATGTATTCCTTCGTAAACTCTTCACCGAAAATCCGTAGCCTTACGCTGCTCTCGTCCCTTGCCGTCGCCGGGCTCACCTCGTGTGCCTTGCAGTAGCTTTTCATCACGCGGTTCTCCTTCACCCCCTCCGGCAACCGCAACGTCCTGCCGGTCTCCAGTGTGTCCGTAAGGCTCACGCCGTTCTCCATGGCCATGTCCAGAGCAGCCTCCCATGTTCCGTGCTCCTGCACCGCTATGTCCGCCAGCGTCTGCCCGTCTTTCACCGTCACCTCCATAGCCTTACATCTTTTTCCTGCCGAATGTGCAAAACCACACTATGCCACTCACGAGCATGCCTCCCGTCATCCACACATACCATGGCACACCAGTTCCCCTCTTTTCGTTTTTCTCTGTCCAGTGGTTCAGCGTGTCACGGTTTGTCTGCACGGCAGCTCCTTTCTCCACATCCTCATGTCGGCTCTCCCTTGCCGTATCATGGTTCTGCTCTCGGTTACGTTCCGTGTTTCGCCAGTGCTCGCTCTTCACCACATTGCCCGCCTGGTCCACCGTCAGCACCGTCGAGTCTTTCACCACCGTCGAATCCTTTACCCTTGTCTCGTAGCGTATCACCACAGAGTCTTTCCTCACGATGGAGTCCCTTATCGCCACCGAGTCCCTTACCGCTCGGGTCTCACGGCTCTCGCTCGTTTTCCTTGTAGTGGCACAGCTTACCATGAGCATAACCATCAATAGCCATAAAAAGTTTTTCATTGTCATACAGTTTTTTATATGTCCTTGTATTCCACTCTCGCATCAAAACACGGACACGCTTTTATCCACTCATTTCTGGTTATTTTCCCGTCTCCGTTCAGATCGGGCGAAAAGTCCCTGTGTCCCTGTATCGTCGCCTTCGGATATCTGCTTCTGAGCAGTTTCAGCAACGCCTTCAGACTCTTCTTCTGCGCCTCCGTGCGATTGTCTGTCGCTTTGCCCGTAGCGTCTATGCCCCCTATGTACGCCACGTTTATCAGCTTCGAGTTCCAGCCCTTCACACCGTTGCTCACCCTCTCCTCGTCCAGCATCTGGTGCACCACACCGTCTGCGCTCACAACATAGTGGTAGCCCGGGTTCTTCCATCCCTTGCGCTTGAACTCCATCTCCAGCCCCCTTATCGTAGTCATTTGGCTGCTCGCCGTGCAGTGTACGGCTATGTATCGTATATCTCTCATTTCTTCTTCATTTTGTCGAGAGCCGCTTCCACGTCCTCGGGTTTCACATTCAGTTTGCTTGCAATCTCGCCCACAAGAGCCTTCTTCAGCAGTTGCAGGAAGGGCATGTTCGGAAAACATATCAGCATGCTCGCCGCCGTGCTCCACAGCTCCACCAGTATGATGCAGATGCAGATGACGCTCGTCGACAGCCCGTTCCCCACGCCCAGCAGTTTGTCTATCAGTATGAACAGCAGTATCACTGAGCCGTATACCGCCAACTTCGACAGCGAGTCCCTCATCAGCTCGCTCTTCGTAAATCGGCCCTGCTTCACGCTCGATGCAATGCCCCATGCAGCATCCATCACCACAGCAACCACCGTGAAGCCCACCATCGTCTCATACCCCGCCAGGAAGTTTGCCACAATCAGTCCTACGCACACCACCCAGCCCCATGCCGTCGACAGCACCACCGACAGCTTGTTCATAAAATGTTCCAGTATCATCATTCAGTTTCCTTCTGTTAATAACTCGCCTCTATCTCCACACCCTTCTCCGTGATCCTCACCTTCGCCACAGTCTGCCCGTCCATCTCCAGCTGCTCCTTTATCTCCGTGCGCCAGTATATAGGGTCATTATCCAGCAGCATGTCGCTCAGCCCCACGCCTGCCGACGGACGCTCTTTCAGCTCCCCCTTGTGCAGCGTCAGCAGCAAAGCCTGGTTCTGTCGCAGCGTGTCCCCCACGGCCATCATGCCGTTCCTCACAGCAGGTTCCAGCACGTTGCCGTTGCCGTCATATCGCAGTTCTATTCCTTTCATCCTCTCCTCAGTGCTTTATAGTTTCGTCCTCGTAGTCCCCCTGGGCAAAGCGGTTCGCCGCCTTCATCGGCTTTACAGTGGTAAACGTGCCCCCGGGATGCGCCACCGTCACCTGGTGCGTGTGGCTGTTGAATGCGTCCACCAGCTCGTTTATCTTTGCCGTCAGCTCGCCTATGTTCACCAGTCCGCCCAACAGTCCGCCGTTCACCTCTATCCTCTCCACATGGTCCACCTGCACCACCACCAGCTCTGCCATGTCGCCGCTCAGGCTCCCCATCGTCACCGCCGTCCCCACCTTTGGTGTCACCAGCATCCGCCCCTTGTCTTCCGTTTCCGAGGCCTTCAGCCGCACCCCTGGCACGTCCACCTTTCCCACCGTCACCGTGCAGGTCTGACCCTCCACGCTCTTCACCACGCCTTGGTACAGCGTCGTCTCCCTTCCGCCGCCAGCGTCCCTCAGCAGTTCTTGCAGCCTTCTGTATTCGTCCATTCCGTTTTCTCCTTTCTCCCTTTTATTAGCTCAACTTAAAACCTAATGTCACCTTCCTCTTGCCGCCATCCCTGCCGAACTCCGTTGTCACTGCCGCCACAAAGTACGTCCCGTCCTTATACTCATAGTCCCGGTCACGCAGCACAGCGCTGTCACCCGGCTTGCACATCGGCACCAGCCATCCCGTTATGCTGCCCTCATAACCGTCAAAGCTCCGCCGTCTCACCTCCAGCTCACCGCGAGCCTTCATCGATGCCTCGTCACTCGTAGGACACTTGATTTCTATTTTGTCGCCGCCAGTTGTGCCAGTCTCGATTTCTTTGACCGTGCCGTCTGGCATAAGTGCCTTCACGATAACAAGCAGCCGTTTGTCTTGTGCTCGATGATAGGTCAGGTTTTCTTCCTCGACGTTCAGCGAGAAATCATAGAAACGTTCTTCGCCGACTTTCTCGCCTGGTGGGTGGATATGCAGCGTGCCGTCTTGCATATAGATGTCCGCACCGCTTTCCTCCTGCACCTTCTTCAGAACATCGTAACCAGTAGCGTTGTTTATCACGAACTTGCTGTACGTCCATGTGTAGGAACACTCAACACTACAGCCGATACCGCAGCCGTCAACGACCTTTGCAAGCAAGTCTTTCAGCGTCACCTTTTGCAGTACTTCATTCGGGATGTCTTTTCTGAACAGAAACAGGTCATCCTCGCAAATGAGTTTTATATCGCCGCCATCGGTGGATATACGCTGCAGCCAGCCTTCAAATTCCTTTTCAAGTCCGGTTTCTTCATATCCGAACTTTATGCACACCTTGTCACCACGTTTCAGGTTATCCTCAATCTGCAGTGCCGCATTATATTCGGCTCCAGGCAGCGTTATGGTTGCGGTGTCAGCAAGCAGCTCTACACTTTTGTGTATCTCCACCTTGTCGAGCATTCCGAGTCGGTAGTTGCCGACCATTATGTCATAAGTCATCGTGTACATATTGTATTATGTGTTTAGATCCTCACGGCTCAACAGCAGCTTATAGATGTCATCGCTGTATGCCTGGATGGTGTAGTTCTGGTTTGTCCTGCCGATAGTGAACGGAATGTCCCAACTCTCTATCGCCAGTTGGCTGATGCCGAATATCTCAAGCAATGGACATAATGCCTTTACATGCCCTGCCTCGCAGAAGTTTTTTAGCCTTGTAACGTCAGCTTCTGGGTAGCTGCCATCCTCGCTCATTAGGATACCTTCTATCCTAACCGTGTAGTCATCTTGCGTCCATCGCTCTTTGATGCTGCCTTTCACCTTTCCCTTCGACACATGGCGACGCGTCAGTATATTCTGCCCGTTGACGCTTATCATCGGCTCCACAGGAAACAGCCACTCCTCAGCTCCGGCTTCTTCAAGTTGAAAGCGCAACGGCATCACCATGGGAATACCGAGCGCGTTTGTGCGGACTACATCTTCAAGTTCTTCCTCGCTGAGTTTGGTTACATCGAAGCCGGAGCTGTCGGGTATCGTCTTGCCGCCTTGAATATAGCCGAGGTTCTTGCCGAAGAAATTGTTCTCACGGAACAGCCAGTAGGGCGGTACCTTGGTCAGTCCTGCGGCCCTCAACGCAAGGTTCTGCAGTATGAATTTGTTTGTCGTGCTCATCGGTCTGTACTTGTTGCTATTGACAGGGCGCGGTTCATACATTGGAGTACCACACGCTCCAGTTCTGCCGTGTCGCTCTTATCGTTCATTGTTACTTGGATATTGTCGAAAAACTTGCCGATAGATATGTTTATCGACGTGTTGCGTGTGCCGCCAGTAGCAAGTGTCTCGGCTGTCTTGCGTCCGCCGTTTCCTCCTTTTCCGCCCTTGCCATTTTTACCGTCAGTGGCAGAGCCGAACGAAAACGAATTGTCGCTGCCTTTCACTCCAGGAGTGGATATGACAGAGGATTTTTTCGGTTTGTCTTTCGCTCTCTCTCGGATATAGTTTCGGTCGTATTCATCTTTTACACCATTCACAAGCTGTTTTGTCGCTGTGAATGCCTTTCCGGTGCTCGATATGCCCGTAATGTCCTTCACACCTTGCACGGCACTATTCCAAGCTCCTTTGAAGTCGCCGTCAAAGAGTTTTGCCATGGCATCACCGATTTTGCCGATACCACTGAGCAAGGTTTTGAAACGGTCTATCAAGTAGGCCTTGATGATGCCTCCGAATCCCTTAATCACAGACCACATGGTAAGCAGGAAGGCACGAAATCCTGCAAACTTATTCCAGCAATACACGATGCCAGCTACCAAAGCTGCCACAGCCGTAATGACGATACCTATGGGATTGGCGTTAAGTGCCACGTTCAGTAACCACTGCACACCCTCCCATACCTTTGTCACGGCAGAAACCACCTTGATAGCCCCGACCATTCCCCACAAGGCTATCGTATGGAGGTTGAAAGCTATCGTACCGACACCGACAACCACAGCGAGGTATCCGAGTTCTGTTTTCCATTGCATGATGAAATTGATGACACCAGCCACAACTGACAGTATTTTCGACAATGCGGTAGCTATCGGCGGCACTATGGCCATAAACACATCCATGAGTCCGCTGACGATTGGCTTCAGTTGCTCGAACATGTCAACAGCTGACTGTCTGATATTACCCATCAGGGTAGAGAACTTGCCACTGACGGTCTGGCTGAGTTTGTCTGACATTCCCTCAAAAGCGCCACCGGCACTCGTCGCATGGTTTATGGCGGCAGCTACAGCGTCAAAGCCTATTTGTCCCTTGCTCATCATGTCCTGCAGCTCTGCATAACTTTTGCCAGTCATCTTCTGCAGTTCCTTCAATGGGTTAAAACCGGCATTGATAAACTGCATCAAGTCCTGCCCCTGCATCTTTCCTGCTGCTGCCACCTGTCCGAATGCGATTGAAAAGCCGCCGAGTTTTTGCTTGTCGCCCATGGCGATGTCGCCGAGTTGTTTCAAGTACGGCACTACTTTCTGTGCGTTAACGCCAAAGCCAAGCATCATCTTAGCATTGTTTTCAAGGTCAAGCGGTTCAAACGGTGTACGTGCCGCAAACTTGTTGATGTCGTTCAACATCCTTGCGGCCATGGTCTCGTTGCCTACCAGTGTTTTGAATGCCACAGAAGTCTGCTCGGCTTGTGCCCCTATGGCGGTCAGTGCGCCCGCTCCCGAGGCTATCAGCGTGTACGGGTTCATAAGAAAGTCCATACCCGGCAATGACGAGAGCGAGTTCTTAAAATTTGAGAAGGAGAAGGCTTCCCGAAGGCGAGTACCCACGGATGTCGCCTTTCGGGATATAGTGTCAAGCTGCTCGGACGTGCGGCGTGCTACGCTCAACACATTGCCCTGATCAGCCTGCAGCTTGATTAGGAATTTAAGTACACTATCCATTTGCCTTTGCCTCTTCTTTTCTGATGTCTATTAAAAACCGGATAGTCCACGCCCATTCCGCATCGGTCAGGGTGTCTGGGTCTATGTGCATGTAATATCTCAATAGTGTATTCAGGTAGAGAACATCACTTGCCCCGGCATCGTCGATTTCAGCCTCCTCTAAAGTTTTTTTATCTCGGCCTCCTTTACCTTCAGCACCTCATCCAGTGTGTTGCAGGCTGCGAAGAAATAGTCATCGTTGGTCTTGATTTCCTCATCGCCTTCCACCCACAACTGGTTAAGTAGCGCTGTCTGCATCTTGATGGGGTCTTTCTCCACACTCACATAGCTCAAGTCACGGCGGTTCGGCTTGCGGATGATGCAGCTCTTGCCCTGCGTCTCTATCAAGAATATATCACCGTGCTTGGCCTTTAAAGTCTCAATTTGTTCTTTCGTAAAAATCATTTTTTCTCTTTTTTAATGGTTCTCAATCTCTGTTCAAACGCTCTCTTTATCTCTCTACACGTTCTTCTTGTCCAGGAAGATAAACGGAAGCGACTTCTCCTGAAATTTGTCGCCCTGCTTCCATTCCGTGTTGTCCTCTGTGAACTCCACACCCATCAGCAGGTCCGTCGTTATCACGTCACCCTTGCTCGGGTTACCGTAAGCCACAACGATGTCTATGCTGATGTCCAGTATGTCGCCGCCACCGGCAGCACGCAGCGCCTCATATTCGCTTTGCGTTACCGTAAGCTCTCCGTCGTACGTCTTGTTGCCTCTCTGTATGCTGTGGGGCTTGTTGCCCTTCGCGTGCAGCACTTCCTTCTCCTGTTTCGACGAGTATTTCACGCCCCTTATGCCAGTCACCGGTCTGCCCGCAGCCACCACGTTCACGTCGCTCCACTCGTACTCTCTTGAATTGAACATTCTTATCCTCCTTTCTTCTTTAGCCGTTTGTTGTCACTTGGAATCCCAGGTTCACGTCCACATAACGCGCATAGCCGTAAGGGCGCACCTTCAGCGTCACCTTCACCATGCTCGTTGCCAGCACGTTCTGCGTCTCGTCTATCTTGCACACACAGCCCTCGCCGTCGCTTCCGCTGCTCAGCTCCCCGTTCGCCGTCATCTTGCGGTTTATAGCCGTCTCCACCGTCTGCTGCCAGCTCTTCACCACGCCAGTGTCAAGCGTGCCGTCCTCATTCACTTCCAACTCGTCCAGCAGCATGTCCAGAAGCGTGTCGTAGGCTGTGCGGTACGCCTTGTCTATCACTCTTCGCAGCGCCAGCTTCGCATAGTCCCCCGTAGGGTCGCACGCCAGGTTGTCGTCAGCCCAGTAGTAGCCGCTCCTGCCTACATACTTCCGCGCCACGATGTAGCCCTTCTCGTACAGCTTCCTCACGCTCTCACTGGCCTCCTCCGTCTTCTTCTCGCCGACATACATCTCCAGAGGTTTCAGGCTCCCTTCCTTCACCCTGCCAATGTTGCGCTGCACGCTCACGCTCGCCGCACGTCCAAGCAGCGTGCCCATGCACGCCCCATTCGTTCTGGCTTTCGTGTCGCTCACCACGATGCCTACTCTGTCCCACGTTTCCTTTGTAAGGTCGTGCAGTTCCGTCGCTTCTGTGTAGTTTCTGCCTTCCAGCAGAGTCACCATTGGCGCATACAGCTCTGTCGTAGCCCATTCGCCCAGTTGCTGCGCTTTTGCAGCAGCTGTCAGCACGTCCTTGTCTATGCCTTCCTGGCTTGTTTCGCTCGACAGCGTGTTCACGTTCGCCACGCCCACGCCTCGCAGCGCACCGTTCTCCTTCTCCACAAGCCAGCGCACGCTTCCTGCTGATGTCTTCGTATAGTCCAGAAGCGCCGTCATCGTTGTCGTCGGGCTCACGCCCATAACCACGAGCTTCACGCCGGCACCAGCCTCGTCATAAAACTCCGACAGATGTTTCCACAGCGCCCCATTGTTTTCCTCAGTCACGCCCAGGGCCTGCACACTGTCCATGCTCGTCACCTCATACGCCGTGTTCAGCGCGAACGTGCTCCCAACGGCAGCAGCGCCGCACACCAAGGCGAACAGCCCGTCCGGACTGTCGCCCACGGTGCCCAGCTGCCCCGTCAGAAATTGTATTTTCACTCTCGGTAGTTGCATAAGCTATTCTCCTTTCATTCTCTACGCTACAGCACCCTCAGTGATAAGGTACACACCCTTCTTGTCATAGCGGCGCGGACTGCCACCAACACGCACCAGGAACGAGTAGATGTCACCGTAGTATTGCGGATCGTCCTCATTCGAGAACATCTTCACCTCGCCGAGAGCGCGGCTTACACACTGCTGCTGCCAGGCAAGGCCTGCGGCAAGTTCTGTTGCCTCGCCCTCATCTTCCCATCTGATAACGGTCGAACTGTCTGCCTTCACTCGCAGAACCTTCGAACGCTGCATGATACTGAAGCCATAGAGCTGTCCCATCACGCCCTTGCTCACATTTGCTACAGCCTGGAATGCCGAGAGCTCCTTGTCTGTCAGGTCGTCCAAAAGATCCGCATACTGTACTGCGTCAAGCAGCATATAGCGGCCCTCTGTCGGCACGTCGTCCACGTTCATCTTCACCATCGCCTCCATCACTACCGCCTTCGTAAACTTCTTGCGGTTGCCGGTCGCAGTTTCCGAAGTGTGCGCCTTGCGCGCCGCACCGCTGGTGCTAAGTGTGTTCGCACCCTTCGCCCAGCGATACAGCAGGTTCTGTGCTGCCACCTTCTGTAGCTGCTGGCGGTCGTTGCTCAGCACACTGTTACGCTTGTCGTAGCTCAGCTCCACAGTGTCGATGTTCGGAATGTAGATGGGGTTCGTGGTCAGCTCGTCCATGTCATAGGTCAGCTCGTTGTCCGTGCGCTGGCTCACGCTCGCGGGCTTCTTTGTGCGGTTTATTTCCACACCCGACGGGGTACCCGCATTCGGGATGTGTACCGTCTTGTAGTTCACAAAGGTAGAGTCGTCGATACTCTTTGAGGCAAACGAGTTGTCGGGGTAGAAGTTCTCGACAATAGTGTTCAGCCAGATTTGTTTGTTCAATGCCATTTCTTTTTTCTCCTTTTTCTTTCGTTATTATTCCGTTAGTTGTTATAGTCCACACCGAAGCGTTCCTTATACTTCGCTGTAAACAATCCCGGGTCTGAGTTCTTCAGCACCGCAAGCAGACCGCATCGGTCCAGCTCGTCCCAGCTCTTGTCGGCAAAGCTGCTGCCGGTGGGGTGCTCGTCGATATAAGCTGCTGCACGCATCTGGGGCTTCTGGGCTTTCATGCCCTTCAGTAGCGACTCGGTGTTTGCACGGTCGCTCTTCATCAGAGCCTTGAAGGTCGCCACCTGCTCCTTGCCGATCTTGCCGTCGCTCACAGCCTTGTTCACAATAGCCTCCACCTCGGCTGCTTCGGCTGCCTCGGCTTTCTCCTTGTACGCCTTGTTGGCTTTCTCCAGGGCTTCTGCCTTGGTTGCTTGGTTCTCCAGCTGCTGGGCTTTCATCAGCAGCTCTGCCTCGCTGTTCACATCTTTGAACGTGGGCATTTTCTTCAGTTCTTCTAATAGTGCCATGTCTTTATTCTGGTTTTGTGGCTGCGTCTGCAGCCGGTTGTTGAAATACTGATAAACCTCACCGGCAGTCTTCGGTTCCGTTTCGGGCTTCTCGCCCATGTCGTACAGTCCGTCTGCCAGTTTCATACTCACCGCTTCATCTGCGCTTATCCAGTGGTCCTTCTCGTCAAAGTAGCGGGCGGTCACCTCCTTTGCCTCCATACCGCAACGGTGGGCTATCATGCGTGCCAGGTCGCCCTGCAGCGTCTCCATCATGCTTGCCGTCTGGCGCAGGGCTGAGGCGTTGCCCCATGTACCTCCGCTTACAGCGTGCAGCATCAGTTTCGCGTACGGCGACATATAGAGGGGCTTGCCGCATAGAGCGATTATGCCTGCTATGCTCGCTGCCACACCGTCCACATATATCGTTATGTCCGCCTTCGAGGTGCGCAGCGCATTGTATATCGCTATGCCACTGAACACGTCGCCGCCGTTTGAGTTTATCCTTACGTCTATCTTGTCGTATTGCGCTTGCAGAGCCATCAGCTCGCTCACCACGCGGCCACTGTCCACCTTCTGTCCGTCGCCCACGTCGCCGTACAGCAGTATGGCCACCTCGCCGTCACCTGGTATTGTGTTGAAAAACTTCATTTCGCGTTCTGTTTTTAAATTTTCGCTTGCAAAATTCTATAAAAATCCGTCCGCTTGCAAACCGTGTTTTTATCGTGTCGTTTTCTGATGTTATCGTCACTTTTCCTGGCGTCATCATAAAACATCGGTTTGAACTTGTACCCGAAAACATAGAACTTTGCATCCTGTTAACAAGCATTTTTTATTTTATCTTATGACAAAAAACAATATCGACAAAAAAGGCATAGCCCAGTCCCTCTTCCTCGACGGAGCATACACCCAGGAGGAGATTGCAGCTAAGGTGGGAACCACACGTCAGACTGTTTCGCGGTGGGTCCGCGATGGAGCATGGGAGGAGCTGAAGGCTTCACGCACCATCACAACAGAACAGCTCATCGCGCAATATAAGCGCCAACTCGCCGAAATCAACAAGCGAATCGAAGCACGACAGCCTGGCGAACGCTTCCCGACAACCGAGGAGGCCGATGCCATCGTCAAAACTGCTGGAGCCGTCAAAAAACTGGAACAGGACATCGGCGTATCCGATTGCGTCTCTGTTGCCATGCGGTTCCTCTCATGGCTGCGCCCCGTCGATGCCGAAGCGGCACGCACGTTCAACGACTATTTCGATGCGTTCATCAAGGATCAGGCAGGGAGGGCCCGTAAGTAATGGCTACAGCTAAAGACAGACAGTCTCTTGCCGTTTGGGAGGAGTTTCACAAAAGCCTACTGCGCGGTGTTGAGGTCGACAACAGCCTCACGCGTCAGGACATAGAGCGCCAACGTGCTCAACTTGAACGCGACCCCATAGAATGGATAAAGTTCTTTTTCCCTGCTTACGCAAAATACGAGTTCGCACCGTTCCATATTCGGGCCATACGGCGCGTCATTGCCAACGACGAGTGGTACGAGGTGCTCTCATGGTCGCGCGAGCTGGCAAAGTCCACCGTCGCCATGTTCATTCTCATGTTCCTAACGCTCACACGGCGCAAGCGCTTTGTCGCTCTGGCATCGGCCACCATCGACTCGGCTAAGCGTCTGCTCCTTCCGTTCAAAATCAATTTCGAGTCTAATCCGCGCATACGCCAGTTCTACGGCGAGCAGACCACCATCGGGCAGTGGACTGATTCTGAGTTTTCGTGCCGCTGTGGAGCCAAGTTCATTGCCCTCGGAGCAGGTTCTGCTCCACGTGGTATGCGCAACGAGGCCATACGTCCCGACATCCTCTATTTTGATGATTACGACACCGATGAAGACTGCCGAAACCCAGTCACGCTCGACAAGAAATGGGACTGGGCGGAGCACGCGCTTTATCCTACACGTTCCATCTCTGAACCAACGTTGGTTCTTTGGTGTGGCAACATCATCGCAAAGGACTGCTGCATCACACGCGCAGGACATCTCGCTAACTCATGGGACATTGTCAACATACGCGATGCCGCAGGACGCTCCACATGGCCGCAGAAGAACAAGGAGGAGCAAATAGACCGCATCCTTTCCAAAATCTCAGTAAAGGCGCAGCAAGGCGAATATTTCAACAACCCCGTGGCAGAAGGAAAAATCTTCAAGAACCTGCCTTACGGTAAAGTGCCGCCGCTATCAAAGTTCCGCTTCCTCATCGGATATGGCGACCCTGCTTACTCTGATTCTCGCAAAAAGGCCTCGTCAACAAAAGCGCTCGTTCTTGTCGGCAAGCTCAAGGGGGTCTACTATGTCATTAAGGCTTTCCTCGCCCGCGAGACCAATGCCAACTTCATATCCTGGTATTTTGCCATGGACGATTATGTCGCACATAAAGCCAATGTCTATTGGTATATGGAGAACAACAAGCTACAGGATCCGTTTTTCAACCAGGTCTTCCGACCGCTGCTACGGGAGCAGTGCCGCGACCGACGACGGGAGCTTTACATCAAGGGCGACGACCGCAAAAAGACAGACAAGGCTACGCGCATCGAGGCTAATCTCGAACCAATCGACCGAGAGTGTCGTTGGGTCTTCAACGAACAGGAACGGGACAACCCCATGATGCAGGAACTCATAAACCAGTTCAAGCTCTTCGAGCTCACGCTGCCTTATCCTGCCGACGGACCCGATGCCGTCGAGGGAGCGGTCACCATCAACGACATCAAGACGGCTGAGATGGAGCCTACATACACCGTCTCTTATGCCGAGCTCAACGAGGACAACCCGTATCGTATGTAATAACAATTTCAAAACTCAAAATATCATGTTTTTATATGGACAACTTTATTTCATTATCCGATTACGACGCCTCTATTCACCGCGACATCCTCGATGCATTGTTGCGCAAGGACACACCGGCTTACGACCCGCAAATCATAGAGGTGTGCGAGGATCGAGCTGTTGCCGAAATGCGGTCATATCTCAACAAAGCCTACGACTGCGACGCTATATTCTCCGCGCGTGGGGCAGAACGCCACGCACTCATTCTCATGTTCGCCGTAGACATCGCTGTGTTTCACATCTTTTGTCAGCACAATCCCTACAAGATTGCGAAGATACGGCAGGACCGCTACGACCGCGCCATTGAGTGGCTTAAAGGCGTAATGGCTGGCGACATCACTATTGATGGGGCACCGCTGCTACCCGACGACACTCTGGCCGACAATTCACGCTGGCAGATTGCAGCCGACGAGGTACGACCTGTCTTTCTCTGATCATAAATCATCATCAATATGGCTAACAAGAACTTAAAAACAAATAGGTCTATGCGTACCTCACAAAAACGCATCACACAGGGTGGTATGCTCACATCACCCGGGCAGCGACAGCCCGACATCGTGCTGCAGATGCCTGAGGTCTTCTTCTTCGACATGAAAGCCTACATGGCGTCTGTCAAGGCAGCGCAGGGCATCGACTATTCCAACCGTGTCCGGCTCTACGACATGTATGAGTCCGCTATGCTCGACCTCCATCTATCGGGGGTGCTCGCAAAGCGGTTGAGAGGGGTTACCAAGATTCCCATCGAGTTCCAGCGCAACGGCGAACCCGACGAGGAAATCAACAATCAGATTCGCTCGCCATGGTTCAAGCAGTTCCGAAAGGATTGTGTCCTTTCTGAGTTTTACGGCTTCTCCATCATGCAGTTCTGGCGCGATGATGATGGCTTCATACGCTATGATCTCATCAACCGTAAACACTATGACCCTATACACCGGCGCATTCTCAAGTACCAGGGGGAGATAGATGGTATACCGGTTGAGCAGTTTCCCAATATGCTCTTTGTCGGAAAGGAGCGTGAACTCGGAATTTTTGCCGAACTCCTACCCGCTGTCCTTTACAAGCGTGGGGATATGGCTGATTGGGCACGCTTCTGCAATATTTTCGGTATGCCTATCCGTGAGTACACCTATGATGCTGGCGACGAGCAGGCACGTCGCCGACTGGTCGCAGAAGCGCGCTCGCAGGGTGCCAATGCGGTCTACATACACCCAAAGGATTCCGAACTTACGCTCATCGAGGCGGCCAACAAGTCGGGCTCGTCAGAGCTTTACAAAACATTTGCCGAATATTGGGACTCCAAAATTTCAATCCGCGTGCTCGGCAATACACTCACAACCGATGCCAAAGAAACAGGAACACAAGCGCTTGGTGAGGTGCACAAGGAGGAAGAGGACGAAATGAACGCCGATGACCGCGATTTCATTCTCGACATTCTCAACTACGACATGCGGCAGATATTCGCCGACCTCGGGTTCAATGTCGAGGGTGGCGAGTTCGTCTATGCCAAAAAGGACAAAATCAATCCATCACAGCAAATCGACATCGTGCAGAAGCTCTCTTCCATGGGACTCCCCATCGACGATGACTATCTCTACGAAACTTTCTGCATAGCCAAGCCCGACAACTACGACGAGCTCAAGGCGCAGAAGGAAGCGGAGAGGACCGCCATGCGCAATGCGCTCAACGCTCCAGACGATGATGGGCACAACCATAAGGAGGACAACAAAAAAGACGGCTCAAACACCGTTCAAAAAACGATAAAAAACCATTTGAGAGGTTTTTTCGGGCTCGCCCCGTTGCCAGGGGCGGATTCCGACTTCTGATCGATAGACTCTATTACGACGGCTCATGTGCCTGTTGCTCGGGACATTTCCACAATGTCGCGCCCTCGTTCACGTTCTCCACCGATGTGCTGCAGCAGTATCTCCGTGCCATATACAACGGCTTCGACACCTCGCGTGCCGTCGAGCCTACAATGTGGCGCGAGGTACTGCGCGTTCTCAACGAGGCCACGGTCTCGGGCTTGCTGCAGAGTAGTGCGCCTACACATCGTGACAGCTTCCTCGCCGCCCTCCGTCATTCCAACGAGGTCTTTGCTGCCTTCAAGGTGCATTCCATGTCCGAGCGAATGGCGGCACGCCTCCTCAATCCCGACGGCACGTTAAAACCGTTCCGCCAGTGGACTGACGATGTAAAAAGTATATCTTCCCACTATGTCGGCGCGTGGCTGCGCACCGAGTACGACACGGCTCTCATACGTGCCCATAATGCCGCCGACTGGCAGCAGTTCATCCGCGATGCTGATGTTATGCCCAACCTCCGTTGGATGCCAACCACGTCGCCAAAGCCCGAGAGCAGCCACCGCGCCTTTTGGGAGAGAAAGCTCACGCTGCCCGTGTCCGACCCGTTTTGGAACGAGCACCACCCGGGCGATCGCTGGAACTGCAAGTGCTCACTCGAACCTGTCTCTTATACACATCTGACGCTGCC
>ENA-OYCF01000019-OYCF01000019.1-human-gut-metagenome-genome-assembly--contig:-NODE-19-length-35964-cov-8.779610_pt1 | contig 35964 bp, 41 predicted proteins | sample MGYA00243456_ERZ652879 | MGnify/ENA primary metagenome ERZ652879 (study PRJEB26926, sample SAMN06164638) | human gut metagenome | biome: ENVO:00009003; feature: ENVO:2100002; material: ENVO:00002003...
ATACGAGATCGCTCAGTGTCTCGTGGGCTCGGAGATGTGTATAAGAGACAGGTACAGACAAAAGGATCCGAAGAATGCTCGAATGGATTGCACCACAGGAGTATACGACAAACTCTACAGACGATGGACAGGCATATGACGAGGCTTGGCAAGCTCAGAACCAGATCACTCAGAACGACACAGTCCGATTCCTTTATACTGAATAGAAATAGGAGTGTTTTAGGAACCCAATCAAATTTACATAGATCTATAAGGGTCACGGGGGAAAGGTTCCCCCAAACACCCTCCTAAATCACAAATGGAGAGGGTTTTTGGGAGGACCAACAATCACGGAGGAGCACGTACTTATTAATAGGTACAGGATCTCCGTCTCGGATCCGAGACGGAGATCCTCATCACCAGCCGAATCCCGTTCGTAAATATGATAGGAACCGGGTTGGACATGGGCTACATGAAACCCCAGCTCCTGGAGCATAAACTCAACCACTACGGGTTCAAACAGTTTTAATTCCCGGGGATCCCAACTTTTTTCTCATTTTTCAATCAAAAAATTTTTTACTTCAAAAAACTTTTCTTACATTTGTGATACAAACAAAAGGATAAGACAATGGCAATTACAAGTTACATCGACAGCAATGGTTTAAGACTTATGGTTACTCAGCTTCCTTCGGGTGCTTTCGACCTCTATTTCAGTAACGGGATCATCTCCACCTGCTACACACAAGAGGAGCTCCAGGACTTCCTCCAGAGAAATAACTTTCAGAAATGTTAACCCTCAATCAGGTAATGGAGTTGAAAAAATAGAACACGTAGAACATAAATTCAAGCCAACTATTATGGAAAAAAAATTCAACTGGGACCTCCCGGCAGACCCGGACCCCAAATCGGACAACTATTACAACGGAATCGTATCCAAGGAGCTGAAAGCCTCCAGCGATATAGCGGAGACCCTCCTTGGGGTTATCCGCAGAGAGTCAGTCAAGAATCAGTCTGATTTTGTCAATGAAGGGATTGAGACCATCCTTGACAGGTTAGGCATTAAAAGCGACAAGCCCCTCACGAGAAAGGAGAAACTCCTGGCTTTCATCGGGTTTAAGGCTGGCTTAATGTGGGGGAGATTGGTGGAAGACCAAAGACAGTCAAAACCAGCTTCACCCAACCCTCTCGAAATTGTCATGATGGGACTTCTCAAAACATACGGAAAAAAATGCTGATTTTATCGTAGTATTTACCGCAGAAGTATTATATTTGTGATACAAACAAAAACCTACACAACTATGAGAACAGTAAAATCGTCACTCGAATGGGATACGTGGAGGGAGTCTTCACTTCCTTCAGAGCTTTGGCTAACTCCCAAGGAGCCACTCGAATCAATATTGAAGGCGAGTATGAGTCTTATACTGAGCCTGAACTGATGGACATTACAGCTAACGGTAAGACATTTACCTACTTTGGCAAGAAATGCAGAATATCAGCAAGAACCTTAAACAGATAACCATGGAAAAGATTGAGAAATACGTAGTATTCAAATATGAGGACGAGTTCGGATTCCACTACATAAAAATGGACAAGCTTCCCGGGGAGGGACCTACATACATGGAGCCCGTCACGTTCGAGAAGAAGATCAACCCCAACTGTACCCCGGGAGCCATCACTCAACAGCCGTTTTCGGAGGACGGAAAATCCGCCTATAGGCTCAGCTCAAAATTTGTCCCCGTGTCTGGTTGGTGGAACGACAAAGCCGAAGTTCGGGAATGGCAGGAAAGGACCCGGGTCTATAAGGCCCTCAAGGAGTTGAAGGGGAAAGGAGAGGACCTCAAGCTTGAGAAAGCCATTGAGCCTCTACGAGAAGTGTATGCCCGGATCAACCCCAGCAGGAGGAGCATATTTATTGCTCAGGTGGTCTACCTCCTCACCAAGTAAACATTTCTCATTAAAAAGATTGAAAAAATTTCAATATCAGGGGAAAATTGATTATATTTGGGATAAACAACATGGACAACACAATGACTATCAATCTCAGAGAATTAATTGAACAGGGGGGGCTCAGGCTTCAAGAAGTGGCAGAAATTCTGTTTCCAGATAACCGGTTCCCCCGAGCAGCTCTCAACCGGGTTCTCAACGGAAAAACCTTGTTGAATTCGGAGCAAGTCTCCCGTTTAGCAGCTTGGCTCCGTGTATCTGTCGACGACCTCTACAGAGGAGCATGGACCTCAGAGTTTAAAGGAGAGACATGTATTCTGACAAACGGGAACTACAGAGCCGAGTTATCGGTCAAAACAGGAGAGACGAAGGTGTTTCACCTCGGGTCCCTGTTTCATGAAACTGTTCTCCATGACCCGGCTATACCCCTCAGCAAGTACATTGAACTTCTGAACACCATAATCAAAAATCATCAAGCCAATGAAAGTAGAAATTAAGTTCGAGGCAAACCTCGAAGAGACTCAGGATCTCGAAATGGTCCGCAAGATCTGTCAGGTTATCGGAGCAAATCCCGTGACAGTTAAGACGACTGACGTCAAGAAATCAGTCCCTGCACAGGACGTGAAGAAGCCAGCTCCGGCTCCAGCTCCGGCTCCGGCTCCGGCTCCAGCTCCCAAAAAGACTGAGGAGCCCGAACCCATGCCGATGGATGCGAACTCCTCTTTGGGTTCCGACCCCGCTGTTTCCATTCAGGACATCCGGACTCTCCTTGCAAGTAAGGTGGACAACAACCGCGAAACCATCCGGGCAAAGCTCACTGAACTGGGAGCGAGAAATGTGACGGGACTGGATGTCCGAAACTACGACGCGTTCTACGAATTCCTCAAAGACCTTGCGTAATGGGAGCCCCGAATCATTCATCTCGTAAGCACGCTATGCTTTCGGCATCAAAGGCAGACCGGTGGATCAACTGCACCCCCAGTGCCAGACTGGAGGAAAAGGTTGAGGAAACCGGTAAGCCTTCCAAGTATGCCGAAGAGGGTACTCTGGCTCACGAGATGGCAGAATGTTACCTCCGAGCAAGGTTCCGCATAACGCCTGTTGACGTTACGTCTGCTGAACTCCGGAAGCTGAAGAAGAACGGCCTCTACACTGAGGACATGGATGAGCCCGTAATGGCTTATTGCCAGTACGTAACGGACCAATATACGGAAGCTCTACGGAAAACCAAAGACGCACTCGTTCTTCTGGAGGAGCGACTGGACTTCTCGGCTTGGGTCGAACAAGGATTCGGAACTGGAGACGCTTGCATTATCGCTGACGGGGTCATGGAGATCATAGACCTCAAGTTTGGCACTGGCGTGCCGGTTTTCGCTGAGAACAATGCTCAGCTGATGCTGTATGCTCTTGGGGCCTTGTCCAAATTTGAAATGGTCTACGACATCAACATGGTGAAGTTGACTATTGTCCAGCCCAGACAGGAGCGAATCTCATCATGGGAGATTACACCCGAAGACCTCTACAAATGGGGTGAGGAGGTAGTGAAACCCAAAGCAGCTCTCGCTTACTCCGGAGACGGTGAACTCCAAGTTGGACACTGGTGCAGGTGGTGCAGAGTCAAAGCTTTGTGCCGCAAAATGGCAGACCACAATCTTGACTTGGCCAAACACGAGTTTAAAGAGCCCGAACTCCTGACCACTGAGGAGCTCGCTCAGATTTTCGAGCAAGCACCCATGCTTCAAGATTGGGTAAATGCTGTATCTGAGCACCTACTCTCCAAAGCCATCTCGGGCGAGAAGGTCCCGGGATATAAGGTAGTAGAAGGAAGGTCAATGCGGAAATGGACTGACGAGAATGCAGTTCAGGAAGTTCTTACCGCATGCGACTACACTCCGGAGCAGTTCCAAGTTGTCAAACTGGCTGGAATCCCGGCTATCGAGAAGCTCCTCAAAAAGGACTTCGATTCACTGGTCGGGGACCTCGTCATCAAAGCTCCTGGCAAACCCACTCTCGTCCCTGAGTCTGACAAACGTCCGGCAATGGGCATAGAACAAGCAAAACTCGATTTTTCAAATAACTAAACTCCAACAATTATGAGTGCAACAACCAAAGTAGTTACCGGCAAAGTCCGGTTCAGTTACGCCAACGTATGGGAACCCCGTGCAATGGAGGGTTCCGACCGAGCAAAATACTCGGTGTCCATCCTCATCCCGAAGACTGACTCGGCAACTCTGGCTCGGGTCAAGGAAGCCATCGACACGGCTCTCAAAGAAGGCATCGCCAAATTGGGTGGCAAGATTCCTCCCACGTGGAAGAATCCTCTCCGTGATGGGGACACCGAAAGACCTGACAATCCGGAGTATGCAGGGCACATGTTCGTCAATGCCAACTCGGACAACCGTCCTGGCATCGTGGACATCAACCTCAACCCGATCATCGAAAGAGAGGACTTCTACTCTGGATGCTACGGCCGGGCGTCGATCAACTTCTACGTCTTCAACACGAATGGCAATAAAGGCGTTGCTTGCGGGTTGAACAACCTCCAGAAGTTGGCTGACGGAGAACGTCTCTCCGGGGGATCTTCGGCAGAGGAGGACTTCGGCCAGAACCCGTGGGACGACGACCTTATGTAGGTTGGTATGCTGGGTCTTACTTGGGATTAGGGGTTCGAATCCCCGCCCAGCAACAAATTTAACAATAGTCAACATGCCGAGACGCTTATATTTCGATACCGAAACATATAGCCCGGAGGACATTAAATCCACGGGCGCCTATAAATACATAGAATCGGGGGACTTTCAACTCCTTATGGTGTCTTTCGCCTTTGACACCTCTCCCGTTCAGGTGATAGATCTGGCCAAAGGAGAGGAGCTCCCCGATTACTTCGTTTCTGCTTTAACTGATCCGGGGATCGAGAAATGGGCGCATAACGCAGTATTTGAGAGACTCGTATTTAAGCGGATAGGACTACCTATCCCGATTGATCAATTGTATTGCTCAATGACCAAAGCGGCCTATTGCGGACTGCCTTTGGCTTTGGATGAACTCTCCAAAGCTTTGGTCCTCGGGGAGCACGGGAAGAAGTCGACCGGTAAAGCTTTAATCCGGTTTTTCTGTTCCCCGTGCAAGCCAACTAAGTCCAACGGTATGAGAACCCGGAACATGCCGGACGACGACCCGGACAAGTGGAACGAGTTCAAGACGTATGCCGAATATGACGTGATTGCCGAACGCGACATCGTGGAACAGCTGGACCAATTCCCATTCCCAGAGTTCGAACGTCGGAACTACCTCGTAGACCAAAGCATCAATGACCGGGGAATTCTGATAGATCTCGATATGGCCGGGAACGCCATCTCTTTCGATGAGGTATACACGGAGGAGATGACCGACCGGATGAAGGAACTGACAGGCTTGGATAACCCGAACAGCTTGGCCCAGTTGAAGACGTGGCTTAGCACTAATTTCGGGCTCAACTTCCCTGCACTGGGAAAGCCCGAAATTCTCGAATATCTGAAAAACAATCCGGAGGCTCCCGATCTGGTCAAGGAGGTCCTCGCTGGTCGGCTTGCACTGTCCAAGACTTCAACTAAGAAGTACATTGCAATGCTCAACTGCGCTGCCAAAGACAGGAGAGCTCACGGGTTATTCCAGTTTTACGGGGCCAACAGAACAGGACGTTGGTCGAGCCGAATGATCCAGCTCCAGAACCTCCCCCAGAATCACATGAAGGACTTGGACTTCGCCAGAAGCATGGTAGAGAAAGGAGACTACGGTCTTATCGAAATGTGTTACGGCAATATCCCGGATGTTTTGTCCGAGCTCATCCGAACAGCCTTCATAGCCCCGGAGGGGAAAATGTTTGCAGTAGCCGACTTTAGTGCTATTGAGGCCCGGGTCCTGTCCTGGTTAGCCCAGGAGAAATGGCGACTCGACGTCTTCAACACCCATGGCAAGATCTACGAGGCATCAGCATCACTCATGTTCGGGGTCCCCATTGAGCAGGTTACGAAAGGATCGGACCTCAGACAGCGGGGCAAGACGGCAGAATTGGCACTCGGATATGAGGGGTCGGTCAACGCAATGGAGAAGATGGACAAAGAGAAGAAGCTGTCCAAAAAGGAAATGTACTCCATCGTAGCTCTTTGGCGTCGAGCCAATCCTAAAATCGTTGAGTTTTGGGCTGAGGTGAACGAGAAGGCCATCGAGTGCGTCCAGACCAGGAAAACCAAGAAGGTAAGTTGCCTCGTCTTTGAACATGATGGGACCAATTTGACGATAGCTCTCCCAGCGGGGAGAAAATTATACTACAGAAATCCCCGGGTGAGACCCAACAGGTTCGGGCAGACTGGCATTGTCTATGACGGCATGGTCCAGTCAGTAGGATGGACTGAGGTAGAGACTTACGGGGGCAAACTGGTGGAGAACATAGTCCAGGCAATCTCCCGGGATCTTCTCGCCGAAGCAATGTACAGACTAAGCATTATGAAAGACTTCGAAATAGTAATGCATGTCCATGATGAAGCCATTGCAGAGGTAGACGAAGACCGAGCCGGGGATTGTCTGGAGACTATGTGTAGAGTTATGGGGGAGGATCTTCCTTGGCTGAACTGCTTGCCAATGGGATTGCCTCTCAAAGCAGACGGATACGTTACTAAATTTTATAAAAAAGACTAATGACCTACGACGGGGAACTTGATATTGCAATTGGACTGAGTGCAAGATCAAAAGTATGGAGCAACAAGAAACTGAAATGGTCTGAATTGGTCAGTCGACTCGGGGAGGAGAACAAAACCACTGAAACATTTAAGGAGTTTGTTTCTGCAAGCAAGGAGGACCAGCTCAAAATAAAAGACGTAGGCGGATACGTTGGAGGCTACCTGAGAGGAGGCAAAAGAAGCCCGGCCAATGTGGTCCACAGACAGTTGATGACACTCGACTTGGACTTTGCCCACAAAGACCTCTGGGATGACTTTACTCTCCAGTTTGACAATGCAGCTGTTCTGCATGGGACTCACAAACACTCAGATGCGTCTCCCCGGTACCGACTAATAATGCCACTGAGCAGAGAAGTCACGGCTGATGAGTATGTGGCCATAAGCCGAAAAATTGCCGGGATAATCGGGATAGACCTTTTCGACAATTCAACCTTCGAGACCAACCGACTCATGTTCTGGCCTTCTACGCCGAAGGACATGGACTACTATTTTAAGGTCCAAGACGGTCCATGGATTGATGCTGACGAGGTCCTCAACTCCTATGCCGATTGGAAGGACTCATCACTTTGGCCCACAGCTTCGTCCCGTTTCGAAGCTGTCGACAGAGCCGTTAAGAAGCAGGAGGACCCAACCATAAAGAGGGGGCTCATAGGAGCGTTCTGTAGGACGTACTCCATACCCGAAGCAATAGAGACTTTTCTCTCTGACACCTATGTCCCATCAGCATTGGAGGGCCGATACACTTACACAAAAGGCAGCGCCTCGGCTGGTCTGATCGTGTATGAGGACAAGTTCGCTTATTCCCATCATGGAACTGACCCGTGTGGGGGTAAACTTTGCAATGCGTTTGACCTGGTCCGCATACACAAATTCGGCCACCTTGACGACAAGGTAAAGGACCCCTCGTCGAAGTTGCCAAGTGTGTCAGCAATGGAGGAGTTCGTACGCAATGACCCCGACACTAAGACAACCATTGCCAACGACCACATCAACAGTGCCAAGTACGAGTTTGCCGATCCAGAGCATGATCGGACTCAGGAAGAAGTAGTCGAAAAGGAGGTTGACCCGGAGGCTGAGAGCGTCGAGTGGATGAAGGAGCTGGAGGTTGACACCCGAGGAGCATACCTCTCGTCGGATGCCAACCTCAACCTCATATTTGCAAACGACCCCAGACTCAAAAGACTGTTCAGACAGAACGACTTTGACGGTAAGAGGTACGTTTTTGGGAATCTCCCATGGCGTCGGGTTGTTAAGCCGGAGCCGGTCAAGAACGTAGACTATTCCGGGGTCCGGAACTATTTGGGTTGCGTATATGGAATAACGTCCTCGCTAAAGATCGACGATGCCATGGCTCTGGAATTTGAACGCAACCACTTCCACCCGATTCTGGACTACCTCAATGACCTCAAATGGGACGGGACCCAACGGGTAGACAAACTCCTGATTGACTACATGGGGGCTGACGACAACATCTACTCTCGCGAAGCCATCCGCAAGATGCTGGTTGGAGCAGTTGCCCGAGTTATGAATCCTGGGGTCAAATTCGACCTTGTGCTTATGCTCGTAGGACCTCAAGGATCCGGCAAAAGTACGTTCATCAAAAAATTGGGAAAATCCTGGTTTAGCGATACATTCCTGACAGTCCAAGGAAAGGAGGCTCTCGAGCAGATCCAGGGGGCATGGCTTATTGAAATAGCTGAGCTCTCAGGTCTCCGCAAAGCGGAGGTTGAGTCAGTGAAGCATTTCATATCTAAGTCAGAAGACTCATTCCGACCAGCGTATGCCAGAACTTCTGAGATATACCCCCGGCAATGCGTCTTTTTCGGCACCACCAACGACAGCGAATTCCTGAGAGACCCCACTGGCAACAGACGCTTCATGCCAGTGGACGTGGTCCCCAACAATGCCAAAAAAGACGTGTTCATGGAACTGGACGACGAGATAGACCAGATATGGGCTGAGGCAGTTGTACTGTACCGGTCCAAGGAGAAACTCTATTTGAGCCACGAAGCCGAGAAAATAGCCAAAAACGAGCAAAGCTCGCACAGCGAGTCGGATGAACGGAAAGGCATCATTGAGGCGTACTTGGAACGTAAACTCCCGGACAACTGGGACTCAATGGACCTCTACCAGAGAAGAGACTTCCTGGTCGATGAGTTAAACCCCAAAGGGACCACCCCCCGAGACTACGTGTGTGTTGCTGAGATATGGTGCGAATGTCTCGGGCGGAACAGAGAGGACATGGACCGGTATAGGACCCGAGGAATCAATGACTTGTTGAAGAGCATGCCAGAATGGGAGCCGTGCAAGGCTAGTAAAAGATTCCCCATCTATGGAAAGCAAAAGTATTATGTGCGAAAAATCGATTAATTTTGCAATGAGGGTGGGGTATGAAAAATATAGAAAGCGAAAAGACATTAGAGCGTTCGTTGAAGAATTCCGTAGAAGTAAAGCTCAAAGGGTGGTGCCTAAAGTTACTGTCGTCCCATATCACTGGGCTCCCCGATCGTATATGCCTTTTTCCTGGGGGGAGGATATTGTTTGTGGAACTGAAGGCCCCGGGCAAGAAACCCCGGAAGATTCAACTTTTCATGCACCGAAAAATTAGGGCTTTAGGTTTCAGAGTAGAGGTCGTAGACACCCCTGAACAAATTAAAAAAATAATAAAGGAGTATGAAGAACAATGCAAATTTAGCTCAGGCAAGAATTGACAGAGCAATTAAAGAAGAGGGTGACTACTATGCTACTCACCCATCTATGGTTGAGAGATTTATTTCTCGGGTTTCGGATAAATATGAACTTGGAAAAATTTTAGAACCTGCTTGTGGGGGGGTCACATTAGTATGGTCTTAGAAGATTATTTATTCGAAGTAGAATCATCAGACCTGTTCGATCGGGGGTTTGGCCATACGGGGTTTAACTTTTTAGAGAGGACCGAATTATTCGAGGGTTCAATTATAACGAACCCCCCTTATTCACTGGCTGATGAATTTGTTAAAAAAGCGATAGAGATCCAAAAGGGGACAGGGATAATCGCAATGCTATTTCAATTACAGTGGATAACTGCTCAAAAAAAGGGCTGTGTTTGAACCATATTTGTCGGATATATACATCCTTAGAGGGCGCGAGGGTTGCGGTAAAAACGGAGACTTTTCCACAGTACTAAGAGCCATCAATTATGCGTGGTTTGTGTTTAGAAAAGATTTCGAGGGAGTAAAAGAAGTACACATAATATGAAATATAGTGACTTACATGATTATCAGCTCACGTCTATAGACCATATCATAAACAACACCCACTGTGCTCTGTTCCTGGACATGGGATTGGGTAAAACAGTGTCTACTTTGACAGCCATCAACGAGCTCATGTTTAAAGAGGTCGAGGTCCGACGAGTATTAGTCATAGCTCCCAAAAGAGTAGCCGAATCAGTCTGGACACAGGAGGTCGAGAAATGGGACCATTTGAAGCACATTAAAGTGTCTCGCATCATCGGAACAGAACGTCAACGTCGTGAGGCTCTCGCCAAGAAGGCAGACATATACACCATCGGGAGAGACAACGTGGCTTGGCTATGCGGGCTCTACGGGGGATCTTGCCTACCATTCGACATGGTGGTCATCGACGAGCTCAGCAGTTTCAAGAACCCCAAGTCAATCAGATTCAAAGCTCTTAAGCACGTTCAGGCTTCACTCTCCCGAGTAGTAGGTTTGACTGGTACCCCGGCACCCAACGGTCTTATGGACCTTTGGGCCCAAATGTACCTCCTGGACCGGGGAGAGCGCTTGGGCAAATACATAACACACTATCGTGACAACTACTTTAAGCCAGGACGTAGAAACGGGCATATTGTATATTCGTACGACATATCCAAAGAGAATCAGGAGCGCATATACTCAAAGATAGGGGACATCTGCATGAGCATGAAAGCTAAGGACTACCTCGATCTCCCCGAGCGAATCGACAACATAGTGGAGATCCAGATGCCCCCGGAAATCCAAAAAGCTTATGACTCCTTCGAGGAGGAACAAGTTCTCAGCATGATTGATCAGCTCGGGGACGCCGTAGAGATACCAGCTGTCAATGCAGCAGCTTTGTCCACGAAGCTCCTCCAGTTTGCCAATGGAGCAGTGTACGATGAACAGAGAGTGGCCCATGAGGTGCACACGTTGAAGATCGAAGCCACGAAGGAACTCATTGAGGACGCCGGGGGACAGTCAGTCCTCATAGGTTGGACCTTCCAGCATGACAGAGACCGGCTCATGAAGGCTCTCGCCAAGTATAAGCCCCGGGAACTCAAAACGGAGAAGGACATCGTTGACTGGAATGCTGGCAGAATTCAAGTTCTTTTGATGCACCCGGCTTCCGGGGGTCACGGGCTCAACCTCCAAGCCGGAGGACACCGCATCATCTGGTTTGGGCAGACCTATTCTCTCGAGCTGGAGCAACAATTCAATGCTCGGCTTGACCGACAAGGACAGAAGGAGGTCGTGATAGTCAATAAACTGGTATGCTCGAAGACAGTGGACCAGGACGTCGTAAGAGCCCAGAAAGCGAAGACCCGGGGACAGGATGCTCTCATGGAAGCTGTAAAAGCGAGGGTCGAAAAATATATGAAAAAATATCGCAAAACATCGTAGTATTTGTAGCAGAAGTATTACATTTGTGATACAAACAAAACGATAACACTATGAACTACGAGAACAAACATCGAATCGAAAGTCTGGCAAAAGCTGCTTGTCCCAACAACAAAAAAGTCTCGGTCATATTCCGAAGCAAAGAGAACAAGTTATCCGACCGGCCTAACGCTTTTATAGTAACTGTCGGAAAGAAGGGCTATACCTCAGTTAGACAGTCGAACTACTGGGCAGTAGACACAGTCAACTCCTGCAAAGACTACTCCGACCAGGAGCTCGCCCAGATATTGAACACGATGACCAAAGACCTCGGGTCCCTCCGATTCTTCGGCTATCAGGATGCTAAATTCGTAAATTACAAAGGTGAAGAAGTAGAGGCTTAGCCTCTACTTTTCCCCGTTTTATCGTATATTTATACTACAGACAAAAGGACAATGAAACGATATTACTACGAACTAATGGACGAGGATTACAACAGCTACGAAGCAGCTATCCCCGACGGAAGAATCAAAGCCAGAGCCATTGCTCAAGCAAAGCGAGCAATGAGGGACTTGGGGATCCGAAGGGCTCTACTGGTAGTCAATAGCATGATGACCTCCAACATATTGGACATAATCACAGTCGAATTAGATTGAAATAATTTCAATTTTTCTGGTGAAGAATTTTTTTAATAGGATATTTTTTCTTACTTTTACACTACACTTAACAACTAAACACTATGGAAAAGTTTATCGAAAAGTACAAGAGCTACAGCTCGAAAGTTCTTCAAAAGTTGGCCAAGGTCAAGACCGGTGACGAGCTTGACGCCATCGAATCCATCCTCGCATCGAGAGGAGCATCTCAGGAACATCCGGCAGAGGAGGGCGCTGTCTACAACGCCACTGAGACCGAAGAGTACAAAGCCGAGAACGGCATCAAGGAGAACGACGAGGTCGCCGAGGAGAAGCCGAAGAAGGCTCGCAAGGCAAAGACTCCGAAGGAGCCAGGGGAACCCCGCCCGTTGAGGAAGGAGATCTCTGCAGAGGAGGCCCAAGCCAATCTCGAGAAGGCCAAAGCCAACATCGGCCGCTTCTGCAAGTTCATCTGCACGAAGACCAAGGAGCAGACCGACGGCATCATCATCGGAGTTCGTCTCGATCCCCGCAACAACTTCATCCAGTACCGAATCAAGACCAACGACGGGCACGTCTGGGGCAAGGGCATCGACTCGAAGGACCTGGAGCTCGGCGAGATGGCACCGGTTCCCGAGGAGAAGCCGAAGCGCGGCCGGAAGAAGGCTGACGAGGCAGCTCCCGAAGCAGAACAGAACGAGCCGGAGAACGCACCGGCTGAGGAGTAAGTCAGAACTCCTCACCAAGTGGAGCCGTCACTCCCCTTGGCACCCCGGAGTGGTACAGGAGGGTTCGAGTCCCTCCCCGGGGTCTAACATATATACTAAAAATTATGAGTAATATACTTAAACGCGCTGATCAAATCATCAATGAGCGGTCGGAGGAAAAGGAGAGACAGTACGGGCCATTCATGGAATGCAACCAGAAGGCCGCAGAGATCGCCTCGGTCATTACCGGTAAGCCTCTGACCGCTCTTGACGTGTCTTGGGTCCAAGTGGCAGTGAAAATGGCACGTGAATCCAATGCACACAAGGAGGACAACCTCCTTGACATGGTAGCCACAATCGGGGCCATCAACAACGAACTCGAGGAACCCAAGCCGTTAAAAGCTCCGGGAGTAGTACCTACGTACTTCTCAACCATTTCGGAGGCTGTGGACTTCATCCGGATCAGTCCCATCGAGGTGCATGAGATCAAACATGTTCTCACAGAAGAGGGACGCAGAATAGCTGTATACTACTCCCACAAAGAAGATCCAGTACAATCTCAAACATCAAGCCATGAATACACAAGACTTTAAGCCATTCATTAAGAGCTGGAAGGAGATTTATGCCCTCCAGGGGGAGCTCCAGCTCATGTACAGGCCATACTTCAAGGAGCGCATCGCGAACTTTGACATCAACACTTTGGAGGATCAGGAGCTTTTCAAGAAACTCTGTTGGCAGATTGTCGAGGAGCTAACCGAAGCGCGGGAGGCTGCGGAGGAGCCAGATGGCAAGCATTTGGCTGAGGAGCTGATTGACGCATTCAACTTCATGTTGGAGCTTTACCAGCTTTATGGCATGACTCCCCCTTTCGTCTGGACGCTGCCTAAATGGGCACAGGTTCTGGAAGACAAAGATTTTGCGGGAGATCTGCTTACCTTAATCGGAAACATCGGCATGACAGCAAACTGTCTCAAGAACAGAGAGTGGAGACAATCTCAGTACATGGTTGACTTGATAGTTTTCGAGGGCCGGCTCAAGCGGATATGGACTTACTTCGTCATAATGTTCGAGCATTTGGGTCTCTCAGAGACTCGAGTCAAAGAGCTCTGGTCGTTGAAGTATCAAGTAAATCTGTTTCGCATTAAATCCAAATACTGATATGGGTAGAATATTTAAAGACTGTTTCGAAATGATCCGGGAGATGGATCGGGAGCTCAAGGTTTCCGGCATCACGGTCCCGGTCAACCATTACCAAAACCAGGAACTCAGCGGGGACGACCGGCTCACCAAGGAACTCATCGGAGTGAGCTTTGTCATCTCGAAGCCGTATCTCGGCAAACGTGAGATGCTCGATTTCATGTTCAAAGACGAGGCCGAGCTCATCGAGAAGTACTGCCGAGCAGAGCTCTCCGACCGGCTTGACCGAAACGGAGTCAACCCGGGTAAGAGCTGGGAAATCCGCCGGGACTTGTGGCAGAAGCTGGTGAGCAAGACTCGGCAGGAGGGTCGCTTCGACTACACCTATTCGGAGCGTCTGCACATTTTTCACAAGGGACCCGAAATACACCAGTTGGACAATGTCATCACGACTCTCCGGGACGACCCGCACTCCAGACGAGCAATGGTCATGATCTTCGAGCCGGAGGACACCCGGGCAACAGCCGGGGCTTTGACCCGAGTACCTTGCTCCGTCAGCTACCAGTTCCTCATCCGGAACAATCGACTCCACGTGATATATTATATCCGGAGCAATGACTTCTTCAAGCACTTCGCAATTGACATCTGGTTGACGGAGGCCATGATGGACTACGTGTTCAACATCCTCACAGCCACCTACCCCTCTCTCAAGAAGGGATCTCTGCATTACTTCGCTGGGTCCCTCCATGCATACAACGAAGATCTTTCCAAATGGGTAATCTACTAAATTATGACTATCGACGAAGCAAGAGCTAAAGCTCATCAGCAATATGACGATTGCATGTTCTGTCCGGGATGCTCGAAACTCCTGACTGGGCTCCACATGGAGAGTCGGTGCTACACCAACTGGATCGGAAGAAAGGCACAACAGATCCTCGAAAATTCGAAGAAAAGTCATGACAGGAGGAAGTGATGAGCCTATCATCATCGGGCTGGCAATAGCAGTAATAATCGGAATAGGGATCGTTTGTCTCATGGACGCTCTCAAAAACAAACTCAAGTGATATGTGCGGAATAAGTATAACAAGAAGGATTAACGCCATTGACAAGATACAGCATAGGGGCATCGAGTCCGTCCAGATTGCCGAAGGAGGATGGTTCCTCGGTCATGTTCGTTTGCCCATTCAGACTGAGCCAGGGGATGACCTGGCTCAGCCTATAGAGTTAGCCGGAAACAATGGGTGGCTCCTTTATGTCGGGGAAATCTACAACTATCCTACGAGGTATTCCAGCGACGTCGAGTATCTTCGCGACTTGTTTGGATCCTCGTGTCTCGAAGACATCATCTATGAAGCCAACAACTGGGATGGCATGTGGGCAATATGCTGGTACAGGAAGGGTCAAATTATTGCTTTCACCGACCCCCTCGGAAAGAAGCAACTCTACTACAACCAATTCGGGGAAATCTGCTCAGAGATAACTCCATTGGTGCCAAACTTCAAAGACTTCGACCGGTACTATCAGTCGGAAGTGTTCAAATGGGGGTACAACTGGGATGACAGAACTCCATGGAACAACGTCAAGCGTATTATGCCGAATACTGTCTATTCCTTCGATGACATGAAGGTGAAGCCCACCATTATCCGGAGGGACTACTACAGATGGGGGATAGGGGAACGGAGTCATTTCGCAAAATCCAAGTTCGCCGAAGTCCTCCGGGGCTTGGTCGAGAGGTCCGTAAAACGCCGGGCAATGTACTCTAAAGTCCCGGTCGGAGCTTTGGTTTCTGGAGGACTGGATTCATCCATAATTGCCTCTATTCTTCATCGAATGGGCCTGGGGGTTAATCTCTATATGGTGGAGAATAATGAATCAAAATTTGGCATGCTATTGTCCGAATTTTTAGGGGTTTCTATCACCTCTCTTGGCCCTATCCCCGATGATGATTGCCTGGAGAGGTGTCTCCGCTACAACGAAACCCCCATCGACTTGGGCTCCATGATCCCCCAGTTCCGACTCATGGAGAAGGTCAAGGAGAGGGTCATCCTGACCGGGGATGGAGCTGACGAACTCTTCGGAGGCTATCGCCGAGTTGATGATTATGACTCCCAGCTCTCAGACGTGTTCCAAGAGCTTCCGTTCTACCACATGCCTCGGCTTGACCGGGCTTCCATGAGGAGCACAGTTGAACTCCGGTCACCATTCCTGGGACATGACGTTGTCAGGTTCGCTCTCCGTTTGCCCCGGGAGGACAGAACTCACAAGCGCATTCTCAAAGATGCTTTCAGCGACGTATTGCCTCAGGAGATTCTCGACCGACCCAAAGAGCCTCTCAAGTGCCAAAGTATACGGCAGGATCCGATGGCGTACCGCAAGAAGTGTCACGAAATATTCTACAACTTATGGCAATAGCTATCGGATATTACCGGGTATGGTTTAAAGAAGATGACTCCAACACGGAGGCTCAGTGGTTCAAAATGACGCTCCGTAGGGGGTCTGTTAGACCTTCCATACGTTCTATAAATCGGGAAGAGGCTCTGTGGTGGATCAAGTCCCGAAAAATGAAAGACGTCACCCCAGGCAATGCCTGGGGCAAGATATTTGAATCGGATGGTCAACCGTTCAAGAAGGCATTCCAGGAGCTGCCTCTTCATACTCGGTATAATTTCATAGAAGGAGCATCACTCTCATCAGGCACAACACACCGAGCTCGTCTCGAAAAATATTTTAAAAAATGAAAATCGTAAAAGTAAGAAATGTCAAGACCCCGACCAGAGGAACGGGTCTGTCCGCCGGGCTGGACTTCTACATCCCGGAAGACTTCGAAGCCAAACAGATCTGGCCGGGCGAAAGCATCAACATTCCGTCCGGGATCAAAGCTCGAATACCCCGGGGGTGTGCCCTCATCATGTTCAACAAGAGCGGTATTGCCACCAAGCACCAGCTCCAGGTCGGAGCCTGCGTGGTCGACGAAGACTATCAAGGAGAGATCCATCTGCACGTCATGAATGTCGGCAAGGAGATCGTCATCCTCAAGCCGGGGATGAAGCTGGTTCAGGGTTTGGTGATGCCTGTCTTCTATACCGGGGTGGAAGTTCTCGAGTCGGAGGCCGAGCTTTTCCCGCAATCGACTGAGAGAGGAGCGGGGGGCTTCGGGTCCACGGGTGAATAGGACCCCCGGCCCCAAAAGTTGGTCAAACCATTGTTCCATTGTTCCCAAATCACGGGGACCCCCGGCCCCAAAAGTTGATAAAACCATGGTTTTGGCAAAAATCTCGACAGTCCCCCCTAAAAAAGTTGGTCAAACCATTGTTCCATTGTTCCGGTCCCCCCAATGAAAAACATCCAAACCATTAATAATCAATCAATTAGGGCCGGAACAATGTGGAACAATGTGGAACAATGATTGTTCCGGCCCTAATTGATTGAATATCAATGAATTAACCCCCCCCGGAACAATTGGAACAATAATTTAGGAGGAAAACCTGAATAGGAAATATGAGAGGGGATTATGACCAATTTAGGAATTGAGAAATCACAAAATAGAGTGCACAGAAACATTGTTCCAATTGTTCCGGTCCCCCCAATGAAAAGCACCCAAACCATTGAACATCAATCACTTAGGGGCCGGAACAATAAAAATTTTATTGTTCCACACATTGTTTATTATGAAAAAAACTGAGAAATTGGGGCTACCCCCAACCGGAAAAATTGGAGTGTTCCGGCGATGGCTTGGAATCTACTCAAAAGAGGAGCGGGAGGTCCTGGACTACGCCCGCAAATTGAAAAAGACAACCATGCAAATAGCACGGGGTCAGCTGACTCTGTTATCCCGTCCGGAATGGATGCGGCACGAGGACTGGGTTGAGGTCCGCAAACTACAAAACAAATTAGAAAGGAGGCGTAGAAAATGATTGCAATTTACCTGTTGGCCATCATCGGCCTGTTCGCGATTTTCGGCGGGATCCGCCAATGGTGGAATAGTCCCAAACGGAAGTTGAACAGATCCATCAAACAGATGGAGAGAGCGGAGAGACGGATTCAAAAATTCAAAAAGAAGTCGTAGGGGCCAAATTGGTCCAGTAGAAATTGGTGCCAAATTGGTCAAGTAGAACTGACAGAGTCAGTAGAACTGGTGCCAAATTGGGCCTTCTCTCGACCCACAAATATTGGACGGCACTCGCGCATACGGAAATTAAAACCAAACAAGCATGAAAGCAAAACACTTTAAGCAGCTCGGGAAAAACTGGGCTTTGTACTCGGAGATTAATACCAAGTACTGTAATTGGACCCCGTCCATTGCCACGGTCCACGAAGGCATGATTTGGCCGAACGGCATTTCGGTCAAGTTCCTGTGGTTCGGTGTGACCCTCATTCGCGTAAGCGAATAAATTAAAGATCCCCGGGGCCAAACGCTCCGGGGATTGTTGTGCAGAAATAAATTTTTAATTTGTATAAGGTTTGATTATATTTGAGGCATGGCACGAAGTACATATAAAATGAGTCCGCTCGCCTATATGGAGGAGGGACAGAAAAGGCGAGACGCCGGGGAATTTGTAAAGCCCACCGATGCGGAGGAGCTTTATTTTGCATTCATCGAGTATTGCAAATTCATGCAGGATAACTATTTCTCCCAGACTCACAAGAATAAGAATGGCGACGACTGCAGCGTCTACATTTCCCGCCCGATGACCATCGAGTCATTCAGGCTGTTCGCTGGGATCAATCCTGTTGAGTACGGGGAACTCACGGGGGATCCGGTAGCAGCTGCAATTGGTGGCACCATCGAGGACGCCATCAATTCCCAGCAGATTGAGGGAGCACTGGTTGGTAAGTACGCTGCCAGCCTTATCCAGGTACTCCAAGGACGCAAGACCAATGTCAACCTGACGGGAGGCATTACTCTCGAACAGATAACCGGAATGGAGGTAAAATAAAATGGGACGCCGGCTTCAATTTGACACCAAAGGCAACGAGAAGCAGAAGGAAGTGGCTCGGTTATGGCTTGATGACTCGGTCACTGACATTCTGTATGCCGGCACGAAAGGTGCTGGCAAATCCTACCTCGGGTGTTCCTTGATATCCGGCGATGCCCTCACCTACCCAGAGACATTTTATTTTATTGCGCGTAAGACGGCTGCCGACCTGGTCCGGTACACAATCCCCTCCCTCTACGAGGTATTTACCCACTGGGGCATCACGGAGAACTACTACCACTTTAATGGCCAATACAACTTCTTCGAGTTGTACAACAAAAGCCGCATCTACCTCATCGATGCCAAGTATAACCCCAGTGACCCCATGTACGAGAGGTTCGGTTCCATGCAGATGACTCGGGGATGGATTGAGGAGGGTGGCGAGTTTATCCGCGAGGCGAAGACCAACCTCCAGGCTTCCATCGGTCGATGGAAGAATGACGTCTACAAGCTGGCTCCCAAACTCCTCACCACCTGCAACCCGTCCAACAATTTCCTCTACACGGACTACTACAAGCCATGGAAGGAGAACAAGCTGCCTCCTTGGCGTCGGTTCGTCAAAGCTCTGCCCCAGGACAACAAGACTCTCCCAGACACGTACATTGAGGGGCTTCTCCGGAACCTGACCCAGTCGCAGATCGAGCGACTGGTCTTTGGCAACTGGGAGTATGACGATGACCCGAATTGGCTGGTCGACTATGATGCAGTGTGCGACATGTTCAGCAATGAGTTCGTACTCCCGACGGGCAATCGGTTCATTAGCACTGACCTTGCCGGGAAAGGTAGAGACAGTTGGGTGGTTGGAACCTGGGACGGCATGGTCTGTCGGATCCCCATCGCCAAAGGCTTCTCGGAAGGCAAGGAGATGGAGGAGAAGATCGCCAAATTGGCCACCGGTCTGAAAGTCCCCCGGTCCAGCATCGTCTCTGACGCTGACGGACTTGGGTTCTACTTGGAGAGCTACCTGAAAGGCATCCGGGAGTTTCACGGAGGACAGTCAGCCATTGACTCCAAGACGTACAACAACATCAAGTCGGAGTGCGCATTCAAGCTGGCGGAGCTCATCAACAAGCGCCAGATCCACATCATCTGCTCTCCCGAAGTTCAGGAGAAAATCAAGCAGGAGATGACGGTCCTCAAGTCCAAGAACACGAACTCCGCTGAGCAGAAGCGAGAGCTCATCTCCAAGGACACCATGAAGCAGCTCCTCGGAAGGTCCCCGGACTTCCTGGACATGCTCATCATGCGAATGATATTCGAGATCAAGCCGAAGGCGACTGGCATGAAGTCCGCCAAAATAATAATCCCCACAAAACGATGATACTGAACATCATAACCCTCATCCGCGACATGGTCAAGATGGTCAACCCTCTGGCCGTCTTTGAGTGTGACCAGGCTCGGATGCTGAACGTCAAAGTGGACACGATGGAAAGATTCGTAACAGACTCGGACGGCAATCGGGTATCGTCTGACTTTGTATATGTTGAGGAGCCCACCACTGGCTACTATGATATTCCTTACAGAGGGCACCAGAAGCAAAGGACCATCATGCAGATATACTTCTGCAAGTTCGAGACGATGGCCAACGATGCCTACAAAGGCGACACGAAGTTCAGCCAGAACTCGCCCACCATCGGACGACTGGAGTTAAAGAACCAAATCGAGGAGCAGATGGTCCGGCCTTTCCTGTATCTCTTGAAGACTTCGGAATTAGGTCTCAGACATCCAGAAATATTCAACACCATTAGAATTATGTATCCGTCTCCTCGGTTCGATGCCAACGAGGTCAGCGTAGGACTGGAGCTAACTGTAACGCAAGAATGGTGTCTCGATGCGTATAAGCCCATTCCTCCTGCTCCACCCGAGCCTAAACCTGTCAGGCTGGTAGACATCATCCACGAAGGATTTAATATGCGGGGAATTACGATAACCTTTGAAAATACTGAATCAAAACCCCTTGACAAGTCTGTAGGCTCCGAATATATAAGCACTAACACTGATCCGAAGGTCCTGGTCGTGGCATTGTACCCGTATGGATCCATAATATGCGGAAGACCCCAAACCCCAGCATATGCAGGGGGAAAATGGAAGCTCAAAGAGTATACATTCCCGGACACAGAAGACTTAATTGTAACTGAAATCAAGGTAAAACCTGAGGGCGAGTTCCCCGACGTCTGGACCTTCCGTGATATTTATACAATGGTATGATACAGCGAATCGACATACAAGGCGGTCAGATGACGTTCGGCCAACGCATAGAGCTTGGCCGGATCATCACTGACAAGGAGATGACCGACATTGACAAGATGAAGGAAGGCATGCAATGTCTCGGCGTCAAATGGAGTCTCAGGAACACCTCCGAAATTGTCGAGTACTGGTATGAGGTTCTTCTGGGCATTAAATATTGGATCGAGCGAGAACAGACTGAGCTCAAGTACGAGCCCAGTGCCGAGGAAAAGGCAGCCGGCATTGCTCAATTCTCTTTGGTGGTTGGCGAGATGGCCACCATCACTGCACTGGCCAAGGACTACTCGAAAGACCCGGATGAGATTCTGGAATGGAAATACGGGAAGGTGTACAACCTCCTTTTCACCAACTTGCAGAGTCACCTCTTCCGGGAGCGACTGAACAAGGAACTGGAGCGTAAGGCTCAACAGAAAGCCAATGCTCGCAAACCCAGAAACAAATGGCGGTAGGACTGGAACAGATATTGGCTGAGGGTCTCACCCAGATGAGGGACGAGATCATCCGGGCATCACAGGACGCCGGGCAGGAAGCCTCCGGCAGAACCTATGCTCAGATAACAGTCCAGACGGGACGAGAAGGGGAAACAGTTTGGGGAACGATCGAAGCTCCAAACTACTTCTACACTCTCATCCGGGGACGAGGTCCTGGAAAGATCCCCGCCAATTTGGGACAGATCATCATGGAGTGGGCAAAGCTCAAAGGCATCACATTCTCGGATCCCAAGGACCTGGTCCGATTCGGAAATGCCACTGCATGGAAGATAAAACGAGAAGGCTCAGAGCTTTACCGCAATCACATTTACGTTGACTTGGTCGACACTCCCGCTGATAACTTCGAGGAGTACCTGGCTCAGCATTTGGACAAGACAATGGAGGTCCTCATTGAAGAGGCATTCACTCCTGACAACAATATGGACCACGGATATATAATATAACGCGATATGGCAATTACCAATCAACCGGCTGAGGATTCTTTATACTCAGCATATTCGCAAATACCAGTTGAGACCGACGACTCAACACCTGGGCTTGAGGTCAAGACTCAGAACTTTGTCGAGGACAATATGGTCTCGTTGAACATTATAGACAATGAGGCGGTCGAAGTAATTGATAACAGTGGAGGTAGTAGTAACAACTATTCTGTGAAGTTTCCTCTCCGTAGAAAGTCGGTACCCGGGGAATGGTATGCTTTTAGGGTTTATCGCGGGGCTGGAGTGGGTGCCACTTCACTCACCGTTGCTTTGTTCCAAGCAACCAGTTCGGGTAATCTTACCACTGTGATTGCTAAAACAAATATACCAATTGGTGACAACATGACGTGGAAGGTTCAGATACCGCGCATTGTTACAGTAGGATCCCCCTGCGATATACTTGTCATTTTTGCAGGTATTGAAGGAGCAACAGCTGGAGTGAAGGTTACTCTCTCAGGTATGAGTTTGGCCTACGGGAATAACTTTGTCGACTATAGCCCCAGTCCAGTTAAAGCAGCGAGCTCACTAACTGAAAGCATCAACATCTACAGAGACTCGGGATTCGGGACGACGAAGAAATACGACCTCGGGTTCTTGGCAAAAGCCGGATTCCGGGACGACAGATTGAGAACATTTCCGTACATAAACCGATCCATCGGCTTTGCCATTGACTACAGTCTCATATCGGCATATGCTTACAGAGGCATCGGCGAACGAAACTTCAATGTTCGATATGCCTCCCGGGGAGTTAGGGCTCGAGGCTACAACGCTAATTTCACCGAATCATACTTAGGACTCGTACTGACTGACCGGGTTCCTGACAACGACAGGAATCTGTATGTAAAAAAATACTACGGGTATCCGTACTACGTCACCCTATTCCCGAGAGGGTTTTTGGGGTCACCAAATGTCGCTACATCGGTCGACGTTCGGGTTAAACTTTATGATGAGGCCGAAAAACAATTTGATATTTCTACCCGACTCAACATCCCCCTTGTGTACGAATTTGAGGATGAAGCTAGGGATAAAGCAGACTACGTAAAACTCAGAACTTCTGGAGGAGCATACTCTTCTCAAGCATGGAACATCATATTCGTCGATACGGAGGTACCTTGCAACCCATTCTACATTCGCTGGATAAACCAGAAAGGCGGATGGGACACTTACATGTTTGAGCAACACAAGAAGTATACGCAGGAGGTTGACCGGGGAGACCAATACGTATTAGCGAATTCCAGAGGCCCCTATGCCTCACAGACGAGAGGCGAGTTAGCTCCGGAGTTTAAGAACATAGTCCAAGCAGGAGCAGAACAGCTTGATGAGAACGACTTCAACTTGCTCAAAGGAATTGCTCTCTCGCCTCTTGTTCAAAGGTACAACTACTCAGTCAAGGCATGGCAACGAGTCCTAGTAAATGACACGGACTTAACTTGGGACACCAAGACTCCCAGGAACACTGTTAGCTACGAGTTCCAGCTTATTGACGAACAAACTCAGTGGTAATATGAACTACGAACTACTCATGAAAGGCATTGACGGCGAGGTCTGGTCCCTGGACCTCCCGCTGGATGCTCCTGCGATGAATTACCAGATCAACAATCTGGCGGAGCTGAAAGACAGGAATGCCTCGTACTCCCAGCGGATCAGTCTGCCCAGGACGACCCATAACGAGCAAGCATTCCAATTCAGTTTTGTAGTTGGCTCAGGTTCGGGTGTGCCATACATGAAGTTTCCTTGCCAACTATTCTATGAGGGAGCACTCATATCCCCGGCCGGAGCAGTATTGAACATCGTAGACGTATCAGATACATCGATCGGGGTCCAGATCCTCGGGGCAACCGTTGACCTGTTCGACACACTAAACAACACTGACGCGAAGGACCCCGGGGATGGTATGTTCCTCCTCAAGTGGTACACGGACACAATGGGACAGACTGAGCGATACCTCTCCGGCCCCGAAAAGGTTAAAGTCCTGTACTTTTGGCTGTATGCAACTCTACAAAAGAACCCGAACTTCCCCCCTTTCGCCATGGAGGCAATCAGGCAAGTCAGTGAGTTGGACAAGTTCTACCCCCACCTCAACTGGTATGACTTGGTGACATGGATCTTCAATCGAGCAGGCTACAGTCTCGAGACCGACGTGGACCTCGTCGACCAAACCGGAATGTTTTTGCCTTGCACTTACCCCGTTTTGGCAGACAACCCCAAGGCTCCGAAAGCATCCGGAATTGGTTGGATCCGGAATCCCCCGGTTGGCACCCCCACCGGGGTGATATGGAAAGGCTCCCCCGGGGTAACTCTCAGTGACCCGGTCGCCGGACGTTTGACTATAGGCCCCGCATCTGGAACATTCAGCTGGATGACTCTATGGGACACGACCATCACGTTTAGATTCTCGTGGACCAATATTTCTGCCATCCAAAAGAGTAGTGTGTCAGTCAAAGTTACCCACTACAAGAACGACGGAACCAGTGCTGTAGTGTTGACAAGGTCCTGGTCATCGGGGTCTTCTGGCAGCGCTTCGGTCGACATCCAGATGGAGGCAGGGGAGCACATACTGGTGTCTGGAACTCTCGTCATAGTCACTAACCCTGGCAGTTCGTTTGACCTGAGATTTCCGGTCAGCATTACTGCTCCTCCTGTGCCTGAAACTTCACCAGGGGATAAGCCCCAACCCGGACTAACCTATGACCTCCTGGCCTCTACTGGATTCAAAAGCTTGGGGGACATAGTCAAAGCATTTGTCCAGCTGTTTGGTCTAACCGTCGACGTTAATCCCGTCACAAAGGTAGCAAGAGCATACTCTATTCGGGAGTTTTACAACAGACGAAGTTCGTCCGGGAAGAATTGGTCTGACAAGCTGATAAAAGGAAAGGACACCAAACTTACGTTCCAATTGTCCAGCTATGCCCAGTCCAACGAGATAAAGTTAGAGGATAATAAGGACAACAACGTTACTGACTCGTACAAGTTCAGCATCCCGGACGTCAACCTCCAGCCCACCAAACTCCTGTTCCAAATTGGGTTCTTGGCAGGGCTCAACCAAAGCCTCTATGATGCGGACACTACAAATAAGATTCATACACTTGCTAACTACCCTATCTGGACCGTCAATAGAGGTCGGATGGAGAACGGGAAAATGACCCAGACGACTTGGGAGTACAATGTTCTAAGTAAGCCGATGGTCGTCCACATAGATAAGTCTGACTATATGCGGCCCAAGGTGAGGGTAGGCAACACCCTTACCCAGGTACGACTATACACGGCGTATTTCAAAAATTTGAATTACTACGTTCCTAAGTACTACGACAAGCTCATCAACAATATACTCAAAAGACCAAAGATCCTACAGGTCCAAATTCTTTTGGACTCGCTCGACATTCAAAGTCTGGACTTGTTCAACCCGATATGGCTGGAAGAGCATGGGTTCTGGTTCTACGTTTCGAAAATAAACAACTTCCAAGCTGGAAAGATACCCAAAGTAGACCTAATACGAATGTGATATGGCCGAAGAACAGAAAAATACAATTTACAACGTCCGTGTAACAGCTGAGGATGCCCTCAAGACGTTAGCCGAATTGAAACTCCGGTCCCAGGAGTTGAGAGACCAGCAGAAGGCTCTCGGCAAAGTAACTGAGGAGAATGCTCAAGAATACTATGCGCTTGACAACCAGATCAAGGCAATCAACAGCGAGGCGAACAAGTACCAGAAGCAAATCCAGAACAACATTAAGCTCCAGAACCAACAGGAGGCAAGTTTAGCAAAACTTAGAACCCAGCTGGCTTTGGACAATGCCGAGTTTGCAGAGCTGGGCAACTCAATGCAGGACGCGGCTCGTAAAGCCGAGCTCGGCAAGCGCATTGCAGAAACCACCGAGGAGCTCAAAGCTCAGGAGGAGGCACTCGGGGACTATCGCCGGTCAGTTGGTAACTACGAGAAGGCAACGGAGAACCTCAAGCAGGAACTCTCCGACCTTACCCAGACACTCATCCAGATGGCTCAGTCCGGGGATACGAGTTCTGAGACGTTCAAGGAGATGATTAAACGAGCCGGTGAACTGAAAGGAGCTGAGGACCTGGTCAATACAGCTATATCCAACGTTGGTAAAGGAACTGAAACCATACAGGCAGTTACCAGCGCCACGTCAGCTTTGACTTCCGTATGGGGCCTTTGGACCACAGCCACTCAGGTACTGGGGAGCGAGAACGAGGAGCTCAATGCTACCATGACGAAGATGATAACCATCATCACGGCTCTTTCCTCTTTGTCTTCTCTCCAAGCAGCTCTCTCCAAGACCGAAGCCACTTATCGAGCTGCATCTAACTTGGTTCAGCTGGTTGGCATCAACCAGACTCTCGCCGAGACGAAAGCGATAGCTGCTAAAAATGCCGTACAAGGAGCTAGCAACATCCTCACCAAAGCAGCAGCAGCTGCCACATGGCTTTGGAACGCGGCTTTGGCTGCCAACCCCGTTGTATTGGTGGCAGCAGCAGTGGGCGGATTGGTGGCTGGAGTGGTTGCTCTTATGAACGCATTTAACAGTAACACGGAAGCTCAAGAGAGAGCAACCCGGGCAATGGAGGCATACAATCGAGCTGCCGAAGCCTCCACGTATGTACTGGATCAGATCGAGACCAAGCGGAACACTCTGTCCAAAGCCGAGGAGATCCGGGGCAAGAGAGAAATAGAAAATCTCAAAGCCAATCATGCCACGTCGGAACAGATCGCCGAAGCTCAGCTTAAAACAGCTAACAAGCTCCGCGAGATTGAGATGAGTGCAGCTCGTCAAAGACAGATGGCTGCAATGGATGAGTTTGACTCCTTGAAGAAGGTGATTGCAGCCAAGGAGGAGGAGCTCAACACATGGTCAGGAAACTTGGCCAAATACAAGGAGGCCAAAAAGGAACTCGACGATTTGAAAGGCCGATACCAAGAACTGTTCCGGACAATCGAGAATGAAGGAGCCGCAATTGCTAACTTGGCTCTTGAGACTGCAATAGCCAACCGGGAGGCTCAGCAGGCCATTGCCGATAAGGCTCTGGAGGTTGCTTTGAAGAACTCGGAAGCCATGCAGAAGATCCGGGAAGACGATCTCAGGTTCCAAACAACATTCCAGTCTACGAACATTGCCATCCGGATGGAGTATGAGAAAAAGCTCTACAAGGCAGCTCAGGATGGAGCCCGGGAACGTCTGGCTCTCCAGAAAGCTCACGGCAAAATTACTAATAAGGAGTATCAGACGGCTCTGAATGCCATGGCTCGGTCTGACAAGCAGTTCTACGAGAACCAAGCCAAACAGCTCAATGACTACCTTGCGGGGGTGAGAGCAAACATATTGGCTGTAGCTTCCGGAGGCACAGTCGATATGCAGATTGCTCAGGTTACTCAGAAGTACCAGGACGCCATGAAGGAGCTGGCCAACATTCAGTCTCCCCAGTTCGTGAGAGGTATGAGCGAGGAGGAATACCAGAAAGAGTATGCCGCTTATGAGCAGTTCCTGGTCAACAGAGCCGAACTCGAGAAACAGATTCAGCAGAACCTCCAGGATGAAATCAAAAAGATCCGCGAGGATGCTACCAAACAGCAACTTGACCGATTCAACCAAACTCTAAACGAACAGTATGCCGAAGATCTCTCAAAGGCAGCGGACAACGAAAGGAAGAAGCTGGAGCTCGAGAATGAGATGCTCCAGAAGCAAATCGAAGCCAGGAAAGCTGCCGGGGAGAAAACCTATGAGCAGGAGGCCCAGCTCCGAGCCAACAATCTTCGTCTCCAGCAAATGGACCTCGACAAGGAGCTCGCTCAAGCCGAGTTAAATCACAAGTCCAAGTATGAGATCAGGAAAAGGTATCTGGAGGCCGAGTTGGCAGCAGCTCAAGGAAACGAGGACGCCATTGCTCAGATCCAACTTGAGATGGCCGAGAATGAAGAGGCTTTATGGGAGGAGCGAATCGAGAAGCTCCAGGAGTATGCCGGAATAGCATCTAGCTTCGCCACTGCTTTCAACGATTTGGCCAGTGCTCTCGGGGAGCGCCGGGCTCAGGAGGTAGAAGAACAATACAGCCGGGAGGAGCAGGCATTGGCAAACATGTACGCTAATGGCCAAATCACGGAGGCCCAGTACAACGAGAAGAAAGTCAAGATGGAGAAACAGAAGGAGAAGGAGTTGGCCAAAATCGAACGGGAACAAGCTATCCGGGAGAGGGCAATGGGATCCTTCGAGATTGGCATCAATACTGCCATCTCCATCATGGCATCAGCTAAAATGGGATTCCCTTTGGCTATCCCGTTCATTGCAGCAGCTGCGGCTTTGGGAGCAGTCCAGATGGCAGCTCTTTGGGCAGCTCCTCTGCCGAAAGCCGCAAGAGGTAAATACATTGAGGGACCCAGTCATGCCGCTGGAGGAGTGCACATTGAGGCGGAAGGAGGCGAGACCATCATTAACAAGAAGTCGAGCCGCATGTTCCTGCCTCTTCTGTCAGCCATAAACGAACTCGGTGGCGGAGTACCGTTCACTAAAGTTGGATCGGACGGGGGATATGCTATCCGATCATTCGCTGAGGCGTCGGAACCTATGAATCGGCTTGACATGGAGAGGGCAATTCAAAAAGCATTTGGCCAGGTGAGAGTGATTGCTACAATCGAAGATATTCGGAGGGAAGATGCTAACTACGTGCAGATTCAAGACCGGGCTAATTTCTAAATAGTCCAGCACAAATAGGATTTCAATATCTATTAGGAATAATTATATTTGCATAGAAATAGTTTGGCACATGATATTCATCAACCTAAAAGGCGCAATTGACTCCGAAGAGAATCGGGTCATGATGGAGCTTTGGGGTGAGACCTCAGAGATCTGCTCCGTGGAGACCTTCCGCCGGGTACTTGATGAACACCCCGACGAACAGGAGGTGTGCATCAACATTGACTGTGACGGGGGCTCTGTTGAGGAGGGCTTCAAGATTTACGATTTTCTTCGCATGAGCGGGAGGACGATATATACAAATATTGTCGGGGGATGCCACTCGATGGCAGTGTGCATCCTGTTGGCAGCTCCGGCAGAGAACCGGTCGGCAAACAGGAATTGCCGGGCACTCATCCATCGGGTATACATGCCGGTCGGGGATTGGCTCACTTCCGACGATGCTCGTAGCATTGCCGAAGAGCTTGCTCTGGAGGAGGAGGCTATTCTTGACGTGTATGTCGAGAGAACAGGTCAGGACCGGGAACGGCTCCGCAATGTCATGCATGAGGAACGCATCCATGATGCCAAATCACTTCTTGACTTGGGATTCATTTCCAAAATCAATTCATACAACACAAACCAAATTTTTAATGCTATGGCAAAAAACGAAAAAAGCGCTTATGAAAAATTCATGAGCAAAGTCAAGGCATTCCGGAATGGCAAGAGAGGCGCTCCCGCCAACTTCGACTATCTGGATGCTGAGGGTCAGGTCGTTCTCCAGACCGTAGGTGAAGAGGACAATCTGGCCGAAGGTGTAGAGGCAACTCTCGCCAACGGCGAGACGTCGGGCACTGTCGTTCTGGAAGACGGTCGGGTGGTTACTGTCGAGGACAACGTCGTCACCAGCATCGAGATGGAGGACACCGAGTCTCTCGAGGACCGCGTTGCAGCACTGGAGGCGATGCTTGACGAGGCAACGAACCTCATCGAGGAGCAGGAGAACGAACTCCGCAACCTCCGCGGTAGCAACTACCGCCCGAAGAACCGCAAGACGGTTCTGCCCGGGGGCAAGAAGGCCGATCCCTCGGCAGACGACCTTAAGAACGAAGCCCGCGAAAAGCTCCAGAAGGTCAACGCTGCCAAAAAGATTCTCAAGTAGTCAAACTCAAAAACTTTAGGAACTATGGCAAATAAAAATGGCGGATTCCTTGACATGGATAAGTTCACTTTTTGTGGACGTGTCATTCAGGCAATCTCGGAGATGATTATGGAGGACACCATTCAGGGTCCTGACATCAACTCCATCCACACAGTCTTCCCCGACATCGTCACTAACACCGAGGTGGGTTACATCGGCGAGGGCGGCATGGTCGGCGTGGTCAACACCGGGTGTAACCCGACTCCTCAGTCGTGGAACATCAACACCCGCAAGCTGAAGTGGGAGCCCGGCATCTGGGAGATCCTCCTGTCCCAGTGTTACACTGACCTTCAGCAGTCGGCAACTATCTACTCTCTCCGCACCGGCGTCGACATTCCGGACTTCACGGATACGGACTACATGAACATCGTCATTGAGGTTCTGGAGCGCTCCATTATGGATTTCTGGTACCGCCTGTTCTGGTTCAACGACAAGGACGCCAAGAACGTTACCGACAGCGGTATCATTACGGATGGTCTCGACCTGAAATTTTTCACCATCATCAACGGTTTCTGGAAACAGATTACCACCCAGGTTACAGCCAATCCGTCCCAGCGCGGAGCCACCATTACGGAAAATGCTGGGGCATCTTATGCAGCTCAGAAGCTTACTCCGGCCAAGGCAAAGGAGTATATCCAGTCGGTCGTGTTTAGTGCCCCGCTTCTGCTCCGTCAGCAGTCTGACAAGTTTATCCTCGTTACCCAGTCGGTCTACGATGCCTATCAGCAGTCTCTCATGGACGCTTGCTGTCTCGAGTCGGCTCGCTTGGCTCTGCTGAATGGCATGGAGGCTCTCAGCTTCAATGGCATCCCTGTCATCGCAATGCCCATCTGGGACAAGATCATCGCTACGTCGGAAGACACTGGCACGAAGCTCAACAATCCCCATCGAATTCTCTTCACCTCGAAGAGCGTGCTCGGCATAGGTGTTGATGCAATCGACAGCTTCGAGAAGATGCGGATCTGGTACGAATACAAAGACCGCGTAGTCTACGTAGAACTCATGGGTCGGGCGGATGCCAAGCTCACTAACCCGGATCTGTTCTCGGTAGGTATCTAATCCTTAAAAATCTAAGAAAATGGCAGGACTTGATTGTTCTAAAATCAAAACAGGATTCATCAACCAGGTGTGTGGTAAGCCGGCAATCGCCGGCACCGCCGCCAGGGTGATTCTCCTCAGCTACTCGGACGTCGACAAATCGAAGTCTGTTGTAACTGACAACGTTATCTCTTCGCTCATCCTCAAGGCAGGTGCCACTGGTTACGAAGTAGACTCGCTGCCCAACGCAACAGTTGGCTCGGACACCATCAATGCTGGCACGTATCTCAAGACCCACCAGCACAACGTGGTTGTCCGGATCTTCAAGAAGTCGGAAGCAGCCAAGAAGTTCGTGAACGGTCTGACCAATGCTCGCGTCATCGCCATCGTCGAGAACAACGATCCCGGCGACAAAGGGGACACCAAGTACGAGGTGTATGGCTGGGACTCGGGTCTGGAGCTCACCGAAATCACGGTCACGACCGAGATGACCGACGGCGTCGCATACCAGGTAACTCTGGCCAACGGCACCATCGCTCAGGAAGGTTCGCTCCCGATGAGCCTATTCGTCACGGACGAAGCCACCACTGCCCTCATGGTTGATGGTCTTCTGACCAAAGGATCTAAACCGTAGCACTCATGACTGACATGCTCGAAAGACTGAGAGCTTACCAATCCAAGTATGGGTCCCTGAAAGGCGAAGCCTATCGGGCCCATACATTGGAATTGGAAAAGAACCCCGCTCTCCATCGAGAAGTAGATGAACTTTCTCGATACTTTTTGAATAAGTCAGTTTCCCGATGCGGCTTCTGCCTGATCGAAGCCGACTTAGCATTAAGACGAATAACAGAACAACAAATGAAAAATGTAGCACACCCCGATTACGAACTCAGAGCAGGTACTCTGCTCCATGACCCGATCAACAAAGAGTTCAGCAAGATCCTCACCCCGAGGAACATCACGGAGGATCTTTGCTTGTATCACATCGCATTCAACAAGGATGCTCTTTCGTACTTCACCCGGGTCCCCGAAGATCTGAACGACCGGCTGGAGAAATTCATGGTCCGTTACGGCAAGGAGATGCCGGACAAGGACATGGAAATCAAGAAGCGTCAGGCTCAGGTTCTGAGCAAGCAGATCGAGTCCGTGAAAGCCGAACTCGAAGAGCTGAACAAGAAACAGATCGAGCTGAACGCCAAGCTCGATGAGTACTTCAAAGCCATGGAGGCAATCCATGCCATTCTCGACTCAGCATCCGCCGAGGAGAAGACCGAGGAGAAGACCGAGGAGAAGACCGAGGAGAAGACCGAGGAGAAGACCGCCGACATCGACACCGAGGTGAAGGAGTTCATCGACGCCGGGATGGATCTGGAAGCCATCGAAGAAGCCTATGCAGACTCGCAAATGTCTGCCGGGGAGATCGAAGAGGCTTACAATCGTGTAGTCAATCCCGTTTCGGAAACTCCCAAGAAGGGAGCCAAAAAAGGAGGGTCCAAATAGGACTGGTAATAGGACGGGGTCGCTTCCCGTCCCTCCTACTATTAAAATTACGCCAGTATGAAAGTTGCACAGATCAAATCAGCTCCTCAGTTCGTATCCCGGGACTGGAGGCAATATGGCATCCAGACATACGGAGATACCAATGATTTTCCCCAGACGGTCAGCGAGATTGTTCAGGCTTCAAAGACCGGCAATGCCTGCTTGAGCATATACAATGACTTCGTATACGGTCACGGATTCAAAGATCCCGGCATTTACAGATTACGGGTAAACAAAGAAGGGGAGAAGCTTGACAAGATCCTCCGCATGGTTTGCAAAGACTTTACGGTGTGGCATGGATTTGCAATTCATGTTAACTATAACATGAATTTCCGAGTCAGCTCGATCCACCACATCCCATTCGAATCCCTCCGACTGGAGAAGGCGGATGACAATGGGTTTATTGGCCGGACGGCATACCATCCGGATTGGGGTCACCGAGACAAGACGAGGTCCCGGTGGTCACCGTCTGACATTGAGTGGTTTCACCTCTTCAACCCGGATCCGGAGGTCATTCTCAACCAGGTGGAAGAGGCTGGCGGCTGGGACAACTACAATGGCCAGATCCTCTACTTCTCCGGGGACTCGGAAGGCAGCCCCTCTTACCCAATCCCCATATTCATCGCTGAGATGACGGACATGAGAACCGAGGAAGCACTTGCCAACGTAGCCGGCCGAAACGCATGCTCCAACTTCTTGTCAGCTGGGATCTTGGTAGACATCAAGGACGAGACTCAAGATGAGTCTCAAGTGAATGAGACCCAAGAAGAACTTAACAAATTTCAAGGAGATGAGAACACTTCACAATTGTGGTACATCCAGTGCAAGTCAAAAGATGAAGTGCCCCAGTTCATAAGGTTCTCCGGGGAGAACTATGACAAAGCATTCGAAGTAACGCAGAGAGTCATCCCGGAGAACATTGGTCAAGCCTTCAAGCAGCCTCCCATTCTTCGAGCTGTTGACGTGGGGGCTAACTTTGGGGCTGATCTCATGACCAATGCCTACAAGTACTACAACTCTGTTACAGTCCGGGAGCGTCAGCAGCTGGAGGAGACTTTCGTATCGATTTTTGAGTACTGGTGGGCTCCTTTGGAAAATCCCGACTTCGCTATTCAGTCTCTCACTTACAATGCCGGCGAGTCTATAGCAGACAGAATTGGCAAGGACAACATGACTCAGGTACTGGAGATTATCCGGGACCAGATGCTCTCCACTGTTCAGAAGAGAAACATGCTCAAGCTCATCTATGGGCTTTATGACGAGGAGATTATAAAACTCATGCCCGATGATACTCAACTCTAACGACCTTCGGAATGTTCGACCGATAGCCGAGAACATCAACGATCCGGCCAGACTGGAGCCATACATCCGGGAGGCTGAGACCCTCAGATTGGTGGATGCCATAGGAGCCAATCTCTACAGATGGCTCGACGAGACAGACTTTTCCGGCCCCGGTCCTTTCCAATACGGGGACGTAACCATTACAAAAGATCAGTACACTGCCGCCATGGAAGGCGGGTATTATGATGGTGGCTGTTCCGGGGATGGTCGAAGCGAAGGACTCAAGATCGCCATTGCATACATTGCGTATTCCCGATTCATCGTCAACAATCCAATCAATCCCACTGCCTTCGGTGTGAGGTACAAAGATGGCGAATTCAGCACTCGAGTAGAAGACAACATAATCGTCCGTAGCTCGAACGAAGCACGGAACATCGGGGAAGCCTACCTCGAGAAGGCTATAAATCACCTTAAAGCTCTGCGGTTACTGACTCCATGTACTGAATACAAGGAGTGCCCGTCTCGTAAAATGATTATAGGACGTAATAAATTATAAGTTTAACAGATATGAAGGAGGAAGTCATGAGAGCGGGAAAATGGATATGCGGGAGCATTGTAGGGCTTTGGGGGCTTTTAGCTCCGGTCCAGGTCCTTATCCTCTGTGTCTGTATTGCCGTTATCGTCGACTTCATAACTGGAAATATTGCTGACTACAAGCGCCACAAACGAGCCCATCAAAAATATGTGTTCAAAAGCGAGAAAATGTGGGACACGTGTTGGAAGTTGGGGCTCAGCATTATCGGTATCGGCATGGCCTACATGCTTGACGTGTGTGTCCTCCCGAACTTGGGGGGTCTCAACCTTGCCAACTTCTTCGCTGCTTTTGTAGTCGGGACTGAGTTTTGGAGCTTTCTCGAAAATTCAGCTATAATCTCAAATCATCCCATATTCAGGGCTCTCCGGTCGTACATGGAGAGATCAGTCAGCAAGAAGACTCAAATAGATTTTGAATGCCATGAAGACAAGTAAGTATTTTAAGCCCGAAGAATTCGAGCGATGCAATCCGTCCTGCTCCATCGAAGACATGGACCAGGACTTTCTCGATCTCCTGGATGACCTCCGTGAAAAGGCAGGCATCCCTCTCGTCCTCAATTGCGCTTATCGTTCCAAAGAACACGATAAGGCCAAAGGACGGTCCGGCAACAGTGCTCACACAGAAGGTTTGGCAGTGGACATCCGGTGTGCCTCGGGCCCCAATCGGATGAAGATCCTCCGGGCAGCCATTGCATTGCGGATCCGGAGGATAGGCATCGACGGGAATTTTATCCACGTAGATGCTTCTAAAACCCTCCCGCAGGACACGATATGGACTTACTAAAGAGAGTACTCTGCACAATAGTTCTTGTAGGTATAGGCTTTATAATCGGGCGTAAAACAGTCGAGGAAAAGACCGTTATAAAGTACGTCGATTTACCCCCAATTCAGGGGGAGGTCAAAGTCCCGGATTTGGTTCCAAAATGGGAGGGTTTTAGGAATCCAATCAAATTGATATATATCTATAAGGGCCAGGAGGAAAAGGTTCCCCAAACACCCCCAGAAATCACAAATGGAGGGGGTTTTGGGGAGGACAAAAAGGAGGTGGATACTCTGGAGAGCGTAAAAAGGACAATGTTGGACTGGAATACGACCAGGAAATACGCTGGAACATTCTTCAAAGATCCCAAAATTGGCCAATTTGACTGGGAGGCTACAGTCCAATACAACACTCTCCAGCATCTTACATACAAGTATACCCCCGTCCGAGAACAGATCAAAGAAACGAGGTCCCGGAAATGGTCCCCCTTTCTGAGAGCTTCTGCTAACTCCTTCGGGCAGGTTGGGGTTGGGGGAGGCATATATTACAGGAATTTCGGAGTAGATATATCCTATATGCGGGACTTCGAGCTGACCCGATCGGGGTATGAGGTCGGCTTTAGCTGGAAATTTTAGGAAACTACTCCGTCCCGGGCTTAGGGAAGTCCGGGTTTTTTGTGTCCCCAAGCCGGGGATATTGGCCCCCGTGGCAGGGACCAGCAGTAAACAATGGTAGGGAATATGGGTTCTTAAAGAGGGTAAGCCCCCTAAAAAAGCTGATAAAACCCTTGTTTCATTGTGTTTTGGCAAAAATCTCGACAGTCCCCCCTAAAAAAGTTGGGGAAACTATTGTTCCATTGTTCCGGTCCCCCCGGTGAAAAACATCCAAATCATTAATAATCAATCAATTAGGGCCGGAACAATGTGGAACAATGTGGAACAATGA
>ENA-OYCF01000020-OYCF01000020.1-human-gut-metagenome-genome-assembly--contig:-NODE-20-length-34701-cov-3.881083_pt1 | contig 34701 bp, 30 predicted proteins | sample MGYA00243456_ERZ652879 | MGnify/ENA primary metagenome ERZ652879 (study PRJEB26926, sample SAMN06164638) | human gut metagenome | biome: ENVO:00009003; feature: ENVO:2100002; material: ENVO:00002003...
AGAAAAAAAGAAAGTAAAGAAAAAGCAGAAAAAGAAATCCGGGGAAAAATCCCATAAGGAACCGGAAAAAGACTTAGTGCAGAAACGTCAGAAGCCGGAAGAACAAACAGCACCGGCGATTGAAAAAAAGATAGATGTAACGGGGCTGGAAGAACAGAATCCACCGGCTGAAGTGCAAGAAGAACAGACGGAAAAACAGTATGAACAGAAACACCATAAGAAGACATATAAGAAAAAGTTTGTTTTCGCATTTGGTAAAATCAGCAAGACAATACGCTCGATAGTAGAAAAGATAAAAGCAATTCCGCAGAAATTAAAAAATATCGGCAGTAAAATAAAAAAAGTGAATCAGTGGATACAGGATGAGCAGAATAGAAGTGCCGTCCGGTTTGTCCTGGGTGATGTAATAGGGCTGTTAAAAAAATACGGACCAAAGCATATGAAGGCAGATGTTGCTTATGGTATGGAAGATCCGGCAGCCACAGGACAGGTTTTAGCAGTGCTCAGCGTATTACCGTTTTTATATTATGATAAGGTATCTATTATGCCGGATTTTGAGGCAGAACGTTTTTATATCGAAGGCAGCTGGGATATAAGGGGACGGATACAGGTGATTCATTTATTAAAGGCTGCAATTCAAATCTGGAGAAATCCGGATGTGAAACACTTTATAAAGCAATTTTAACAGAATCAATACGAAGTAGAATCAGGAGGAATTATTATGTCAGACAGTAATAACACATTTCGCAATACGGTAGAATCTTTATTCAAAGGAATGGACAGCTTCATTACAACCAAGACGGTTGTAGGAGATGCCATTCATATCGGAGATACCATCATTCTTCCATTAGTGGATGTATCCTTTGGTGTAGGCGCAGGTGCATTTTCACAGGAGAAGAAGAACAACGGAGCAGGAGGAATGGGTGGAAAGATTACACCGAGTGCGGTTCTTGTCATTCAGAATGGCACCACCAAGCTTGTAAATATTAAGAATCAGGATGGTGTGACCAAAATTCTTGATATGGTACCAGATTTCGTAAATAAGTTTGCATCCAGGGGAAAGAAGGATGAGGCAGCAACTGCAAAGTTAGATGAAGAATCCAAGAAAGCAGCAGAGTCTGAGATGAATGAAATTTTATCTGATGCAGTAAATAAGGATGAAGAATAAGAACAGTATAGAATAGTAACAGAAGAACGTACAGCGTGCTAAGTGAAAAAGAAGGGCATATACTATAATGGTATATGTCTTTTTGATTGGAGAAAAAACATGAAACGCTTGATGGGGTATTCCTTTTTCATGGTGGGATTTGGCATGTTTTTTATGTTTATTATTCCAAGTGACGTGATTGGGATTATTATTATATTGATATTGCTGTTGATAGGGTATAATCTTTTCTGCTGTAAGTAATAGGAAAGCAATTTCCTGTAAAGGAACAAAGAATGTGCCTTGGCACATTCTCGCGCCTGCGGCGGTCGCTTGCGACAACTACCATATACGCCGCAGTGTGCATCCTCGCGGAGTTTTTTTACTTTACAGGAAAGCAATTTCCTGTAAAGTAAAAAAAGGACTGTCCAAAAGGACAGTCCAGATAGAAAATGCTAATTAAGCTCTTTCAACGGATCCGGATCTTAAACAGGAAGTACATACGTACATTCTTTTTGGAGTTCCGTTTACTTTACATTTTACAGATTTGATGTTTGATTTCCACATTCTATTAGATCTTCTATGAGAATGGCTCACATTGTTACCGAAATGAGCGCCTTTTCCACAAACTGCACATTTTGCCATGATAGCACCTCCTTTAAATTCTTCACTAAGCCTGTTATGACACAAGCTCATAACAAAGCTATCTTAACAGAAATACAGACAGAATGCAAGAAAAAAATTGCATTTTTTGAAAATAAAGAAAAATACTGTTTCTTTTTTCAGAAAAAGAGGTTATAATATAGTTCATGTTATGTATATACTGGCGGAAATGCGAGAAGATTAATTTTAATTGGAGGTTATAGAATGACAGGTAAAATGGAAAACGAATTAGGTAAAGTCGTAATTGATAATGAAGTAATTGCAACCTATGCCGGTTCTGTTGCAGTTGAGTGCTTTGGCATTGTGGGAATGGCTGCAGTTAATATGAAAGATGGCCTGGTTAAATTATTAAAGAGAGATTATCTGACACATGGTATAAATGTGGATGTGGATGAAAATAATAAAATTACAATTGATTTCCATGTAATTGTTGCCTATGGCGTAAGTATTGAGACAGTAGCAGACAATCTGATTCATACGGTAAAATATAAAGTGGAAGAGTTTACCGGAATGCAGATTAAGAAAGTCAACATTTTAGTTGAAGGCGTCAGAGTGATTGATTAAGGAGGAACTGTTGAAGTGGAAGTAAGTACAATAAATGCTGCGGTATTTGCTAAAATGTTTTTGGCCGGAGCAAAGAATCTCGAAGCAAAAAAAGAGTGGATTAACGAACTGAATGTTTTCCCTGTACCGGATGGAGATACAGGAACTAATATGTCTATGACAATTATGTCAGCAGCAAAGGCAGTAAGCGAGCTTGAAAATCCGACCATGAAGGAACTTGCAAAGGCAATTTCCTCGGGTTCATTAAGAGGAGCAAGAGGAAACTCAGGAGTTATCCTTTCCCAGTTATTCCGTGGATTTACCAAGGTGATTGCAGAATATGATGAGCTTGATGTAGTGATTCTGACAGAAGCTATGCAGAAGGCTGTTGAGACTGCATATAAGGCAGTTATGAAACCAAAGGAAGGAACGATTCTTACTGTTGCTAAGGGGGCAGCCAACAAAGCATTAGAACTTTGTGATGATACCGATGATATTGTATTCTTTGTAGATGAAGTTATTAAAGAAGCAGACCATGTGTTAAGCAAGACACCGGATATGCTTCCTGTATTAAAACAGGCTGGCGTAGTAGATTCAGGCGGACAGGGACTGGTTCAGGTATTAAAGGGCGGTTATGATTCCCTGATTGGCAAAGAAATTGATTACAGCATTGAAGGTTCTGCAGCATCTGCAGGTGTTATGAAGATTACTGCTGAGACAGAAGCTGATATTAAGTTTGGTTATTGTACCGAATTTATCATTGTATTAAATCAGCCATTAACAGAGAAGCAGGAGCATGAATATAAAAACTTCTTAGAGTCCATTGGTGATTCTATCGTTGTTGTGGCAGATGATGAGATTGTGAAAACCCATGTACATACCAATGACCCTGGTCTTGCCATCCAGGAAGCATTGAAACATGGTTCATTAAGCAAAATCAAGATTGATAATATGCGTGAAGAGCATCAGGAAAAATTAATCAAGGATGCTGAGAAACTCGCAAAAGAGCAGAAAGAGGAAGAAACCAAAGAAGAAAAGACAGAGGAACCAAGAAAAGAAATGGGCTTCATTTCCGTATCCATTGGTGCCGGTGTCAATGAAATCTTCAACGGACTTGGCGTGGATTATATCATCGAAGGTGGTCAGACCATGAACCCAAGTACCGAGGATATGTTAAATGCCATCGACCATGTGAATGCAGATAACATCTTTATTCTTCCGAATAATAAGAATATTGTACTGGCTGCAAATCAGGCAGCATCTTTAGTAGAAGATAAGAAGATTATTGTTATTCCAACCAAGACAATTCCACAGGGAATTACAGCGCTGATTAACTTTATTCCGGATCAGTCGGCAGAGGAAAATGCAAAGCGTATGACCGAAGAATTAGAAAATGTAAAGACCGGTCAGGTGACTTATGCAGTCCGTGATACCGTAATCGATGACAAAGAGATTAAACAGGGCGATTATATGGGAATTGGTGACAAGAGCATCCTTGCTGTTGGTAAGGATATCAAGAGCACTACAGAAGATATGGTTGCTGAGATGATAGATGAAGAATCTGCGATTATCTGTATCTATTATGGCGAAGAAGTAACAGAAGAAGATGCCAATGCATTAGGTGCTTCTTTAGAAGAGAAGTATCCGGAGGTAGAAGTGGAGATTCACTTTGGCGGACAGCCAATTTACTATTATGTAATATCAGTAGAGTAACAGGAGTGTTTATGGACAGAAATGCACCCATTCAGGAATTGAATGGAGTTGGACCAAAAACTGAAAAAATATTGCAAAAACTTGGAGTATATACCGTTGGGGATATACTCCTTGCTTTTCCAAGGGATTATAAGCGGATGCCGGAGCCGGAGCATATCAGTGTGGCTGAGCCGGAGAAAGTCTATGCTTTTCATGTACGGCTTTGTTCTTCACCGGTAACGAGAAGTACCAGAGCTATGCAGATATCTACTGCACAGTTTAGCGATGGAACAGGGAAAGTAGAGGCGGTCTGGTTTCGGATGCCCTATATCTGCAATCAGCTGAACCGGGAACCGGAAGTAATATTATATGGAAAGCTGACCTTAAAAAATAAGAAATATGTCATGGAACAGCCGGCAGTGTGGAAGCCGGATGAATACAGGAAAATGCAGATATCCCTGCAGCCGGTATATCCCCTGACTAAGGGAATATCCAGCAAGCAGTTTGGTAAACTTGTACGTACAGCCCTTGACAGTGTAAGAGAAGATGGTGAATATATCCCGGAAGAAATCTTAGCCCGCCATCAGTTTATGGGATTGAGAGAGGCATTGGAAAAAGTGCATTTTCCAACAGATTTAGAAGAACTGACCGGAGCAAGAAAACGTCTTGCTTTTGACGAATTTTTCTTATTTCTGCTGCAGATACAGCGGTTTAAGGAACATCATGAGCAGACGCCGAATGGATTTCCGGTAGTAAGGGACGAATTTATTGAAGTGGTGGCAGAACAGCTTCCGTTTCCACTGACAAATGCCCAGAAGAAAACACTGGCAGATCTAGAAAAAGATATATACAGTCCTTATGCCATGCAGCGGCTGATACAGGGGGATGTAGGCTCCGGTAAGACCATTCTTGCATTCCTTATTATGGCAAAATTTGCTCATGAAGGTTATCAGACTGCTATTATGGCACCAACTGAGGTTCTGGCAAGACAGCATTATGACACTTTTCAGAAATGGATTGCCATGTTTGAACTGGACTTTCCGGTAATTCTTCTTACCGGATCATTGACCGCAAAGGAAAAGCGTGAAGCATATGCGAGAATGGAAACAGAACAGAATGCCATGATAATTGGAACCCATGCATTGATACAGGAAAAGGCACTTTATCAGAGGCTGGCGCTGGTAGTAACGGATGAACAGCATCGTTTCGGGGTAAGGCAGAGGGAGACGCTGGCAGATAAGAGCAGCCGGCTGCCACATGTACTGGTTATGAGTGCGACGCCGATTCCGCGGACCCTTGCAATAATTCTTTACGGAGATCTGGACATTTCGGTAGTAGATGAGCTTCCGGCAGAACGTCTTCCGGTCAAAAACTGTGTAGTTGGACCGAAAATGCGGGAGAAATCCTGGAATTTTATTTTAGATGAAGTCCAAAAAGGACATCAGGCATATATTATCTGTCCTCTGGTAGAAGCCAATGAGGAATTGGAATTGCAGGATGTTACTTCATATGTAAAGAAATTAAAACAATATTATGGAGACAGAATCAGCGTAGGATTACTTCATGGAAAAATGCGCCCGGCAGAGAAGAATAAAGTAATGGAAGCCTTTGTTACTGGTGAAATCCAGGTTCTGGTTTCTACAACGGTAGTGGAAGTAGGCGTGAATGTGCCGAATGCCACCGTTATGATGATTGAGGATGCGCAGCGTTTCGGGCTGGCACAGCTCCATCAGCTACGGGGACGTGTTGGAAGAGGAAACGCACAATCCTATTGTATTCTTATGAATTCTTCCAATGGAAAGAACGCCAAAGAGAGATTGAATATTCTGGCGGGCTCTAATGATGGATTCTATATTGCCGGTGAAGATTTGAAAATGCGTGGACCAGGAGATTTCTTCGGGGTACGTCAGAGTGGTTTGATGGAATTTAAAATTGCAGATGTCTTTTCGGATGCCGATATGCTTTCTATTGCATCCGAAGAAGCAAAAAAATATGTCGAAAAGTGCAACTTAAACGATTACGAAAAAGACATGAGACTCGAAATAACGCTGAAAAATGCATACAAAATGACAGAATACAACATAAATATTTAGAAAGTTTCGAAAAATTAAGGAACAATTTGTGAAAAATTTACGAAAATTAACGCAAAATCCCTCGTTTTTATTGCTAAATTGCCTAAATGTTGATACAATAAGTACAAAATTACAATTTAGTGAAAGCGGGGGATATATTTTTATGGCTAAGAAGAAAAAAGGGAAGAAAATTAGCACGAAAATGTTAAGTGCAATGCTCCCGGTACTGATTCTTGGTATGGCTGTATTAGGGGCAGTCAGTGTATTTTCCAGTAAGCAGATTATTGACGATGAGATTGGGAAGGAAATGACGCTGAGTCTGGAAAACGAGAAGACAGAGGTAGAGTCACAGATGCAGTCTGCGGCAAGCCTTGCAAAACATATGGCTGGAATTGTTGGAATTACTTATGAAAATGAGGAACTGCTGGCATATGTTAATTTCTTAAATACCATGATTTATGAGGAGGATTTTATTTATGGTGCCGGAATTTATTTTGCACCGAATAAGTATGACTCCAAACAGCGTTTTGTAGGACCTTATGTATATAAGGATGGAGATACGCCGATTCTGACTTATGACAGGAGCCAGTCCTCTTATGATTATATAAGCAGGGATTTCTACAAGATTGTTTCGAATGGTGAAACAGAACCGAAGTTTACAAAGGCATATCATGATGAGGTTTTAGACTGTGATATGGTAAACTGTTCTGCACCGATGTATAATGCAGATGGAACTTATATGGGATGCGTAACTGTTGATATTACGCTGGATGAGATTCAGAATCTGGTCAGCCAGATGTCAGTAGGAAAAACAGGAAAAGCATTTCTGATTTCATCGGATGGAACCTATCTTTATACACAGGATTCCGGTAAAATCATGAATGAAAAAATAACGGATTCTAAAAATAGTTCTCTTGCTAAAGTAGGAACAAAAATGTTAGATTCTGATAGTGGAAAAGCCTGCTTTACAGAAGGGATTACCGGATATACGGTATATTATGAGACAATTCCGGATCTGGACTGGAAGCTTGGAATTGCGATTGAAAATTCAGAACTGAATGCACCGGTTATCAGCCTTGGGATTAAGCTGGCAATCATTGCGGCAGTGATTCTTATTATTATGATACTTGTGATTTTATCACAGGTAAAATCAGTTTCCAGACAGATTAATAGAGTTAAGAACTTTGCTGTACAGCTGGCAGAGGGTAACTTTAAAGTACAGTCTCTGGAAAACAGACGCAGTGATGAACTAGGAGCAATGGGACAGTCTTTAAATGAAATGTATGGAAATAATAAGGACATGATTTCAAAAATCAGTGGTCATGCAAAACTTCTGAGTGATTCCAGCATTGAACTGAAGCGTTCGGTAGAGGAATTAAAGAAGGATTATGAGAGGATAGAGTCACTGATGAATCAGGTTAATTCCGATATGACTTCCTCCAGCGCAGCGACGGAAGAAGTAAATGCTGCAGTAGAGGAAGTGAATTCCTCTGTTAATATGCTGGCTTCTGAGACAGAAAAGAGTCTGGAGCTGGCTGGAGAAATTAAGAAGCGTGCAAATGGAATTGAAGATACCAGCCGCAATGCTTATGAACTTGCCAATAAGCTTGCAGCGCAGAACAGAGCTGGTCTGGAGGAGAGTATTAAGAATGCAGATGTTGTAAAATCCATTGGTGCATTGGCAGAAGTGATTTCTGAAATCGCAGATCAGATTAACTTACTGTCCTTAAATGCTTCCATTGAGGCCGCCCAGGCAGGAGAACAGGGAAAGGGATTTGCAGTTGTTGCCGGAGAAATTGGCAATCTGGCAGGTGAGACTACAGCTGCAGTTAATAAGATTAAAGAAACAATTGGCGAAGTAGAACATGCCTTTAGCGGAATTGTGGAACAGTCACAGTCTATGTTAAACTTCGTGACAGATACGGTTGCACCGGACTACGATACTTTTGTCAATGTAGCACAGCAGTATGGAGATGATGCCCAGGCAATTGAAAAATTTTCCAATGATATTGCCCAGATGGCAGTAAACATCGAGACAATCATTCATGAAGTCAGCCAGGCAGTATCCAGTGTAGCGGAATCTTCCCAGAATACAGTGGATAATAGTGGACAGATTATGCAGTCTGTAAATTCAGTATCTGCAGTTGTTGGAGAAGTGTCTGAAATGTCTTCCCAGCAGGAAAAGATTGCCGGAGAATTAAAAGAGGTTGTCGGAAAATTCGTATTGTAATAAGTGTTACTGCATGTGTCATGATAGAAAAATGATATAGAAAGAAAAGGGAGAACCTGAGAAAGGGGCTGTTCACCGATTCCGGTGGACAGCCTCTTCTGACATCTAAGTGGGCAATGAAAAAGATGTGTTAACGTTCAGCCATCTGCTTTTCCTGCGCCTCAATCATTTTCTTTACCATATAACCGCCTACGGAACCATTCTGACGGGAAGTTAAATCCCCATTATATCCCTCAGACAGTGGTACACCTAACTCACTTGCAACTTCGAATTTGAAACGGTTTAATGCACTTTGTGCTTCTGGAACAGAAGATTTTTTCGAACGATTAGACATAGTAAATTTCCTCCTTAGCATTTGTATATAACCGAATGGTTACAATACTATTATCTACCGATAAAAAAGGATAATACTAATAAATATTCACTTTTTTGGAATAATCTTGAAAAAGCTCTTGACACATACAAGTATAATTGTATACAATTATTCAAGAATATTTGTGAATCAAAAGGAGTGTGTTCCATGAGAGAAGTCGTTATGAATGAAAAAACTAATCTATTACAGTTGGAAGAGCATTTTTATCAGCTTGTAGATGTTGAGGAACCAAATGTATTCCGCAATCTTTTTCCATATGAGGAAATTCCGAAAATTGCATTTAATGACAGAATCGTTCCGCATAATATGCCGGAGGATATCTGGATTACTGATACAACATTCCGTGATGGTCAGCAGTCAAGAGCACCGTATACCACAGAACAGATTGTAACCATCTATGATTACTTACATAAATTAGGCGGACCAAAGGGTAAAATTCGTCAGAGCGAGTTCTTCTTATATAGCAAGAAGGATCGTGATGCCGTATATAAATGCTTAGAGCGTGGTTATAAATTCCCGGAAGTCACCAGCTGGATCCGTGCCAGCAAACAGGATTTCCAGCTGGTAAAAGATTTGGGACTGCGTGAAACCGGTATTTTGGTAAGCTGCTCCGATTATCATATTTTTTATAAAATGAAAATGACCAGAAGTGAAGTTATGAATCTTTACTTAAGTGTGATTCGTGAATGCTTAGAGACTGGAATCAGTCCAAGATGTCATTTGGAGGATATTACACGTTCTGATATTTACGGATTTGTAATTCCGTTCTGCTTAGAGCTGATGAAGTTAATGAAAGAATACAATATTCCGATTAAGATTCGTGCCTGCGATACCATGGGATATGGTGTAAACTTCCCGGGAGCAGTAATTCCGCGAAGTGTACCGGGTATCATTTACGGACTTACCACACATGCGGGAGTTCCTTCTGAATTGATTGAATGGCATGGACACAACGATTTCTATAAAGCAGTCAATAACTCAACCACAGCATGGCTTTACGGTGCATCCGGTGTCAACTGCTCCTTATTTGGTATTGGTGAGAGAACCGGTAATACACCTCTGGAAGCTATGGTATTTGAATATGCACAGTTAAAGGGTACCCTGGATGGAATGGATACCAGAGTTATCACAGAACTGGCAGAATATTATGAGAAGGAATTGAATTATAAGATTCCAAGCCGTACACCGTTTGTCGGAAGTAACTTTAACGTTACAAGAGCAGGTATCCATGCAGACGGACTTTTGAAAAATGAAGAGATTTATAACATTTTTGATACCGAAAAATTCTTAAATCGTCCGGCACTGGTATCTGTTTCCAATACATCAGGACTTGCTGGAATTGCACACTGGATTAATACCTATTACCGTCTTAGTGATGAACGAAAAGTAGATAAGAATTCGGAACTGGTAAAGACAATCAAACAGTGGGTAGACGAGCAGTATGATGAGGGACGTGTAACTGTAATTACAGATAACGAACTTGTAGTACAGATAACTGACTGTTGTAAAAAACTCGGAATTGTATTATAAATTAAGGAGGCTTTATCGTGGGCGAAGAAGGATATTCTTTAAGCGGAAGAGTATTTCATACGATTCGTGAAAATATCTTATCCGGAAAATACAAGTGCGATGAAGAATTAAAAGAAAAAACCCTGGGTGATGAACTTGGTGTCAGCCGTACTCCGGTAAGAGAAGCCTTGAGGCAGCTTGAACTGGAAGGCCTTGTCAGAATCATTCCAAACCGCGGAGCATTCGTAGAGGGAATTACGAAAGAAGACGTAAAGGATATCTATGAAATCCGCGCACGACTGGAAGGACTTTGCGCAAAGTGGGCGGCAGACAGAATTACCAAGGATCAGATAGCAGAACTGGAAGAAAATATTTTTCTGGTGGAATTTCATGCTAAGAAGGAAAATTATGCACAGATATTAGAGCTGGATAATAAGTTTCATGAGGTACTTTATGAAGCTTCCGGAAGCAAAATGTTAAAGCATGAATTGTCTGCATTTCATCATTATGTGGAAAGAGTTCGAAAAATTACTTTGTCAATGCCGGATCGTGTGGTAAAATCAAATGATGAACATAAAAAGATTGTAGAAGCATTGAAACAGCACAATGCAAAAGAAGCAGAACTGCTTGCGACAAGCCATATGTTAAATACTATTGAAAATATGGATAATTATGGCTGGGACAATCTGCTGAAATAGTAAATGGAGGATAGAAAGATGGACAAAATTAAAATGACTACCCCTTTGGTTGAAATGGACGGAGACGAAATGACAAGAATCCTTTGGAAAATGATTAAGGATGAACTGTTATTACCATTTATTGATTTGAACACAGAATATTATGACCTGGGTCTTGAACATCGTAATGAAACCGATGACCAGGTAACTGTAGATTCTGCAAATGCAACAAAGAAATACGGTGTTGCAGTAAAATGTGCTACTATTACACCAAATGCGGCACGTATGACTGAGTACAACTTAAAGGAAATGTGGAAGAGTCCGAATGGAACTATCCGTGCAATGTTAGATGGAACGGTATTTCGTGCACCAATCGTTGTAAAGGGAATTGAGCCATGTGTTAAGAACTGGAAGAAACCAATTACCATTGCAAGACATGCTTACGGTGATGTATACAAGGCTTCTGAAATGAAGATTCCGGGACCGGGAAAATGTGAACTGGTTTATACAGCAGAGGACGGAACAGAAACAAGAGAGCTGATTCATAACTTTACCGGAGCAGGTGTTGTCCAGGGACAGCATAACTTAAATGATTCTATCGAAAGCTTTGCAAGAAGCTGCTTTAGCTATGCACTTTCTACCAGACAGGATTTATGGTTTGCAACCAAGGATACCATTTCCAAAAAATATGACCATACTTTCAAAGATATTTTCCAGGAAATCTTTGATGCAGAATATAAAGAAAAATTCGAAGAAGCAGGAATTACCTACTTCTATACCTTAATCGATGATGCGGTAGCCCGTGTGATGAAAGCAGAGGGCGGCTTTATCTGGGCATGTAAGAACTATGATGGAGATGTTATGAGTGATATGGTATCATCTGCATTTGGTTCCCTTGCCATGATGACTTCCGTACTGGTATCACCGGCGGGATATTATGAATATGAAGCTGCACACGGAACAGTTCAGCGTCACTATTATAAACACCTCAAGGGAGAAGAAACATCCACCAACTCCGTAGCAACTATTTTTGCATGGACCGGAGCACTCCGTAAGAGAGGTGAATTAGATGGCAACCAGGAGTTAAGCACATTTGCCGATAAACTGGAAAAAGCCTGTGTAGATACGATTGAATCCGGAAAGATGACCAAAGACCTTGCACTGATTACTACAATTGAAAATCCGACTGTATTAAACAGTGAAGACTTTATCAAGGCAATCCGTGCTACATTAGAGAAAATGTTATAAATTTTATACTCCGGGAGGGCAGAATAGTGTGCCGTCCCGGAATTTTCAGCTATAAAAAGCCCTTGTAAAGAATGCTTTACTTATGGGGTGAAGAGAAAAAGTGAGGAGACTTCCATGATTTTAGCCTGTCAGAATATCAGTAAATCCTTTGGGACAGACACCATAATACAGAATGTTTCTTTTCATGTAGAAGATAATGAGAAAACAGCAATTGTCGGCATCAATGGTGCCGGCAAATCTACGTTATTGAAAATTATAGTGGGAGAGCTGGCACCGGACAGTGGCGAGGTAACCGTTGCAAAAGGAAAAACCATCGGTTATCTTGCCCAGTATCAGGATAAAGACAGCAACGAGACCATTTATAATGAAGTGCTTCATGCCTGCGATGCATTAATCGAAAAAGAAGAAAAGCTTCGTAAAATGGAAGAAGACATGCAGCATGTAAGCGCAGATGAATTAGAGAAATATATGGAGCAGTATAACCGTTTCAGCCATGCCTTTGAATTAGAGGGCGGACTGACTTTTCGCAGTGAGATAAACGGTGTGTTAAAGGGACTTGGTTTTTCGGAAAATGATTTCGGAAAGAAAATGTCAGAGTTATCTGGAGGACAGAAGACCAGAGTGGCATTAGGCAGACTTCTGGTAACCAAGCCTGACATTATCATGCTCGACGAGCCGACCAACCACCTTGATATGGCATCGATTGCATGGCTTGAAAACTATCTTTTGAATTATAAAGGAGCCGTAATTATCGTAGCCCATGATCGTTATTTCTTAGACCGGATTGTTACGAAGGTAGTGGAAATATCCCGCCATACGGCAACGGTATTTCCGGGAAATTATACCGCATATGCGAGGCAGAAGGAAATACAGCGGGAAAGTCTTTTGCGACAGTATTATAACCAGCAGCGGGAAATCAAACACCAGGAAGAAGTAATATCCAAGTTAAAATCCTTTAACCGGGAAAAGTCCATTAAGCGTGCGGAAAGCCGTGAGAAGGCATTGGATAAAATAGAACGTATTGAGAAGCCAATCGATGAAAAAACAGATATGCATATTACATTGGAGCCGGAAATTACCAGTGGAAATGATGTACTTTCGGTGAAAGGACTTTCAAAATCTTATGAGCATAAACTGTTTTCAAACATTGATTTTCAGATTAAGCGAGGGGAAAAAGTTGCCTTAATCGGAAATAACGGTACCGGGAAAACCACCATTTTAAAGATTATCAATGGAATTGTAGATGCAGATGCCGGGGAGATAAAGCTTGGAAGCAATGTGGAAATCGGATATTACGATCAGGAGCATCAGAACTTAGACCCGGATAAGACGTTATTTGATGAAATTGCAGATGCTTATCCGAATCTGAAGGCAACGAAGATTCGAAATGTGTTAGCGGCATTTTTATTTACGGATGATGATGTGTTTAAGCGGATTCGTGATATCAGTGGTGGAGAAAGAGGTCGTGTTTCACTGGCAAAACTGATGTTATCCAATGCGAACTTCTTAATTTTAGACGAGCCGACCAACCACCTTGATATTATGTCAAAGGAAATTTTAGAGTCAGCCATCAATTCCTATACCGGAACGGTGCTTTATGTATCCCATGACCGTTATTTTATTAATAAAACTGCCAGCAGAATTCTTGATTTAAAGAATGAAACAATTCTAAATTATATTGGAAATTATGATTATTATCTGGAGAAAAAGGAAGTTCAGGAGTTAGCGGCGTTTGGCACAGCTACACAGGATCGTGCAGACAATTCAGCAGAAAAAGGAAATGTCATTGTTTCCGATGGAACTGGAGAAAATAAGGGAACAGAGCAGATATCCGGCGGAGGAAAACAGAAGTTAAGCTGGGAAGAAATGAAGAAACAGCAGGCAGCAAAACGTAAGCTGGAAAACGAATTAAAGCGTACAGAAGATGAAATTGCTAAGAGAGAGGCAAAGATAGAAGCATTAAATGATGAACTGTCAAAGCCGGAGGTAGCATCAAATTCCTATGAATTAAACAAAATCCATGAGGAGCAGATGCAGGAAGAGGCAGCGCTGGAAGAACTCTATGCAAAATGGGAAGAATTAAGTTTACAGAAAGATTGTTAAAGTTGTAACACATTGACATCCTTTCGGCAAGAAACTATAATTATTGTAGGGTATTGAGAGCAGGAGGAACTGGCAGAATGAGCAAAGAAATATCACAGGCAGTAATTCGTAGAATGCCAAGATATTACCGATATCTGGGGGAACTTTTAGATGAAGGGGTAGAACGTATTTCATCGAATGAGCTGAGTGCAAGAATGAAAGTGACCGCATCACAGATCAGACAGGATTTAAATAATTTTGGTGGTTTTGGACAGCAGGGATATGGTTACAATGTACAATTTCTGTATGAAGAAATCGGAAAGATTATGGGATTAAATGAACAGCATAATATTATTATTATTGGAGCTGGTAACTTAGGACAGGCACTTGCCAATTATGTGAAGTTTGAAAAACTCGGCTTCGTCATAGTAGGATTGTTTGACGTGAATCCGGAGTTATGCGGAAAATCCATTCGTGGCAATAAAATCGAAATGATTGATAAACTGGAAGAATTTGTAAAGACACATAAGGTAGATATTGCTACACTGACTATGCCGAAAGAAAAGGCAGATGCTGTGGCAAACCAGCTGGTAAGCCTTGGTGTACATGCAATCTGGAATTTTGCCCATGTGGATCTGGAAGTGTTGGATGAAAATGTTGTAGTGGAAAATGTACATTTATCAGACAGCCTGATGCAGTTATCCTATAATATGACAAAGAACAAAAGGGAAAAGGAAACGCTGGAATAGAGGTGTTTTGCATGAAAGATGACAAGGAATTTCTGGAAGCATTAGAAAGCAGAAAAGTACCAATACTTGTATTGGATCAGAAATGGCACAGGCTTTTTGCTTTAAGCGGAAAAACCAGTGAAATCAAGCAGCTGGAAGAAAAGGTAAATCAGTTGTTAGAACAGCAGGGAAAGCTTAATAATGATTTGAAAGAACTGAAAAAGACAAAGAATCGGTTGATGAAAAGCATTGTTGTCAACATGGAAGGAACTCATGAGGAAAATGAGGGGGATATTTCTTCCAGAAAATTAGATGAAGACAAGAGACTGATTGATGAAGTCAATGTCAAAATGGAAGAAATTGAGGATGAATTAATTGAACTTCCACGAAATATAAACAGTGCAAATCAGGAACTTATGTTAGAAAGCATGCGTTACTGCTATGAGAGACTAAGACAGAACAGCAAAGAAGCAGATGAAATTACGGCCTGGATTGATAAGGTAAGGGTAGAACTTAAGAAAAATATCATCAAAAAACAGAACCGTGAAATCAACAACCGGCAGATTTATTCTTATATGCATGATATTTTTGGTGTGGATATTTTAAATATATTTGATCTGCGGCAGGAAGATGAAGACCGGCTGCAGGGAAAAAAAGCGGTGGAAAATGCGGACGAAAGGAATTAATTTATGGAATATCTTGTAAATTCCCGGGAAATGAAAACATGTGATACCAATACAATCGAACATTTTAAAGTGCCATCCATGGTTCTAATGGAGCGGGCAGCACTTTCTGCGATAGAAGTAATACAGGAAAAAGAAATTTCATGTAACCGCGTGCTGGTAGTGTGTGGAACCGGAAATAACGGCGGCGATGGTATGGCAATTGCAAGATTGTTATACTTATCCCACATTCCGGTTGAAGTATATCTCTATGGAAATAAAACACATTTTTCAAAGCAGGCAAAAGAACAGTATGAAATCCTGGCATCATATGGTGTACCATTTATTGATGAAATGGAGGATGCAAATTCCTACAGCCTGATTATTGATGCGTTATTTGGCATAGGATTATCACGAAAATTAGATGATGAACTGGTGCACTTGATGGAACGGCTAAACCAGAGCAGTGCCCACCGGCTGGCAGTGGATATACCATCCGGTGTCTCGGCAGATAATGGAGCTGTATTAGGTGGTGCATTCAAAGCAGATGATACTGTAACCTTTGCTTACTGCAAGACCGGAATGGTGTTATTTCCTGGTGCAGAATACTGCGGAAATATTACGGTTAAGGATATCGGAATTGGAGAAGAAAGCTGGTTAGATAAAAGACCTGCAGCTTATGCAATCACAAAGGAAGATTTAAATTTTTTAAATAATCGTGCTGCTGATTCGAACAAGGGAACCTTTGGAAAAGTCCTTCTGGTTGCCGGAAGCGTGAATATGGCAGGTGCGGCGGTTCTTGCAGCAAAGGCAGCTTATCGCAGTGGCTGTGGTCTGGTGAGAATATATACACCGGAAGAAAACCGTATTATCTTACAGACAGCAGTGCCGGAGGCAATTCTTACTACCTATTCTGCAAAAAAGGCTGATACACAGCAACTGATAGAATGTCTGTCCTGGGCAGATGTTATTATTTTAGGACCTGGAATTGGCAAAAGTGATGTGGCACACAGTATTGTAAAGACGGTACTTAAGAATGCGGCAGTACCAATGGTAGTAGATGCCGATGCATTAAATATCATAGCAGAGCAGACCGAACAGCTTCTTCGCCCACATACAGAACTGGTATTAACGCCACATCTGGGGGAAATGTCCCGGTTAAAACAGCTTGCCGTTTCCTATATCAAAGAAAATATTGAGCAGGTTGCGGAAGATTTCGCAAGGGAATATAATGTAATCTGTGTTTTGAAAGACAGCAGAACGGTAACGGCAATTCCTTATGGGAAAACATTTATTAACCGGAACGGTAACAGCGGAATGGCTACTGCGGGAAGTGGTGATGTACTGAGCGGAATTATTGGAAGTCTGATGGCGCAGGGCCTATCTGCAGAGCAGGCGGCACCGCTTGGGGTATATGTACATGCGGCGGCAGCAGATGAACGGAGCAAAACAGTTTCAATGCATGGACTGACTGCAGGCGAAATTATAAACGGATTATCCGATGTGTTGTCATAATAATAATTTGAGGTGAATGAAATGAAAAGATATAGCAGGGTATATGCCAGCGTGAATCTGGATGCGGCCATTGAGAATATGGAGGCAATGCACCGGCTTTTAAAGAAAGATACCAGCATGTTTGCGGTAATTAAAACAGATGGATACGGACATGGTGCAACGGAACTTGCCCGTGTATTAGAGCCGCTTCCGTATCTCCATGGCTTCTGTGTGGCCACAGTGGAAGAAGGCGTAATTTTAAGAAATCATGGAATTAAGAAACCGATTCTGATTCTTGGTTTTGCATTCCCGGATGAATATGATATTATTGTAGAACAGAAATTAGAGCCTGCCGTATTTACGTATGATATGGCAGTTGCACTAGCTGAAGCTGCAACAAAGAAAAATCAGGATGTGGCAATTCACATTGCAGTGGATACTGGAATGAGCCGGATTGGTTATCAGGTGGAAAAAGAAAATGCAGGAGAGATAGCGCAAATCAGTAAGCTGCCACATATAATAATGGAGGGGATTTTTACCCACTTTGCAAGGGCAGATGAAAAGGACAAAACGGGTGCCCATAAGCAGCTTGAACTGTTTCAGAAAATGATTGCAATGTGCAAAGAAGAAGGCGTTATTTTCCATCATGCACACTGTTCAAACAGTGCAGGAATTATTGATTTGCCGGAAGCAAATATGGACATTGTAAGAGCGGGAATTACATTATACGGACTCTGGCCATCGGATGAAGTGCAAAAAGACAGACTGTCAATGCACCCGTTAATGGAATTAAAGAGTCATGTTTCTTATGTAAAGACACTGCCGGCTGGAAGGGAAATCAGCTATGGTGGAACCTATACCACAACCAGAGAGACGAAGGTGGCAACGATTCCGGTCGGTTATGGAGACGGTTATCCGAGAACTTTATCTAACAAAGGTTCTGTACTGATTCAGGGAAAAAGAGTACCGATTCTTGGCAGAGTCTGCATGGATCAGTTTATGGTGGATGTTACTGATGTGCCGGATGTTGTTGTTGGAACAGAGGTAACACTTCTTGGCAGAGACGGCGATGAAATCATTACAGCGGAAGAAATCGGGGATTTATCCGGCAGATTCAATTATGAATTTGTCTGCTGTCTTGGCAAACGTATTCCAAGAATCTATTTCGAAAACAACAAAGAAGTAGAACATAAAGATTATTTTCAGGATTAGAACAGTATACACTCGATAAAATTGGTAATACTTTCAGTAAAACCTATTCTATGGAGTGTATATTATGATTATCAGACGAGGAGATATCTATTATGCGGATTTAAGACCGGTAGTAGGCTCGGAACAGGGCGGAATCAGACCGGTTCTGATTATACAGAATGATGTAGGAAACCGGCACAGTCCTACGGTTATCTGTGCCGCAATCACATCACAGATGAATAAAGCGAAGCTGCCGACCCATGTGGAGCTGTCCTGTCATGAATATGACATTGTAAAAGATTCGGTTATTTTATTGGAACAGCTTCGTACCATTGACAAGACACGATTAAAAGATAAGGTGTGTCATCTGGATGGAAAAATTCTGTCGAAAATCGACAAAGCACTGAAGATTAGTCTGGAATTATATACATAACTTGACTATTTTTGCCTAAAATGTTATATTTTTCAGAAATATGTATAAAAAGGAGAGTATTCAAAAATGGATGACGGAGGGAGTCCGAATACAGGATTTTTTAAAAAAATTTTTCATAAACTTCCATTCAAAGATTCCGAGGATGTAACAGAGGAAGAAATTATTTCCATGGTAAATGAAGGCCATGAGCAGGGAGTCCTTCGGGAAAATGAAGCGGAGATGATACATAATATCTTTGAATTTGGTGATAAAGAAGCCGGTGATATTATGACACACCGTAAAAACATTTCTGCACTGGATGGAAATGACATTTTTGAAGATGTAATCACTCTGGTGATAGACAGCCATTATTCGAGAATGCCGGTATACTCTGATACCATAGACAATATTATCGGAGTATTACATATCAAAGAGACCTTATCCTACAGCAGACAACCGGAGCTTTTAAAGAAGCCGATTAAGGAAATTGACGGGTTAATCCGCCCGGTGGATTTCATACCGGAGACACGCAACATCAATGCATTGTTTCAGGAGATGCAGTCGGCAAAAGAGCATATGGTAATTGTTGTGGATGAATATGGTCAGACAGCCGGACTGGTCACCATGGAGGATATCTTAGAGGAAATCGTCGGAAATATTTTAGATGAACATGATGAGGAAGATACCTATATAGAGAAGAAACCGGACGGAACATTTGTAATGAATGGAATGACACCGTTAGAGGAAGTAGGTGAAGCACTGAATCTTGATTTTGAAGATGAGGATTATGACACCTTAAATGGTCTTCTGATTTCGCTTATTGATAAAATTCCATCGGAGCATGAGGTTTTTGAAGTGAAATATAAAGGGTATATTTTCGAAGTGCTTTCTGTGGAAGATAAGATGATAAAATATGTACATGTTGTTCCGGAAAGGTCAGAATCTGCCGAGTCTGACACTGCGACTTGTCAGCAGGATGAAAAAATGGTAGAATAATACACGAAATACGGATAGAAAAGAGGATTTATTATGTCAGGACATTCCAAGTTTGCCAATATCAAACATAAGAAAGAGAAAAATGATGCGGCAAAAGGAAAAATATTTACAATTATAGGACGTGAAATTGCAATTGCGGTAAAAGAGGGTGGAGCAGACCCTGCTAACAACAGTAAATTAAGAGACGTAATTGCAAAAGCAAAGGCGAATAATATGCCAAATGATACCATCGAGCGTGGTATTAAAAAAGCAGCCGGAGATGGTGATTCCGTAAATTATGTACAGGTTACTTATGAAGGATACGGTCCAAGCGGAACTGCAATTATTGTAGACGCATTAACCGATAACAAGAACCGTACCGCTGCAAATGTAAGGAATGCATTTACAAAGGGTCAGGGAAATATCGGAACACAGGGCTGTGTATCTTACCTTTTTGACCAGAAGGGTCAGATTATCATTGCCAAGGAAGACTGCGATATGGATGCAGACGATTTGATGATGATGGCATTGGATGCTGGAGCAGAGGATTTCTCAGAAGAGGAAGACAGCTTTGAAGTAATTACAGCACCAGATGATTTCAGTGCAGTACGTGAAGCTTTGGAAGCAGAAAATATTCCAATGGCAAGTGCTGAGGTTACCATGATTCCTCAGACTTATGTTTCTTTAACAGACGAGAAAGATATTACCAATATCCAGAGAATCCTAGATCTTCTGGATGAAGATGATGATGTACAGGAAGTATATCACAACTGGGAGGAATAAAACTGATACCTGCATTTATCAGAGACAATGATAGATAGATGCAGGTATTTTCTAATAATATATTACATATGGTATAAAGGAGAAGGAAAGATGGAAGAGAATTATCAGATTGAGACAAAATGTATTCAGTCTGGCTGGAAACCAACCAAGGGGGAACCGAGAGTATTACCGATTTACCAGAGCACTACATTTAAGTATGATACCAGTGACCAGATGGGACGGTTATTTGATTTAGAGGAAGCCGGATATTTTTATACGAGACTTCAGAATCCGACCAATGATGCAGTAGCTGCAAAGATTGCAGATTTAGAGGGTGGTATAGCAGCAATGCTGACCTCATCCGGACAGGCAGCCAACTATTTTGCAGTATTTAATATCTGTGAAGCAGGAGACCATATTGTGGCATCCAGCTCCTTATATGGTGGAACCTTTAATCTGCTGGGAACCACACTTAAGAAACAGGGAATTTCCTGTACCTTTGTGGATCCGGATGCATCGGAAGAAGAGCTTTCAGCGGCATTTTTACCAAATACCAAGGCGGTGATTGCGGAGACTTTATCTAATCCATCCCTTGTAGTACTTGATATTGAGAAGTTTGCACATGTTGCCCATGCACATGGGGTACCACTTATCGTAGATAATACATTTGCAACACCGATTAACTGCAGACCTTTTGAATGGGGAGCAGATATCGTAACTCATTCTACTACCAAGTATATGGACGGACATGCCATGGCAGTGGGTGGATGTATCGTTGACAGTGGTAATTTTGATTGGGAAAAATATAAGGATAAATATCCGGGGCTGACACAGCCGGATGAATCCTATCATGGAATTATATACACTCAGAAATTTGGTAAGCTGGCTTATATCGAAAAAGCAACAGCACAGCTTATGCGTGACCTTGGTTCCATTCCATCCCCAATGAATTCTTTCTTACTGAATGTCGGGCTGGAAACTTTACATTTAAGAGTGCCAAGACATTGTGAAAATGCCCAGAAAGTAGCAGAATATTTAAATGCAAATGATAAAGTGGCATGGGTAGATTATCCGGGCTTAATGGATAACAAATATCATGCACTGGCAGAAAAATATATGCCAAATGGCACCTGTGGTGTTATTGCATTTGGCTTAAAGGGTGGTAGGGAAGTATCCGTATCCTTTATGGATCATCTGAAATTAGCTGCAATTGTAACACATGTAGCAGATTCCAGAACCTGTGTCCTGCATCCTGCCAGCCATACACATCGTCAGATGACAGATGAGCAGTTAATTGAAGCAGGTGTAGCACCGGATTTAATCCGGCTTTCCGTTGGAACAGAAAATGTAAAAGACATCATTGCAGACCTGGAACAGGCATTGGAGAATGTATAAGCAGAAAGGGGTAGCAAAATGAAGAAAATTCTATTTGCAGCATCAGAATGTGTACCATTTATTAAAACCGGAGGGCTTGCGGACGTGTGTGGTGCACTGCCAAAGGAATTTGACCCTCAGTATTGGGATATTCGTGTGGTAATTCCAAACTATAGTTGTATACCGGAACATTTCCGGAGCCAGTTTGAATATGTAACACATTTTTACATGGGAACAGGTTCTTATATCCCAAGCAAATATGTGGGCGTATTAAAATATGAATTAGATGGAATTACATATTACTTTATTGATAATAAAGAGTATTTTGACTGTTTTTCACCTTATGGAAATATCAGACATGATATCGAAAAATTCTGTTTCTTTGATAAGGCAGTATTATCTATGCTTCCTGTTATCGGCTTCCAGCCGGATATTATCCATTGTCATGACTGGGAAACAGGTCTCATTCCGGTATATCTGAAAAACGAGTTTCAGGGAGATATGTTCTTCTGGGGTATGAAATCTGTTATGACTATTCATAACTTAAAATTCCAGGGTGTATGGGATATTAAGACCATGCAGGGGTTAACCGGACTTCCGGCATCACTTTTTACACCGGATAAGCTGGAATATAAGAAAGATGCTAATATGTTAAAGGGTGGTCTGGTTTATGCAGACTACATTACCACAGTCAGTGATTCTTATGCCAATGAGATTCAGACAGAATATTATGGGGAAGGTTTAAATGGTCTGCTTTCCGCCCGTCATTATGATATGCAGGGAATTGTAAACGGTATCGATTATCAGGTTTACAACCCGGCAACAGATAATAAGATTTACTGTAACTATGATGCTGAGTCATTCCGCAAAAAGAAAGTCAATAACAAGCTGAAATTGCAGGAAGACTTAGGATTGACCGTAGATAAGAAGAAATATATGATTGGTCTTATTTCGCGTTTGACAGACCAGAAGGGCTTAGATTTGATTAACTTCGTTATCGACCGTATTGTGGATGACTTTACACAGCTTGTGGTAATTGGAACCGGTGAAGGTCAGTATGAGAACATGTTCCGTTATTATGCATGGAAATATCCGGATCGTGTGTCTGCAAATATCTGTTACTCCGATGACCTGGCACATAAGTTATATGCATCTGCCGATGCCTTCTTAATGCCATCCCGGTTTGAGCCATGTGGACTGACACAGCTTATTTCATTCCGCTACGGAACAGTGCCAATCGTCCGCGAGACTGGTGGATTAAAAGATACTGTTGTTCCATATAATGAATATGAGAATACCGGAGATGGATTCTCATTCAGTAATTACAATGGGGAGGAAATGCTTTCTGTCATTAATTATTCCAAACACATTTTCTTTGACAAGAAGAAACAGTGGAACCAGATTATTGACCGTGGCATGGCAAAAGACTTCTCCTGGAAGAGTTCTAAGTGCCGTTATGAGAACCTTTACAATTATTTAAAGGGCTGGCCGGTATAAAAAAGAATATCATGTAGATAATAAGACAGACAGTGTAAAACTGCCTGTCTTATTTTTTTCGCGAGTAGCGAGAAATAATCCAGACAGAAAGAAGGGAGCATCTGATATGGAGCAGAAAGAAAACAAAGTGCTACCAAAGAAAAAAGTCCCAAATGTGGAATTGAAAAATGCAGAAAACAAAAATGCAGAATTACAAAATACAGAATCAAAAATAGAAAAAACAGAAAACAAAGAACGGAAAAAAGATGAATCGAAAAAGGAACAGTTAGACGAACAAGAACTGATCAGGGAATCCGGGCAGATTTCCTTATCTGACAGCCGATGGCATCAGAAGATTCATTTGTTATCGGTGATTGGTGAGATTGAAGGTCATGAATGTCTTTCTTCCAATACCAAGACAACGAAATATGAGCATGTACTGCCGAAGCTTGCAGAAATAGAAGATTCTGATCAGGTGGATGGTGTTCTTGTGCTTTTGAATACAGTAGGCGGTGATGTGGAATCCGGACTTGCCATTGCAGAAATGCTATCTTCCTTAAGTAAACCGACAGTGTCCCTTGTCTTAGGCGGAAGTCATTCCATTGGTGTGCCGCTGGCGGTTTCAACGGACTATTCTTTTATTGTGCCATCGGGAACCATGGTCATCCATCCGGTGCGTATGAGCGGGACAGTAATCGGAGCACCGCCAACTTATGATTATTTCCAGCAGATGCAGAATCGGATTATTCATTTTATAGCATCTCACAGCAGAGCGGATGAAAAAAGATTAGAGCAGCTCATGATGAATACCACCATGCTGACAAAGGATCTGGGAACCATTCTTGTAGGAGCGGATGCAGTAAAAGAAGGACTGATTGACGAAGTGGGGGGAATCGACCAGGCACTTCATAAATTGCATGAGATTATACGAGAACAGAAAAACGAATGCCTGTAATGACAAACGCATCAAAATATGGTATACTAATGCACAGTGTTGATAATTTTATACAAGTAACTGTAGTGAGAGATACCAAGGAGGCAGCTATGTCATTATTACAGTCTGTTTTATTAGGTCTGATACAGGGATTAACCGAATTTCTGCCGGTAAGCAGTTCCGGTCATCTGGCAATATTTAAACAGTTTTTTCAAATAGAAACCGGCGGAATGTTTTTTGATATTCTGCTTCACATCGGAACACTGATTGCCGTATTTATTGTATATTATAAGGATATATTCCGCATGATTAAAGAAGGCTTTGCCATTATTGGTGATTCTTTTGTAAATGTGGCAACCTTTTTTAAACGTGTGATAACAAAAGAAGATTTACCATACCGCAAAATCGTGCATAATAGTTACCGGAAATTTGTGATGCTTGTCATTGTTTCCACGATTCCAACCGGAATTATTGGAATTGCAGCGAAAGATCTGGTGTCTGCGGCAGAGCAGATTTTACTGGTTCCTGGAATCTGCCTTATTATTACGGCAGTGCTTTTATTTATTGCAGACCGGATTCCGGATGGCGGCAAGACACCAAAGCAGGTAACTTATACCAATGCATTTTTAATCGGTATCAGTCAGGGAATCGCAACCATGCCGGGCTTATCGCGGTCAGGAACCACAATCACAGCATGTCTTTCTACCGGAATGACCCGCAAATTTGCGGTAAAATATTCTTTTATCATGTCTATTCCGGCAATACTTGGAGCACTGGTAGTAGAGATTAAGGATGTTGAATTTGCAGCATTACAGTCTGCAGATATTTTAAATTACATAGTTGGAACGCTGGTGGCAGCGGTAGTCGGTTATATCTGCATTAAGACCATGCTGGTAGTAGTGCGCAAAAAGAAATTCACGATATTTTCCATCTACTGTCTCATAATGGGACTGGTATCAATTGGAGGATATTTCTATATGTAAACGGGAGATTGAAATGGCAACTGGAACTAGAAAAAAGACAACTCAGAAGAAGAAAACAACGGGAACAACAGCATCAAAGGCAAGAAAACAGCGGGAACAGCAGGAATCCTTCCGGAATGAAGTGATTCTTTGGATTACACTGGCAGTCTGTATTGTTTTGCTGCTTGCCAATTTTGGAATCGGCGGAAAAATCGGAAGCGGAGTCAGTTCCTTTTTCTTTGGAATATTTGGATTAATGGCATATGTATTCCCAATCTGTCTCTTTTTAGCAGTGGTGTTCGCAGTGTCTAACCGGGAAAATAAAGTAGCAGCAGTCAAAATTGTAGCGGCGGTATTATTTGTATCCTTTTTATGCCTGTTTGTGCAGATGGTAACAGACAGCAGCAAGGAAGCCGGAGCAATATCTGCGTTCCAATATGGCTTTGACAATAAAGCCGGTGGCGGTATTATCGGCGGATTATTAGAACAGCTTCTGTGTCCGAATTTTGGTGTGCCGGGTACTTATGTCATTGATATTATTGTTTTGATAATATCGCTGGTGCTGATTACAGAACGCTCTATTATGAAGGGGATGCAAAAAGGCGGAAAAGTCATTTACGATTCAGCGAAGGATGATGCAATCCGTCGTATGGATGCTGCCAAGGAACGCCGGGAAGAACGGGAGAAAGAAAGAGAAAAAGAGCAGGCAAGACGACGGATGGAAAAGAAGGTAAGCGGTGTAGCATTGGATACCAAATTACCATCCCCGGATAAAAAGAAAGTCAAATCAGATGATATTAATGAAATTACTTTGAGTGATATCGAAGATATGCCGGTGGTACAGGAAGAAAATAAAGTTGTGCTTACGGCAACCAACGGCAGCCAGGAAATGGAACAGCCGGTAATTCATACGATGAATGAGCCGGTGGCAACGATACACAGAGCAGAGGTAAAACCGGTAGAACCGATCATTCAGCCTGCATCTGAACCTGCGTTTGAGCCGGAACCAATTGCAGAGAAAAAGGCAGAAAGCAATCTGCCAAAAGAACCAGCGCATCCTGTAATGGAAGAAGAAAAGCCAAGGAAGAATAAGAAGCAGGACAAGATGAAAATCGAAGATGAAGTGGCGGCTGTAGAAGAATCTATCGTAAAACAGGAAAATTCCGGTGGCAGATATGTATTCCCACCGGTGAATCTACTGAAAAAGGGAAGTGCAGGTGCTTCCGGTGATACCAGAGATTATCTCAATCAGACAGCAGCAAAATTAAAAGAGACCTTAAAGAATTTTGGAATTAATATTACAATTACGGCTATCAACTGTGGACCAGCAGTAACGAGATATGAATTCCAGCCGGAAATGGGTGTAAAGGTCAGCAAAATCGTAAATTTGTCCGATGATATCAAGATGAATCTTGCGGCGGCGGATATCCGGATTGAAGCACCGATTCCGGGTAAAGCAGCCATTGGTATTGAGGTGCCGAATAAAGAAAGTATTCCGGTTATGTTCCGTGATCTGGTAGAGTCAGAGGAATTTCATGCCAATAAATCACCGATTGCTTTTGCAGCCGGAAAAGATATTGCCGGAAAAGTCATGATTGCGGACATTGCAAAGATGCCGCATCTATTGATTGCAGGAGCTACCGGTTCCGGTAAATCTGTCTGTATCAATACAATTATTATGAGTATTTTGTACCGGGCAGATCCGGAGGATGTAAAGCTTATCATGATTGACCCGAAGGTGGTTGAGTTAAGTGTATACAATGGAATCCCACATCTGTTTATTCCGGTTGTTACAGATCCGAAGAAGGCGGCAGGTGCATTGCACTGGGCGGTAGCTGAAATGACAGACCGTTATCAGAAATTTGCAGAATACGGTGTTCGTGATCTGAAGGGCTATAACCAGAAAATAGAAGGAATCAAAGATATTGATGACCCGGATAAGCCAAAGAAGATGCCGCAGATTGTAATTATTGTGGACGAGTTAGCGGATTTGATGATGGTTGCACCGGGGGATGTGGAAGATGCTATCTGCCGGTTGGCGCAGCTTGCAAGAGCCGCAGGAATCCATCTTGTCATTGCAACACAGCGTCCTTCCGTAAATGTCATTACCGGACTGATTAAAGCAAATATGCCATCCCGAATCGCATTTTCTGTAACGTCCGGTGTGGATTCAAGAACCATTCTTGATATGAACGGTGCGGAAAAGCTTTTAGGAAAAGGCGATATGCTTTATTATCCGCAGGGCTTACAGAAACCGCTTCGTGTACAGGGTGCGTTTGTATCCGATAAAGAGGTATCAGATGTGGTTGAATTCTTAAAGGAACACAATGAGGGGGAAGGCTACAGTAGTGATATTGAAGAGCGGATGAACAATATTTCTGTATCCGCAAGCACTGGTGCTGATGCGGCATCTGGTGATGGAAATGACAGAGATGCTTATTTCTTGGATGCTGCAAAGCTTTTAATTGATAAAGATAAAGGTTCCATCGGAATGATTCAGCGTTATTTTAAAGTCGGTTTTAACCGGGCGGCAAGAATTATGGATCAGCTGGAAGAAGCTGGTGTAGTAGGACCGGATGAAGGAACCAAGCCGCGACAGGTGTTAATGTCTCCGGAACAGCTGGAAGCATTTATTGAAGAGGGTAATTAAGAAAGATTTATAGAATACAATCCATGAGGAGGAAATGAAGATGAAGTCAGATATTGAAATTGCACAGGAAGCAGAACTGGTACATATTAAGGAAGTGGCTGAGAAGCTCGGAATAAACGAGGATGAGCTGGAATTTTACGGAAAATACAAAGCAAAGATTTCCGATGAATTATGGGAGTCTGTAAAAGACAGGGAAGATGGCAAACTGGTTCTTGTAACAGCTATTAACCCGACACCTGCCGGCGAAGGAAAGACCACAACAAGTATCGGACTTGGTGAGGCGATGGCTTTACTTGGTAAAAAAGCGGTACTTGCACTTCGTGAGCCGTCTTTAGGACCGTGCTTTGGAATCAAAGGTGGAGCTGCAGGTGGTGGATATGCGCAGGTAGTTCCGATGGAAGATTTAAATCTGCATTTTACCGGAGATTTCCATGCAATTACATCCGCAAATAACCTGTTGGCAGCATTATTAGATAATCATATCCAGCAGGGCAACCAGCTTGGAATTGACCCACGTCAGGTAGTATGGAAACGTTGTATGGATATGAATGACCGTGCACTTAGAAATATTGTAATCGGTCTTGGAAGCAAGATGGATGGTATGGTACGTGAAGACCATTTCATCATTACAGTGGCATCTGAAATTATGGCTGTTTTATGTCTGGCGGACAATATGGAAGATTTGAAACGCCGTCTGGGCAGAATCATTGTTGCCTATTCCTTTGACGGAACTCCGATTACGGCAGATGATTTACATGCAACCGGTTCTATGGCAGCACTCTTAAAAGATGCCATCAAACCAAATCTGATTCAGACATTAGAGCACAATCCAGCCATCGTTCATGGTGGACCATTTGCAAATATTGCTCATGGATGCAACAGTGTCCGTGCTACTAAGACAGCTTTAAAATTAGGTGATATTGCAATTACAGAGGCCGGTTTTGGTGCTGACCTTGGTGCTGAGAAATTCTTTGATATCAAGTGCCGTAAGGCGGGACTTAAACCGGACGCAGTGGTACTGGTAGCAACCATCCGCGCATTAAAATATAACGGTGGGGTTCCAAAGGCAGACCTTGCAAAAGAAGATTTGGAAAGCTTAAAGAAGGGAATTGTAAACTTAGAGAAACATATCGAGAACCTTCAAAAATTTGGTGTACCGGTAGTAGTTACCTTAAACTCCTTTGTAACCGATACCAAAGAAGAAATTGCATTTGTAGAGAACTTCTGCAAGGAAAGAAACTGTGAATTTGCATTATCTGAAGTATGGGAAAAAGGTGGCGAAGGCGGAATCGAACTTGCAAAGAAAGTACTGGATACTTTAGAGCATAAAGAAGCACATTTCAAACCTCTGTATGAGGATGAGATGTCTCTTATGGATAAGATTAAGACGATTGCAACTGAGATTTATGGAGCAGATGATGTAACTTACAGTAAGGCTGCATTAAAAGAATTAAAACATATTGAAGAAATGGGAATGGGCAATTTCCCTGTATGTATGGCAAAGACCCAGTATTCTCTTTCTGATGATGCATCAAAGCTTGGCAGACCGACTGGCTTTACCGTAAATGTCCGTGAAGTATATGTATCTGCCGGAGCAGGCTTTGTAGTAGCTATTACCGGCTCTATTATGACCATGCCTGGACTTCCGAAAGTACCGGCTGCAAATAATATTGATGTAACTAATGACGGCGTAATTACAGGATTATTTTAGGAGGTATCATGGCATTATTAATTGATGGAAAAAGAATTTCTGCTGAAATAAAGGATGAATTAAAAGAAGAAGTAGCACAGTTAAAGGAACAGGGAATCACAGGAGCACTTGCTGTAATCCAGGTGGGAAATGACCCGGCATCCAGTGTATATGTCAGAAACAAAAAGCGTGCCTGCGAATATATTGGGATAGATTCTCTTTCTTACGAGCTTCCGGAAGAGACTTCCCAGGATAAATTACTGGCTTTAATCGATAAATTGAATAAAGAAGAACATGTAAAAGGCATTTTGGTACAGCTTCCATTGCCAGAGGGCATTGATGAGGATGCGGTAATCCGTGCCATTTCTCCGAAGAAGGATGTAGATGGTTTCCATCCAGAAAATGTCGGCGCATTGATGATTGGACAGAAAGGATATATTTCCTGCACACCTGCCGGAATCATCCAGCTTCTGAAGCGTTCTGACATTGATATTGAGGGAAAACACTGTGTTATCGTTGGAAGAAGCAATATTGTTGGAAAACCGATGGCAATTTTAATGCTGCGTGAGAATGCAACTGTTACAGTAACGCATTCAAAAACCCGTAATTTAAAGGAAATCTGTAAAGAGGCAGATATTCTGATTGTTGCAATTGGGAAAAAAGAATTTATTGATGCATCCTATGTAAAAGATGGTGCAGTTGTCATTGATGTAGGAATTCATCGTGATGAGAACAATAAACTTTCCGGTGATGTAAAATTTGATGAAGTAGAGCTGCTTTGTAGTGCGATTACACCGGTTCCGGGTGGAGTCGGACCAATGACCATTGCAATGTTAATGAACAATTGTGTGGAAGCTATGAGACATGAATAGGAGAAGGCTATGAAGTGTGCAAATTGTGGAGCAGAAATAAAATTAGGCTGTGTGTACTGTTCTGTATGTGGAAAAGAAGCACAGATTGTTCCGGATTATAATGTGGAAGAGGATATTTTAAAGGAATTATTAGAAGAAGACGATAAGCCGGATAAGAATGTCTCTTCCAATGAAAAGAAGAAAAAATCTTTGAAAAACAGCCAGAAGAAAAAGAAACAGAAAAGACTTCTGATTACAGTATCAGTTCTGATTGCTATTGCAATCATTGGTGTTATCATTGTTCTTCTGGTGCAGAACAGCCATAAGAAATCTTTTGATTATCAGTATCAGAAGGGAATCAGTTACACGGAAGAGAAGAATTATACCAAGGCATTGACCTATTTTGAACAGGCTGAGAAATTGCAGCCGGATAATGTGGATGTATTACTCCGGATGGCTGATTTGTACCGTCTCCGAAAAGATGAAACATCGGAAGAAGCGTATTTGTTACAGATACTTACCCTTGATAAGAACAATGAAGAAGCATATCAGATGCTGATTGCCTTATATGATAAGCAAAAGGAATATGATAAACTACAGGATTTATATGAACAATCAGACTCTGATAAAATAAAAGCGCTGTTTGATAATTATGAAGTAAAGGCTCCGGAGTTTTCGGAAGAAGCCGGGGAATACAATGATACGATTGAAATTGAACTGATGGCAGACTCAGACTGTACCATTTATTATACGTTAAATGGTGATTCTCCGATTGAAAAGGGAATGGAATATACAGAACCGATTTCTTTAGAGGATGAGAAAGAATATACCATCAAAGCAGTAGCAAAGGACGTAAGAGGCTTTTATAGTGAGATTGCAGAAGCAGATTATGAAATTACTTTTGAAGCTCCGGATTCTGCTAATGTGACACCTGCTGCCGGAACATATTATGATGCACAGAGCATCAGTATACAGGTTCCCGTCGGTTCCACCGCTTACTATACCTGGGATGGTTCAACACCAACACAGGATTCTGATGTATACAGTGAACCACTTGAAATGCCACAGGGCAATAATGTGTTGTCTGTTCTTGTGGTAGATGACCATGGACTGGCAAGCCCGGTGGTAAGATATAATTACATTTATCTGCCGGAATAAGCTATGGCAGATTAAAAAATACCCCGGAACGAAGGCAGATAAGAAACATTCTTATCTGCCTTCGTTCCGGGGATTTTAAAAATTAGTCTTCTTTTACAAATTCAATGACACCTTTGTCAAGTCTGGATACTCTTGCTAAAGAATAAACATCAATGCCCTGTTCCTCTAATTTTTCACGACCAGGCTGGAATGCTTTTTCGATTAAGACGCTGACACCTGCGATAGTGGCATGTGCTTTACGGATTAGGCGGATAGCACCGGTAGCAGCTTCGCCGTTGGCAAGGAAATCATCCACGATAAGAATGTGGTCATTTTCGCTGATGTATTTTGCGGAAATGGTTAATTCATAGCTGGTTCCTTTGGTATAAGAAGTTACAACAGTCTGATATAAATCATGATTTAAAATTTTAGAAGGCTGTTTCTTTAAAATAACAAGTGGAACGCCTAATGCTTCTGCAGCCATAAGAGCCGGAGCAATACCGGAGCTTTCGATGGTAGCAATACGTGTGATACCTTTTCCTTTATAATGTTCTGCAATATCTTTGCCCATTTTCTTCATTAATTCAGGATCCACCTGATGATTAATAAAGCTGTCAACCTTTAAAATGTTTTCGCTTTCTGCGATTCCTTCTGCAAGAATTTTGTCTTCTAATAATTTCATTTTGTTACTCCTTTGATTGTATTATATTTAAGCAGAAATCTGCTGTTTATTCATTGTTGTCTGAATAGTAAGCGGCATAAATCTTTTCTAAGATATGTTCTTCATAATCCTCCGGCAGACCGGCAAATTTAGCATGAAGAAGTGCGGCAATTTTGTCGGAACGGATAAAGTAACGCTGCTCCATGGAAGGCTCGCTGTCAGCACCACTGACATGGTCGATTTCTTCCGCAGTATAGTTTGAAGAGAACCATTCCATAATTTCGCTGGTGCGTCTGCTTTCCATATCTGCATCCGCAGACATCTGGTTGATTTTACGGAAATGTGTAATTCCGATTCCAAGAAAAATAACAAACAGAACAGACATTACAACAATCATAATAACACGCATATAATCAGCCATTGGTAATTTGATGATGTCCAGAGCAAAAAGAATGACAAAAATCAGACCGGCAATTCCAACTCCAAGGAATGTATAAGCGGTAGAACGATTATCTTCCAGCTGGGCATCTTTCTCCTTGTATACCATGTTATGTACCTGACCTTTCGTTATAATAATACTATTATAAGTGATTTTATCCGACGATACAATAACCTTGTCTGTATTTCTGAAATAAGGTATACTGCAAGTATGAAGATAACAATATTATGCGTAGGAAAAATCAAAGAAAAATATTTCAGGGATGCCATTGCCGAGTACGAAAAAAGACTGGGCAGATACTGTAAGCTTGAAATTGTGGAAGTGGCAGATGAGAAAACACCGGATGGAGCATCCGAGGCAGAGGAACAGCAGATTCGTCATAAAGAGGGGGAACGTCTTTTAAAATATTTAGAGGGAAAGAACTGCTACGTCATTGCCCTTGCAATCAACGGAAAAATGCTGGATTCTGTTGCTTTATCGGAAAAAGTCAGTGACTTGATGGTAAAGGGCAACAGCCATATCGTTCTTGTGATCGGAGGCTCCCTTGGAATTGCGGATGAAGTATTAAAACGTGCAGATGAAAAAATAAGCTTTTCGAAGATGACATTTCCGCACCAGCTGATGCGTGTTATTTTATTGGAGCAGTTATACCGGAGCTATCGGATTATCAATCATGAACCGTATCACAAATAAGCAACCATATCATAAATAGAAGAAACGGATAAAAGGAGGAGATTTTATGAGGATGTACGACCTCATTTTAAAGAAAAAGGAAGGAGCTGCTTTAAGCAAAGAAGAAATCCAGTGGATGATAAATGCATTTACAACCGGTGAAATTCCGGATTATCAGATGTCAGCCATGCTGATGGCAATCTGTTTTCAGGGAATGAATCACGATGAGACACTGGCATTAACACTTGCTATGCGGGATAGCGGAGATGTGCTTGATTTATCCGGTATTAAAGGCGTAAAGGTGGATAAACACAGCACCGGTGGTGTAGGAGATAAGACCTCCCTGATTCTGACACCAATCATTGCTGCACTGGGTGTTCCGGTAGCAAAAATGTCCGGAAGAGGATTGGGTCATACCGGCGGAACCATTGATAAGTTAGAATGCTTTGAAGGATTCAGCACTTCCATATCAGAAGAAGCCTTTTTAAAGCAGGTATCAGAGGTTGGCGTTGCAATTGCTGGACAGACTGCTAATCTTGCACCAGCAGATAAGAAGCTGTATGCACTCCGGGATGTCACTGCTACGGTAGCGGAGAAATCCTTAATTGCCAGCAGCATTATGAGTAAGAAATTAGCCAGCGGGTCGGATGCCATTGTCCTTGACGTAAAGACCGGAAACGGTGCATTCATGCAGACTGTGGAAAAGGCAGAGGAACTTGCCCGGATTATGGTGGCCATCGGAAATGGTGCTGGAAAGAAAACTTATGCGGTTATTACAGATATGTCACAGCCTCTTGGCAATACAGTAGGCAATATTGTGGAAGTGCAGGAAGCCATTGAAGCATTGAATGGAAAAGGGCCAAAGGATCTGATGGATGTTGTCTATGCATTAGGGTATCTCATGTTAAAGGCTGCCGGCGTGGCAGAAGATGAAAAAGAAGCAAGAACAATGATGAAGAAAGTCATTGCAAGCGGAAAAGCACTGGATAAATTTGCAGACTTTGTAGAAGCACAGGGTGGCAGAAAGGAACAGGTTTATCATCCGCAGTTATTGGCAAAAGCAGCAATTACAGAGACCATCACCGCACCGGAAGATGGATATGTAGAAGCTTTAAATGCTATGGCAATTGGAACTGCCTGCATGAGCCTTGGCGGCGGCAGAGCGACAAAGGAGAGTCAGATTGATTTAACTGCCGGTATCCGCCTTAAGAAAAAAATAGGAGACAGCGTAAAAAAAGGAGAATGTCTAGCCGAATTATATGGTAATGATGCAGCAAAATGCAACGATGCAAAGGAACTGGTTCAAAATGCATTTCTTTTCAGTAAAGAGCCACTGGATGCACCGGAAACAGTTTTAAAATATATTACCGCATAGAAAAGAAAAAAACTCATATAGTT
>ENA-OYCF01000086-OYCF01000086.1-human-gut-metagenome-genome-assembly--contig:-NODE-86-length-18896-cov-18.564036_pt1 | contig 18896 bp, 17 predicted proteins | sample MGYA00243456_ERZ652879 | MGnify/ENA primary metagenome ERZ652879 (study PRJEB26926, sample SAMN06164638) | human gut metagenome | biome: ENVO:00009003; feature: ENVO:2100002; material: ENVO:00002003...
TCGTAGCCCCTAACAGTCTGTCCATCCTCTTCATATGAGTAGTCCGACTTCCAGGTACCTTGATCGGTGAAGGCGACATTACCAACAACAATGATATTTGTATTATCTGCCATATATTTATTAAACTTTAATGACTAACTTGTTTCTACGCTTGACAACATGTTCTGCGACATGGCTTCCGTAATCAATCATAAGTAACTTGTTACGATGCTGGCGGAATGACGGATACATAGCGCCGCCTCGAGCAATGACACCCGTATCGACATATTCATGCTTGGAGAGGTCCCATTGCCACCAGTTTCCGTTGCTTCCCATTTTGGGTGGATGATCGTTCATTTCCTTAGCGAGGTCGGTCTGCGTCTTTGAGTTGGTAATGGCGGCGGAGGTATCCTGCTGTCGCTTGGTTTCTGCCGTCTTGCGTGCCGTCTCGTTATTATTGCGAGTAGTTTCGGCGTTCTGACGTGCGGTTTCGTTGCTATTACGAGTATTTTCAGCCTTCACTCGGTCAGCTTCGCCCTGCGTTACTTTGGTATAAGCCGCGGCAAGAGCTTCCAGGTCTGGGTCTATATCGGTATAGGCTACTACCTGAGACCACGTTTTGCCATTATCATAGCTCACCTCGATACCCATCGTGCCGCCACGGAACTGAGGGGTCTTTCCCTCGGCTACTACACCGAGATCTTCGCCACCTATCGCCCAATGGCCGTTGCTGTTGATTGTTGGCTTAATACCTGCGATCAGGTAAGCCCTTGCGAACTCGGCAGGTATCTTAACCTGCGAGCCGTTAGCCATGTAGATCCAGAAGAAGTCGGTACTCACCACAAGGCGAGATGCCGTATTCAGCTGGCTGGCTACGTCGTTGATATTTACTGCTGCCATAATACTATTCTGGTTTTATCTGCTTCATAACTCCTTCGCCTGCAGCCGGGGTAAGCAGTTGCTCGGCTACACGACTTATGATTTCCTTCTCGCTATCGTCAATCTCCACCTCGCCCTGCGTTTCGTAGAGTTTATGGGCGAGCACGGAGCAGGCTAATCCCTGCCCGCGCTCATAGATGACGTTAGCTATCTCCTTGCGCATATCCATTACTGCGCATTGTGTCTTACTGAGGTCAGTAAAGACCTCTACTCTTTCTAGATTTATCTTCATATTTTTATGTTTTGTTAATGATATATATACTGCAACTGCCAATTATATCCATCCCAGACCAGAATATTAAACTGCCCGACATCATCAGAATAAAACTTATCTGATGTTGTATGTATCTTGCCGCAGCAATACAGTCTTCTGCCTGAAACAACAGGGTCGAAATATATCCTGCTATTACCCTGTACGACTATCAGCATCTGACCCACCATAGGAGTCTTCGGAAGTTTTACGTCCACCTCGCTGCTGTTAACCATAACCAGGATACCTACTCTATTGTTATCAATAGCAGTCTGTTCTTTCTGCGTCACAGAACCAGTTCGAATCACATTCTGCGCGATACATCCCAGAAGATTACCGCCAATGCTACGTATGCCGATGCCTTCGTCTGTATCAACATGTAAAGCTGCGTAAGCAGGATTATTCACTGGATTTCTTGCGCTAACAGAGCTGTTCAGGTTCAATCCGTTACTAAGTTTGCGAACTATCATCGTTGCATTAGCGACATTAGAAGATCCTGTCTGGCCAGATGCACGATCTCCATACATATCACATGCCGTTTGCCAATAATTGGTAAGAGGATTTAGTAACGCAGCCTTACCGACGCATACCTCTCCATACCCATTATTATAGTATCCATTCCAGAACGATGATTGTTCCAGTACCGTACCCATATATAGAACATTCTGATAAAAAATACCAATACTAAGCCCAGATTCTGTAATATTCAGACCTCCAATAGTTCCTGAAGTTGCATAAATCGTTCCTGTAATCACGGCATTCTTTGCTGTCAGCTTACCACCTCTAGTTATAGAAGTAGTAGCCTTGCTGCCTTCAGTACCGCCTATCCAGAACGCATAATCCGCATTATCCTTCACCCATCGGAACGAGCCGAAGATATTGTTACCTTCCATCAGATTGAACTGCTGCCCCTGAGCAAACTTCAGAACCGCATTCTTTGCCACGATAAGAGGAGAATACATCGGACCGGCATCGCTCAGTTTTATCCACAGCCTATTACCATCTGAGTCGGTAGCTGAAGGGTCGAAGGAACTGCCCGTAGCTGTATGCGTAACGTTACATTGGTAGACAGACCAGCCATCGTTAGCATTATTATCCTCGATGTAAATCAGGTCGATATACTTCTGTTCCTGGGTCAGGGCAGAATCATTATGGTAGGTTGCCCCGCTCTTCCATCCTTCGGAATTCCGGACGATGCAGCCGTTCTTACCCATCTTTCCGGCTTCGGCGAAGTTGGCAACCACAACAGGCTGGCTCCAATCATCCTGAACAGAGTCAGTACCATGTTTTCCTGCACGAACAGACTCCCAGATGAACCGGTTCGCAGACGATACAGCCAGCCGTTTTGCCGTCCATCCTCCCTGAAGGATGCCATTTGTACGGTAAGGCTTAGCTGGCGCCTCCGTATCGTTAGTGGTAGCGATATAGGCGCGCTCCATAACGATGGATTCAGCCTGCATCGGCATCGCCTTGCTCCAGGTTATGTTGCCTACAGCATCTACGGTTCCGTCGGTACGCCATAAACTCTCAGTAAGAGCTATCATCGATTGCCAGGCAAAGAGGCCATAGTCGCCGTAGCTGTCTGTTCCGCCATCCTTAAAATATCCGATGAAGAAATAATATTCTCCTGCATCAGTCATGGATAATTTAGCAACAAGACTCTGACCGTCGCCGCTTACTACATAGGCATGCTCCGATCTGTTGAGATATTCGCTATCTTCCTTTATCTGCTTGCCCTCGCTATTGATAACCTCAGACGGAAGATAGAGACGGGAGATACATACCAGGTCCCAGTTGACTTCAGAGTAAGACTTCAGCATCACTCTGAGATAGCTATCTCTGAAGTGGTTGGCAACCTTAATACGACGTATGCACTTTCCGTTGTTACCCAGAGAGGAAGGAGTCTTATAGAAAGTTTTCTTCTGCTTGATACCATCTAACAGAATTTCACTCTCCTCTGAACTCCATGCGTTACTACTGCTGTTGTATCGGTCGATAATCTCATCTGTTGTAATCTGACCACCCAGCACGATACTCTTACCCCCAGTAGCAGGAGCCGTCTTGGTCCAGCCGCTGCCAATATTATCCTGCGCTTTATCGTATTCGGCAAGCGTTTTCAGGATAGGAAGAAGTGATGGTTCTGAAGCTGAAGACTGATAGCCTACGATGAGACCATCACCATCCTTCGCTTTATAACCTCCGCATGAAAAGTTTATAACTTCGTCCCCATCCGTAAACCATGTGATTTTCATTATCCACAGCCACGGAGTTTCATCGTTTAAGGTAATTTCGCTAAAGTCTTTACTACCATAGTCTCTGAATAATGCCGGACTCTGGTTTACTTCAGAACTATTTCCAGCATAATACCAGGTTTCAATGCTTGAAATGCTCTTCGGGTAACGGTTGAAGAGCTTAGGTTCAGAGAAAGTGCCATCCGCTCCTACCTCTCCCGTCTTGTATGCTACATATACATACTGCTTCTCCCGAGTCGGCTCCATCGGATCATCCTGCCACCCCATAGGCTGCAAAACGCCATTCCGACGATAAGGCTGTGTAATGAAATTCGATTCAGACTGATCGGAGAGATAATAGATATACTCATATCCATCACCATCTGCACCACAGGTGAGTATCGGAACGCTTTCTTTATCCAGCACATTTCCGGAAGCATCGTATAGAGCGAACACTACCTGACGGGCATCACTCTGCACAGATACCTCTGCGCCTATCTCTATGTCGGTATCAGGAGTATCAGTAGTTCCATGCTTCAGATGATACCCTGCCGGTAATTCTGTCAGCTTATATCTCTTGTCGTCGGATGATGTTGCCCATACATCGCAGGAGATACTTTTTGCGCTCATATTGCCCTGATTGTCTATAATCACGCTATCGGCAGATGGTATCAGCTCGTAGATTACGGTATCAGACGATTTCAAAATAGTAAGTTCTCGGGTATACTCGTAGCTGGCTCCAGCATATTTGCCCACAACCGTGATATTCATCTTCGTAATCTGGTCGAGCGTATCGGCAGTAAGATTATCAGCATCAATGGTGATTATCTTTGCCTTGCCGTCAATGCTCATCGAAGTCTTTAAACCTGCTACACTAGAGATATTGAGCGAGGATATCGCCCATGGTTCGTTATGATACATGAGGGAAACCTTGGTCTTGATAGGGAAACCTATATACTTACCAGCTCTGGTATTCCAGGCTACCGATGCACTCTCGTTGCTCAGATCGCAAACCATGAATGGAAGGCTGTCATGCTGGATGCGGATAGGCATCTGCACCGTTTTCGAGGTCTTTCCCTCCAGTTCTACGACGATGGTCACCATCGCATCCGACATTTTACGCATAGCTGCGTAATCGAAATTGGTATCATCTGCAGTTCCGGCAACACCATCCTTGATATTCCTGATACCCTTGATGAAAACGGTAGAGTTCTTCACCTCTACGTCGCAGTCTTCGCTTACTACATGCAATCGATAATGGCCTTCTGTAACATCCTCGCTGTCCGCATCCTCCTCAAGTAGGATATCCATACCCTTACGCACGAAGACGGCCGTCGAGATGCGGTACTGCTTGGTAGCCTTGCCCTCGTCCTGAGTATAGAGACCATTAATGACATTGCCCATATCATCCACCGTGACGACGCTCTGGTACTGCGAGAGACTCACATCATAAGCCTTCGCCTCGTTCTTCAGATCATCAAGACCTAGAATATCACCCAGATACTCCACGTTGCCACCGAAGTATACGTTATCCTGCACAAAGATACCGTTTCCTGAAGGATAGATATACGAACCATTCCTTTTCTTGATTGACAGTCCGCCGAGCCATCCATAACGGCAAACGCGGTTCTGAGGATATATCTCCCAGTTGCATACACCATCCAGCACCTCGATATAGCTGTTCCCCCTTGAGGAGAAATACATGCTGCTCTGGCGCTTGTCATCGACGAAACTACCATACTGAGCAAAATCCATATAGGCACAAGGATCCGGAGTCGCCTCCGAGCGTTTACCATATTCGAACACGAACTTACCCTTCTCGCTAGTGATGATTTTCTTCACATAAAAGTAAGTAGTGAAAAAACCTTTATGCAGAACGAAGTTGCAATCATCCAACGCACCTTCAGTATTTTTATCCGCACCATGGGAGTTATCTATATCGGCATAGATACCGCGGCAGATATCTCCCACCAGCAGAGATCCGTAATCGTTTCCCTCCAGATGAAGAGAGATGATGTGCTTCTTGGTATCTACACTCTCGATGGTTCCATAGCCGTTGGTATTCCATTGCTCCGCTTTGGTTACAGAGATTTCGTTGAAGACGAACTTAGGAGCAGAGATGAACTGACGGACGAACAGGCTGTTCATTTCTGCGTCACCATTATTATCGATACTTGCGCCGGAACCATAGGCTCCGGAAACGAAATTGTATGTCATGAAGGCATAGAGTTTCGCTAATCCCTCGCCAGTTATCTGGCTCTTTCCGTCTCCAAGCTTCAATCCTTTCAGTAGATATATCACATCCTCGAAGGTAATCTTACCTTTAGCCGTATCGTCTATATCCTTGCGCAACATCTTCTTTTCGAGCGCGCCTCCAGGAGTGCAGTCGTCTGCCATACCTGCCTTTATTCTGTCGCCCTGGTATAGGATATAACCGTAATCATAAGAAAGTCCGTTCAACACTTCGATATTGAAGTGTTGATGGCCAATACCTCCTCCGCCACTATATCGGTCGCTCAGAGTACTTGCAAAGTAGTTAAAGAGAGCGTCTGCAGTAGTAACACCCCATGTTTCCGAATAGGGCTCCTGAACAGGGAAGAGCACCCCTCCACTCAGCAGCTGACGTGGGAACTCAACTAAGCGAGGGGCGATAGTAAAATTTCCGATTTCGGGTAGATGGATATCCATCTGTTTGAAATCGCTGGCATCTGACCTCGTGAGGTTCAGGTACGGACGGGCATCTGAATATTTATATGTGAAGGTATAGTTCGAAGGCAGCTCCTTCGCCTCGTAGTTCACGTCACTCTCAACAACAGTTATCTTTCTGAGTGAGTTACCATGGTATACATACTTGCCTAGAGACGGGAAGAAATCGAGTAGCCATTGGCGCTCCTTCTTGTCCAGGAAACCGGTGTTCTTCTTAAATTTGCGGGTGGTATCTACACGATACTCCTCAGAGTCTTCCTCTATTTCTGCTACGTTGTGGGTATGTTCTGCAGTATTTTCGCTGTTGCCGTAAGCGCGGAAACAGTCTACACCTCCCAACGAATTTTCGAAGAGGAACCACTCTTCTTCCTCGCTCTTCATATCGCTGGCATAGTAGCGCTGTACGTAGGTAACCCGCTTCCCGTCCTGTTCTACCCAGATATCGTAATAAGATGGCTGGATAGAACCGCCTATCTTCTTGGCGATAATGGCGTATTGTACCGGCACGGTATAAACGGTTCCGGCATTCATATGGTTCATCAGTACCACTTCCTTCTCTTCGTAGGCGGTCCCATTCCACATGTATGCCTTGCATTTCATCACGCTGGTGGCAGTTGCGTAATAGGTAAGGAATTCCGGAGAATAATAGGTTACGGCCTTCACCTGCGGCTGCCAGGTGAGGAAATTGTTTTTCAGAAAATTGGTAGCCGAATCAGAGAGTCTGTCCACACCGGCACGTATCACGGAGAAGGTGAATTCCTTCTTGCTGCCTTCGCTGCCAACCTCGTAAAGTGTCGCCACAAAGGATTTCATGATGTTCGGCTGAGCATAAGGTTCACTACTGTCCTTTACCTCAAAGCTGAGAAGAGGAAGGATGATATCCTTGACGGATAACGTAATCCGGTTCTTATCGTTCGGCGTATAAGTGTGCTGAACGATGTTTGCGCTTGAGCCTTTATAGCGTAGAGCGAAAACCACATCAGCCTTCGAGGTACTGAATATCTCAAAGGCATTCATGGAGCCTACCATGCTCAGAGCATCTGGATATAATAAAACCTGTATCATCTTAAAATTGCTTTGATTATATTGCAAAGGTAAGATAATACAGGTATATAACAAAGGACAATATCCTACGAAATCGGTATGCATTCCAGCCAGACGGTCGTGCAATGGTATACCCATTTACTGTGACGGAACATCGTTGCGTGTCGGGTTTTCTGGCTTACGTATGATTTCTGCAGGCCGTATTTTTTGCCAACGTACTCAGCTGAAGGGAGAGGAGGATAAATGATCTTGAAAGTGCGGTCCTGGTCGTTACCTGATTTTTTATAGTCCTTCTCTGAAACCTCTACCGTCTCTTCGAATCCAAGCCACTGATACTTGCAGGTCATTGCCGGCATCATATCTTCCAGACTCTCTGCCTCGTTAACAGGAGTAGTGAGAGCGATGGTTCTGAGCTCGCTTTCTGTTGGTTCGCTCTTTCCTCCGAGGGTAAACTTCAGTTTGTTGAAGAAGAAACTTACGCCTCTAATCACAACCTTCGCATAAGAAGGAAGGTTCTGCTTCTGCGACTGGGAGAGGAGCAGTTTTACCTTGAGTTCCTGGAGTGAATTGCGCAGCAGGAGGTCATACTGCCGGTAGAACTTTTCATAGATACCATCCTCACCATTATACACCAGGGAATAATCGAATATCTTCCGGGGTGTCTGTTCTCCCTGATGATGCGAGCCGAACCCGACATTTGAATACAGATGCGTATCATATGCTGTCACGGTTCCGCAAGCTATACCATCTGAAGATACGTAAGGGAAGGCGAGCATGACGGGCAACGTAGGAGTCGATTCACTTACCTCTTCTCCGTCTTCCGTTGCAACTTTCATCGATGAATTCAGCGTAGCGTAATCGCCGATATACAGTTGTCTGTCCATGTCTCTTGACACGGTCTCCCCGTCTAAGATTTCCCTATACTGGAGCGTACGAACCTCCGGTATCATCTCTGGTATTTCTACATCTTGAGTATCAATATCATCATCACCGGAATCGTAGCTCTGAGAACAGCCACCTATTTTTACTTTCACGCTGTAGTTGCCAGAATAACCTTTCTTATAGAAGCAACCGTCTGCGCTATCAAAGTAGGCGCCAGAATTTTTCGATACCATATCCTTAATATCATCGTAACTATCCTCTGTATCGCTATCCGCCTGATACTTCGGGCGCAGTACCACACGTTTATAATCGGATGCAGCCTTATAAGATAAGGTAGGTTCTTCAGTCATCTGGCGGGTAAGATCCGCAACCGGCTTACTGTCTATCGCATCTTTCAGGAAGATGATATCTGCAGTATGAGTTCCTTCATCAGATACGAACTCGCAGAGGAACTTTTTCCGAAAAACTGAGAGAAAATCAGATACTGACACGTCTGGCAGAAGGTCTTCGACACGGATATGTCCATTCACTAGCACGTCTATCACGTTGTTCAAGACAACCATCTTATTGAATGGAGCCGTCTTGGTGAAGAAATTCTCCTTGAGGTCATACCCGAAATGCTTGAAAATCCGCTTCAACAAATAATTGGCACGGATAAAAGGAGATATATAATATCCCTTCGTCAGAGATATCGGTATTTCGTTTACATGATCAGTAAGCAGCCATTCACCCGCAAAATACGGCGAGTCAACGCCCAGAGAATAGGTATACATCTCGTGAGCTGTTACGTATTCGTAACCGCCTCCTTCCTTATATCTCCAGTAGCTGGCAGTACGCATAGTACCTGCATTCCATCCCCAGTTCAGTATTTTGTAGTTGTACTCGATATCTCTACCCGAGTCATCAGTAAGCAGAACCGGGAAAATATCATAGTTCTCGTTTTTGCCACCTACGAGAGATTTGCAGAACTCGATACACTCGTCTACGGTTGTGCACCCGGGTATCATCTCGTCCTTGAAGATACTCTTCAGTTTTACGTTCTGTATCTTCGAGTAGAAAGATCCGTCGTTGATATAGAAGGAAGAAGAGATGTTTCCCTTGTGCTGTGCCGAGAGAACAATCTGCCGGCATTGGGCGAAATACTCGCCGTCTTCGATGCTTACGTTCGTAGCCACCATCTTGTCTCTCATTCCGAAGGTATCGGGATAGTTCAGTATCATGCGGTTGTAATCGCTTGCCGGAATATCCAGCGGGGAGGTCGTTTCCCCGTAATCGTTGAAGAACGGGTTGGTACGTTCTACCTCCAGCTTGGCGTCTTCGCCAAGCTGGTAGGCCTTTCCTTTATCCAGATTAGTTATTTTCATGTTCAGAAGATTTTATTTTTTAGCAAACTTTCTCGCCTGGTTTCGCAGTTCCTGTTTTGCGTCCAGATCCGAGAGTGATACAAACGAGCGAATTCCGTCTCTCTTGAGCTCTCTGAGCAGTTCCAGGAGCTCGTCATTATTGCGCCCCGACGTAGCATTTCCTGCATCGCGATGCGCAGATTCCTGCGTCCGGACGTAAAAATCTGCCCCTCCCGGAGCGGTATCCGGACTGGTCCGGGCAGACTGGCTGGCGATACTTCCACCCAGCGCCCTGCCCTGCATGGCCATCAGATACTTGCTCATATCGAAGGTCCTTATCTGTCCGGCTCGCTGGGCTGCATCCATCAGGTTGATGAGCGGAGCGATGGTAGGGTTCTCCAGGGCTGCATTCGATGCCACCCACTCCTTACTCCTGCCTCTAGGTCCCTCGCCTACGATGACGGTAGGATGATCTACGTACCCGCGCTTACCTGGTGCATACTCGGCATTGAAGTGCTTGCCATCCTGCTCGCGCTCTACATCGATACGTCCGCCACTCTCGCGTCCGCTTGCCACACGGGAACCTACCGAAGAAGAACCGCTGGCGCTTCCGTTGAGGGTCATGCGCTTCACCTTCTGGCGCTCTGCATTTGCCACAACCAACTGAGCTGCACCCGTCACACCCATCAGGGCTGCAGCAACAGGTCCGGCAATAGGTCCCAAATCGGCGAGTGCCTTCATGATAGATACTGCAGTATTGGAGACAATCTGAGCCACTTGCATAGCAAAGTTTACGTCAGCATACTTTTTCTGTATCTTCAGTTTCTCGTTGGCTTTCTTCTTCTCCAGTTTCTCCTGGAGTGCCGTATTGCCCTCGGCAGCCTTGATCTCTGCATCATACTTGGCATCCACGTTCGCCATCTCGGCATTCTGCAGCGAAGTCACGGCATTACTGAAGAGGTTTGTATAGTACTGAGCCTGCTTCATGAAGGAATCTCTCTTCAGCTGCTGCACTTTCTCCTCATATTCCTGCTGAGTGATATACTGGTTGTCGAGTGCCTGCTTCAGTTGCAGCAGTTGCCGGTCGTACTCGCTCTGCTGGTCGAAACCGAGAGCCTGCCTTGCTTGTTTTTTCTTTTCATCCTGTTCGTCAAGCAGCTCGTTTTGCTTGGTCGTATACTCCTTCTTTATCTGAGCCTGCACATCTTTATATGCCTTCTCCAGCTGTGTAGTATCTTCCCCGTTCTGCTTGGCCATATTGAGCGCAGCCTGGTAATATCCCTTCAGAACTTCCAGTTTCTGGTCGCGTTGCTGTTCCAGGGTCAGTTCCTGCTGCGTCTCTCCTTGCTCCATCACCTTTGCCAGGGCGTCCAGGTAAGCCTGTTCTACTGCCACCTGCTGTTCGAAATGGGCCTGCTCAGCAGCCCGGAGGTTCGCCTGCTGTTTCTCCTGAAGTGATTTCTTCTTCTCTCCGTCCTTGATACCGATGTTCTGCGACTGCTCGCTATACGAGGTTTCGATGGCGAGGATGTTGGCGGTATGCTGGGTCTTCAGAGCCTGCATGGCGAGATCGTACTTCTCTTGAGATACCTGCTTCCGGGCGAGAGCCATGTTCCAGTTGTTCACGTCCTGCTGATAGTCCTGGTTGGCTGCATCGATATCTGTCTGTCGGTTTTCAGAAAATCTATTCGATGCGATATCATCGGGGTTAGGCTTGGATGTGGTATTTGTGGTTCCGGTATGACCACCTGCTCCGGTATGGCCTCCCGTTCCACCACCACCGCCGTTTCCTGTGCCTTTTTTAGGAGTCACAATACCGATATTCGCAATCTTGGAGTTCAGCTCGTCTATCTTTCCGTTTACGCGGTCTATCTGCTGCTCGGTATTGTTGAGCGCCTTCTTGGCATTCGTTTCCGTATCTGTGCCGAAGAACTTGGAGACACCTCTGATAAAACTATTCTGTGGATGAAGGATGTTGTCTGTTTTTGCATCATGATAAGTCTTATCCTGCTCGTCTCTCTTATCCTCAAGGTCGCTTTTCTGCTTATACAGGTCCTCAAGCTTATCCTTGTATGCCTTCAGTTTGATTTCCTTCTCCAGAGAAACGAGATAGTCATCAATGGCACTCTTGTTGTCCCTTGTCAGTCTGCCCTCTTCAGAGAGCAGGCCATTATAACCAGGAATAATCTTCTTGAGTTCATTGAGAGCCTCCTTACGGCGGTCCATGGAGATCTTCTCGTTGCGCATGGTTTCATTGAGCTGCTTCACCTTGGCGGTCTGCTCGTTCACCTGGGCATTCAGGTCTCGCTCCATGGTTTCCAGTTCCTTGGCCGAAGCTGCTGCCTCTTTCTGCTTTTTGTGCATATCCCATAACTTCAGGGAGAGAACCGTTACTCCCGCAGCAATCAGTCCGAAGACGCTTGCCTTCATCGTTGCATTCATGGCGGTCCAGGCATTCTTGGCAAGCGTCACCCTGCCCGTGAGCAGGTAGAAGCCCGCCTGCAGCAGTTTCAGAAGTCCGGTTCCGGTAGCGCAGATTACGTTCCATGCCTGCTGTGCTGCGGCAGCACCCTTGGTTACAACGATATTCGTCTTGATGGCGTTGCTGGTGGCAATCGCTACAACCGTGAAGGCTGTGAGCAGGATGCCGAGCGTCTTCACCACGCCCTGATGCTTTACGCACCAGGATATGAGACTGATGGTGTTCAGCTGCATATCTGCATAGGCATCATCCCATTGTTCCTTGAGCGGGAGGATTTCGTCTCCCAGAGCCTTCTGGGCGTTCTGCAGTTCTACCGTCTTCCGGGCTGCCCGGTCGGCTGCGCTGATATAGGTCTCTCCTGCCTCGGCAAGCTGGGTATCCACAATCTCTGCCACAGCCTTCATAAAGTCGCCCGTCTCCTTAGTCTTCTCTGAGATTTCTGCCGCAGAGATACCCAGGTTATCGAGGATTAGAGGAGATTTGCGACCGAGACCGGTCACGATGCTGTTGGTCATGTAGTCAACCGACTGGCCTGTCTGTTGTGCCTTCAGTTGGGCAAACTGCAAGTACTTACCGAGGTCTTCGAGTGGTATGCGGAAGTCTTTGGCTTGCACGGCTGCGGTCATCAACTGCACATCGTTGACTGTGTTCTTGGTTGCCTTGCGAAGATTCTCCAAGAGGTCAGGCTGATCCATATCCTTGAAAGCCTTGGTCACACCATCGGCGGTTTCTGCCATCTCCAAGCCACCATCAATAAGTTCTTTGACGGAATCTTTGAAACCTTGTGCGTAACTACCAAAGAGTTCTGCTGCCTTGGTCATCATGTTACCATATAGCATTCCGTTAGCTTGGTCGCTAGCCGCAAGTTCACCAAAACTTTTAGCGTTCTGTTTCAATTCAGCCATTCTACTGCTTACCTCTTGCAACTTTTGCTCCAATATATCATAAAGTTCTGGGTTGAGCGTTTTTGAGGTGTTTTCAAATTCCTTCTGCAAACTTTTCTGCTGCTTCTTCAATTGACTCATAGTCATATCAAGCACATTGAGTTTACTGGTCTGCTCGCCTATCTGAGAGGTAAGGTTGCGAATTTCCTTACCAGTCTCGGTATATTGCTTCTTGAGGTTCTTGTAGGTATCAGTCTCTTTCTTGCCAGCTGCCTCCAGCTGAATCATCTGGCTGAGTCGTGCCTTGTTCTCGGAGCGCAGCTTCTTGCTCTGCTGCTCCAGCCGGTATATTTCCTTTTGGGCTGCTGCCGCCTTCACATCGACGGTGTAGCGAATTTCGTCTTCCGTTAAATGTTTACTTGCCATAACTTATGATTTTTGAGGGTTGAGTGACTTTTCCAGTTCCTGACGGATGCCTTGGCGTATCTCATCCGTGAAGCCATAACGGAGCTTAGGGAACGTCTCGTGATAGAGCACGCCCCATACCACACGGTTGTAGAGTGCAAGGTTCCTGCGCTTGAACTTGCTGATGCGGTCGTTGCGCTGGCGGTATTGCATATCGAGGAAACGGAGATAAGGAAGGATTCGCACGAAGATGGTGCGGTTCTCGCCCGAAATCTGGCTGTCGAACGAGTGTGCGGAAAGCGTGGTGAGAAGTCTTCCGGTACGGCGCTGGAAGTTGCTGCGCACCACGTTCTCCTGTGTGGAGTATATCTTCAGGATACCTTCCTGAAGAGTCTCGTGAACAAATTTCTTTTTAACAAGACTGTCTGTTACCATATTCTTTATACATTACTAATTAGCAATGCAAATATAATAACAGGCGAGTATATGGCAAAGGACTAGTACCTGAAGAACTTTACGTATATAAGTATTCCAAACAAAGGAGTAAATATGGTACATAAAGTCAGATAAACAAGCCATTTTGCAAACATCCTCGAGCCGACAACAAACGGTCCAAGAACAAGCGCAATCACGAACGACACGAACTGCACGAAGCCAAAGAAAGTATCTAACATAATCTATATATTTTAATGTGTTACTAATTCTCGGGTGCAAAGATACACCACTTTTTCTGAAAAACCAAATTTATGCTCCAGAAAAAATGGCCACCCTCACGGGCAGCCATCCTTAGTTAGAGAATTGACTAAATTAAATTATTTGTCACTTTATTACATGATAGACTAGAAAACTACTTTTTTCGTTCCACAGCACTTCGACCAGTTTCTCGAACATCTCCTTGAGCTGTTCATCGGTAATGCTAGAGATGTACATGCCGTTCATGCTGAGCATGTGTTCACGTGCCGGCTTGCCGGCAACCATCACTTCGCACTCCTCAAAGATAGGGTGCTTTCTTTCTTCCTCCACGTTGGCCGCAACCTTAGCTGCAGCATTTTTATTCTGATTTTCCATAATTTACTAGTTTAATTATTATTGTTACTGATTGGCTTGCTCTCTGGAGACCCTTATCCGTTGTTCATGGATTTCCACTTGGCTAGAGTCATGTTGTATGGCTTAACCTCTTTAGCTCCATATTGAAGAGTATAGTAGCGATGATTATACCATCGGATAATTGTCTGCTTGTGTGGCGCATCATCAAAGAATACGGCTGATACAACAACATTGTTGTCTCCCTGAAATTTAATTTCCACCTTATGGGCATTCATTCTTCTGCCTGAAGTAGCAAAGAACTGGCAAGACTTAATCTCCTTGGCTGTCAGCTTGGCGATGAGCCTTCTTCTGCTTCTATCGTTCTTCATCGCTCATTTCTCCTTTCTTGTCTTTGGTCCAGGCTGGGTGCAGGAGTCCTTCGGTACCTTGCGAGAGTGCCCCCCCAGAATTTCTATAGCGCTCGAAGATGTTGTGGCGAATGGACTGAATTTGCTCGTTGACGGCAGCCCAGCGGTTCTTGGCTTCTGCCTTGCCCTCGTTGTGGGTTCGCCCGGCCTCGTTGCGCTCTTTCTTCAACTCTCTGAGGAACAGTTCATACTCCTCCTTGGCCTTCTCGAACTTTTCGCGGGCTTCACGGAGTTCATAGTTCGCCTGGTGCTCCTTCTCCAGTATGGTGTCCATGGTGTTATCATACTCCTGCTGAAGGTCGGCAATCTCGGTGGCGTAGGCTATTCTCGCCTTCGAGAGTTCAAATGTGTTGGCTGCAAGAAGGGTGTGGAAACCCTCTGTTGTGAGCGGCTTATCCTGCGTGCCTGTATTACCTGATGTTAAGTTCTGCGCTGTCTGAGTAGCGGTATTCTGTTCCTGATTATTATTATTCTCCATAATCATCAATTTAAATTAAGTTGTACATAAACATTTGTGTTAAAATTCTCGGTGCAAAGGTACGAAATCTTTGCTGTGTGTCAAAGGACAAACATATGAGTGATGTCTGGCTATTTTTCACTCATTTCTTCTATCGGGCGCCAATATACCGCGAAGGTGTTGCACTCCATGAAACAGTCGGCATCGCTGCCCTCAGTCCAGATGAAAGGAATGCCGCCATCATAGCGCAGCCCGTCGGCAAGAATTACGCTCTCACGGTGGTCATCGGGCGTGCGGGGATCGTAGAACCTTACCTTGGCTCCCTTCTTGAAACCGTCTGCCACCTTCAGAAACTCCCTCGACTTGAAGATGTACATTTTGTTCTTGGATATCACGAACTGCAGCAGACCGCTATGCGTCATGTGGCATAACATCTTGCTCAGCTCCAGACCATCCTTGTGAGAGACTGTTTGATTGCTATCGATTCCGATACGGGTAATCGTGGTGTCGGGATAGAACATCTTGTATTCTGCCAGACGTTCCTCAACGGCTGATTTCTTTTTCTTAGCCATAGCTACATCACCTCCCCTCCCATAATGAAGCCACCTAATACAGCTACTGCCATGAAGGCGAAGAAACCTGCCATGGTCATAGCTACTTCGCCATACGTAACCGCCTCCTCGCAAAGGTAGGAGAAGGTCTCGCTCTTGGTCTTGGCGAGCTTCCTGATTTCACACTTGAGGGCCTTCATGCCCTCCTCTACGCTGATGCCTGCAGGGCGTACCTGAGCATCACTAATTAAAATAGAATTCTGCATATTGCATCATCTGTTAAGCATTAACAGCCGATTACACAAAAGGGTGGCGGCTGCATTCCCCGTTGCTTAACAGATGATGACTTATCCGGAAGGACTTATCAAATCTACGGTTCATGCAGCCGCCATTTATTGTGAGAATTATTTCTCCAGTTAGGAAAATATATTTTCCCAGTTAGGAAAAATATTTTTCCCGATTAGGCATAAAAAAAGCCTGCGGCTAGAAGCCATAGGCGAAACGGTCGCCCTGCCGGATTGTCTACAATCATCTGTTAAGCGTTGGCAAAGGTAAGAAGAAAATCCGGAACCGCCAAATAAAAATCGGGAAATTTTCACACGATGAGAATAATTAACACTTAAATATGCTGTAGAGCATAAAAATGAGGGGTTTGGGGAATGAAAAAGCCCCGATGCGCTGCTGCACCGGGGCTGATGTGTGAATAGATAACCCTATGCTAACTGCAAAGAGCTAATGCGTTGTCCAATCTCCTGGACGGCACGATTGAAAATATCTTTCTGCTCGGAATTGAGCGTATAAGCATGACCACGAACCTCTGAGCCATTGAGACGCTGAGAGAGCCATGCAGCGCTTTTACCGAAGTATTTCTGTGCGATGTATCTTAGTGGAAGCAATTTATAATCTGCCTCTGCAAGCTGCTCACGCAAAGTGGCAACCTCCAGCTTCAGGTTTGCTACTCTATCTACAACCACCTCACTAATATATTTCTTATCCTCCTCCGTAGCATTTGCGCTGAGATAGCGATGAATCTCGTCTCTGCGCTCTTTGCTCTTGACATCCTGATTGCCAGCCAATGCCATGTACTCTGCCATTAATTCTTTAATATTCTCCATATTCTTATATTTATATTGTTTAAAGAACCTCCCCCTTAGGGGAGGACTTTTTAGTTTTTTCTTTGCTTGTAGAGCTTAGAAAGGTCTGCGAGTCTCAAATCAATCTGTCTCTCGTAATCGAAGACCAAGTCTTTCAGTTCGAGAAGGGCCTTGATTTCGTCTTCCTTTCTTTTAATTTCTTGCTCTAGCTCTTTTTGTGTCATACGCTTAAAATTAAATTGTTAAACATCTAGTTATCTATTCACGATGCAAAGATACATAAAATTCTTTTAATGACCAAATAAAATATAAACTTTCTTTTATGTTTAACTCATTTTTAACATCTTGATACGGGAAATAAGCGGAAAAAGCGTATCTTTGCAGAAAAGAAATGTTTCACCTATTAATATATATAAGGTATGGAAAAGATAATAAGCAATAAGGCTGCATCCTTTGCCAGCATGGAGCTTGCCAGATATGCGCTGGAACGGGCAGACCAGAGAGCCAGCAGCATCCTGGAGCAGTATCGCAAGTCAACAGACCGCAACTATACGCTGGCAGGCTTCATCATGACGGTATTCATGGCACTCACGGCTTTCCTTGCCACGGAAAAGATGACCCTGATGCTGATGGCTATCACACTCCCTTTGTGGATAGGAACCGGAACGGCACTACTCATCCTGTTCTGTAAAGTGATGTGGGTACACGACTTTATGGCGCTGGGAGATGATGCAGCCACGATGCTGAGAGATGACCTGGTAGACGTGGCCATGGACAAAGGATTGCAGGATGAAGGAAAGGCAAACGATGAGTACCTGCACCATCTCGTGATATCATCCATCAGGCGCACTCATAACGCCACAGAGTATAACCGCGCCTGCCTTAACAGAAGGAACAGCCACGTAAAACGAGCGATGACCGCAATCATCGCCTCGGTAATAGTGAGTGCAACGACTACGGTCATCATGCTGACCTTATCTTCTCTTGGGATTATTCCCGTGGCTTGAAGTGTCCGGATAACTGTTCGGATCCTCTGGCCAACCATCCTCATTGTAGTTTGGTTTCATAATCAATAAAAAGGGCCCGTGCATCCGGAGAGCAGTCCTTCAGCACGAGCCACACAGCTGTATTTCTTTTCACTTGTTATGTACAAACTCTGCTCAATCTGCACGCAACCTTAGTTCAATGTCATCATTACGCCTGCAAAGATAGCACTTTTCTTCGAAACCATCAAACATTTTACTGATTATTTTCAGAAAATAGCAAGAAAAGGCCCCGATGCATTGCTGCACCGGGGCTGATATGTTATTGTTCGCCTTTCTGATAAATTGGAGGAATCTTATTCAATACGAATACCACAGCAAGACCGATAACGGTGGTTACGCCTATAATGCCGGCCACGGTATCATGGCCATTCATGGCAAGGCTATAGGATATGGATCCGAAGAAGAGGATGAGTATGGTGGCAAGAACCTGCCCCAGCGTGCTCTGGAAAAACTTCTTCTTCACAATGGTCTTCTCCATATCGATGCGATGATCTACCTGCTTCTCGGTTATCGACATGATGCGGTCGGTGGAACCCTTCAGCGTCTGCTCGTATGCCTTGAAATCTTCGGGCGAAGGAAGAGGTCCGCTGTACGACCGTTCCTCGATGGCGAGCATCGTAGAAACAATCACTTTTCGCTTGTCTTCCGGAAGTTCCTCCAGAATATCGTTGATATTGGCAGGAATCATCTCCCCGCTACGATCTTTCTTATCTGACATAAACCGACTTCTGCTTTAAGTTCATAACCTTTCTCATATCATTGCCGATGGTCTCCCAGTCCTTTCTCAGATCTGAAGCATTATCGCCCTTCAGGTAATCGTTGAACAGGCTGTTGTCTCCGCCCAGTCTTCCCAGGCTAAGCAACCCTTCCAGTAAATTATTAAGTATTCTCATATCTTTCTTATTTTTGAGTGTCCACGTTCTGTTACTAATTCTCACGGTGCAAATATACTATTATTTTCTGAACAGAACAAACGAAAGCGGGTATTTAACACAAAAAACTTGAAAATGGGAATGAAAAGCCCCGATGCGTTGCTGCACCGGGGCTGATGCGCCACAAGGCTATGGCGACTTCTGTCTTATGGGGAACGATGGCCCCAGCCTCATTATATCCTGTCCGCAGCCGCACGCAAGCGATTGGAAACATCGC
>ENA-OYCF01000128-OYCF01000128.1-human-gut-metagenome-genome-assembly--contig:-NODE-128-length-16242-cov-14.343238_pt1 | contig 16242 bp, 9 predicted proteins | sample MGYA00243456_ERZ652879 | MGnify/ENA primary metagenome ERZ652879 (study PRJEB26926, sample SAMN06164638) | human gut metagenome | biome: ENVO:00009003; feature: ENVO:2100002; material: ENVO:00002003...
CGAGATCGCTCAGTGTCTCGTGGGCTCGGAGATGTGTATAAGAGACAGGATATATATAATAAATGAGACTTTTCGGATTTTGTTCCGAAAAGTCTCATAAAAGTATCATGGAAGTCTCATTTTAGGCTGCTTTATCTTTTCTTTACCAGATACTTCATTCCATCGGCGAAACGCTTGTGGTTCAGTTGCGTCATGTTAGCCAATTTTCGTCCGAATCCCATCAAGCTGTTTACTTTCAGCGACGAACCTATCTGCTTTTTCAGAAAGTCGAAAATCTCGGCGGCCGTCATGTACTCACCTTCCTCCTCGTCGTCGGCAGGTTCGAAGTAGAGTCGGAAATACTGGTCTATCGGCTGAACCACCTCAAACTGGTAGTTGCTCTGCATGATGAGCTTCACCTGCTCGGCGTCGAAATAACACTTCTCGCCATTGCCCAACGCCACAAGCGCCTGGGCGAAAAGCTGCTGGTGGTTGGGGCGGACACTCACGTCGATGGGGCCCGTCAACTCAATGCCGATGAAACGGCGGTTGCCGGATGGGTCGGTGAGGATGTCGTTCATGTTGCTCGTGGCGATGAAGGAGGCGAGGCGTGGAAACTCCATGACGTGACTTCCGTACGGCGGCTTGTATTTCAGCGTAGGTAACTGGATAAGATTCTTCAGAAAACCCTGTTGCACCTGTGGTGAAATCTGGTTGAACTCGTCAAGATTGATGAGCATGAACTGTGCCATCGCCTGGTACACCTGTCGTTTCTCCGAGAGAATCAGGTTGTCGCTGTAACCCCATTGCAGTTCGGGCGGCAAGAGGCGGCGGCAGAATGTGCTCTTGTTGAAGCCCTGTTGGGAGATGAGGAGCGGAGCCACCGAGTTGCCGTATTGGCGATGCGTGTATCCACGCCATTGGTCCACCATGCCGAGAAACCACGTGTAAAACCAGTCTGCCCAGTGTGGATTGTTGGTGGGCACGGTGCGGGCCAAGGCACGGATGTGGTCCTTGCCGTCCCACTTGTTGTGGCACAGATAGAGATACTCTTCTATCGGATTGTAATTCTTGATGTAGTCCGACTCCAGAAAATTCCTCACGTCCTTGATGCTCACCCTTAGTCCAGCCAACTGTACTTCGAGCGTCATTCTTTTCATCACCCTCGGCTCCACGGGTCGGTATCCGTACCATCCTTTCTCCTTCGGCTGGTATTCCACGTATTTCATTACCGAGTTGTATCTGAAATTGTATTGGTTTCTCAACAGCAGCATCATGCTTGCTATGTCGTTTTTCTCGTCCTTGCAGTCCATGTCCTCGTTTCTTGCCATTCCTTTCGCTTCGGGATCGGCTTGCTGGTCGGTGTCTTCCGTGCGGTAATGACAGTCTATCCTCATCGCCACCGCCTTGGCATTGTAATAAGGGTGGGCATCCAGCGTCATCATGAAACTGTTGTGCAGCGAAGGCTCGTTCGACATGGCAGAGGAAGCCTCGACGGGAGCAACCTGGGCGCCGATGGTGAGCGATGCCTTGACCACGGCTTGGTAGATGGGGTGGATCTGTTGGTAGGCGATGCGATAGATCTGCTCCGCCTCAGGCTCGGAAGTAGGCAGCTTGTCGTTCTGGTTGGTGAATTTTACCAGCACGATGACGCTCTTTCCGTCGGCACTTTCCAGTGCGGCAAAGGTGGAGGGCAGGATGGCGACCGAACGCTTCACGCCTTCCGTGCCGTCGGGGTCGGTGATGTTGTTGAACTTGAGGAGCAGGATGCCATTACAAACCTTCATCTTCAGGTTGCTGTTCTCGTCCTTCGCAAACTCGGCGGCAGGATAGATGTGCATCCATGTAGGCATGTCCTTGTAGAAACGGTAGTCTTCGTCGATGTAGGCGGCGTAGTCTCTGAATCGGGTTACGCTCTGCTTGCTGTCGTCCTTAGCGATGCGCTCCAGTAGTTTCTCCATCGTCTTTGTGCTGACGAGGAGTTGCTTCTTATTGTCGTTGTGTACGATTGTAATCTTCATGATGTTTTTTTGAAAGCTTGTTGGAAAAAGAAAGTATAGTGCCCAAAAGTGGGCTTCCCGTTTGGGCACTTGTTGCCCACTGCGTTGGCAGTGTGTGCCCGAGGCTTGTTCAGTCGATGCTCACCGCTTGTTCATTCGATGCCCGAGGCTTGTTCAGTCGATGCCCGTCCGTCGGTCCGTAAGGGAACATGTGGTGGGCACGGAGAAACCATGGGTGGCAGGATTCTTCATCATATACTCGTGAAGTCGATTTCCTCGGCGAAGTATTCGAAATCCACATCCTTGTAACCGAAGCGAGCGAAGAGTTGCTTGATGTATTCCTGCTGTTCGGGCACGAGTTTCTGTTGTCCCAGTTTATATCGGTAGTACTGTCCCTTGCTGCCGAGGTAGCTTCTCATCTCGGAGCGGAGCAGGGGAGCGTCCTTCACCTTCACCTCGGCAAAGAGCTTGTCGAATCCCCAGGCCATTTTCACGATACGCAGTGGGGCGAAGAACTCGCATTTTCCGTCTTTCAAGGCATTTGGGAAGATGGCATGGCCCCGCTTGGTGTCGTCGTTCTTGTAGAGCGAGGCGAGATAGTGGATACAGTTGTTTTTCATCGGACAAAGTTCGGTGAAGCAGTAGGTGATGATGCCTGGCACCTCGCCAGACTCAAAAGCTTTTCTCAGCAGTTCTTTTTCGTCCATGTGTTATTGGGTATTAAGTTAATAATTGATTATCTTAATAACGTTGAAAATGGCAAAATGTTGCATCGAAAATGATGTTTTTTCGCCAAAAATGCGACTTTTATGATACTTCTATGATACTTTTCGTCATATTTCACGAAAAGTCTCATTACCGGCAACTGCTAATATATCAATTAGATATAACGGTGCAGAACATCAAAAATGATACTTTGATACTTTTTATAAAAAATAAATTATACGTACGTGTGGGCACGAACCATAATTAATTGGGGATGGTCGCAAATTAGTCTAAACAAACCTAACGACTTGATAGCCAGTGTTATATAGGGACTGTCGTTTAATTCCGAGAATTCAATATCAATCCCTAAATATCGACTCTATTTTTTTGTATGTCAAGTTGTCATTTCTTTTTTATTTCTGAAGTCTTTGGGTGAGCAGTTATGTTTACGTGTAAACTCTCGATAGAAGAAAGCTCGATTGCGAAAGCCACATTTAGTGATAATTTCTGAAATGGTTTGATTGCTGGATTTCAGCATTTTCTCAGCTTGCTGCATTCTGTAGTTGGTGATAAAATCGTTAGGAGTTGTATTAATCAGCATTTTCAGTTTGCGATATAGTTGAGTGCGGCTTACCAATAAGTCTTTTGCCAATTTGTCGAGCGAATAATCCTCATCTTCATAATGAGCTTTGAGTACATCTATGGCATCTTGCAAGAATTTTTTGTCGTTTTCAGAAAATTCCTTAGAGTCGTATTTCTGTATGTAGGCAGCAGATGTTTCTGAAAATTCTAACATACGTTGCATCTCAGCTAAAGTGCGGTCGGTGATAGCTTTGAGATAGTCTGTACGGAAAGGCTTTTCGATGATAGCATTTGCTCCTCTCTGAATGATATCAACATGAGTGTCTTTTTCACTCTCTGTTGAAACGAAGATGAGAGGAATGTTTTTTGAAGCTTTGTTTGTTTGCAGTTGGTCTATAAAGTCATAGTTGTTATTAGCAGGATCATAGATAATAATGTCTATCGTGTTGGCTTCAAACATTTTTTGAGCATCATCCTCGTTATCAATGTGCAAGATGTTATATTGTAGTTGTAAGGTATCGGTCATGAGTCGTTGCATAGTTTCGTCCTTTTCGATAATCAGTACCGTTTTGTCTTTGTGGTTAATGATTTGAGTGAGCGAGTCTGTTACGAGATGCTCTTCTTTCTTCTTTTCAGACAGTTTGAGTTTTGGTATTACAAGCGTACAACTGGTAGAAGTCTCGCAGATTTTTTCTATCTTTAAGTGTCCATTGATTCGTTGTAATAAATCGTTGCAAACTGTTAAACTGATGACATTGTCGTTTTTGCCATCAGAGAGTTTGTTCTCGAAATTTTCTAATGCTTTATAGCGATTGAAGATGATGTTCAGTTCTTTTTCTGTGGGTGAAATGCCATTGTATGTGTATGTGATATTCCAGCATGCTTCCTCCCAATGATGTATGACCTCTACGGAACTATCATTGAATGTATTAGCTATGATGTAGCTTAATAAGTTATGTAAAGCCTTGGTGAGTAGGTTTTTGTCTGTAATGGTGTTGGCGATGTTATAGCGGTTGGCTATAATCAGATTAAGTTTTTTGTTGTTGATATCTGTTGAGAAATCATCGAAAGCATATTTGATAGAATCCATCAAATCAATTTCTTCTGTAATAATTTCGGTGTCGTTAGTTTCTGCCTTCTTGATGTCAGCCAGTTGCCGAATTTGTAGATTCATTTGCTGTATATTCGCATCAATACGATTGACATATTTGAGGCTATCTTTTCCTTCTTCAGATATTTTTAGTTTGGAAATGTCGGCATAGATTTGCGTCATATTGTTGGTAAATTTACGTGCTACGTTGCCAAAGAAACGCAATTTGGCTTGATGGATATCCTCACGGCTTTGCAACTTACGATGTTCCATCTCTGCCTCGTGGCGTATCTCCATGTGTACTTTTTTGATATGGAAAATGTATCTTATAATAAGGAAAATGACAATTGCGTACAAAAGGATAGTCCACCATCTTGCCCACAGGGGAAAAGTTACCTGTATGGGAATATCGAGCGTTTGGTTTGCCCAAATATGAGTAGAGTTACTTTGTCTTACGTGTAGCGTGTAATGTCCTGGAAAAAGTTTACTGAGAATAATTTTCTTGCTTTCTCCAACTTGTGTCCAAGATATATCCTTGTTTTGGAACCATCCATCGCGCTCTAACGAATATGATAAATCGCAGCGGTCGTTGTCTATATAGTCGAGGACGGAAAACGAAATCTCTATTGTATGCGTCTTGTTGTCGACCACAATATCCTTGCCAGGAAAGAATTTTTTTTCTTGGTCTACATAAATTTGATAGAGTAAAAGTTTAGGCATAAAAACATCCTTCTCCATCTGTAAGGGTGAAATAATACTGATGCCATTTGTTCCACCAAAGAAGATTCTATTCTTGTTTAAGCCAGAAAAACTTGCTCCATCTGAAAACTCGTTACCTTGTAAACCGTCTCGATAATAAAAGTTGATAGCATTTTGGGTTTCTGGGTTCAGGTGTATAATGCCATTGCTTGTACTAATCCAAATGTTGTGAAATATATCTTCTTCGATACCATGTATGTTAGCATTGTCTAAATGGACGCTTGGTTTGAGTCGTTTAAAAACGACATGGTCGTTGTTGGCCTCTATGTAGTTTAGTCCTTGGGTTGTTCCAATCCATAGTCGTCCCTTGTGATCTTTCAGTAGGGTGATGATGTCATCACAGATTGGAGAATTGTTTTCGTGTGAATTGTTACGATAGGTGTTTATTTTTCCATTTACCTTATTGAGACGGCTCAGGCCTCCTCCTCGAGTGCCTATCCAAAGATAACGACCATCGTTTACAAGGCTATATACAATGTTGCTCTCAAGAGAGTTTCTACCTTGTGACAAACCATATTTGTTGATGCGTAGAACCAGGTTATCTTTGATGGTAAGTTTGAGTAAACCATTACCACTTGTTCCTACGTATAGAGTGCTATCGTTTTCTTGAAGTATGGAGTAGACAGAATAAACGGCCTTTTCGTCTTTTGGGTTTTTGAAAATCATTTTTTGCAATTTTCTATTTTCAATGAATGGCAGTCCATTTCCGTCTGTACCGATAAAAAGTTTGCCATCAATTCCTTTACAGAGAGAAAAAACGGCATTGTAGCTTCTTCCTGGTCCTAAGTCGTAATTGTGGGTGTTCACCATGCTGTCTTCGTTTACCATTTGATAACGTGACAAACCATTTCCTTTACTTCCTATCCATACCGTCTTATCTTCTTGGAGTATTGCACGAATAGGAGATTCTATATTGGTAAGCTTGGGAGAGTGGATAAAACGTGAACTTTCGAAGAATTGATAGATACCCTTTCCGTCAGTTCCTGTCCATAGAATATTCTGTGTGCCTTTGTATATGGAAAATACGGCACATCCTTTAAGAAGAGGGGAACATTTTCCCTTCTCCAAAATATAACAACCATGATCTGTACCTATATATATCGTTTGCTGTGACTTACTGATGCAAAGTATTTTCTCATTAAAGTTTAATTGGGTGTTTTGTAGCTCTCCTTGGTTGTTTATGTGGAGTAGTTTTTCTTTTGTCTGAACAAAGATATGGCCTTTTCCTCCACGTAGTAGTGAAATGGTGTGTGGTGGTATGGTATGGGTCTTTATTACTTTTAGACTATTCCCTTCCAGTTTGTAACAAGTAAGTTGCTTGTTGTTGGCTACCCAAAGTCTGTTATTAGCGTCAAAACTGAGAAATTCTATGTCTCCTTTGGGAATATAGGGGACATGTAAGGGCATAAAACTATGGGATGCCTTTGAATACAAATATATTTTTCCTGTATTATAGTTTGCAACAATATGCCCTTTTCTGTCAATAGTGCATTTAAAAGCTTTTTCGCCATAATGTAGTTGTACAGGGCTGTCTAATAGAAAACGAGTAGATTCACCGTTTGCTTTGTTGAAACGGCTAATGCCACCGTCTGTTGTTATCCATAGGTGTAGACTGTCCTCCTCCTGTATGTCTCTAATGACTGGATGGGGGAGAGTTGTAGATTCTTTGGTCTTTGACAGATATTGTTCGAACTTATGACCATCATATCTGTTGAGGCCATCCCATGTTCCAAACCACATAATGCCTTGAGAGTCTTGGAAAATAACGTTGACAGAACTATTGCTCATACCATTGTTGTTGTCTATATGTATAGACTCTATCTTATGGTTTTGGCATATTCCGATAGCGCTTATAATTAATAACACAACGGAAATAGTATATACATTTATAATCCTTTTCATGTCTTGATTGTTGTTGATGATGCAAAGTTAAGAATAAATAGTGAATAAAATGCAAGAAAAGCCGAATATTCTCGTCTATTATGTATATATACGTTCAAAATATATCTATATGGGTTAAAATGTTTCAGTGGTATTCCTGTATACAACTTTGCAAAGGCAATATACTGCCATTTTCAACAAAGAATATAAATTTGCAGTGCAATTGAAACTTTTTTTAAATATAAAACAATGGACATAACTAAAAGAAACAACCTGAATCCGATTTTGAAGCCATGTGATTTTGTACCTGCCATTGAAGGTATGGAAATTGCATGTTTACTAAATCCTGGAGTATTTATGATGGATGGCCGTGTAGGTCTTGTTATACGTGTAGCTGAGCGTCCGAAGCAGATAGATGGGAAAATATCCTTCCCTATTTATACTGAGGAAGGATTTAAAGTCTTAGAATTTGATAAGAACGACCCCGACTTGGATGCTTCAGATCCCCGAGTTATCAAATATAGAGGTAAGAATTATCTGACAACACTTTCTTATCTTCGCTTGGTATTTAGTGAAGACGGAGTACATTTTCATGAAGATGTAGCTTATCCTCCTATTTTTGGTAGTCGTCCTTCAGAGTCGTTTGGTATCGAAGATTGTCGCGTGGCAACGATGAAAGACGGATATTTTCTGACTTTTACAGAAGTGTCACCAGTAGCAGTAGGTGTAGGTATGCTCGAAACGCAAGATTTCAAAAATTTCCAACATCATGGTATGATATTTCCGCCCCATAACAAGGATTGTGCTTTGTTTGAGGAGAAAATAGGTGATAAATATTATGCTTTCCATCGCCCAAGTAGTCCTGAATTGGGTGGCAATTATATGTGGATAGCAGAGTCACCCGATCGCGTACATTGGGGTAACCATGTATGTATAGCAACTACTCGTGACGGCCATTTTGATAGCGCTCGTTTAGGTGCTGGAGCACCTCCAATCAAGACGAGTGAGGGGTGGCTTGAGATATATCACGGAGCTACTGCCGAAAATAGATATTGTTTAGGTGCCCTGCTTCTCGATATAAACGACCCTACTCGTGTCCTTGCTCGCTCAGAGCAGCCTATCATGGAGCCTATTGCAACTTATGAGCAGACAGGCTTCTTTGGGAATGTAGTATTTAGTAATGGTCAGATAGTAGATGGTGATACTATTCACCTTTACTATGGTGCGAGCGATGAAGTAATATGTCTCGCTGATTTGTCAATTAAAGAAGTGTTGAATAGCTTAAATCCTAAATAAATGAAAGGAATATTGAACGAAATTCGTTTCTTCAAGTCGCATGAACACAATATGAAGGTACTTCTACTGACGAACATGATTTATGGTTTCGTGCTTCCAGTAGTAGAAATCTTTGCAGGTGCTTATGTCATGAGAGATACCAATGATCCTGCTATGGTGGCCTATTATCAGCTTGCCATGTATGTAGGTGTAGTATTTACATCTATGGTCAATGGCTTCTTTTTGAAATTCTTAAACGTAAAGACACTTTATTCGGCTGGTATCTTGGTGAGTGGTGTCTCTTTGGCAGGAATGATGAATATACAAGGATTGGGGCTCGTCGGTTTAGGGCTGGCAGGATTTAGCCTGGGAGCAGCATCCGGTTTTTTCTGGACAAATAGGTATCTTTTAGCTCTGTATAACACCAATGATGAAAATCGAAATTATTATTTTGGTTTAGAATCATTTTTCTTTTCTGTAGCATCCATCACTGTGCCTTTGATTATCGGTGCATTTATAGGAGGGATGAGTGGAGTCGAGATTTTTGGCTTCTTGTTTGATGTAAGCATGAGTTATAAAGTTGTGACAATAGGTGTGTTTTTTCTGACATTATTGGCATGTGCTGTTTTGTGGAAAGGACAGTTTGTGATGCCTAAGGAGATAAAGTTCTTGCATATACACTTTCATGTACTTTGGCGCAAAATGTTACTTTTAGCCAGTTTGAAAGGTATGGTACAAGGATTTTTAGTTACAGCTCCAGCTATTTTAGTAATGAAGTTTGTTGGCGATGAAGGGGCCCTCGGCCTCATTCAAGGTATCAGTGGTGCGATAACAGCCATTATGGTATATGTGTTAGGTCGTATAGCTCGTCCACAAGATCGTAAGTGGATATTCTTTGGTAGTGTATGGGTGTTTTTTATCGGAACATTGGCCAATGGTATCTTGTTTTCTGCAGTAGGTGTCATCATGTTTGTACTCTGTAAAGTCATATTTCAACCATTGTTCGATCTTGCTTATTTCCCTGTTATGATGCGTACAATAGATGTCGTAGCAAAACTGGAAAACAGAAATGAGTATACCTATATCATGAGTCACGAGGTTGGTTTGTTTATAGGTCGAGCCTCTGGTTTGTTACTTTTTATTGCATTAGCTTACTGTATCTCTGAAGATTTTGCTCTGAAGTATGCTTTAGTAATAGTGTCAGCGTTGCAGATCTTAGCCTATCCTCTATCCAATAATATAACAAAACAATCAAATCTATTAGCTAAACAAAATGATTATGAAGAAAAATAAAATGATGATTAGTGTCATCTTGTCAACCTTGTTTTTTACAACACCAGTTGCTGCCCAAAATAGTCGCAATGCGGTGAAGCAAGTGAATATAAATCGTATAGTATCTATGCCTGATATGCCAGAAACTTACGAAATGATTAACTGGCGAGAAAAGGCTAAATCGTTTGATGCCTATGTCTTTGATTGGAATAATAAAGGCGAATTGGGACCTCTGATTTGGAAAGATAATGCACGTCGTAACATAGACCAGGAGACTTTTGGCCTTTACACTGCACTTGGTGATGTGAGACAAGGTCCTCTCCATAACGGCGGTGAGTTTCACGAATCACTCAATTCTTTAGCTGCAATATTAGGTGCAGGTTTGGTTGGTATCGATAAGACCAATCAAAATGGTTACAATTATGTGAAGATGGTGCAGAACTATTATAATTGTGCTAATGGTTGGAATATAGTGATGAATAATACAAATCCACGAGTAGCTGATTTAGGAGGCGGTTATAGCCGTGATTGGTGGTATGATGTGTTGCCCAATGCGTTGTATTATGCGGTTAGCGATGTTTTTCCTCATGTTGATGGCTCAGAAAAGATTCTGCGTAGTATAGCAGAACAATTTACTAAGGCCGACTCAGTGTTGGCTGGTAATTACGATTATTCCTATTTCGACTATGGAAAGATGAGAGGAGGTCGTAGTCATATCCCATATCAGCAAGATGCTGCAGGTGGACATGCTTATGTGTTGCTATGTGCCTATAAGAAATTTGGGGATAAACGATATTTGCAACATGCTAAGAGTGCAATTGAGGCATTGCTCTCACAGAAAGAAAGTCGTTTTTATGAAGCATTGCTTCCTTTAGGATGTTACACAGCAGCCTATCTGAATGCCACAGAGGGTAAAAAGTATGATGTGCACAAACTCCTTGACTGGGTGTTCGACGGATGTCAGAGTCCTACTGGGCGTACAGGTTGGGGAATTATCGTAGGAAAATGGGGCGATTATGATGTAAGTGGCTTACAAGGAAGCATTACGGATGGTGGCGGATATGCTTTTTTAATGAATAGCATCAAGCCCGCATGGCCTTTTGTTCCGATGGTGAAATACGCTCCAGAGTATGCTGCAGCTATTGGGAAATGGATGCTCAATAACGCTAGTGCATGCCGATTGTTTTTTCCACAAAACATCGATGCTAAACATCAATGGGCTCCTGAGTATCGTAATTTAACAGAAAACAATATTGCATATGAAGGTTTGCGCAAGGCTGATGACTATGGAAAGTACTCGCTTATAGGCGTAAATCCTGTAGCTATTGGTGATGGACCAAAGTGGATTGCTGGTAATCCAACAACCTCTATGTTGAGTGTTTACAGCACATCTCCTGTGGGTATCTTGGGGGCTATTGTTGATACGACTGATGTTCAAGGAATATTGCGATTGGATTGTAATGCTACAGACTTTTATAGTCAGCGAAACTATCCAGCTTATTTGTATTACAATCCATATGAAAATGCTCAACTGGTTACTTACGTTTCATCCCGTAAGAGTTTTGACCTTTACGATATTGTAGCTAAAGAATATGTAGCAAGAAATATGCATAGTGGTCAGAAAATAAGTATACCAGCTAAGTCCGCGCGGGTTATTTATGAGCTACCAACTAAGACGCGTATTAAAATAAAAAACGGAAAAGTTATAGCTAATAATCAAATCATTTCATATAATTAAAAACGTAAATCTATGAAGAAGCATTTTTTGTCAGTATTAATTGCTATGGCAGTTTCTTCTTCTGCCTTTGCGCAGCAAGAAAAAACAATTACCGGTACGGTTTATGATCGAAATACAGGAGAGCCACTCATTGGTGTGACTGTAGTAGAAAGTGGAACCCATAATGGTACCGTGACAGACTTGGACGGAAAATATCGTCTCAAGGTAAAATCAAATCAGATTAATGTATCGTATGTAGGATATACTTCCGCAACGATGAAGACACTTAAGGATGGTAATTATGATATCCGTTTGGATACAGATAACACCTTAAACGAGATTGTTGTCGTAGGTTATGGTACACAGCGAAAGAGTGACCTTACTGGAGCTTTGTCTTCTATAAGTGAGAAGGATATAAAGAATTATGCCACCTCCAACGTTTCTAACCTCTTGGCTGGTAAGGCAGCTGGTGTATTCGTAAGTACAAGTAGTGGTCAGCCAGGTTCTGACGCTGTGGTTCGTGTACGCGGTTTGGGTACGGTTAATGATAACAATCCCCTTTATGTTGTGGATGGTCAGTTTATGGATAATATCAGCAATCTGAATCCTGCAGATATTGAGCGTATGGAGGTGTTGAAAGACGCATCTGCTTGTGCTATCTATGGCTCTCGTGGCTCTAATGGTGTTATCTTGGTAACAACCAAGAGTGGTATCAAGGGGCAGACAGTAGTGACCCTTGACGCCTCTGTGGGTGTGAGAAGTAGCTATAAGGCCCTCGATATGATGAATAGTGACCAGTACTACGATTTTATCACGACGGCATATGGTGATAATTCTACCTTTGATAAAGTGAAGTTTACTAATCAGTATAAAAAAGGTTATAGTACTGACTGGTGGAAAGAGTGTACCCGTAATGCGTTCAATCAAAACTACAATCTGAGCGTTCGCACAGGTAATGAAAAGTCACGTACAGCACTAAGTTTAGGATTCGTCAACGAAGAAGGAACTATTATCGAGACTGGTTTCCGTCGTCTGAATGCTCGTTTGAATCAGGAGTACGATCTCAATAAATATGTAACATTGGGAGGTACTATCAATATCGCAAGCATGCGCAAGAGAGATACCAGTGCATTACCTTCTTTCGAATTTATTCAGAAGGCCGACCCATTTACACCTGTTATCAATCCATTGGTGGATCCATCTTCTGAGAACTATGAATATAACAAATGGGCTCCTACCGAGTGGTCTTTCGACCCTAACCCAGTGTCTATATTAAAGTTGAACGATCGTCATAATGATTTATTCAATGTGTTTGGAAATGCCTTTGCTAAGATTAATTTCTCAAAGGATTTCTCATATCGTTTGCAATTTAGCTTTGAGCGTAATCAAGACACATTTAAAAGTTTTAAACCGATTTATTCAGCAATCTTCTCTGATGATATGTTGGGTAATCGCGAGAGCAAGTACAATACGCAGACAGAGTTGATAAATAACACTTCTACCACATTTAATTATTTAGTAGAGCAGCGTTTGAACTATAATAAGACTATTGGAAAGCATCATCTTGATGCTATGGTTGCTATGACTTATGAAAAAAATTGCTCAGAAGGTATCAATGCTTTCAAGCGCAATGCTTTGGGTAATGAAGAAATATATCGTATACTCAGCGCTCAGACCTCTGGCGACCAGACTTCAGGTGATAAGACAACAACCTCTATGCTTTCTTATTTGGGACGTGTTAATTACTCTTATGACAATCGATACTTAGCTACCGTAAGTTTCCGTGCCGATGGTTCTTCTCGTTTCGCAAAGAACAATCGTTGGGGATATTTCCCATCATTGTCTTTGGGATGGAGAATCAGTAATGAGAAATTCTTCCAGGATTCTTCTCTTGGCAAGGTATTTGACAACTTGAAGTTGCGCGCAGGTTGGGGACAGAATGGTAATCAGCGTATTGATGCTACAGCTCCTCTCACCCTTATTGGTACTAACAAGGAAGCTCAATGGTGGTTTGGTTCTGGCTTCAGTCAGGGATATGTACCTACTTATCAAGGTAATCAGGATATCAAGTGGGAGACAAGTACTCAGACCAACGTTGGTATTGACCTCACAATTTTGCGCAATTCTCTCGATTTGAGCATGGACTTCTATGTGAAGAAGACTTCTGATATGTTGCTTCAGATGCCTATTCCTTCTTTCGGCGCTTATCCTAATAGTCCTTTCTTCAATGCTGGCGACCTGAAGAATACAGGTTTTGAGTTTGTGGCTAATTATCATAACCACATAGGAGATTTCAACTATCATGCTGGACTTAACTTTTCAACCTATAAGACAAAGGTGACTAAACTGTCTTCTGAATATCTTACAGGTGCAGTAAGTCGCACTTATGAAGGAGGTCCTATCGGTCGTTTCTATGGTTTCAAGCAGCTGGGTATCTTCCAGAATCAAGCAGAAATAGATAACTATGTGGATAAGGATGGAACTAAGATCCAGCCTAATGCACATCCTGGTGACTTCAAGTTTGCTAAGCTCACAGAGTCTGGGGCTCTTAATGATGATGACCGTCAGTTTATTGGTGATCCTAATCCTGATGTAATCTATGGCTTCAATTTGGGTTTCGAATACAAGGGCTTTGACCTGAATATGGCATTCCAAGGAACATTGGGAAATGATATCTACAATGCTTCACGAGGCACTTTAGCTGTAGTAGGTTATCAGAATGCTTTGGCTGATGCTTATACCAAGGCTTGGAGACAGGAAGGTGATAAGGCTGAGTTCCCACGCATAACAACAAATAATGACAACAACAATTATCGCGTATCTTCTTTTATGGTAGAGGATGGATCTTATCTTCGTTTGCAGAATCTGCAGTTAGGATATACTTTGCCTTCTAAGTTGATGGCTAAGTTACGTTATATCACAAGTTGCCGTTTCTATGTATCTGCACAAAACTTGTTTACGATTACAGGCTATAGTGGGCTTGATCCAGACTTGGGAGCTACAAATCCTCTCAACATGGGTTATGATTCTACACGTTATCCTTCTTCACGAACTTTCATGTTTGGTGTTAATTTACAGTTCTAAACCATTTAAACGACATACTATTATGAAGAAAATATTGTTAAGTTTTATGTCTCTTGCCTTAGTATTAACTTTAGGCAGTTGTGATCTTGATGAACCCAACTATGGCAAGACAACCAGTGAAAATTTCTATAAGAAGCAAAGTGATATAAAAGAGGCCCTTACTGGTGCTTATTTGCAGTTACGTAATACTTGGAATGAGTATGCTCTGAACTTCTATTTTGTGGGTGACTGTTCTACTGATGATGCTCTCAAAGGTAGTAGCGACGGCGACCGTGCAGAAGTTACGGAACTTTCTAATTTCACGGTATACACCACAAATGGAGAAGTGGGACGCCGCTGGGAAATCCTTTATCGTCTCATCAATCGTTGTAATGATGTAATCGCTAATGCTCCTACAGCTCAAGGTGATAAAGATTTGCTTGCCCGTTATGAAAAGGAGGCAAAAGCTTTGCGTGCATTTGGTTATTATAGTCTTGTTACTACATTTGGAGGAGTGCCTCTTATTACAACACCCATGCAGCCTACTGAAATTTTGAAGGTTCCTCGTGCTTCTGCAGATGCTGTTTATGCTCAGATTATTTCTGACTTGACAGATGCTTCCACCCTTCCTGCAAAGGGAGAATATGAAGCAAGCGAGCAATATCATGTAACTCGTGGATTTGCCAAGACCATGCTTGCTAAGACTTATATGTTCCGTGGTGACTTTGATAATGCAGAGAAGGTACTTCGTGACATCGTAGAGGTGGATAAGGATTACGATCTTCTGCCAGACTATGGTATGAATTGGCGTCCTCAGTACGAAAACAGCATTGAGTCAATTTTCGAGTTGCCTAATAAAGTGTACGATAAGTCGATTGCGACAGGTACCAATGTGCCTCATTTCTTTACTTCTCGCGATGTTCCTGGTTATCAGGGTTATGGATTTCATGTTCCTACTACAGATCTTTTTAAAGCCTATGATGTAGATGATCCACGACAAACCTACGTGTTCACTCGTACAGGTGACCGTTATGTTGGCGATGAGCAAGCACAGGATAACCATCAGAGTGCCACTGGCTTCCACGACTACAAAATGACAGTGCCTAGGGCAGAAAAACAAGGTACGAATGTATGGATGATTTCTTACAATATTCGCCTGATTCGTTATTCAGATGTTCTCTTGCTCTATGCTGAGGCCCTCAACGAAATGAACAAACCAGTTGAGGCTCAAAAGTATTTGAATAAGGTAAGAAAACGTGCTCGTGAAACCAATCCTCTTGATCCACGTAAGGATATGCAGGCATACGTACCAGCAACCACTTCCAGCACTTTGCCAGACATCACAACGACCAACAAGGATGAACTTAGAAAAATAATCTGGCATGAGCGTCGTGTAGAGTTAGCTATGGAAGGATGGCGACGTGATGACTTGATGCGCCAGCATCGTTTTGGTGAGGTAATGCGTGCTTATGCCAATAAGTATAATGTTCAGAAGGGTCGCAATTTTGACGATGAGCGTGATTACCTCTTGCCAATTCCTCAGGGTGAGCGTGATAAGAGTAACAATATCCTTACACAGAATCCCAAATACTAAGAAAGTAGATATTAATAATAGGTATATAAAGGGATAACAAATTCAAGTTTTCCCCCAAGAGGCTCACGAAAGCTCTTGGGGGATTTGATGTGTTAGAGAGTTAGGAATCTGAAAACAGATACATTCCAATTCTTTCCAATGTTTGCAAAATTGGAAAGAATTGGAATTATTGCTTCTGTGGTTTAAAGATTTCTCAAAGGCAGTAGCGATGGCATATATAAAAGTTTTGAGGTTGTATTCTGAAATTAATCTTTCAGGCAGCCGATAGGCACCACATATACTCCGTCTTCTCTGCGGTAAGCATAGTCTCCTACGGCAGTGAGTA
>ENA-OYCF01000139-OYCF01000139.1-human-gut-metagenome-genome-assembly--contig:-NODE-139-length-15662-cov-12.109566_pt1 | contig 15662 bp, 14 predicted proteins | sample MGYA00243456_ERZ652879 | MGnify/ENA primary metagenome ERZ652879 (study PRJEB26926, sample SAMN06164638) | human gut metagenome | biome: ENVO:00009003; feature: ENVO:2100002; material: ENVO:00002003...
ACGAGATCGCTCAGTGTCTCGTGGGCTCGGAGATGTGTATAAGAGACAGATACTATAGTAGAACTTTTTTTCTTTCAAAACCCTTAATGACACTAATGACAAATGACACTAATGACACCACATTAAGTGTTTTTCTACACTACCAGAAAGTTCGTGTTAAAGTCATTTTTGACCTAAATGATGCCTATCTGTCTTAATGATTGTTGAGATAAAATGTTTTACATTATACCAGTCAGTCCCTCTCGCAAAAGCAAGGAAATGGTGAAGAGTAGGAAACTGTTTCTCCCTCTCCGTTATGCAATGATGTTTGCTGTGCCAGGATGAAAAAATGAACAAAAGCCAAAGGTTTTGTAGTGTTTATGCAGATTTCATCTGTGAAATATGGATATTTATCCATAATATAAAAGAATTATTTTCATGCATAAAAATGCAAAATAAAGCCCAAGAACGAAATGTATAAATATACAATCACAAAATAGCAAGTTTTAAGAGTGAATATGTAGTAAATAAAACTTACAAAACACAAAAGATGAACATGTTTTTATATTTACTGAACTTTAGCAAGTTCATAAGTTATCACTCCCTTCGGTCGTTAGAAGTTATAACCAACAGCCTTCTTGGTCAAGAAGAAACTACTTTTCATGCTATGAGAAGAGGAGAAATAACCCCTCTGCAGCCCATGAGGGGGAATGGTTTATTTTGTAAACTAAAGTTAAATATTTGTTTTTTGAGGGAAAAAAGTTTGGTTTATAAAATAAACTATGTTATCTTTGTGCCCGAAATCATGATTGTGAAGAGTGATGTGGTTTATAAAATAAACTAAGTGTTCAACTGGACTCCTTTATTATATAAGGAGTCGCAAACTAAAAAAAAAATGGAAGAAAAGAAGATTTCTGAGCAGGAGAGCCTTGAGCTCATCAACCAGATGATAGAGCAGACAAGAAGGGATTCGACAGTAGGTTCGGGCAATACGTTCCTGATTTGGGGTTATGTGTGTATGGTCGTGTCGCTTGCCGTCTTTGTTGCGGCATATACTGGTCCAGGAGCCTGGGGATGGCTCTACTTGGGCATTCCCGTTATGGGTGGCGCTGCCACGCTGATAGCTGGAAGAAAGAAAAAGAATGTGCCTTCTACGTACACCTCGAAGAGTATCAACAGCATCTGGGCGTGCCTGACGGGTGTGTTTGCCGCCTATGCTTCTTACAGTCTCGTGTATTGGGACAAGCCGGAAGGCTGGTCGGGAATGTTTCTGCTGGGATTGTTGCTGCCCGGTATAGGAACCTACTGCACCGGCACCATTCTGAAGGAAGAGCTGCTGAAGCTGTGTGGCTTGATAGGTGTCATGATGGGAGTGGGCTTCCTGCATGACTTATGCACGGGCGCAGTGATTAGTCTGGCATGGCCGATGCTGATGGCGGTTTCTTCGGCGATAACGCTTGTCGCGCCAGGACATTATCTGAACTATCAATCAAAAAAACAGCGTAAATGATGCAGGAACTGAATCCCATATTACACAGTCAGTTGAGACTTGCCATCATGTCGGTGTTGCTGAGTGCTGAAGAAGCCGACTTCGTGTATCTGAAGGAGAAAACGGAGGCTACAGCGGGCAACCTGAGTGTGCAGTTGGACAAACTTGCCTCGGCTGGCTATATCGAGAAGGAGACTGACGGCTCGGGCTCCAAGCCGAGAACAGTCTGCAGAATGACTGAGGCTGGCCGACAGGCCATGCAGGAATATGTAGCGGCGCTGAAGACTTATTTCTCGGGTCTTTGATGCTGAGAATGAAAAAATGCTGCCATCTGACGGGTTCTCTGACCTGACCGATGACAGCATTTTGCTGTTGGGAGGGTGTTATTGTTTGTCGGGCGAATCAGAACTCTCTTTGTCTATTTCGCGGAAAAGGCCGAAGAATCTGTTGCCAGCCCAGATGATGCCGGCAATCAGGGCTATGGAGACTAAGCCCCTCAAAACTCCACTCAGCAGTCCTGGCAGACTGTCCCAGAACGGAATATAATGTACTCCGAACCCTACAGCTATGGACAACACCAATGTGCCGACGATGAGGAGTTTCTCGTTCCGGATAGTGGGCGAGGGGGCTTCTACTTCTACCAGGTTTCGCAACTTGTATATCTTGTAGGTAAAGAATATGCAATTCAGAACCAAAAGGGCTAAGCATGTTATCATTCCGCCTAAGAAGATGCTCTCGCTCTCTATCCATTCTGCACAGCCGGCCCATATAAAGAAGAGGGCATAAACAACAGACTGCAGGCGACCGCAAAGCGACAGGCAGCGTACTTGCCGGGCGTTGACTATCTTGACGAATGGCAGATCGTAGGCCGATGGATGATAGCTGTGACGGAAGCTGAGACCAACGCTGACTGTGCCGACGATGGCGACGATAAGGTAAGACTGCCATTCCTCGGCTGCGGCATGGATGATGTTTCTGATGATGAGGAGCCAAATGGCAAGCAACAGGATTCCGATGATGTACTCGAAAATTCTGACACTTGCTGTGCGATAAATCTTGACTTGTGCGAAGATGCTGTCCTGCTCCTCGTCATCGCTGGCACTGAACAGGTCGAGCGCAAAATGCAACAGTTTGTTTTTCATTTGATTCAAATTTTATTTAACTTCTATAACTTCCATGCATGCGAAACTTCAGTTAAGTATTCGTTGCAGTTTTCTTTTTCTGAGGCAGTCTGCCTGCTTTGCGCAGCGCTTCGGAGATGATCCATTGCAACTGGCCGTTGGTGGAGCGGAACTCGTCAGCAGCCCATGCTTCAATGGCACTCATCGTTTCCGAATCGATGCGTAATATAAAACTTTTTGTAGTTGTCTCTTTTTTAGCCATGCTGTTAATGATTCAATGTACCCGTATTCACCACAGGCTGGGCGGTGTCGTCGCCACAGAGCACTACGAGCAGGTTGCTGACCATGGCAGCCTTCTTGTCGTCGTCCAGCTCGACTACTTCCTCGTCGCTCAGTTTCTGCAATGCCATCTTCACCATTGAGACAGCGCCTTCCACAATCTTCTCTCTGGCAGAGATGATGGCCGAAGCCTGCTGGCGGCGAAGCATCACGGCGGCAATCTCCGGAGCATAAGCCAGATAGTTGATGCGAGCCTCTACTACCTCGATACCTGCCATCGCCAAACGCTCGTCGATGCGAGCCTCCAACTCCTTGTTGATTTCGTCGCTTCCATCACGAAGCGTTTTCTTGCTGCAGTTGTCGTCCTCGTCATCATCGTAGGCATACTGTCCTGCCACCTGTCTGAGAGCAGCATCTGCCTGAATCTGAACGAAACGTCCCAGCATGTTCATTACCTGTGCGGCAGAGGCTCCGACGCCAGCCTGGCCGACAGAACCTTCTGCCATCGTCTGGGTGTCGATCTCGAAAATGGCTTTATAGGTATCTTTCAGTTTCCATACCAATACCATGCCGATCATGATGGGGTTGCCCGTCTTGTCGTTCACCTTGATGGGTTCGGCATCGAGGTTGCGCACTCGAAGCGAGAGCTTCTTCTGGCTGATAAACGGATTCAGCCAATAGTAACCTGGCTGGGTGAATGTGCCACGATACTTACCGAAGAAAAGCAATACGCGTGCCTGTCCTGGCTCTACGAGGATAAAACCGCAAATGCAGATGATGCTCAGGATGAGGAGCACTGCGCTGCTGATGCCGCATACACAGGCCTGCCATGTTTCTTCTGACAGGCAAGCCAATACAAACATTCCTATTCCTGTCAGGAAGACGAGAAGATTGATCACTAACATCAGGATGCCATTTATGGTCTTGCCCTGAAATGCAAATTCCTTATTTTCCATATTTTACTGTTTATGTTGATATCATTTTGATGTCGCAAAAATATGATATTAAAATAATATCACAATGGTAGAGGCGAATGTTTTATAATACTTTAACAAGAAAAGGCCGCTGAGACGATTCTCGGCGGCCTTTTCTTATGGGAATTACTCCCCCCCCTTATTCTTCCTCTTCTTCCTCGGCATCGAGGGGAATGGGTTCTTTCTTTCCGAAGTCGGGGTCGATCTTGAGGAAGGCGGTGACTACGAAGGTGATGGTGCAGCACGCCATGACGATGATGAAGAACAGGCGATAACCCACCATGTCCTTGAGATAGCCCGAGAGCATGCCGGGAAGCATGAGGCCGAGGTAGGAAATGCCCGTACAGATGGAATAATGGGAGGTCTTGAATTTGCCCTGGCTGTAGAAGAGCATGTAGAGGGTGAGGACGGTGAAGCCCAAGCCATAGCCGAACTGCTCGACAAACAGGCAGGAGGAAACCACGATGAGGTTGGAGTTGAGCGAGTAGCTCAGGAAGATGTAGACAGCATCGGGCAACGTGATCGCCATGACCATGGGCCACAGCCACTTCTTCATGCCGTCGCGGCTCACCAGGATGCCGCCGATGATGCCGCCCAGGAGGAGTCCGATGAGTCCGACGGTGCCATTGGCGAAGCCATATTCCTGGGGCGAGAGTCCCAGTCCGCCCTGTGAGTTGGGGCGGAGGATGAAGGTCTTGGTCATGGTGTTGAGCAGGGCCTCGGGGAATCGATAGAGCAGGAGGAAGAGCATGACGCAGATGGTTTCCTTGACGGGGAACTTCTGGAAGAACGTGCCGAACATGTTCTTCAGCTCGTGAGCCACTTCGCCCACGCTCCGTTCGGTCTGCACATCGTCGGCAGGACGCGGCATAAAACGGCTGTGATAGAGCCACAGCGCGATGAAGATGCCTGCCAGGCCATAGAATATCAGCGCCCACGAGAAGCGTATCTGGTTGCGGAACACTACCTGCAGGACGCCTGCCAGCGACACTAAGACGCCGTTGACGAAGATGATGGCAAGCCGGTAGAAGGTGTTGCGCAGACCCACATACTTGGTCTGGTTGTGCCCGTCGAGCTCTATCATGTAGAATCCGTCGGCAGAGATGTCGTGCGTGGCGCTGCAGAAGGCGATGAGGAAGAAGAAGCACATCGTGGCCTGAAACCAGAATGCCGTGGGGATGGAGAAGGCGATGCCTGCCAGGGCTGCTCCGATGAGCGCCTGCATGGTGAGCACCCACCAGCGCTTGGTCTTCAGCAAGTCGATGAACGGACTCCACAGGGGTTTGATGACCCATGGCAGGGCCAGCCAGCCTGTGTAGAGGCCCACCTCAGAGTCGGTGAGTCCCATCTGCATGTACATTACGACAGAAAGACCCGTGACAATGATGTTGGGCAGTCCTTCTGCAAAATATAAGGTTGGAATCCAAGCCCAGGGACTCCTGCTGTTTTTATTTGTTGCCACTTTTTTGGAAATGTTTTTTCAGGAGTTTTTTTCAGGAGTTTTTTCAGGAGTTAAAGGAGTTAAGGAGTTATCGCTCCCTTCGGTCGCTGAGGAGTTAAGACAAATGCCTTGAGGGAATATTTAGTGTTTGATGTTTAATTTCAAGTCCACAAAAGCTATTGTCTTAACTCCTTAACTCCTTAACTCCTTAACTTCTTAACTCCTTTAACTTCTTAACTCCTTAATTTCTCTATTTATATACTTTCTTGATTTCGGCTCCCTGATAGTAGTGCAACAGGATGGCGTCGTAGTCGAAGCCTTCCTCGCCCATGACGGCGGCACCTATCTGGCAGAGTCCCACACCGTGTCCCCATCCGGCTCCGATGATGTCGAAGCGCTGCGGAACGCCTTTCTCGTCGATGTCGCATCTGTCGACTACGAATGCAGAGCTGTAGAGATGGGTGTCGCTCAGGGCACGGCGTATCTCGAGTTCCTTGCCGATGACGAATGTCTTCTCGGTGCCCACGATGCGCAGTTTGCTGATGCGTCCGCTCTTGCCTCGCTCTTCGGCCTGAAGGTCGAGGATGTCGCCGAAATTCATTTTCAGTTTCTCGTCGAGCAGCTGCTTCAGCTTCTCCTGAGTCAGCGTCACCTTCCAGCGGTAGAAGTCGGCTGTTTCCTGGTCATAGTCGTTGAGCACCTGCGAGAGTATCTTCTTGTCTGTGGTGTTGCAGAAGGCAGGAGGGTTGGAGCGGATCCAGGCATCGGCAGCAGCCTCGTCTTGCAGCGAGGGCAGTGGGGCTGGGGTTGCGGAGCCGACAGACTTCACGCCCTGTATGATGTCGCGCACGCTGCTGAGATAGTTTTTCGGTGTGTCCTCCCAGCAGTACTGGAACTCCTCGGTGACGCCGCCGCAGCACTTCGAGAAGCGTGCGTCGCAGATGTCGTCGCCGTCCATCAGGATCTGTCCCTTGGTCTGCCGGATGGCTTCTGCCACATGGGGCGAAGTCTCCTTGGTGATGCCCTGATAGCGCTGGCAGTGGTCGTCGGCGCAGACGTCGAAGATGGTGTGGTCCTCGCGGTCGTACCAGCGTATGAGTCGGTCGTCTTTCTTGACAAAGGAGAAGAAGTTGTTGCCCGACTCAGCCACCTCGCGGCGCTTCTTCATCTGTGCCAGGAGCCACGAGCGGGAGATGACGGCATGGGCCTTGAGCAGCTCGAGGCTCGACGTGGCGCTCATCTCGCTCGAGATGACGCTCTCGAGGTATCGCTCTACGGGCAGCTCGTTGATGGCGCATATCTTGTCCGACTCCACCACAAAGTGCAGGGTGCCGAGGAAGGTCTGTGTCTCCTTGCGTTCCCAATGGAAGTTGACGCCTATGGTCACGTCGCTGAGCGAGAAGGAGGCGTCGGCGCTCTGCGGATGGAAGGTGAGCGAGCTGTACTGGTTGCCGTTCCACAGGATGCCGCCCTCGGAGAACGCCACTTCCTGTTCGCCCGTCACCATCTCGCCCTTGGCCAGGTAAGGCTTGTTGAGCGAGAAGTGTATCTTCTGTCCGCTCACGATGCCCACGTTCACGTTGGGCTGTTTGCCCTTGCCGGCAAGCAGCTGGAGCGGATGCTCGTGAGCGGTCGCGGCAGAGGCCTTGAGATTGCTGACGATGGCTTCCATCTTCTCTGCCGAAATGCCGCACTCGCGCAGCAGGGCTGTGGCTTTGTCGAGGTTGATCTTGCTGAAGTCTTCCTCGCGCGGAGTGATGATCAGTCCTGCCATGTCGAGCGCTCCTGGCGAAACCATCATCTGGACCTCGCCTTCGGCGAAATAGGCGTCAGGGCGGTGCTTCTCTCTCGGGATGACGACGCTGATAAACTCGTCGCCTTTTCGCCAGGCGATGATGTTCATCATGGGCTCGCTCTCGTCGCCACGCATCGGCATGGAGCGATAGAGGCGATGGAAGAGTTCCTCGTCGCTGTCCTCGCTCTTCGAGATGATGACGAAGGCAGGCACGAGGAAGTCACGCAGCACGGAAATCTTCTCCTCGTCGTTGAGCGAGATGACGTCGGTGAGGTTGCGCGAGAGGCGTTGCCAGTTGGTCTGCAGGGGCAGCACGCCGCTTGTGCCAGCCTGGAAGTGCAGGTGGTCGGGGGCTGAGGCGCCACACTTAGGACCATTGTAGAACACCATCAGCTCGCTGTGGAGCGACAGCAGTCTGTGCATCTCGCCATAATGGCGGTAGATGGATTGTGGCTGGTGCTTGGTGGCGGGAATGGTGAAGTGGACCGGCAGGATGGGGAAGGGGTTGACCAGGAGCTGGAAGTGGTCGTCTATCTGCTTGGTCATCTGTTCCTTGGGGCGGTTTCGCTCGCACAGGAAGCAGGGGCGCTCACCGAGTGTGTGCTTGTCTATCTTGGCGCCTGTGCTGACGATGCGTGCAGGATTGAACTGCACCTTCAGCTGGTCGGAGAGCTGGCGCACCTCTACGTGCTTGAGGTCGCGGAAGCGGTGGCGTGCGTCTTCCCACATCTCCAACTGTCGGTTGAAGAAGCGCGAGATGCTGCTGTCCTCCATGATGTCGGCCTTGCCCTGCAGCATCTGCTGTCGGGCCTTGAGCTCCATGGTGCGCAGGCGGTCTTTATATAGGTTGTTGGCATTCACCCGCTCCACGCTGAGGGCTGCGTCGCTGTTGCCACCCCAGCGGCGGCAGAGATAGAGCTCGTCGTAGATGCGGCCTATGCGGTAACGGCGCGAGAAAGCCAGTCCCAGGGCGTAGTCTTCGCCATAGGAGGTGTTGGGGAACTGTATCTGTCGCACCAAGGGTGTGAAGAAGGCGCGTGGTGCTCCCAAACCATTGATGCGCAGGGCGTTGTTGCAGCCGTTGTCTTCGGTCCATTCCTTGTGGTCGATGAGTCCCGGGGGCAGGGTGTTGAGGTCGAAGTCGCACATGCGGTACGAGCCGATGATCATGGCTGCCTTCTGCTCGTGGAAGGCATCGACGATCTTCTGCAGTGTCTTGGGTGAGGAATACAGGTCGTCGCTGTCGAGCTGTACGGCGAACTTTCCGCAATGGTCGCTGTTGACAGCCACATTCCAGCAGCCGCCGATGCCCAGGTCGGTGCGGCCGGGCACAATCTGTATCAGGCGCCCGTCGTCTATCGAGTCGAGGATTTCACCGGTGCTGTCGGTGGAATGGTTGTTGACCACGATGACATTATAGGGGAAGTTGGTCTTCTGGGACAGGGCGCTCTTCACGGCGTCGGCAATGGTCTTCTCGCGATTGAACACGGGAATGACGACAGAGGCCTCGCAGGCGAAGTCCTGCTCGTCGAAGTCGGGCTGGCGGTAGAAGTTGGTGTCGACGATGGCTCCCACCTTCTCGAGATGGGCTGTGCAGGCACGCTCCATCTCAATCTGTACCTCGCGGTTGCGCGGATTGACATAGTCGAACTGTTTCTCGCCGCTCTTGCGGGTGTCGAGCTCGGCCTCGGTGTAGAGATATTCGTTGAGATGGAATATCTCGCCCTTTCTGCTCAGATACAGGCGCAGGTCGTAGAGTCCGGCATACTGATAATCCACACGGTCGGTCTGCGCCACATAGTCGAGCAGCGCCTGCGACTTGATGAGCCACAGGCTGCCGAAGTCGAAGTCGTCGCGGAGGCTTCCTGCCTGATAGTCGATGGCGGGATGCTTCGTCAGGGCGCCTTCCTCCAAGGAGTAGTGGTCGCTGTAGACCATCACCGCTCCCGTGTCGTCGGCAGTGCGCAGAAAGCGCTCCAGGGCATAGAGCCCCCAGCGCACCGACGTCATCCTGGTGCACAACAGCAGATAGTCGGCATCCGTGTTCTCGGCTATGCTCATCACCGTGTTGGATGACTCCATTCTGTCGATTACTACAAAGGTACAGCCTTCGGGCACTTGGTGCTGCGAGGCAAAGTCGCTGCTTACCAGCAGATTGATATGTTGAACCGTCTTGTTCTCATGAAGCTCGAGCAGCGTTTCTTCACCCTTCTCCAAGGCTTCAAAAGGCAAGAAAAGGTCTATTTTTTCTCTCATTTTTGCTTATTATCTTAAAATATGTGGCAAAGATAACAATTTTTCAGCAAAAAAGCGTATCTTTGCACTATGAATAACGAAAAAAAATATCTTCTCGGTCTGACACTCGCCGAACTGAAGCAGGTGGCCAAGGATTTGGGCATGCCTGCCTTCACCGGTGGACAGATGGCAAAATGGCTCTATCAGCAGCATGTGAAGAGCATCGACGAGATGACGAACATATCGAAAGCCAACCGTGCCAAGCTGGCTGAAGAATACGAAATAGGATGCTTCGGATATTCCGACGCACAGCACTCGGTAGACGGAACCATCAAGTATCTGTTCCCCACACGGAGCGGAAAGTTTGTCGAGACGGTCTACATCCCCGACAAAGACCGCGCCACGCTTTGTGTATCGTCACAGGTGGGGTGCAAGATGAACTGCCTGTTCTGTCAGACAGGAAAGCAGGGGTTTGAGGGCAGTCTGCCTGCAGGCGACATCCTCAACCAGATATACTCGCTGCCCGAGGTGGACAAGTTGACCAACATCGTGTTCATGGGGCAGGGAGAGCCAATGGACAACCTCGACAATGTGCTCCGTGCCACGGACATCCTGACTGCCGACTATGGTTGGGCATGGAGCCCCAAACGCATCACCGTCAGTTCGGTGGGCGTGAAGAATAAGTTGAAACGATTCCTCGAGGAGAGCGAGTGCCACGTGGCCATCTCCATGCACGACCCGATACCGGCAGAGCGTGCCGAGCTGATGCCGGCAGAGAGAGGAATGGGAATAGAACAGGTGGTGGAACTGTTGCGCAACTACGACTTCTCGCATCAGCGCCGACTCTCGTTCGAATACATCGTCTTCAAGGGGCTGAACGACAGCATGCAGCACGCCAAGGCCATCATCAGGCTGGTGAAGGGGCTCGACTGCCGCTTCAACCTGATACGCTTCCATCAGATTCCCGACATCCCGCTGCAGGGTGTGAGCGACGAGAAGATGGAGCAGTTCCGCGACTATCTGACCCAGCACGGTGTGTTCACCACCATCCGCGCCAGCCGTGGACAGGACATCTATGCTGCCTGCGGACTGCTGAGCACATCGAAGAAGATAGGAGAGATAAGACAGCATGAGAACGAACTGGCTTAGTGCCGCGCTGTGCTGTCTGGCGCTGACACTCGTCGGCTGCGATGGCATGGGTGGAAGAAAACCCGCAAGCACCGGGCTGCCCTACGAGGTGGTGCTGGAAGGCGACAGCGACAGCATCGTGACCCGGATGATGACGGCCGATATGCCGCATCTGCCACAGCCCGAACCGATGTTCAGCCTTATACAGGTGAGGAAGGGAAAGGTGCGCGGAAGCTACCAGCTGGTGAGAAACCGCATCGTGGTGGACATCAATGCCCATAACAAAGGCTATGCCGTGAAGATGAGGAAAGACGTGAGTGCCGTGCCGCAGACCGTCGTCTACATACAGGCACAGTCGGCTGAGCAGCTTCGCCACAGGCTGGACGGCGGGAAGCTGAGGAGCCTCTTCGACACATCGGAGCTACGGCATCTTGCCACCGTCGTGCCACAGAATCCCGACAGGCAGAAGGAGATGAGGCAGCGCTTCGGCATCAGCATGAGGATTCCTGCCTCGATGAATGCCGGTAAGCAAGCCAAAGACTTCGCATGGCTCACCGACAATGCCAGCACGGGAATGCAGAGCCTGATATTCTTCAAGACCAAGAGCCACGGCCGGAGCCGTGACGACCTGAAGGCCCAGGCCGACAGCGCCCTGAAGCGAAACCTGCCCGGCGAGACCGACGGCATGTACATGCAGCTTGCCGACATGAGCCAGGCCGACAGGCAGGGAATGAGGCGGGGACTGTGGGAGATGAAGGGCGACGCCATGGGCGGACCCTACGTGATGAGGACACGGGGCAGCATGGCTGTCATTGGCTTCGTCTATGCGCCCGAAAAGAAAAAGAAAATACTAATCAAGCAGCTCGAGGCTGCTCTTTCTACAATAAAATAAGAATCCAAAATGGACAACAAGAAAATCAGGGTGGCTATCACCCATGGAGATACCAATGGTATCGGATACGAACTGATCTTTAAAACCTTTGCAGAGCCCGAGATGCTGGAGCTTTGCACGCCTATCGTCTATGGCTCGCCCAAGGTGGCAGCCTACTACCGCAAGGCCATGAACCTGCCCGCGCAGTTCTCCATCATCCAGAAGGCCGAAGACGCCGAGGAAGGACGCATCAACCTTCTGGCGGCTGTCGAGGAGGAGGTGAAGGTGGACATGGGTGTGCCTACAGAGGAGTCGGGACAGGCTGCGGTGAAGGCACTCGACAGAGCCATGACCGACTTCAGAGACGATCTGTATGATGTGTTGGTGACAGCACCTATCAACAGTCAGAACGCATTCATCGAGGGCTTCGCCTTCAAGGGACACAAGCACTACATCGAGACCTGTCTCGGTGAGGGAAAGAAGGGACTCAGCATCCTCGTGGGCGATACGCTGCGCATCGCTTCGGTGACAGAGAAACTGCCGCTCAAAGAGGTTGCTGAACAGATCACGGCAGAGAGAATCGTAGAGAAGGCAACCCTCTTCCAGCAAACCATCAAGCGCGACTTCAACATCAGCAATCCACGTATCGCCGTGCTGGCACTCAACCCCAAGAACAATGAGGAGACAAGCTGCGGAAACGAGGAAATGGAAATCATCATTCCAGCCATCGACGAGCTGGCAGGCAAGGGCGTACAGGCCTTCGGACCTTATCCTGCCGACGACTTCTTCGGCAATGGCGACTTCAGAGAGTTTGACGGTGTTCTGGCCATGTATCACGACCAGGCCACAGCTCCATTCAAGTCGATCAACGACGGACGGGGCGTTATCTATACAGCAGGAATGCCTGTCATCCGAACCAGCGCTGATATCACGCCCGGATACGAGATTGCAGGTACAAATACTGCCGATGAGTCTGCCTTCAGAAATGCCGTCTATCTGGCCATCGACACCTTCAGGTATCGCAGCAGTTACGACGAGGCCTGCGAGAACCCACTGCCCAAACTCTTCCACGAGAAAAGAGACGACAGCGAGAAGGTGAGATTCGCTATTCCAAAGAAGAAAGCAGATTCGCCAGAGGCTAAACGTTAAAAAAGGACTATTTTCAAGCCAATATTGCAGTTAATTCAAAAAAAATGCGTAATTTTGGCAGCTAAATGAATACATCTGAACTTCAGAAGATCAAATTGAGGTACAATATCGTAGGCAACAGCGACGAATTGAACCGAGCTCTCGATGTCGCCCTGCAGGTGGCACCGACTGATCTTTCTGTGCTCATCATCGGAGAAAGCGGCGTGGGAAAGGAAATCATTCCGAAGGTCATTCACGACAATTCTCCACGCAGAAGGGAGAAGTATTTCGCCATCAACTGTGGAAGCATTCCTGAGGGAACCATCGACAGTGAGCTCTTCGGTCATGAGAAAGGTTCGTTCACCGGAGCCATAGGCGAGAGCGAGGGATATTTCGGCATCGCCAATAAGGGAACCATCTTCCTCGATGAGGTGGGCGAACTGCCCATCGCCACACAGGCAAGACTGCTGAGAGTGCTCGAGACGGGAGAATACATACGCGTGGGCGGACAGGAAGTGCGCAAGACGAATGTGCGCATCGTGGCGGCTACCAATGTCAACATGAGAAAGGCCGTCAGCGAGGGACGCTTCCGCGAAGACCTGTACTATCGCCTCAACACCATACCCATCATGATGCCGCCTCTGCGAGAGAGGGGGAACGATATCCTGCTCTTGTTCCGACTCTTCGCCATGCAGATGGCCGAGAAGTACAAATTGCCTAAAATTGTGCTTACCGATGACGCCAAGGCCATCATGTTGAAATACAAATGGCCTGGCAACGTGAGACAGCTCAAGAACATTACCGAACAGATGTCGGTACTGAGCGAGGAAAGGGAAATCGACGCACAGACACTGCTCAGGTTCATTCCGCAAGACGAGGAGACCACACAGTTGGCTACCATCGCACCAGGGCAGGGAGGAACCCACAGCTATGAGAGTGAGCGCGAACTGCTCTACAAGATTCTCTACGAACTGAGGGGCAACGTTAGCGACCTGCGGCGCGACATGAACTCGCTGCGCAAACAGCTCGACGAGGCACGACAGCTCAACGGAGCCAAAGGCTTTGCCGAACCACAGCCCCTGACACCCATAACCCCCATAAGCTATCCAGCCCCTGTCGAAAAGGAAAGCGAGGCGTTGCACCATCCATTCACAGAGGATGCAGAAGTGGAGGAAATACATGAGGCGGAAACGCTCAACCTCAACGACCTGGGCAAGCAGATGGTGGAGAAAGCACTGGAACGCAACAACGGCAACCGAAAGAAAGCCGCCAAAGAACTGGGAATATCCGACAGAACTCTGTATCGACGCATCAAGGCATACAAGCTCGGCGACAACGACGAGGCTGAGGACGACGATGACGACGATGTGAAGAAATAAAAGAAGCCAAGAGGCTAAGACGACAAGAAGAAAATAACAAAATGAAGCATCTCTTCAAGCATATATATATAATAGGTGTAATCTTTGCCATTATCGCCACCACGGCTGCATGCTCGGTAAAGTATGCCTTCAATGGTGCCAGCATCGACTATACCAAAACCAAGACCATAGAGCTTGCCGAGTTCCCTATTCGCAGCTCCTATGTCTGGGGACCTATGGGACCGATGTTCAACAATCAGCTGAAGGATGAGTTCGCCAGCCACACCCGACTGATACAGGTGAAGCGAAATGGAGACCTCAAGATAGAGGGAGAAATCACACAGTACAGCCAGCGAAACAAGTCGGTATCGAGTGAGGGATACTCTGCACAGACCGAGCTGTCGATGACTGTCAATGTGAGATTCACCAACAACAAGAACCATGCAGAGGACTTCGAGCGCCAGTTTACCTCTACCAAGAGCTACGACACAACGCAGAGTCTGAACGCCGTACAGGAAGAACTCGTCACACAGATGGTGAAAGACCTGGTGGAACAGATCTTCAATGCTACCGTGGCCAACTGGTAAATGAGTAAAGGGTGAAGAATCAAATGCCGACACTCTGTATATAAAGATTAGGAAATAAAATATAACGCGAAATTATAACGTGGAATTAAGTAGACTGATACAACATCCTGAGGAGATGAACAAGGAGACGCTTTATGATCTCCGGGCACTGTTAGCACTCTATCCGTACTATCAGACAGCCCGCCTTTTGATGTTGCAGAACCTCTACCTGCTCCACGACCCGAGTTTCGACGAGGAACTGAGAAAGGCTGCTATCTATATCACCGACCGAAAGGTAATATTCAGAATGGTGGAGGCGGCTCACTATCAACTCAAGAAGGAAACCAATCGGGAAGAGAAGAAGGCAGGAAATGCCAACAATGCTTCCGACCGAACTTCCGACTTGATAGACAACTTCCTCGAGTCGATACCCAATGATGCCGAAGAGGAGAAAGACGCGGCACAGAAAAACAAGCGAAAGCCTACGCCTGCCGACGCTGCCGTCGACTATGTGGCTTATCTGATGGAGACAGAAGATGCGGAACAGGAAAAGGACAACAACTCCTCACGCACGCTGGCGCTTATCGACGACTTCATTGACGATGGAGGATTCCAGTTGCCTAAGCTCGATGCTACAGCTGATGCTGAGCTGGAATACAAACCTGCCATAGATGACGACGAGGTCAACAGCAACAGCGAGACTACAGAGAATAGCGGTATCTTCACCGAAACACTCGCACGCATCTATATCAAACAGGGCAAGTACGAGAGAGCGCACGAAATCATTGAGCGACTCTATCATAAACAACCCAACAAGAGCGCATACTATACTGACCAGATGCGATTCTTGGAGAAACTGATAATAAATAGTAAAAATAATAAATAACAAAAATCAAAAATGGCTTACACATTATTTGTAGTTTTAATCGTCCTGGCTTCATTGCTGATGATCTTCATCGTGCTCATCCAGGAATCTAAAGGTGGTGGACTTGCTTCCAACTTCTCTTCAACCAACTCTATCATGGGAGTTCGCAAGACTACCGACTTAGTGGAAAAATTGACATGGGGACTCGCTGCAGCGATGGTTGTCCTCAGTGTTGCTTGTGCTTATGTGGCTCCTCAGGCTATCGGCGACAATAGCGTGATGGAAGGTGCTACACAGGAACAGACAGCGCTGCCTGCTATGCCAGGTGCTAACAGCGATGCTGCCAAGAAGGTTGCGCCTGCTGCTCAGAATGCTGCTCCTGCTGCTCAGAATGCTGCTCCTGCTGCTCAGAATGCTGCTCCTGCTGCTCAGA
>ENA-OYCF01000150-OYCF01000150.1-human-gut-metagenome-genome-assembly--contig:-NODE-150-length-14955-cov-6.678389_pt1 | contig 14955 bp, 9 predicted proteins | sample MGYA00243456_ERZ652879 | MGnify/ENA primary metagenome ERZ652879 (study PRJEB26926, sample SAMN06164638) | human gut metagenome | biome: ENVO:00009003; feature: ENVO:2100002; material: ENVO:00002003...
GTCGCTATGGAGACAATGATACCAACATCGGTTTTATCCTGACCGATAGTCGTTCTCTTTGTTTTCCAGAGGAAACTCTGTTTTTTGCACTCAAGTCTGAGCGCAATGATGGTCATAATTACATCCCTGAACTGTATCGCAGAGGTGTGAAAAACTTTGTGGTAACTGATGTCCCTAAGGGCTATGCTTCTGATTATCCGGAGGCTAACTTCCTGAAGGTGGTCAATACGCTGGAGGCTCTTCAGCGTCTGGCTGAGCGCCATCGTGATGAATTCAATATCCCTATCGTGGGTATTACGGGTTCCAACGGCAAGACGATGGTCAAGGAGTGGCTCTATCAGCTGCTCTCGCCAAGCATGTTCGTTACCCGCAGCCCTCGCAGTTACAATTCCCAGATAGGTGTGCCATTGTCTGTCTGGCTGATGAACGAGCAGACCCAGGTAGGTGTCTTCGAGGCGGGTATCAGTCAGCCTGGCGAGATGCTTGCCCTCCGTGACATCATCCAGCCTACCATCGCCGTTCTTACCAATGTGGGTTCAGCCCATCAGGAGAACTTCTCTTCCCTGGAGGAGAAGTGCCGTGAGAAGCTCATCCTCTTCCATGATGCTGAAACCGTGGTTTATGATGGCGATGATGAGGTGATTACCAAGGTGGTGGCTGAATATCCTGATTATAAAGGCGAAAAACTCTTCTGGTCGCTCAAGAACCCTGAGGCTCCTTTCTATGTCAAGAAGATTGAGAAGCAGCAGAGCGTGAGCGTCATCACCTATATATATAAAGGTGTAGAGGATAGTTTCTCCATTCCTTTCATCGATGATGCTTCCATCCAAAACTCCATCATCTGTGCTGCTGTCGCTTCCAAGATCGGACTCTCTGCCGAGGATATCGACAAGCGTATGGCACTGCTCGAACCGGTTGCGATGCGACTGGAGGTAAAGGTAGGGCAGCATGGCTGTACGCTCATCAACGACAGTTACAACAGCGATATCAACTCACTCGACATCGCTCTCGACTTCATGAACCGCCGTCCTGATCATCGTGGCCGTCGCCATACTTTGATCTTGAGCGATATCTATCAGAGCGGTCAGACTCCCGAGGCGCTATATAAAGAAGTGAGCGATCTTGCCCGCAAGCGTGGCGTAGTGAAGTTCATCGGTATCGGTCCGGAACTCTGCAAACAGCATGATACGATTCAGATTTCAGAAAAGTTCTTCTTCCCGAATGTGGAGGAGTTTATCAATAGCGAGGTCTTTGCCTCCCTCCGCGATGAGGTCATCCTCCTGAAGGGTGCCCGCCAGTTTGGTTTCGATCAGCTTACCGAACTGCTGGTGCAGAAGGTGCATGAAACTACCCTCGAGGTCAACCTGAATGCGGTGGTTGCAAACCTCAACTACTACCGTGCCTTCATGAAGCCGGAAACCAAACTTGTCTGCATGATCAAGGCGGATGGCTATGGTGCCGGATCGGTAGAGATTGCCAAGACCCTGCAGGATCATCGTGTAGATTATCTGGCTGTGGCTGTTGCCGATGAGGGTGTCACCCTTCGCAAGAACGGTATCACCAGCAACATCATGATCATGAACCCGGAAATGACAGCCTTCAAGACCATGTTCGATTACGACCTGGAGCCTGAGGTATATTCTTTCCGATTGCTCGATGCGCTCATCAAGGCTGCAGAGAAGGAGGGTGTCACCGGATTCCCTGTTCACATCAAGCTCGATACCGGTATGCATCGCATGGGCTTCGATCCAGAAAACGATATGGAGGAGCTTATCGGTAAGCTGAAGCATCAGAATGCCATCATCCCTCGTTCCGTATTCTCTCACTTCGTGGGAAGCGATGACGATAGTTTCGATGACTTCTCTGCCCATCAGTTTGAACTCTTTGATAAGGGAAGCCGACAGTTGCAGGCTGCCTTCGACCATAAGATCCTGCGCCATATCTGCAATTCGGCAGGTATCGAGCACTTCCCGGAGCGCCAGTTGGATATGTGCCGCCTGGGTCTCGGACTCTATGGCATCAACTCCCGCAACAACAAGACCATCAACTGCGTGAGCACCCTGAAGACTACCATCCTGCAGATGCACAACGTGAAGGCGGGCGATAGTGTGGGCTACAGTCGCAAGACCATCCTCGATAAGGATAGTGTCATCGCTGCCATTCCTATCGGATATGCTGATGGCTTGAACCGCCGTCTCGGCAATCGCCATGCCTACTGTCTGGTCAATGGTCAGAAGGCAGATTATGTAGGCAACATCTGTATGGATGTGGCGATGATCGATGTCACCGGCATCAACTGCAAGGAAGGTGATAGCGTGGAAATCTTCGGCGAGCATCTTCCTGTTCAGGTGTTGAGTGATATTCTGGAGACAATTCCTTACGAAGTGCTGACCACCATCAGCAACCGAGTGAAGAGAGTTTATTACCAGGATTAAAGATGAAATGAGTACTAGTTCAATTGAAATTTAATGATAGAAGCGCAACAGACGATTTGCCTGTTGCGCTTTTTCTTTGTATTTATAAGGCATTGGGTATTTTTTGCCCCTAAAATACGCAAGAATAAATAAATTGGTTTAAAATATTTGTACGTATAGTTTTTTTTTGTAACTTTGCACAAAACTTAGTATATTACTTAAACTTAAAAAAATAATGAAGAAAGCAGTTGTGGTTATAGCTTTACTCAGCCAGACTCTGGGCTTGACTTATGCCGACGATCAGACCGGGACAAGGGGTATCGGACAGTATCCGGGACGCCCGTCTCAGTTTACGGCTCCTCAAATGGTGAAGGATGATACCTATAGGAACATTGCCTTGAACCGTATGGTATATACTTCCTCGAATGCCGATTTCAATCTTACAGGTCATCTGGTAACAGATGGTATCATCACCAGCAAGGCTCCTTCCTTCCTGAGTGTAAGAACGAATGAAGGCGAGTTGTCCAACCGTGACAAGGAGAAGATGATTGATGGCAACACGGTCACCAGTCAGTATATCAAGGGCGAGAAGGCTTTTGCAGAGTTCAATTGGGAAGCCATGAAGGTAAACCTCAGAAACCTGAAGTTTACAGGTGAATTGGCTTACTATCAGGACAAGGCTACTCAGGGGTATGTGATTCGTGTGATGGGGTCACACAATGGTCAGAAATGGGAGGTGCTGGGAGAAGAGAAAGGCACCGGACTTCCTGGCGAGGCTACCAAACAGCAGGTAAGTTCCGACCCAAACAAGTTCCAGGATGTGGTGCGCCTGCCGCTCCGCAAGCTGAATGTTTCCATTCCTTTGAAGAAACCGGGCAACTACGAGCACGTACGCATCGAATTTACTATGCCGGGTGCAGCGTGGTGGCGCGTCAAACTCATCGATAATACCACTTCATGGCGTCCTTCCATGCACTTCTCCAGTGTATGGAAGTCTGAATTGGCAAAGAATGCCCAGTGGCTCTATGTAGATCTGGGTACTGTGGCTGATTTCGATCAGGTGAATCTCTTCTGGGTCAACAAGGCTCGCCAGGGCAAGATTCAGGTTTCCAGTGATGCCAGAAACTGGAGTGATATTGCTACCCTGGGTCAGCAGAAGCAGAAGGGCTTGACCGAGAAGGTGGCTTGCAAGGGGCATGGCAGATATGTGAGATTGCTGCTTACCCAGCCGGATGCTTCCGGTCGCTATGCCTTGTCAGAGATGCAGGTGATGGGTAAGGGCGGCTTGCGTGCCGAGGCAGCCAACACATTGGCTTCTAAGAATGGCAAGCAGATGCTCAACCAGTGGCAGCTGCGCCGTGAGGGAAGTGATGCCTGGATTCAGGCTACCGTTCCTGGTACCGTGCTTACCAGCTATATGAATATCGGTGCGGTGCCTGATAACCGCTACGATGATAATATGCGACAGATTTCCGAGTCGTTCTTCAACTCTGATTTCTGGTATCGTACCACAATCAACCATCAGCCATCTGCCAACAAGAACCAGCATACCTATCTCAACTTCGATGGTATCAACTGGAAGGCAGATATCCTTCTGAATGGTGAGAAGATTGGCAGAATCGACGGTGCCTTTATCCGCTCTCGCATCGACGTGACCAAGAAGTTGAAGACGGGTGCCAACAAGCTCGAGGTGCATGTCATCAAGAATGCCCACTTCGGCGTGGTGAAGCAGAAAAATCTCCAGAATACCGACCTCAATGGTGGTGAGTTGGGTGCTGATAACCCAACCTTCCACGCATCTATCGGCTGGGACTGGATTACCAATACCCCAGGTCGTGAAATCGGTATCTGGAATGATGTCTATCTCACCCACGATAACGGTGTGAGCGTTTCCGATCCGCTGGTAACATCTACTTTGAATCTGCCGGATACATTGGCAACCATGACTCCATCTGTCTTCCTGAAGAATGCAGATGCCGTGGCTAAGACTGTGAAGCTTTCTGGTTTTATCGGTAAGATCCAGTTTGAGCAGGAAGTTAGTCTGCAGCCAAACGAGAAGCGTGAGGTGGCTTTCGCTCCAGCTGATTATCCTCAGCTCAAGAACCAGCGCATGAATCTCTGGTGGCCTAACGGCTATGGTTCTCCTTATTTATATGATGCCGGTTTCAAGGTGTCAGACAAGGCTTCAGGCGAGGTAATCTCTGAGGTCAACTATAAGGCGGGTATCCGCCAGATGAGCTATGCCGACCTGGATACCCAGACCAAGATCTATATCAATGGCAAGAGATTGAACCCACTGGGTGGTAACTGGGGATTCTCTGAGACCAACCTCAACTACCGTGGACGTGAATACGATGCTGCCGTTCGCTACCATAAGGAGATGAACTACAATATGATTCGCGACTGGGTAGGTCAGATTGGTGATGAGGAACTGTATGAGGCATGCGATAAGTATGGCATCATGATCTGGCAGGACTTCTGGTTGGCTAACCCATGGGACGGACCGGATCCTGATGACGACAAGATGTTCCTCGAGAACTCTGCCGATTACATTTCCCGCATCCGCAGCCATGCTTGTATCGGTATCTATTGCGGTAGAAACGAGGGCTTCCCTCCTGCATCCATCGACAAGGTGCTGAGAGAGCAGGTCAAGGATATCCATCCACAGTTGGGCTATATTCCTAGCTCAGCCGACCTCGGTGTCAGCGGTCATGGTCCTTACCAGATGAAGTCACCGTCTTTCTACTTCGCTAACCAGAGCCATAAGCTGCATTCAGAGCGTGGTATGCCGAATGTGCCTACCTTCGAGTCTCTGGGCAGAATGATGGAACCGGAGCATCTGTGGCCACAGAGCGATGCTTGGGGACAGCATGATTATACATTGAAGGGCGCCCAGGGAGGTGAGTCTTTCAACAACATCATGGAAAAACGTTATGGCAAGCCTCAGAGTGCTGAGCAGTTTACCAAGTGGGCACAGTGGCTGAACTATGATGGCTACCGTGCGATGTACGAGTCTTCTCAGCAGGACCGTCTTGGTTTGCTTATCTGGATGAGTCATGCCTGCTGGCCAAGCATGGTTTGGTGTACCTACGATTATTACTTTGAGCCAACTGCTGCTTACTTTGGTGTGAAGAAGGCTTGTGAGCCATTGCATATCCAGTATAATCCGGTGAAGAAGGTTGCCGAGGTGGTCAACTTTGCCGGTAGTGCCAAGGATGGCTTGGTTGCCAAGGCTCAGGTCTTTGATATGTACGGAAAGTTGATCAAGGAGGAGAGTAAGGAAGTGAATGTGGCAGAAGACCAGACCCTCGATGCCGTTAGCGTAAGCGAACCGGATGAGGAGGTTTATTACATCAAGTTGACTCTGGAGCAGAACAACCAGGTGGTTTCTGACAACTTCTATGTAATGGGTAAGGAAGAGGATAATCTCCAGGCACTCTCTAAGTTGCCAAAGGCAGATGTTGCTGTCAGCGGCAAGCGTTTCGTTCTGCAGGGCGAAGAGTGGGTTGGCGAGGTAGAGATCCGCAATACCGGCAATGTACCTGCCCTCTTGGTTCGCCTGAACCTGAAGGGTGGTGATGGTGAGCAGATTCTCCCAGTTATCTACAGCGATAACTATTTCAGTCTGATGCCGAACGAGTGCAAGACTATCAAGGTATCTTATCGTGATGAGGATGGCAGAGGTCAGGCTCCATACGTAGAGATTACAGGTTTCAATAAGTAAAACTGAAAGTAAATTAAAAAGCGCATCAGCGAGATTAACTTGCTGATGCGCTATTTTTTTGCAGTAAGACATTTGTCTTAACTCCTTTAACTAAAGGAATCCCTGCTGCTTGAGGGCATCGAGGAATCCGATGCTCATAGCTTCGCAATCCTTCTTGGTATATCGGATATCGGTGAAAACCTGGGCTAATGTTTCTACGTTGTTGATGCGTACAAACTCCTGGTTCTCTTCCAGTGCTTCCTTCTCGGCATAGAAGTCATCAATCTTTTCTGGGGTATAATCCTCGAAATGCTCGTTGTGGATGATGCTGCGCAATGGCAGACGGTCGCTCTGGGCAGGCTGTTCATCCGGCCATCCGATGGTAAGGGTAGCCACTGGCATTACCAGCTTCGGCAACTTCAGGGTGTCGATGATCATTTTCGGCATATACACTGTGGTGCCCAGGAAGCAGGTTCCCAGACCCGCCTCTTCTGCCAGATTGGTAAAGGTCTGCGTGAAGAGCAGGGCATCGGTAGCCGCATTCATAAACGAGAGGATGTTGTCGTATCCCGGGGTTCCCTTGCGGTTTTCTGCCCAGAGGGTGGTGCGGCGGTAGTCAGCGCAGATGGTGAGTACTACAGGAGCGCCTGTCACCATCGGCTGGTTGAAGTGGGCAGGTGCCAAAGCCTTCTTTCCCTCTTCGCTGCGGGTTACCACTACGCTGTAGAGCTGCAGGTTTCCCATGGTAGGAGTACGCATCGCCTCTTCCAGCAACTGGTTCAAAAGTTCATCTGTTACCTCTCTGTCGGCATATTTGCGAATCGAGGTTCTTTTCTTGATTGATTCCATATCTTGTTTCTTTTTATAATTCTCTATCTTTTGCAAAGATAATGAAAGTTTCCCAAAAAGAACACGGTTCTTTTACATTTTTTGCTTCATAATGAGCTTTTCGTGCGTTTTTTGATGAAATATCTGCTCAAACGTTTCATATTTTAGAAATATTGTTTTAATTTTGCAGCTAATTATTAAACGTTTAATATGGAATATACTGAAAATATGACTTTCGAAGAGGCGAGCCATGCCTTGATGAAAGATTTGAAGACCCGATTGGCTGAGCTGCACGGGCATTTCGATGCGCAGAATGTCGATTGGCATAAGCTCCATCTTCCATTGGAGAAACTTGTTTCCGAAGAAACGCAGAAATCAATCGGCAGCCCGGAAGTGGTAGAGGTTCGACCTAAGGAATTGGAGTGCGATGTGGTAAGATACCAGAACAATAAGGAGAAATGGGTGGCTTTGGTCGGATTGCTCAATGGTCATCCCTACGAGATATTCACCGGTTTGCAGGATGAGGATGAAGGCATCATGCTCCCCAAGTCTGTTACCAAGGGCAAGATTATCAAGACGGTGCTCCCGGAAGGACAGAAGCGATATGATTTCCAGTTTGTCAACAAGCGTGGCTACAAGATTACCGTCGAAGGATTGAGCGAGAAGTTCAATCCCGAGTATTGGAACTATGCCAAGCTCATATCCGGCGTTCTGCGCTATCGTATGCCGGTTGCCCACGTCATCAAGCTGGTCAATCAGCTGCAGCTCACCTCCGAAACCCTCAACACCTGGCGGGTGGGCGTGGAAAGAGCCTTGAAGAAGTACCTCTATGAAGAAAATGGAATAGATAACTTGGAAAACGGAATAGATTATAAGGAGACTGAAGATGAAATTGATGAGCAGTAAGATATACCTCAGGAATGTGCGTTTCCACGCTTTCCATGGCGTATTGCCGCAGGAGGGAATCGTTGGCAACGATTATCTTGTCAACCTGGTGCTGGATTATGACTTCTCTGCTGCCATTAAGACCGATGATCTTCAGGGAACCCTCAACTATGCCGAGGTCTATCAGAAGGTAAGAGAAGAAATGGCGGTGCCCAGCAAGCTCCTGGAGCATGTGGCAGGCAGAATCGCCCATAGACTCTTTTCCGATTTCCCGGAAATCCAGAAACTCCAACTCTCTATCACCAAGGTGAATCCACCGATGGGGGCCGATAGCGACGGCGCAGGGGTAGAGGTTGTATTAACAAATGATAAAACTTATAGTTAGAATTAGGTTTTCTGATAATAAAGTAGTAATTTTGCAAAATCATCAGAAAGTATGTGTAAGAAAGTAACACTGATATGGGCTTTGATGTGCATGTTTGTAATGACATCGTTAGCTGCCAATAAGCGATTCACGCTGGTCATCGACCCCGGTCATGGTGGTCATGATGCCGGAGCACTCGGAGCCATATCCAAGGAAAAGAATATCAATCTTGCCGTTGCCTTGCGCTTCGGTAAGTATGTGGAGCAGAATCTCCCGGAGGTAAGAGTCATCTATACCCGCACGAAGGATGTATTCATCCCGCTCAATGAGCGTGCGAATATCGCCAACCGTGCCAATGCCGATCTCTTTATCTCCGTGCATACCAATGCCTTGCCGGCAGGAAAGGTGGCTCGTGGCTTCGAGACCTATACCCTCGGTATGCATCGTGCCAAGGATAATCTCGATGTGGCGATGCGGGAAAACTCCGTCATCTCGATGGAGAAGGACTATCAGCAGAGATATCAGGGCTTCGATCCCCGCTCTTCTGAGAGCTATATCATCTTCGAGTTCATCCAGGGCAAGAACATGGAGCGCAGCGTAGATCTGGCACGAATGATTCAGCGAGGTGTCTGCGATGGTGCCAACCGGCCCGACAAGGGCGTGCATCAGGCGGGATTCCTGGTCTTGAGAGAGACTTCCATGCCGGGCTGCCTCATTGAGTTGGGATTCATCACCACTCCTGATGAAGAGCGCCTGCTCAACAATGACAGCAGAGTGGATGATATCGCCCGTGGCATCTACGAGGCTTTCGCAAAATACAAGAATAAGTACGACAGATCGGTTTCCGTTCCTTATCGTGCCAAGGATTCCGAAGAAGTGAATATCCCGAAGATTGTTCCGGATCAGGAACCGGCACCTAAGACTCGTGCCGTAACGAGGGGAAAGCAGCCGAAGCGTGAAGAGGCAACGCCTGAACAGCCAAAGCGGGAGGTGAAGAAGCAGGAGCCGAAGAAGGATGTGAAGAAGCAGGAAACGAAGAAGGATGTGAAGAAGGCTGAGGTAGCTGATGCGCCGGTCTTCAAGCTTCAGATTTTCGTAGGTAGTAGAAACCTTCGCAAGGGCGATGCTCATTTCAAGGGCGAAACCGATTACGATAGTTTCCAGGAAGGCAATCTGGTGAAATACACCCTGGGTGCATCCACCAATTACAACGAGATCTATCGCCTGCGCAAGGAAAAGCTGGATAAGTTTCCGGAGGCTTTCATCATCGCCTTCAAGAACGGACAGAAATATGACGTGAACCAGGCTATCCGTGAGTTCAAGCAGAACCGCAACCGGTAGTTCCTTCCCTTCTCGGGCAGTCTGTGATTCGCTCTATATAAATAGGTATAATAAAAAGAACAAAAATAGATAAATATGAAACTGACAAAGGAAATTAGGATAGCGTTGGTCGCTATTGTAGGTATCTTGGTGATGTATTTCGGAATCAACTTTCTGAAAGGCATCAACTTGTTCTCTACCAATAACACCTACTATATGACGTTTGATGACATCCAGGGTATGGGTGCTTCTACCCCTATCTATGCCGATGGCTACAAGGTGGGTACCGTGGATCAGCTGGATTTCGACTATTCAGGAAAGGGTCCCATCAAGGTCAAGGTGGATATCAACAAGGATCTGAGAATCCCTGCGGGTAGTACCGCAGAGATTTCTAAGGATATCATGGGCAATCTCCAGGTTAGTCTCCTGCTTGCCAACAATCCTCGTGAGCGTATCGAACCGGGCGGCATCATCCCTGGTATGGTGAATTCCGGTATGATGGGCAAGGCTGCCGAAATGATTCCGGTAGTTGAGAAGATGCTGCCTAAGCTGGATTCCATCCTCACCAGTGTGAATGCACTCCTGGCTGATCCTGCCCTGGCTGCTTCCCTCCACAATGTGGAGACCATCACCAGCAACCTCACCGTTTCCACCCGTGAGTTGAATACCCTGATGGCTGGATTGAACAAGCAGGTTCCGGGTATGATGAAGAAGGCGAATGGCGTTCTCGACAATACCAACCGACTCACCTCTAATCTGGCGAGCCTCGATGTGCAGGGCACACTCGACCGTGTGAATGCCACCCTCGATGGTGCACAGAAGTTCACCGAGCAGTTGAACAGCGGAAAGGGTAGCCTCGGTCTCCTCATGAACGATACTCGCCTCTATGAGAATCTGAACTCAACCATGTCGCATGCCGACTCTCTGGTCATCGATCTCAAGGCGCATCCAAAGCGCTATGTTCACTTCTCAGTTTTTGGAAGGAAAGACAAGTAGAGACTCGGATATGCCGTTTTAAAGGCTTCTTTGAGGAAAATGCCAAAATAAATTTTGTCTAAATAATAAAAGCAATGTTTCACGCCCCGGAATAGCTACAGAACTTGTTGTTTTTTAGCTATTTCGGGGTGTTTCAAAATTGTTTCACTGCCCCTAAAACGTAATTGTGGATAACTTTCTTAGTTGCTTGATTATTAGATAGTTATCAGGGGAGTCTTAAAATATTATAAATAGCCCGATTTGCTACTTTGGGCTTTTTTTTGTAATTTTGCAGTCGATTTGCATCAGGTGGTGCAATCTGATGTAGTGTTAAGGTAAAAAATCAATTAAAATAAGTAGTAAATAGTGTCAATGTTAGCAAGTCCAAAAGCGCTTTGGGACAATAGTCTTTTGCTTATAAAGGATAATGTGTCAGAGCAGCAGTATAATACATGGTTTCGACCGATAGTCTTTGAGTCGTACAAGCCTTCGACCAAGACTCTGTTGGTTCAAGTTCCAAGTCCATTTGTATATGAATACTTGGAACAGAACTATGTTGGCTTGTTGAGCAAGGTCCTTCATCGCAATTTCGGCGATGGCATCCGTCTCACTTATCGTGTGGTAACGGATAAGGAACACAGGTTGACCCAGGATGTGGAAGCTGATCCGGCTGATATTGATGAGGCTGAGCACAAGAGATTGGCACAGCAGCCACAGACACAAGCTACCCCGGCAGAACCACAGCAGCCTGAAGACATTGACACCCAACTTGATCCGAAACTCACCTTTAATAATTATATGGAGGGTGACAGCAACAAGCTGCCACGTTCGGTGGGATTGTCTATCGCTGAGCATCCGAATACCACGCAGTTCAACCCGATGTTCATCTATGGTCCTTCTGGTAGCGGAAAAACTCACCTGGTGAATGCCATCGGTCTGAAGACCAAGCAGATGTATCCGCAGAAGCGTGTGCTCTATGTCAGTGCCCGCCTCTTCCAGACACAATATACCGATGCGGTGCTGCATAATGCGAGCAATGATTTCATCAATTTCTACCAGTCTATCGATGTGCTCATCGTGGATGATGTGCAGGATTGGGCAGGCAAGGCGAAGACCTTGAATACCTTCTTCCACATCTTCAATCACCTCTTCCGCAACGGAAAGCGTATCATTCTGGCGAGCGATCGACCTCCGGTAGAACTCAAGGATATGCCAGACCGACTCATCACCCGTTTCTCTTGTGGACTGGTGGCGGAGTTGGAGAAGCCGAATGTGGAACTCTGCGTCGATATCGTGAGCAACAAGGTGCGCAAGGATGGACTGAAGATTCCGAAGGATGTGGTTTCCTTCATCGCACAGACCTGCAACGGCAGTGTGCGTGATCTCCAGGGTGCCATCAATGGTTTGCTGGCTTACAGTATTGTATATAACAGCAGCATCGATATCCGATTGGCTGAGCGTGTCATCAAGCGTGCCGTCAAGGTTGAGGAGAGCAACAAGGTGCTCACCCTCGATGAAATCGTGGAGGCAGTCTGCAGTCATTACAAGGTAACGGTGGCTGCAGTCAACAGCAAGAGCCGCAAGCGTGAGTACGTGGAGGCGCGTCAAGTGGCGATGTTCATGGCTCAGAAACTCATCAAGATGCCTGCTTCCAGAGTGGGCAAACTCATTGGTAATCGCGATCATAGCACGGTTATCCACAGTTGCGCCAAGGTAGAGGAGCGACTGAAGATTGATGCCGAGTTCTTCGATGAACTCTCTAGCATCGAGAATGGATTGAGAGTGAAGAGATAATTAACATAGATAAGCACGGAACCTTGGTATAGTGGTTCTCGTTTATATAAATGAAACAAAAGGAAGTCGGACAAGTTTGTATTTGTCTTGGCTTCCTTTTTCCGTTTTAATCAGCCTATACGCAAATTTTGCGTAAGTTTTCTGTCTTTTTTACATCTTCTATCTTTCTTTTTTGTATATTTGCAGTTGGATTATGTTTTACCCAAATTACTGTAGATATGGTTATGAAGATTTCACGTATTTGCATTTGGGTCCTCATGCTGGGGACTGTCATGGTATTCTCTTCTTGTGCGAATGAGCATCCTAAGGAGCAGCTCGACGGGAATGCCATGTATGGTTCTGCGTCTGAAATCTACAACCATACCGTATCTTCTCTCTATCAGGACATAGACTTTGTAGAGCATAGTGAGGAGGAAGACTCGCTCTATGCTGTGTGGAGCCATCTTTATCAGGTGATAGGAAAGGCGAATCAGTCGCTTGATATCATCGATTACAAGTCTGATTTGCTCTCTGTGAATCAAAAAGACCAGTTTAAGGCTGAGGTGCGTGCCATCAGAGCTATGATGTATTACGAGGCGATGGAGCTTTTTGGCAGGATTCCCGTGATTCTGTCTTCTGGCGAGGCGGCCATCTATGAGGCGGCTTCAGGCATTGCCGTGGCTTCGCTTACCGATGTCAACCTCTGTGCGCAAAGCGAAAGGAGCGAGGTTTTCCGCTTTATATTCAGTGAGTTGCAGCAGGCGCTGCCTTATCTTCCGAATGAGCATAGCGCCAATGCTGGAGTTTATGAGGGAAGAATCACGCAACCGGTAATCAACTTCCTGTTGGCAAAGTTGGCTTTCAATGCTGAAATCTATACGTTTGATGATTGGACCAGAGGATATAAGAAACGTCCTAAAGGTAAGAAAATCCACTTTGTGGTTCAGACCGCCGATGGTGCTTCTCTGCTCAATGGTGGAACGGCTGGTGAGAATCGCAGCAAGGAATTGAATGCCTGGGAAACCTGTATCTTCTATTGTGATAAATTGGCCGCAGAAGGGTATGGCTTGGAGGAGAATGAGATATTCGATAGTTCCACTTATGCAAGGTTGCTTCGTGAGAATGGCGGTTCCCATCTGGTAGAAACGGAGCATCTCAAGCCGCTCTTCCGTTTCTATTATCCCGAGGTATTGTTGATGAAGGAGAAGGCAAAGGTCTGCAAGGGTGATAAAGCCGGTATTCTTTTCCCGATTCCTCAGAAATGCCTCGACCTGAATCCCAAGCTTGTGCAGAATAAGGGGTATGAGAAGAAATGAAAGTTAAGGGAGTTAAAGAAGTTAACTCCCCTAACTCCCTTATAACTGATAGAACTTCGTGAAAGCCTTCACGCAGTATTCGTGATCAATCACGCTACCGGTTTCACGGCAACTGTGCATGGCGAGGATAGCATTACCCATGTCCACGCCCTTCAATGGAATGGAAGAGGCGAGAATATTGCCCAAAGTGCTTCCGCCAGCCACATCACTGTGGTTCACGAAACGCTGACAAGGCACACCGGCAGCCTCACAGATATTCGCGAAGATGGCAGCAGATACCGCATCACTCGCATACTTCTGTGCCGCATTGAACTTGATGACCGGACCGCCCCCCAGCATCGGATGATTCGTTGGGTCAAACTTCTCGCTGTAGTTAGGATGCCAGGCATGCGCATTGTCGGCAGAAATCATGAAGGCACGCTCCACAGCCTGATAATACGCCTCCTCCGTTCCGCTCTGTGCAAGAGCGATGCGCTGCAGCATATAAGAGAGGAAAGGACTTCCCGCACCCTGCTTAGTCTGCGACCCCGTCTCCTCATTGTCGAAAATCGCCAGCACCTGGGTCGTATCCTGGGCATCAGCCGCCGTCAAAGCCTCTACGCCAGCCCAGCACATCGATAAATCATCGAGTCTTCCCGAAGAGATAAACTCATCGTGTACACCGAAGGTGCAGGCAGGAGTGGCATCCGCCAGATAGAGGTCGAAGTCGAGGATATCCTCCTTCTGGATATTCAGTTCGCCGGTAATCACGTTCATCAGCAGATTACCCTTCTCCAGTTCATCATGGATGATGCCGAGGATAGGGAGCACATCCTTCTGCTTGCTCAGCTTCACGCCATCGTTCACCTGACGGTTGAAGTGGATAGCGAGATTACTGATCTGCAGCAGAGGTCGCTGGATATGGAGCAGGAGAGTCTTCGGATGCATCGCATCCTCACCCTTTACGATCACTCTACCCGCCAGAGTAAGTGGACGGTCGAACCAGGTTGACATAATCGGACCGCCATAAACCTCGGTATTCAGTTTCACGATACCGCCCTCGCAAGTCATCTCAGCGTTAGGCTTGATGCGGAAGGTAGGGGAGTCGCAGTGAGCGCAGATCATGTGGAAGCCGGCATCCGCCAGCGCCTTCTTTCCGATTTGGAAAGCATAGATAGAAGAGTCGTTCTTGGTAACGAAGAACTTGTCACCCGCCACAACCTTGCCCAGCGGCTCCTGAGGGTTCAATCGTCTGAACCCATTTTTCTCCAATTCCTCGGAGATATTCTTCACAGCCAGGAAGTTCACTGGCGAAGCGTCTAAAAAGGATAATAATCTTTTGATCATAGTCTATATCTGTCTCTTATACACATCTCCGAGCCCACGAGACACTGAGCG
>ENA-OYCF01000156-OYCF01000156.1-human-gut-metagenome-genome-assembly--contig:-NODE-156-length-14748-cov-14.649221_pt1 | contig 14748 bp, 7 predicted proteins | sample MGYA00243456_ERZ652879 | MGnify/ENA primary metagenome ERZ652879 (study PRJEB26926, sample SAMN06164638) | human gut metagenome | biome: ENVO:00009003; feature: ENVO:2100002; material: ENVO:00002003...
ATCTACACAAGGCTATTCGTCGGCAGCGTCAGATGTGTATAAGAGACAGATATAATATAGTAAAGAAAAAAGAACAAAAACGAAAGTTGGGACCCTCAAAAAATTAATTGAAACAACTGAAACTGAAACAAATTTTCAGCCCTCAGTCAGCTTTCCTCTCCCAGGCTGTTGGTCTCTTTTCCGCTGCATTCCACGAGCACTTGTCGGGCGAGGATGGCTTCTAAATTCCTTACGTCGATAACAGGAATCTTGATACTGCGTTTAGTCCTGGATAACGACCCTTCCCTTTGCCAACGCAAGAAGATCGGGAATGTCGTAACAGCGCAAGACACCAGGAATGACGTTCGACATCATGTCGTGCTGCACGGGGTGCTGAATGTAATTGCGCCAGGTCTTCAATGTGCGGGTGAGTGTGGCACCAGCCAATCGCTCGTCGAGCACAGCAGCATGCATCACTACGACTGCGTTCATTCCGTCAGCCTTGACTGTAATCTGGCGACCCTTCAACTTTTCGTCAGCCGAACAGAAATTGAGAATGGTGCGCAAATCCTGCACACGCTGACCTATGAGCGGTTTGCCTGCATGCAGGGATGTTACTGCAGAACGATACTGAGTATTCCAATACTTGGAAAGGTTGTACTCGAAAATGTCGCTCGTCTCACCAAAACCTCGCAGATCGGCGTAAACATGAATCGTGCCGTCGGAGAATGCATCACGACGATCGGTCTCTATCAGCAGACTTGCCTTTCCTGCATCAGCAAGATGGATGCAAACCTTCGACTGCTGATTGGCAACCGACGGAATCCTGACGATGACAGGAACAGGATACTGACCTTCGCAATCGAGCTGATAACGATATTCCTCCACGTCGCGCTGCGATTCGTGGCGAGTCTCAATAGCATTCCAATGATCGTTCAGTCCAGGAAGTCCCAACAGCTTTAGAATGCCATCCTTCACCTTGTCGGCCGACTGCGAACAGAAAGCCTGGCGCTGGGCTGACAGCCTGTCCATCTGTGCCTCACACTCCTGCATGGAGCTGAGCGCATCCTTGTATTCCAAGTTTACCTGTCCTGTCTTGGTGCAACGCATGTCGTCACTACGCCAATAAGTATAAGGCTTCACCTCGCCCTGTGCATCGCCCAAGAGAGCCTTGCGGAAAAAGCTTACCATCTTGTCCTGGCTGGGCTTGGGAATGGCGTGTCCGTCGTCGTAATAAAACTGTTCGGCAGCGTCGGGCGCTCCCAGCAGACTGTAGCAACGATTCACCTCTTCATAGCCACGCAAGGCTCCCCAATGGTCAACGAAGTCGAAACGACCATCGAGAATCAGGAAAGGCTTTGGCGCATTCATCATCGCCATGTCGGCTATCTCGATGTGCTCGCGTCCTTCGCCTGGAATCCACTGACATCCGTCGCTTGGGCCTTGAGTCTCCAGGGTTCTTTCGCGCGACGAGAAGAACAATCCCACACAACTTGCCTTCACCCTGTCGTCGAGAGCAGCCAGATAAGACGACTGCGTGCCGCCTCCCGAGAAGCCATAACAACCAATCTTGTCGCCATCAATGTCCTTACGACTGAGCAGATAGTCGATGGCGCGGCTGTTGTCGAAAAACTCCTGTGCGGCAAGGCTGCTGCCAAGGAGGATGAAGCCCGGAGCAATGAGTGTATGCTCGGTAGTTACGCCACGGGTAAGATTCTTGCCCTGTGCATCGATGGTTTGCTGGCGCTCACCCTGTGAGAAGGGGTCGACCACCATGGAAGCAATACCATTGACAGCCAACTGCTCAGCACTTCCCGACCCCGTGCCCTTTCCGTCGAGTCCATGTCCGCACATCTCGATACAGGCAGGAATCTTGCCCTGCACCTTCTCGGGCAGATAAAGATGGGCTGTGACGTAACGGCCTGGCGTACTCTGAAAGACAATCTTCTCGACTATAAAGCCGTTGCCCTTCAACGAGCCCACTACCTTGGCATTGAGTTTGCCACGCTGTGGCATTTCGCCAGCCAACTGACTAAAACGACTGCGCAACTGGCTCACGTATTGCTGCATGGCTTCCTTCGACTGGCAAGCCTTTTCGAAAGCCTTCTGGCGCTCATAGTTCTGAGCGTGTACTGGCAGCATCTCGTAGTTGTAGAGCGAGGTGGCTGTCTTGAACTTCAGAGCCTTGTAAGAGCCCTGAGCCATTGCCACCGTACCTGCAAGCACGGCGGCAACCGATAAGAAGAATCTGTTTCTATACATAGTAATATCTTTATAAATGCAAATGAAGAAGTTAGAGTAGTTGGAGAAGTTAAAGCCATATGCTTCATGGCAAAGTATTCAACCCCAAAAGTCTTGATTTTACATCTTGACAATCACTTCCATATCGCCCTCGCCTGCATCGAAGGTAAGTAAGCGCAACTTCTCGTCGTACTTCCATCCATCGACAAACTTGCCGGCTACAGTAACGAGTTTAGGCTTCTTGTCAAGGTAAACGCTTACACTGTAGTAGTGCGAAACAGGCTTGTAGTCGCCCTTAGGAGTCGTGATGTTGAGTATCCACTCGTTCTGTGCCAGTCGACTCTCCATCTTGGTGACGGCATAAACTCCCTTCTGATAATCGAGCGATTTGCCGTCGTCCTCGTACATTTCATACACCGAATGCTCGGAAGGATAGATGAGCAGCGAGATGTTGGTGTTGGGGCGCTCGTCCACGTACTGCATGGCTTCCTGACGGGGAATGATGGCTCCACGGCGCAGGAAGATAGGCATAATCTCGATAGGTGTGAGGAACGACTTGTACTGGCGTCCGCTGATGCGCTCACCTGTCCAGAAGTCGAGCCAGTCGCCACCGGGGAAGTAAACAGGACGCGAGAGTGCATTCTTCACCGTTACAGGACACACCATCATGTCGCGGCCAAACATATACTGGTCTGAAATCTGATAGGTATTGACATCCTGCAGATGATCGTAGAACAAAGGTGTCATCAGCGGACGGCTGGTCTTGTACATATCCCAGGCGCTGGTGTAGATGTAAGGCAGGAGCGCATAACGCAGCGAGTCGTACTGGATGAATATTTTCTGTGCTTCCTCGCCATAAGTCCATGGCGCATGATAACGAGGATGATCCATACCGAAGAGGATGGACACAGGCGAGAACATTCCCATCTGCACCCAGCGCAGATAGAGGTCGGTGTCGTAGGCAGAATACTGCTCGAATCCACCCATACAGTGGCTCCAATAGCCTACACCAGAGAGTCCTATATTAATACCGCCGCGGATGATAGGTTCAAACCACTGCCACTCCGAGCCCCAGTCGCCAGCCCAGATGAAAGGATAGCGCTGAATACCTGCATAACCCTCGCGTGTGTGGTCGAAGCCACGCTGTCCGTTGAGCTTGGCAAAGTTCTCATAAGGTGCCTTGGCATAGGCTATAGGGAAGAGGTTGTGGGCAGCCTTCTGCTCGATGTTTGGATTGCTGTAGTTCAGAGCGCTTCCCACATCAGTCTTGAAGAACTTGGCTCCCAGGTCGGTCACTTTCTTGGCTGCATTCTTCCACCACCAGTCCACAGCCTTGTCGTCGAAGAAGTTGATGATGGCGTTGGTTCCACCGTCCTGAATGGTGAGTCCCTTCTTCTGTGCTGTGGTGAGCAGATTGTTGCGCTTGCCGTTGTCTACCAGCGAACGAATGTGCAGACCAAACATTGCCACATGATTCTTATAGGCATGGTCGATCATGCTCTTTGGGTCTTTAAACTGATCCTGGAACTCGAAGGTACAGCCTCCGTTGCCCAACTTGGCAAAGAGGCGCCAGGTAGAGTCGAGCCACATCATGTCGAACGGAATCTTTTCCTGACGCAGGCGGTCGATGAGATTGACCACATACGTATCGTTGGCCTTGCTCTCATGATGCCATGTTCCACCGCTGTACGAGCCGATGTGCAGACCATAGGCAGCACGTGGCATAAGAGGCGCCACGCCCGTGAGCTGCTGATAGCTGTGAATCAGAGTTTCCAACTGTTCGCCATAGATGAAATAATAGTCGTTGTCGCCACCAGGTGCCGAGAAACTGTACTTGTCATTGTTGGTCCATCCCATGTCCCAGTCGTTGGGCACAGCAGTATGGAAGAACACGGCGTAGCCCTTGTTGCTGAGCATCAAAGGCACAGGACAGTAGTTGGCTCTCAGAATGTCCTTGCCGCCTACCGCAGGCTTTGTCCCCCGTCCCAGTTCCACATTGAGGTGAACACGCTGTCCAAGCTGGTCGATGCGGTCCATGCGCTCACCGAAGCCGAAGAAGTGCTCGTCGGGATTCATCTTCACCTCATTATATATACTGTCCTTGCAGCCCGATGTCAACTCCTCGTAGAGCACCTTACCCGAAGCATCAGCCACCTGTATGCGCCAAGGAGCTTCCTGAATGCTTACCTGCAGCTTACTGGTCTTTATCTGTTTGCCGTCCACGCTGAAATTCACCTGTGGGAAGTTGTAGTTGACCACCATCCACTTCTCATTATCAGGCATCTGCTGTGCAGGCACCTTGGTTACACGGAACATGCTTTCCGAACACATCTCGATGCGCATGTTGCCTTGAGACGATGTGTAGAGTACGCTGTTTCCTTTCACTTGCTGTGCATGAGCCGCTGTAGCAAAGGCGCACAGCGACAGGAATGTGAGTTTTAGCTTTAAGTTTTTCATATCTATTCTGTTGTTTTTGTTGTTACGTTATTGATTTCTATTCCTGCCTGCACCACGGCTCCCAGTCCGTGGGCATCGTTGAGCGGAGCCGGTCGGTTGTAATAGAAAGGTAAGTCGCGGCTGATGCCTGTTCCCATGCACACATTCTTCACCTGTCCTTCAGGGGTTATCTGACTGCAGACAGCCTTCCATCCCTGCAGCGCCACAGAGGCGAACGAGCTGTCGAGCCAGCCCTTGTTCACACCATGCGCAATGGCTGCGACAAACATGGCTGTGCAGGAAGTTTCGGGATAAGAGTCAGGCTTGTCGAGCAACTGGTGCCACATGCCCTGTGCATCCTGATAGGCGATGATGTTTTCCACTCTTTTTTGGAACAGCTGCAGCAATCTGTCTCGCAGAGGATGCTCTTCGGGCAATCTGTCGAGCACGAGAGCCTGTGCCAGAAACGCCCATCCGTTGGCTCTTCCCCAGTGGGCGGTGCCGTGGGCATGGGTCGTGTCATAATAGAAACAATGCCAATAGAGGTGCTTGTCGTTGTCGAAGAGCAGACTGTCGAAGAGCAATACCTGTTCTGCCGCTCTCTGCAACAAGTCGGACGATGCACCCTTGCGACTTCCCTGATGAACCAGGAAAGAAGTACACATATACAGGTCGTCGAGCCAGAGAGTTCGCTCTCCCACCCTTCCCCGGCAGTAAATGCCTGTTTCGGGAATACGCTCCTGCTGAGTAAGAATGTAATGGCTTATCTTGTCGAGATAATTCTCGTAACGTTGGTCTTTGTATCGTCGTGCCAGCTCGGAGAGGGCAGCGCCCATAGCTCCGCAGTCGTCAAGGCTCGACATGGAGAAGAATCTGCGCCACGCATTGTCGCGCACGCCCAATCCGTATTCTTTCCTGAGTTGTCGCTGTATTTTTGGTTCGAAATAAAAGTCAAAGTTCTCTTTGACAAACTGCTCATACTTCTTTTCATCTGCCGCATCGGCAAGATTGAGCATTGCCACTCCGAGTACACCATTCACGTATCTCCATTCCTGATAATAGCTGTCGATGTGAGTGTGTCCGTCCTGTGTCTTTGACACGTTGTGGTTGTGATGGCTCAGCAGATAATCAGCCACCCGCTTCGAGACATCGAGCGGAGCATCCTGCGCCATAACTCCTGCTGCAAAGACAAGACTGCAAATAAGAGTAAAGACTGCTTTCTTCATGAGGCTTCCCGGTTTTTAAGTGGTTTGAAAAATATTGAGAATATTGTTGCTGGAACAAAATTGTTGTCCCTGGAACAATTCCTGCGAAAGTAGATTTTAAGAAAAAAGCCTCTCCACTTCTCACGAGGCAGAGAGGCCTGCATGTTGTTTTAATATATAACTAAAAACCTACCGTTAATTCATTATTTGAATTCAAGTTTCGCAAGCGAGGAAATTGATAGAAGCTAAAGCTGTTATCACTCCCGTCGGTCGTTCGGAAAGTTAAGAAATAATAGTCTTATAGTTTAAACTTAGGACATTTGTCCCTTAACTTCCCTCTAACTTCACTAACTTCCCTTTAACTTCCCCACATGCGAAAGTTCAATTATTTTAATATCCGTAGTTATTGATCAATGCGTTGTTCGACGCGTTGATGTCTGAGTCGAATATAGGCCAGTACTGACGGGAGTCTGGATCGTTGGCAAAATAGTTGGCCAGCATGTTGTCCTTCACTGTGGCAGACACGAAGTCGTAGTCGAGTTGTGTCCAGCCTTCGCCAGCAGGAGCTGCTGTCTCACCCTTAGCCAAGCCATAGTACTCCAACTTGCCAGCAGCATTGGTGCGTGTGTAAACCACTGTAGGCACGTCAGCATACTTGCCTGTGCGGTCGCGCAGCGCTCTCATGTCGGTCACGGTCTGTCTTACGGCTGTTCCGAGCAAGTTCCAGCGAATGAGATCCTGCTTGCGCAGCATCTCGCCAGGGAATTCGAGAAGGCGCTCCTTCTGGATGGCCTTCAGCATGTCGGCCTTCGAGCTGATGGCGTTGACATAAGCCTCTACGTTTGCAGGGCGGTCGGCTACGGCAAAGGCGCGGTTGCGAACCTCCTTGAGGTAAGGCTTGGCTGCATCAGGACCTTCCAGCTCGTTGGCCAACTCAGCTGCCATCAACAGGATGTCGGCGTAGCGGAGCACGGGCAGGTTCACACCGTCGTCGTTGGAAGACACCGTACGGGTCATACGTTCATAGTCGTACTTGCCGAAGTTGAAGCTTGGTGCAGAGGCATCGTTGTCACCCAACTTGGCCATTGTGTAGCCGTTGTCGTACTTGTAAGGCACGCAGTTCACGTCGCGGCGCTGGTCAGCATTGTCGTACTCATAGTAGAGTGTAGGAGCAGGAATGTTCTGTCCGCCATAGTTGGTCTTGGTCAAGTGTGGGCTCTTCGACTTGTGGTAAACACCAAAGTGATAGAAGAATCGTCCACGTCCGTCGTTGAATGGAATCTCGAAGATAGACTCTTTGTGTGAGCCTTCGATGGTGATGACGTCAGTAGCGAGGTCGTTCCAGAACTGCTCGTAAGTGGCGTCGAGTGCGAGTCCACTCTCTCTGATGACGAGTTTCAGGTCGTCGTAAGCCTCCTGCAGCAGGGCTGTGCTGGTAAGCTCAGGATCGTTGCTGCGGCGCACCTCATAAGTAGTAGGATTGTCGAGCGATGTAGGACGCTGGCTGTAACCCTCGGCCATGAGGATGAGGCGTGCACGCAGACCCAAGGCAAAAGCCTTGTTCACTCGCTCTGTCGTCTTGGTGCGCTCAGCCTTTCCTGGCCATGGCAGATAGCCTGCAGCCTCTTTCAGGTCGGCAATAATCTGCTTGTAGATGACGTCGCGGTCTGACTTGGGAAGGTAGATGGTACTCTGCTTCACCGATGTGAATCGGGCAGGCACGTCGCCCCAGGCACGAATGAGGTCATAGTAGTACTGTGCACGCAGGGTGAGCGACTCGCCTAAGAGATAAGCCATGTCGGCATTGCTCTCAGGATTGCCATAGGCACGTATTCCCTCGATGCAGCAGTTGGCAGCCTCAATGCCGTTGAAGAAGCCTGTGAAGGCGTTAGGGTCTTTTCCAGAAGCCATCCAGTTGTTGGCAGAGAAGGCGCTGTAAGTGCAGAGCGAGGTCTTGTTGTCCGACGAAGGCTGCGCCATGTCGAAGTAGCACTCGGCATCGGTATTCATACCATAGTAAGGCATGTAGCGCGCACGGTGAGAATTGGTGGCGGCAAACCAGCTGTAGATGCTGATGACCGTATTCTCGGCAAGCGGGGTGTTAGAGAACACCACCTTGTCGTTGTATTGTGACTCGCTTTCTACGTCTAAATAGTCGTTGCACGACATGAGTGTAGCGCCAGCCAACAGGGCTGTAAATACATATTTTATTTTCATAACGATGTTTCCTTTAAGTGTTTTTTTTAGAATGTAAGATTAAGACCGAAGATGAACTGGCGGCTTCTTGGATAAGCCGAGTAGTCTACGCCCGGACAAACCAGCACGTTGCGGCAGCAGTCCACCTCTGGATCCATACCACTGTAACCGGTGATACAGAAAAGATTTGAAGCGGTAAAGTATAGACGCAGGTTCTGAACATAGATTTTCTGCATCCATGTCTTAGGCAGTGTGTAGCCCAAGGTAAGTGTAGAGAGGCGAAGGAATGATCCGTCCTCGATAGCCCAGTCGGTGAGCACAGCCTTTGTTGTGTAAGGCGACCACATAGTGGTGTTCTTGTTCATCTCGGCGAGCTTGGCTGCATCGTTGATGAAGTTGCCGTTCTCGTCTACGTTGGTCCAGCGCTTGCCGCTTGCCATCGTGGTGTTGAGGTTGCGCCAGATACCGCCACGTGTAGAGGTCTGGTCTATCTTGTCTGCATTGTAAACATCGTTGCCGATGCTGTAAGAGAAGTCGGCGTTGAAGTCGAATCCGTAGGCACGTGCACCGATAGAGAATCCACCTATAGCCCATGCGTTGGCGTCGCCGATCTCGAACTTGTCGTCATCGTTGATGGTTCCTGAACCGTCCTTGTCGAGGAGTTTCATGGTACCAGGACGTACTGTGCCCACAATACCGCTGGCATCAGCCACACCTTCCTTCAACTTCCACTTTCCTGCGGCAGCATCGTAACCCTCGAAGTCGTCCACCTCGTAGCGTCCTGTTCCTGCCAGTTTGTAGCCGACGATAGTTCCTACAGGCTTTCCTGGCTTCACTAAGTAGTCGGAGCCAATTTCTGTACTTGCCCAGTAAGAAGGCTTACTGTATGAGTCCATGCTTCCGAGGCTCACTACCTCATTGGTGTTATGACCGAGTGTGAACGAGAAGTTCAGACCGTAGTTCTTGGTGTTGATGGCATCGTAGTTCAATGTCAACTCGAAACCAGAGTTCTTGGTCTCGCCCACGTTCTGGTACTGTGTGTTGTAGCCGCTACCTGTGATCTGCATCTCCATGAGCAGGTCTTTCACGTTGTTCTTGTACACCTCGAACGAACCGTTGAGCTTGTTGTTGAAGAAACCGAAGTCAATACCCAGGTTGAGCGAGTGTGTTGTTTCCCACTTCAGGTCGGGGTTGCTCATTGCGTTGCCCGTGGTGAGCCATGAGTTCTGCAGGTGCAGCCAAGAGCTCTCCTTGATAGAATAGGTACGGCTGGTCTGTCCAGAAGGAATGTTGTTGTTACCCGACACACCGTAGCTCAAGCGCAACTTCAGGTTGCTCAGCCAGTCTTGTGTCGACTTCATCCAAGGCTCCTCGATAATACGCCATCCGGCTGCCACTGATGGAAAGTAGCCCCAGCGGTTGTCCTTAGAGAACTTGCTTGAACCATCGGCACGCAGAGTGGCGGTAAGCAGATAGCGGTCCAAGAAACTGTAGTTGGCACGTCCGAAGAACGACACCATCTTGTCGTCGGGATAGTAGAACTCGTTGGCACGTGTAGGAGTGCCCTGTGCAGAGAGGTGGAAAGCCATGTCGGCATCGTAGAATGAAGGGAATCCCTCTATGCGTGTCGTTGCCAGTGTCTCGCGGCTTACGATACTCTCCTGTCCCACCATGAGGTTCAGACTGTGAGCCTTGGGCAGAATCTTAGAGAAGTCGTACTGCAGAGTGTTGGAGTTGCGCACGGTGCGGCGGTTCACCTGGGTACGTGTAGTAAGCGGCATGTTCTTGTATTCTGCCAGGGTGTTGTTCTGCGACTCATAGGTAGTAGAGCCGGAGAAGTAACGGAAGTCGTTGTTGTAGATGTCGAGACCTACGTCTGTGCGGAAAGTAAGCTCGGGCAATATCTTCCATGTGAAAGCTCCGTTCATGTTGAAGTTCTCACGAACACGTTTCTTATAGTTGTCGTTGAGGGCTGTGATTGGGTCTTCCAGTCCGTCGTCGATGTTGCTCTCATCGAAGAGAAGGCTTCCTGAGCCTGTCAGAGGCGACTGTACCACAGCATGGCGGATACGACCGAAAGAGCCTGAAGGCACAGAGTTCTGGTCGCCGGTAGCGTCGCTCTGTCCATCGCCATTCACCTTGGTGCGTGAGTAACGGGTAGAGAACTCGAGCTTGGTCTTCTTGTTGGGCTCATAGTTGAGTTTGAAGTTCAGGTTGCTGCGATAGAAGTCAGAGGTGAGCAGGATGGCTTTCTCTTTCATGTAGTTGTATCCTGCTGTGAAGCGCAACTTCTCCGAACCTCCCGAGATGTTGACATTATGGCTGAACACGTTGCCGGTGCGTCCGTACACCTCATCCTGCCAGTCGGTAGTCTTCATCGAGTTCATAATGTTGGGTATGTTGTCCCATCCGCCGAGTACCTGCTGGTACTTACCGGCATTGGCACCAGTAGAGAGGCTCGACAATTCGTACTGCCACTTCAGATAGTCTTCCACTCCCAGCACGTCTACCTTGTCCTCAGCCTTCTTGAAGCCCACATAGGCATTGTAGTTCACAGTCACCTTACCAGCCTTACCACTCTTGGTGGTTACAAGCACGATACCGTTGGAACCACGGCTACCATAGATGGCGGTAGAGGAAGCGTCCTTCAGCACGTCGATGCTCTCGATGTCGCTGGTAGGAATGTCGGAGATGCTGCTGACGGGGAAACCGTCTACTATATAAAGAGGTGTGTTGTCGCGGGTGATAGAACCACCACCACGCACGCGGATGATGACCTCGGCGTCGGGGTTGCCCTCAGGCATGGTGACGCGCACACCAGCCAGCTTACCCTGCATGGCCTCAACAGGCGAAGCCACAGGCACCGACACGAGTTCTGTGTTGCCTACCGAAGAAACCGAACCTGTCACGTCCTTGCGCTTTACGGTTCCGTATCCGATAGCCACCACTTCGTTAAGCATGTTGGAATCTTCCTTCAACTGGACAGTCATCTTGCCTTCCTTGGCAATGATCACTTCCTTCTTATAACCCACATAAGTGATTTCGAGTTGTTTTCCTTTCGGAACAGAGATAGAGTAATTGCCGTCCATATCGGTCACCACTCCCACCGATGTGCCAGGAATCCTCACACTTGCGCCAATGATAGGTTCACCAGCCTCGTCAGTCACTTGCCCGCTAACGGTGACGCTTTGTGCCAACGCAGCTAACGGGAATAGAAGCATCAGTAATAAAACCGAATACTTCTTCATCATAAAATTCGCTACTTTTCTCATAGGTTTTTGCTATTAGTTTTTAAATATTTGAAGTAGAATGTCGAGGGCAAAAGTAGCCAAAAACCCCCGACATGAGTGGTAAAAACGTTCCAAATGTTCGGTAAAAATGTTTCAAAGCCCGTTTTTCTGCCTATATTCAGACGGACTGACGCCCATTGCCGCCCTGAAACACTTACCGAAGTAGTTCTGATCGCTGAAACCGCAACGATAGGCGATTTCCTTCACAGGAAGGTCGCTGTGATGCAACAGCGCCACGGCACGGTTCATGCGTGCCTTGTTGATAAACTCCTTGGGCGCCACACCCAACAGGCTCTTCAGTTTGCGGTTCAGTCCCGACTTGCTGACGTTCAGCTTGGCTGCCAGTTCGGTCACACTGAGGTCGGAATTGTCGATGTGCTGTTCCACAAACTCCACCACGCATTGCATGAAACGCTGGTCTTCCTCGCTCAGGCTCTCCTCGCCTACGCTGCAGCTGTCGGCTTGCAAGGGCTGTTGGCTGTCGGCAACAACCGTTTCCTCAGCAGCCTTTTCTGCCACCTCAACAGCAGTTTTGTCTGCCCTGACAGCCTTGACATCCACGACGAGGTGTTTCTCCTTGTCGTATTTCTCCATCAGGTCGAGATACTGCCCCAAGAGTTCCCTCTGCTTGCGGTGGGAGGAGCGAATTGTCCTCGTCACGTACACCACGGTATAGATAAACAACAGCGCCAGCAGCACATACAGCACCTTGGCGGTAGTAGTCTGCCAGATGGTTGGTTTCACGAAGATTGTCACCACTTTCACGTTGCCCGCCCATTGTCCTGTGGGCAGTTTCGACTCCACCCGCAACGTGTGCGTACCGGGCGAAAGGTTGAGCAGCGTCACCGTGTGGCTGTTCTCTAAGGTGTTCCATACACCATCGTCCAACTGGAATCTATAGCTTATCGACTGGGTGTTGGCATAGTCGATGGCAGCAAACTCAATCTTCACATTGCGCTCTGTCTCATCGAGGCAGATGGTGTCGTGGGCACTCACCGCCTCCATCATCTCGCCTTCTTCCACCGACACCCTTGTCAGTACGATGCGCGGTGCCTTGGTGCGCTTCGTCAGCCGGTCCATATCCATCAGTACCAGACCGTCCATCAGACCCATGAGCCATTTGCCGCCTTTCCATCTCAGGGGCTGCGCATCCGAGAAAATCAGCTCATCGGTCCATGTGCGGTGGTTGAAATAGAGCGATAGTCCATGTTCCACGTCCACGCCCGTCAAATCGTTGGTGCCCACAAACCACATATATTGTCCATACGCGAAAGCCGACAAGAGGAAATCCTCCGGCAAATCGCGCCTGTCGAAGTGTGTGAAGTCCACATCTTTGCTGAGCAACGAAATGCCGGGCTCCACCATGTTCAGTCCGCTGCCCTCGGTGCAGATATAGAGTCTGTTGGCCCTGTCCTCCGCCATAAACATGACGGCAGAGCAACTCAGGCTGCCGTCTCTTCCGCCCTCACGCTCATGCCGGATAAAGCGCAGCGAGGCTGGATTGGCGGCAGTAAGCTTCGTGGCGAAAAGTCCAAGCGTTGTGCCCGCCAGCAGCTCGTCACGATGGCTGATATATATCATTCGCACCCCCAAGTACTTGCCTGTCTTGTCATCATGAGAGAGGACGATGGGCTGACACCTCCAACTCTTTCCCGTACGGATAAGACAGAACAGTCCTTGGTTCAGCGTTGACACCCACAATCTGCCCCAACGGTCTTTCTGCATTGAGTAAACATGATGTTCTTTCTCCCTACCACGGATTACAAGCGCTATTCGGCTGATGTCGTAGCTGCCGTCGGCACGGGGCGACAGATGCAACAGTCCACCAGGTTTGCATCCCAACCATAGGCTGCCGTCCTCGTCTTGCAACATCGTGTACACAGCCGACCGGAAAGGAGTCTTCTCGCCATGCAGTCGGCCGTCGGCTCCAAGAAATCCCAAAAGATTCAGATTGGCGTCGTAGATTCTCACAGAGGCATCGTCGCGCGAGCACACCCATATCCGTCCCTCGCGGTCGCGGAAGAGTGCCCTCACCTGACATCCTGGTTGCCTCAACAGCCACGTAGCATAACACGGCTTGCGGTAGCTCATCCTTACGCCCAGAGAGTCCACTGCCCACTCCACTCCGTCGGCTGTCTTTAGCCGTTTCGTTCCCTGACCGGAGAAGCCCCATTTGCGCAGTGCCTTGTTCCAGGAGAGATGGCTGTCATCAAACAGCCCCGTGCGGATATCGAAGATAAAGCAGTAGCCTTCCACATTACAATATATATAAGGATCGCGAATACGAATATCCTTGATGCGGTTCACGCCCATCGAGCATCCATCGCCCGCCTTCGGCTTGAACGACACGAAGCGATAGCCGTCGTATCGGCTCAGTCCGTTCCATGTTGCCACCCAGATCATTCCCTGTTTGTCCTGTACGAGACCCGTTGCGTGATGGTGCGCCAGTCCATCGAGTTCGTTGAGCCTTCTCTCTGTAACGCCCTGCTTAGCCCAAGCCCCGCCGTCCTGAAGGGTCGGCACAGCCTCAGCGACGTGGCTCGACAAACAGCAAATCCACATCAAAAAATATCTTATTATTCTGTTTTTAGTCATCTGTGCAATGGTAGATTAGTTATATTGTTTGCAAAAGTAAGAAATAATAGTCAGAAAAAGAAATCAAATCCAAAGTTTTTATTTAACTTTGCATAAGATATCCTGCACTCGGCAATCTGAAAGCAAGCTTTCATTGCGCTCGTTGGTGCAATCTTTGCAAAAAATTAGCTGCACTCGGCAAAACATAAAAAACATAATAACAATGAAAATAGCAGTATTCTGTTCAGCAAACGCCCATATTGACAGCGACTACTTCCGTCTCACAGAGGAGATGGGCAAGTGGATGGCAGAGCAAGGGCACGACTTAGTTTTCGGCGGCTGCAACATCGGCCTGATGAACACCATCGGAAAGGCAGTCAAGGCGCATGGCGGCAGAGCCATAGGCGTAGTTCCCACCATTGTAGAGCGAGGCGGCAAGACTTTTCCCGACCTCGACGTAGAGATTCCTTGCGACAATCTCAGCGACCGCAAAGACCTGCTGCTCTCTCAGAGCGACATCGTCGTGGCGCTCCCTGGCGGCATCGGCACCCTCGACGAAATCTTCACCGTTGCAGCCTCCCACACCATTGGCTATCACAGCAAAAAGGTGATTCTCTACAACATGAAGGGCTTCTGGAACTCCACCATTGCCCTCCTCGACGACATGGCTTCGCAAGGCATGATTCGTGGCAACTGGCACGACTATATCGAAGTGGCAGCCTCCCTCAGTGAGTTGCAGCAGATTGTGGAGCGCTAAAATCGTTAAACCACAAATGCAATAGGCTTCAACTGCTTACGAAGCCGCTTTCATTGCTCTACGAAATAGG
>ENA-OYCF01000159-OYCF01000159.1-human-gut-metagenome-genome-assembly--contig:-NODE-159-length-14624-cov-9.509438_pt1 | contig 14624 bp, 10 predicted proteins | sample MGYA00243456_ERZ652879 | MGnify/ENA primary metagenome ERZ652879 (study PRJEB26926, sample SAMN06164638) | human gut metagenome | biome: ENVO:00009003; feature: ENVO:2100002; material: ENVO:00002003...
AAAAGGTAAAAAATGAATAATAGCGTAAGTTATCTTACATTATTCAAAACATTTATGAAGATTGGCATAGTCACCTTTGGTGGTGGCTATGCCATGATTCCTATTATAGAATCCGAAGTCGTCGACAAGCATCATTGGATGACGAAGGAGGAATTCTTGGATGCCATTGCTACTACCCAGATTTGTCCGGGCGCCTTGGCCATCAACATGAGTTCCCTGCTCGGATATAAGTTGGCAAAGACACCGGGAGCCATCGTCTGCACCCTCGGCGCTTCGTTGCCATCGTTCCTTATTATCTTAGCGATAGCCATGTTTTTCCATCAGTTTGAAGACAACAAGGTTGTTGCTGCCATGTTTGCAGGCATCCGTCCTGCCGTCGTGGCATTGATAGCCGTACCTACATTCTCGCTTGCCAAGAGTGCCGGTATTTCGCTTGTCAACTGCTGGATTCCTATTCTATCCGCCCTTCTGATCTGGCTTTTGGGCGTCAACCCAATCTGGGTGATTATCGCAGCTGCCGTAGGTGGCTACATCTATGGACAGTTTATCCAGCCAACAGAGTAAAGGTAAAAGGGTAAAAAAGTAAAAAGGTAAAAAAGTAAATAGCTTAAAACATAATGATGATATTTTTTCAGCTTTTCATCGTATTCATTCAGATAGGCATCTTCGGATTCGGAGGTGGCTATTCCATGATATCCCTGATTCAGGGACAGGTTGTTACGCAGTATCATTGGATGACGATGCAAGAGTTTACCGATGTGGTTGCCATCTCTCAGATGACACCGGGACCTATCGGCATCAACACCGCCACCTATTGTGGCTATACAGCTGTCCATAATGCCGGCATGAGTGGCATGATGGCTGTACTCGGAAGTGCCATGGCGACCTTTGCTCTGGTTCTCCCATCCTTGGTTTTGATGATTCTTATCAGCAAGATGCTGTACAAGTATATGAACACCACAGCCGTCCAGAGCATATTCATCGGTCTTCGCCCAGCCATTGTCGGATTGGTAGGAGCCGCAGCCCTGCTCCTGATGAATGGCGAGAACTTCTCTACGCCAGCCAATCCCTGGCATTTCTACATCTCCATCGCCCTCTTCTTTGCCACCTTTATCGGCGTGAAGGTGATGAAGATCAATCCTATCCGTATGATACTCTATTCTGCGTTTGCCGGATTGCTTCTTCTCTATTAAGACTTTTTTCACCCCAAATTACCCCATTTTTATGAGAAAGGTATATTTATCCATAGCCCTTGGCTTCTGCTGCCAAGGCATTCTGGCACAACAGAGCTCCTACCGCTGGAAGGTGGAGGCAGAAGCTGGTGTCAGTTGCAGTGTGCTTGATACGGATGTGTCGGGCTTGTCGGAGACTTATTATAAGGTGCGACCGGGTTTCACGGCTGCCATCGGTGCCGAATACAATATCGTAGATCAGCTGGCGGTAGGAACGGGCATCCGCTTCGTACAGCGCGACTACCTGTACCAGAACCTCGGCGGCGATTCCTGGAATACCCGATACAACAACAACTTCATCAGCATCCCACTCCATGTGGGCTACTATCTCCTCCATAATCCTTACCACGAGAAGGGATTGTGGATCAAGCCGCAGGTAGGCATCTATTACGAGTACTTCACCTCCATGCATACCAAGGGTATGTATCCGATGAACATCATGGAGGGGTACAAGGGCGATGGTTCCTACATCCGCTATAACACCACCTACGATTTCAGGAAGAATGAGAACCATCTCCGCCGCAGTCTCTTTGGCGGCGAGGCTGGCATCAAGGTTGGTTATTCCTTCGGCAAGATAGATGCCAGCGTGGGCTATCAGTTCCAGTACGGTTTCTCGCATATCTACCAGGATAAGGCCCGTACCAGCAAGACAGCCCGCCGCAACTCCAGCCTCATCACAGCCTCGGCTGCCTATAAGTTCTAGCCCCATACGCCCTGTTAGAGCAAAAACACCTAGCCCCATACGCCCTGAAAGGGCAGAAGCTCCTAGCCCAGGGCAACACCCTGGGTATAATAGCAGACAGCAATACGCCCTGTAAGGGCAAAAGCTTTTAAAACATATAATTTATGAGAACCCCTATATATATAAAAGGTGGAATGCGATGCCTCTTCGCCTTCCTCCTGGCGACAACCACCACGGGGATGTCGCTTACCAGTTGTGTGGCAGACAATGATGCCAACGAGAAATCGATTTCCGATTATTCCGATACCGATGTCAAGTCGTATGGCGACCTGTTCCAGGTTTTCTGGAGCGTGATGAACCAGCGCTACTGCACCCTCAATGAGCAGTCTGCCGTATCTTCGCAGACCTGGGACCAGGTGTACAAGGAATACAAACCCAAGTTTGATGCCCTGAAGACCTTCCAGCATACCCCAGCTTTTACCCAGCAGGAGATTCAGGAAGACAACGCCAAGGCAAAGCAGTATTTCCAGGAAATCATCGACAAGATCATCGACCAGCATTTCTATGTCAAGATTACCCTGCCCGTCTCCCACTCTTCTACGGAAACGGTGAGATTCAACAGCACACTCCGCAACAAGACCGAGTATTTTCCGCTGAATGCTCACTGGAACCATACCCGCGACCAGCTCAACCTGGATGGTACAGCCTTCGGCGAGATTACCTCGGATGGTTTCTGTATCATGGGCGGTTACCTGAAGGAGCAGCCGGGCACCTATTACCTCGGCTTCAACAAGTTTGCCCTCTACGAAAACTGTTTCCACGAGTATCAGAAGTCCTATCTCCCTGGCAATGCCGCCAGCACCTATCATCTGGATGCTTCCAAGATAACAGACAAGGCGAAGGAACTGATTACAGATGCTGAAAAGCGAGAGAAGGCTGAGCAGCAGGCAGCGCAGTTGCTTGCCGATATGGATAACTATCTGGCTTCGGATGATGCAGCCAAAGCCTGCGAGAAGATGGCGGCCTACAGCAACCAGGGAGATTATTCCGGTCTCTATGCTCTCGCCAGCGAGGCTTACGAGAAGTCGCCGAATCTCCTCAAACTGCTGCCTATTACTTCTGATGCAAGCGGCATGGGCGAGCAGATCCGACAGAAGCTGCAGGGCGATGCCCGTTACCAGCAGATGCTTTCAGCCTCCGGTTTTGCCAGCTGGTATTGCCAGGCTCTTGCCGATTACCTCTGGCACGAGCGGGAACTCTATGCTTACTGGAGCGACCTGAAGTTTACCTACAATCATCTCTGCGTAGAAGGTTACCGCCGCCTGTTCCTGGAGCCTCTGGCTAAGGGCGAAATCAAGAAGCTGATTCTCGACTTCCGTGGCAACGGTGGCGGAAGCGTGATAGACACCCGTCTGCTTACCGACTATCTCATCACCCAATCTGCCGTCTATGCCTACGTGCGCAAAAAAGAGGACAATAATCCATACAGTTATACGCCTTGGATTCCGCAGAAGATTACGGTAACATCGAAGAGTCTGGGCAGAAACATCCCTACCGCCATCCTGCTCGACAACTACAGTGCCAGCATGTCGGAGGTAACAACCCTCATCCTGAAAAGTCAGGGCGACCACGTGAAGACGATAGGCAGAAACAGTTACGGAGCACAGGCGATGCTCACTTCCGACAACGAAGCCAGCAATGGCGGATGGATAGGAAATGTAACGAGCTATCTCTACTTCTACATGCCGTTCTCGCTTACCAAGGATGCACAGGGCAACCTGCTGGAAAGTGTGGGAATCACCCCCGATTATCTGCTCGACGAGATGACCGGAGAGGAAAAGGAGAAGCTCTACCAGAACGATGCTTCGGCTGTAGATAGAGGTCTGAAGAAGGCGATGGAAGTTCTGAAATAGCCCCCCAAAAGCCGGATTTCCCCGTCTTCTGATTCTCAAATCACAAAAAAGAAATTCATCAAAATACAATATTTCATAAGCGAAGGTGTGCAAGTTACACTTTCGCTTTTATTTTTCTAAATACCAAGCACTTAGCTTCCCCCCCGAAATTGTGCTCCCACACATTTTGCACAACAATGCAAACGTTTGCACTTTATTTTCCTTGATTTCCATCAATTTTTTGAAGCATCTTTGAGAAATTCTTCCTATATTTGCAACCAAAAAGGGAACCCGGCGACATTCATTTTGTTACAAGGGTAAGCCTGAGATAATAAGTAAATGAAGATAAATAAGAATAATCAACTAGCATTATCCTTAAGAAAGAAAATCAACAGAGTAAAATTATGATGATGAAGCAGAGATCGTTCAAACGAACACCGATGTTGTTACTGCTGATTCTCTCAACAGTAATAACCCGAGCGCAAGAGGTAGCACTGAAGACCAACCTGCTTGGTCTGGCAACCACCTCGCTCAATGCTGGTCTAGAAATAGGCACGGGCAGGAAAAGCACTTTTCAGCTTTTCGGCGCCCTGAATCCCTGGAAGTTTTCAGGCGACAAGAAATTGCGCTACTGGAACGTAATGCCAGAGTACCGCTGGTACACCTGCCAGAAATTTGGAGGCCACTTTTTCGGCATCCATGCCCTTGGAGGTGAATACAACGTAAAAAATGTGGACCTGCCTTTCGGCATCTTGCCAAAGACAGAGAAAGGAAGACATTACGAAGGCTGGTATGTCGGTGGTGGTCTCACCTACGGATACCAATGGCTGCTGTCTGAGCATCTCAATCTCGAAGGATCCATAGGATTAGGATACATCTACAGCCCATACAAGCTCTACGGAAGATGTGACAAATGTCTTAACGAGGACCATCGCAACTATGTAGGTCCAACTAAAGCCGCCCTCTCCCTGATATACGCATTCTAGGAACGATATCACCGAGATAGCGAAAAACAAAATCAAACCCTCTTTTACAAGATGAAGAATATGAAGAAAATGAAGCTTTATGCGGTCATTTCGCCCCTTTGCATTCTGTTTGCACAGAGCGCACTGACTGTCCAAGCCCAGAAGATAGATGATTCACAGCTACGGTTGGCTGGAGGCAAGATTCTGATAGACAGCGTCTTGACACAGAAGAAAAGCGACAGTCTCAAGGTTGCTTTCCGTCTCCATCTCGATAGTCTGCAACTCAAATCAGAGCAACAGCTGGTTTTCACTCCGCTTATTGCCGGAGAAGATACCATTGCCCTGAATCCCATTATCATCAATGGCAAAAACCAGAACATCAGATACCTGCGCAAAAGCAGCAAACTGAAGAACAGCCAGGCAGTGGTAGTGAGACGCTGGAATGATACCGAGCAGCAGGTGCTCTTCTCGCAGACCCTTCCCTACAGGAAGTGGATGAAGGCTTTCAACCTCTCTATGACGGAAGACCTCTGCGGATGCGGCAACCTGATGGATCAGGATACCACCCAGATGGCGGTCATCAACCCAATACCCAAGATTGGTCGCGACCATTACGTGAAGCCAAAGGCTGAAGCCATCAAGGTGAGAGCCGAAAAGGGTGAAGCTTATCTGAGCTTCAAGCTCAACAAGAGCGATATCCTCGCCGACTTCCGTGAGAATGCAACTGAGCTGAGAAAGATTACATCCACCATTGACCTCGTGAAGAACGACAAGGATGTGAGCATCACCAATATCGATATTCATGGCTATGCGTCGCCAGACGGTCCTTACGCCAACAATGTGCGACTCGCCAACAACCGTGCGGCTGCCCTGCGCAATTATGTATGCAATCTCTACACTATCGATAAAAAGCTCTTCACCTATCACGCCACCCCGGAAGACTGGGAGGGATTCAAGAAGAAGGTGGAAGCAAGCAGCTTAGCCGATAAGTCTGCCATCCTTGCCGTTGCCAACTCATCCTTGGCACCCGATGCAAAGGATCAGAAAATCAAGAAGCTTTATCCGGCTAGCTATCGCTACATCATGAGTGAGATTTATCCTCGTTTGCGTCACAGCGACTATACGGTAACCTATACCGTTCGTCCTTTCGACATTGAAGAGGCAAAGGTAATCCTGAAGACCAAGCCTCAGCAGTTGTCATTACAGGAGATGTATCTGGTGGCACAGACCTATGAGCCTGGTTCTCCAGAGTTCAACGAGGTATTTGATATTGCCGTCCGTCTCTTCCCTGATGATGAGACAGCCAATCTCAATGCTGCCTGTACAGATTTGCAGAAGGGCGACCTCGTAACTGCCGAAAAGCATCTTGCCAAGGCAGGAAACTCAAAGGAGGCTGAGCGCATCAGAAAGATCTACGGGGAAATGAAGGCGGAACAATAAAAGATATAACTAACATTAAAATCATATAGATTATGAGAATTAAACATTTCTTTGGATTGGCAGTTTTGGCTGCTATGACAGCAAGTTGCTCTAGCAACAACGATTTAGTAAATGGGGGGGGCAATGGCTCTAGTGAGAATGAGACTGGTGCAAGCTATGCATCTTTCTCTATCAACTTGCCTACAACAAGTGGTACACGTGCTGATAATCCAGAATTTAAGCCAGGAGAGACTAACGAGTACGATGTATTTAATGCTACTTTGCTGGTTTTCAAGGAGGGTACAACTGCCGGTGAAGGTAATTATACTCTTGCTGAGACTGTTGATTTGGGTTCAATGGAACCATGGAAGAACCCAAGTGAAACTGGTGTAACTACCCAAGCCAAGATTACAGCAAAGCTTTCTAATGTCGATAAGTCTGGCAATTACTTCGCATTGGTACTTTTGAACAATGGTTCTGGTACAGATGCAAAGGTTACTTTGCCATCAGTGGGTGATACGTTCTCTGCTTGGAATGTAGCAACTAAAGCTAATGCTACCAATTTTACAGATACCAAAAAGGGATTCTATATGGCTAATGCTCCTCTGTACAATGCTGCCGATAAGAGCGTAACAACTTTAGTTGCTATCGACAAGAACAAGATTTTCCCTACAGAGGCTCAAGCATCTTCTGGCGAAGCTGCTGCTGACATCTACGTAGAGCGTGGTCTTGCTAAAGTTACATTGACTGCTGCCACTAAGGAAGAAAAACCTGTAGCTACTAGTAGTTCATATGCAGGCGATAAGGTTACAATCAAGAACTGGGCTTTGGATGTTACCAACCTGAAGACCTTCCCTATTCACAATGTTGATGGTTTGACCGAAGACTACGCTGCTATTTGGAATAACGATGCTCCAACAACACCAGGAGCATCTAATAAGCGTTTCGTAGATAACAATGAGTTAACAAAAGCTAAACGTGTATATTGGGGTATAGATCCTAATTATAAGAATAATGATTTATGCACGGAAGACGCAGATGGCACTACTGCTAGAAAGAAAGAGTTCAACTATGTTAAAGCAAATACAGAAGTAACAAAAGACCCAACTAAACCATTGTACTGCCTCGAGAATACTTTCAACCTCGAGAATATGAAGCAGGGACAGACCACTCGCGTCATTTTCAAGGCTAGCTATACTCCAAATGGCTTTACTGAAGAAGATGGTAAGACCTTCTTCAAGGTCGGTACAAGCGTCGCTCTTTGGAAGAAGAAGGATCTTGAGAATCACATCAAGGCTGCTGTTACTAAGGTTATTTCAGACGCAACAACAGATAATACAACCATCAACCTGGCCGCAGAAGGTAATGATATAACAGCTGCAGGAAATCACGAAATTAAAGCAGCAAACATTACAGTAACAGGACATGTTGTTACACCTGAAGAAGAAAAAGCTGTCAACGACAAGGTGGGTCTCACCAAAGACGCTGGTATCAGCACTTACGCAAATGGAGAGTCTTACTATATCGCTCGCATCAAGCACTTCGGTGATGCCCTGACTCCTTGGAATTCTGTTGAGAGCTACGGTGACAACAATCTCAAATACTTAGGTCGTTATGGTATGCTCCGTAACAACTGGTATGAGTTGGATGTACAAAGCGTTAGCGGTCCTGGTTATCCTGACGTTCCAGAGGTTAAGCCTAACACTCCAGATGATGAGGATGACATGTACATCAAGGTTAGCGTGAAGATCCTCGACTGGGCTAAGCGTTCACAGAGCGTAGATTTGTAATCGAGTAATAACAACGAAAGGCGGAGCTTAGGCTCCCGCCTTCGTTAAAACATACGAGTTGTGTTTTCAGCTTCACCATAGTGGAAGCTAGAAACACAACCTGATATTCTGAAACATTATATTGATAATAACCAAAAAGCATCATGGCAAACAATAAGTTACATAGTTGGATCAAGAATATACGCATGGAATGGGGATTCGACAGCTTGGCTGCTATCAGCCGTACCGCTGCTTTCGGAACCATCGTCGCTCTCGGCAGCATGCTCAGCAGCTGCCACGACTTGATGCACGACGACCTCCCTCCTTGCGATATGGGAGTCGACTTGCAGTTCAAGTACGACTACAACGTCCAGCGCGCTGATATGTTCAACGATCATGTAGGCGGCGTCTGCGTGTTCGTCTTCGATGAGCAGGGCAACCTAGTGGCTCGCCAGGATGCAGCCAACGAGGGAAAATCCCAACCCCTCAAAGACCCTAACTATGCCATGCGCATAGACTTGCAACCTGGCAAATACCGCTTCGCCACCTTCGCCTTCCAGAAGAAATACGAAGAGGCGCTGTCACAGGCTGGTGCCAAATTCCACATCGAAGCTCCAGCAGCAGGAGAAAGCATCGAAAAACTCCATGCCCGACTCGACAGAAATGCCGGAAAGGTAGAAAACCAGGCACTTCCGCTTGATACCCTCTGGCAGGGATTGAGCAACGAAACCGTAGAGGTGAAGGATCTTCAGATTACCCACCATACCATCAGTCTCATCAGAGACACCAAGCAGCTCACCATCAGTCTGCATCAGCTGGACGAACCAGCCGACATCCACGCCGAAGACTTCAGTTATCAGATAACTGATGCCAATGGCTACATCAATTACGACAATACTCTCCTCCCAGACGAGGAGTTGACATACACCCCATACAAGACCTGGACCACCGAGTTCACCACTCCGGAGGGTACCGTACAGGAGCGTACCGCTCACGCCGCCCTGATGTTCTCCCGCCTCGTGTTGCATCCAGCAACCGAGAACGACAAGAATGCGATACTGAGCATCTGGAACAAGAAGACGGGCGAAGAAGTGGTCCGCATCAATCTAGCCGATTTTCTGGCACAGGGCCGTGGAGCATTCGAAGCAATGAACTATTCGGCACAGGAGTTCCTGGACAGAGAATACGACTATAAGCTGGACTTTTTCCTGAAAGGCGACAAGTGGCAATACGTTAAGTTGGGCATCTCCATCCTCGATTGGAGCAAGCGCATACAGCGAGCCGACTTATAATCTGATTCCACTTTGTCGAAATTAAACTATTGATATTAGTAAAGTAAAAGACAAAGTTATCATGAGAAGATTTCATATCTATATAGGTTTCATAGTTTGGTTGTTGACTAGTCTATTTGCAGTTAGTTGTACCGACGAGTTGGAGGGTAACGGATATACCCCCAACTCGTCAGGCAACTTGCACGTGCTGGTACCAACCGTGCTCAGTGCGAACGGCAATGATTTCAGCGGCAGTTCCTCTGAGGCTCCTACCTATAATGCCACGGAAGATGAATGCCAGATCAATGATCTTCGCCTTTACGCCTTTCCTGTAGATAATAACGGCAATGCCAATGGTACAGCCATCGTAGAGCAGTTGACAGCCCCTATCGCTTCCAACATGCTGGATGAGCATATCGCCACCTATCAGCTGCGCATCAATCCCGGCAAGTATCATATTTATGCCGTGGCAAATATGGCTGAGGCTCTTTCCAAAGCCAATATCAGCAAAGAGAGTGACCTCAAGTCTGCGGTCTTGAAATATACAGATGGCCTTACGGCAAATCTCCCTATCGCCACCAATATCCCAATGATATACGAACCAAAGGATATCTATGGCAATCTGCTGACAACCAATATTGATATGGCTGGTGATAAGTACACCACAGTGGCAGCCAACCTGAAGTTTACTTGCGTAAAGGTAAAGCTCAACCTGCTCTTCGACCCTGCAGCTGAAGGCTCTGCATTCAATGGCAAGAGCTATAGCATCAAGGATATTCTGGCTCAAAAGCTTTCTCCTAGCACCACGCTGAGTTGGGATGGAGCATTTAGCAAGTCATCCTCTAATGTTAGCACAGATTATGCCAAAGGTTTTGAAAGTGAAGTTTATGCTACTCCTTCTGAGGCAAGCAATAAGGGTGGTTATTATAAGGCGGGAGACTGGAGTGAGGAGGCTGCCAATGCCAATGTGAATGATAAGGACATCATCACCCTTGTTCCTGGTGCTACTCCTACAGCTACTCCACAGAATGCCGCAGCTAAGTGGCTTTTCCAAGGCACTTACTATCTGCCTGAACGTTATATCGCCGAAGCCTCTCAGCAGTCTACCCTCAAAGTTAATGGCTCTGTGAATGGTAACATTGAGAACAACTATACGATTAAGCTGGGACATCGTCAGAACGAGAGCCCAACTTCCGCCGAAGTTCCAACCTTCCCTCGTGGCACCTATTATGAGATTATCGGCAAAATCAAGAGTTTGGGAAACATGACCCTCGACTGTAATGTGAGCGTAAAGGACTGGACTCCTAGAGAGATAGATGCCGACTTCAACCATACTACTTTGTGGGTAAGCAAGGCGAAGGCAGAGGTGACCTCTACAACTAGAGATTCCATCCATTATGAATCGAATGCCATTATTACAGAAAATGACTTCGGATGCGATACGGAAATAAACGGAAAAGATGTCGTGTCGGCCAAGCTTGACATCGCCAAGAAGCAGATTACATTCAGTGTCAACCAAGATATCGAATACACTGAGTACAATGGTAAATATACAGGCACGGCAAAAGTTTGGATCAAGGCAGGAAACATCAAGAAGTACATCGACGTAACTTATAATGTAGCTCCTTATTTTGACATCACACCACAAGAGGTTGTCATTTATTGGAAAAGCGACAATTCTCAAAAGACTATCAAATTCAAGACCAATTTGGGAGGTCTGGAATTTAAAGAATCCAAGACGAAATCAACTATTGGTCACTCTACCATCGAGGCAGCGTGTGCCAATCCTGATACCGAGGACGGAACATTTACAATATCCGCCACAACAGACCCTGTCACCACCACAGCGCATCTGCTCTACGTGCAGCCCAAAGAACACGATATAGCAAACTATGACAACTTTGTAAAAGCTGTTAAGGTCATCGTGAAACCTGCTGTAGGTAACTATCGTATCAACTTCCGTGCCATCAACGACCGCGCACATTATTCTGGTGGTAATACAACTGATAATTATGAGGGTACACCTGATGAAAAAAAGGAAGAGACTTTTAATGGGGAAAAAGGAAATACCAACTGGGCAGATGGATGGTATGAATATTCGTGGTGTAATAACAACAAAATTTACACACCTCAATCCGACAATCATTATACATATGTCTATACCCAGATTGGTGAGACTACTGGAAATGAAGTCAACTCTCCTGTTTGGAATTTTACAAGAGAATGGCCTGGTGATAAGATGGTTGCGGATAACACGAATGTGGGGTGGTATTACAAGGACTTCCCCAAGGAAGCCAAGCCGCTATCTACAAAGAATGTTAATTCGGATAAAGAAAAAGAAAGGCTCATCAAGCCTGGTGAAACATTGGTTATGTTCAGTAACAATAGCTATCAGACGCAAGGTTATTCGCTTCATCGTTGCCCTCATCACTTGGAGCCGGGTATTCCTCTCTTCGACTACGAGGACCGCGAGGGTTGGATTGTCTATGATCCTACATCAGACCCTACTTGGCACATATATGATGAAATGCCAACTATTGAGAACATCAACTTTACCATTTACACCAAATTCCAGACTTATGGATGGTTCAAGGTATATGGTGTCGCCCAACTTAAACCGGGCAGTACCACCGAAAGAGAACAATTCACCATTTACCACAAGAACGGCAAGAAAGAATGGTGGAGTTGCACTTATGACAAAGGTTGGTACAAGACCGTCATTACGCTTAAGGCTGTCAAGGGAGACCACGAGAAGGACATCAGAATTATGAAAGCTGATCAAATCTCTGAAGAAAATTCCATTCTCCTTTTCAATGGCAACAGCTATGAGAAGTATGACGACACAGGCTATTACGATGGCTCCTCTTGGCACGCAGGCAAGCCATTCTGATGTGAAATAAATAAGATTAGTATCAGATTTGAACACTGTTATAAATCAGTTTAAGCAATGAAGAAGATAAAGCATTTAATGATATGGATTGGATTGCTCCTAAGCCTTGTTTCCTGCAAGGATACAATGGAGGCTATCGGACTCGGCGGGGATGAAATCCCTGCCGAGGGACTTGTCTTGAACCTTCAATTGGCCAACTTCACCAAGCAACAGATTGGGACAAGAGCGGGGACCTCGGAGACATTCAATTCGCTCTGCGCTGTGTTCTATGGAGATAATAACGAATACAAAGGCAAGACAGATTGCTCTTCTACCTTAAAACAGCAGTCTGATGGCAGCTACAAGGTAAAAATAACCAATGTACCTGCTGGTACCAAGAATGTACATCTTGTAGCCAATGCCAGCGACATGACGGATGACGAGGCACATAACTTGCAGTCTCTCACTGCTGCTAAGGAGAGAGACCCTCAGCTTGATGCCCCTATCTGCTGGGGTGAAATTTCAATAGATAAACTTTTGGAAGCTAATCCTTCAGTGCCGATGTTGCGCCAATGCGCCAAGATTAGTTTGGAGATAGATAAAGGCATCCAGGGTGATTTCACCAATGCAGGCTTATACGTCTATAACATGGCAAACAAGGCAGCCATAGCTCCTACCAAGTATATTGAGCCTAAGACCGATGACTTGGCAGAATCTACTGATCTCAGTGAGGAAGCCAACCCATTGGGCGGCGGTACCGCAACCACCGTGGCAGTAAATGAAACTTCTGCAGGCAAGGCAATGGTGATCATCAAGGCGAAATATAAAGATAGGGAAGGATATTATAAGGTGGCACTCTACAAGGATGCCAAGAAGACAACCGAATATGCCTTGCTCCGCAACCACCATTATACCATCAAGGTTACCAAGGTAAACGACTATGGCTTCTCTACGATTGATGAGGCTAAGAAGAGCCAGCCAGAGAATAGACTGGAAGTAGAAGTGGTGGACGATAACCCTGAAATCACCAGAATGATAGCTTGCAAAGACTATGAACTGGGAGTGAGCGATTATCAGGAGATAAATGCAAACACAACAGAGGCTACCGTAACCATTGTTACTACTTTGAAAAAGGCAATGAGTAGTAATGATAAGCTATATAGTGTCAATAGAAATAATTCTTGGATAACCGCTTGTAAACAAGAGACCGAGAATGATACACCAGAGACAGACAGAAAGTCTTCTCCAGGTAAGAAATATACCTTGAAGCTTACGCTTACAAAGAATGACCAATCAGAGGATCCCCGTACAGGAACCATCACCGTTACTTCTGGCGACCTTTCTCTTGATATAACCATCAAGCAGGCGGGCTTCGATTTCAGAAGAGACGATCAAAATCGTACCGTAATCATGTATGACGGTGACAAAGTCAATACAGATAACTACTTCAAGTGGCTAGATAAAATGCAGGGTATCTCACCTAGCCAGATGCAAGGCAGCGTAAGAAACGAAGGTCTTCACTTTACAGTAGGAGACAATACATACAGTTATAAAATTCCTAAGCTGGATGGTGATGAACTGAACAATACGGATAGTAAATTCTTTAACGTTAAAGAAGAAGGCAACTACTGGAAGGTGACATTGGTGGATAATAACACCAATAATTTTAATCTTTGGCAAGGCAGCTTCACGATAATAAACAAAGAAAAAATCAAAATCACCTACAATGTTTATCATACAGGCATCTTCCATCAGATAACAGATGAAATCGCCAATATGTACGAATTGACAGAGAATGGTGATGATAACAAAAAGGTGAAAGGCTGGTTCTACTATGGAGTGGTAAAGGTAAAGGGAAAGAGCAAAACATATCTGATGCTGGACCGTAACCTGGGTGCTAGCAACAACGGTCCTTACATCAGAGAAACGCAAGCCTTGAAAGACAACGAAGGTGCCATCGGAGGCTATTTCAAAATATCCCAATTAACCCCAGAAGAAAAAAAGAACAACCACGATGCCACTCAGTGGAATCTATCTTCCACCTTGGCTCCGTCGGGCTACACCATCCCAACAAACGAGATGTTCAACGACCTCCTGGAAGCCAATGCCATCAAGGTGAAGACTTATACCACAGCTCAGGGAGAGACCTACAGCTGTACTGAGATAACTCCCACCGACGACTCGCAGTTGAAAACCATCTATCTACCATACGGAGGATACCTGGAAGGAGAAAGTCTGAAGAATCCTATCCACGTGAATCTCTGGACCAAGACCTTGCTCTCTGGAAACCAAGGTTTCAGCACCGGCAGCCCGGAGTACGGATATTGGTATATCTACTTCGACATTTACACCAGCAAGTTGGGCTTGTCGAACATGCGATTTGTTAGCGGTAGCAACGGCAAGAACAATGACCGCTACAAGGCGATGCCAATCCGTTTGGTTCGCGAGCTTCCATAAGCATTAGATAAGTGATAAATACAATCTGTCTCTTATACACATCTCCGAGCCCACGAGACACTGAGCGA
>ENA-OYCF01000161-OYCF01000161.1-human-gut-metagenome-genome-assembly--contig:-NODE-161-length-14577-cov-4.602190_pt1 | contig 14577 bp, 7 predicted proteins | sample MGYA00243456_ERZ652879 | MGnify/ENA primary metagenome ERZ652879 (study PRJEB26926, sample SAMN06164638) | human gut metagenome | biome: ENVO:00009003; feature: ENVO:2100002; material: ENVO:00002003...
GAAGGTTGTCTTATATTTGTGGTTGTCGATTCTTGCATCTCCTGCAGCTACAATCAGAATCGGCTGTTCTCCCACCAGAAAAGAAAGCGTCTTTGCAATACGCTCCGGCTCACAATGAAGCGCTTCTGCTGCCAGTTCCACTGTCGCACTGGATTCTGCCAGCTCCATAATCCGCTCCTCCATTCCAAATTCTTTTAAATATGCTCGCGCGCATTCGATTGACATAGTTACGCTTCCTTTCCTTTCATCATTTCTAATAGCTGATTTTATCAAGAATTCCAGACAGATATGCAATGACAACACCATAGTTGCTCATTGGAACTTTCTGTTCTTTTGCACGTTCAATTCTCGTCATGACATATTTTTTATTAAACATACAGGCTCCGCACTGAATTATTAAATCATAATTAGATAAGTCTTTTGGGAAATCTGTTCCGCTGACGATATCCACTGTCAGTCCTGCTCCGATACGTTTTCTCAGCATATTCGGAATTTTCTCCCTGCCGATATCCTCTTTCAGTGGTGCATGGGTGCAGCATTCTGCAATCAGTACCTTTGATTCTTCCGTAAGACTGCTAATGGCTGCTGCGCTCTCTTTGTAGTAAGCGAAATCTCCCTTGTACTCTGCAAACAATACGGAAAATGAGGTCAGAAGACTTTCCTGTGGCTTCTTATCATATACTGTACGGAAAACCTGGGAGTCAGTAATAATAAGCTTCGGTGGTCGCGCCAGCGCCGCCAGCGTATCCTCTAACTTATCCGTTGTGCAGCTCATTACCAGACATTTATGATCCAGCAAATCACGGATGGTCTGTACCTGTGGCAGAATCAGTCTGCCCTTTGGTGCCTGGATATCCTGTGGCATAACAAGAAGAACCAAATCTCCTTCTTCTACCAGTGCTCCGGTTATGGTTTCTTCACCATAATCATCCGGCACAAGTCTTATTAATTCTTCTTTAAATTTTTCTATATCTTCCTTGCTTTTCGAGCTGATAACAAGAATTTCCTGTTTTGTCTCTTCCTTAAGCTGTGCTGCTATGGAATCTGAATCTGTCAGTGTATCCGCTTTGCTCAGTACACATAAGGTCGGTGTATGTTTTTCTTTAAAATAGTGGAACCATTCTAATTCTGCCTGATATTCCTCCCCGGAAAACAATAGCACCGCAATATCCGTTTTCTCTGCGGCTTTTTCCGTCTTCTCTACACGCATTTTCCCCAGTTCGCCTACATCATCCACTCCCGCCGTGTCAATAAATACACACGGACCGATACCGTGCACCTCCATCGGCTTGTAGACAGGATCCGTTGTAGTTCCCGCTACATCCGATACAATTGCTACCTGCTGTCCGGTAAATGCATTAATCAGAGAAGATTTTCCGCTGTTTCTTTTGCCATAAAAACCGATATGTATCCGGTTTGCACTTGGTGTTTCATTCAATGACATTGCTAAAGACCTCCTAGAATCTGAAATCGCGCTGTCCTTCCTCAATTTCTTTCAGATGACGTTTTGCAATTTCTCTTGTTTTTTCATTTGGTACTTTCTCTATCTCCTTAGCAATCAACGCTTCTCCGATTTTTCTGGTATCTGCAGAAGCATAATCAATCAAATATTCCTTCAATGTCATCAGCGCATTCGGATGACAGCAGTTTAAAATCTGCTGGTTCTTGCACAGACTCATGAAACGGTCTCCCGTTCTTCCCTCTCGATAGCATGCGGTACAGAAGCTTGGGATATAACCCATATCCATCAGCCAGTGTACTACCTCATCCAGAGTTCTGGTATCGCTGACATCAAACTGCTCGGAACGCTCGTCTTCCGGCTCCGGATGATCATAGCCGCCTACGGAAGTCTTGGAACCACCACTAATCTGGGATACACCAAGGCGGATAACTTTCTCACGTACCGCCTGGCTCTCTCTGGTAGAAATAATCATTCCGGTATATGGAACTGCCACACGGATACATGCACAGATTTTTGCAAAAATATCATCACTGATGCCGTTGTCGAATACATCCGGATCAATGTCATCGGCACGTTTGATTCGTGGCACGCTGATGGTATGTGGTCCTACTCCATGCACTGCCTCCAAATGTTCTGCATGCATCAGAAGTCCTGCAAATTCATATTTGTAAAGTTCCAATCCAAAAAGTACACCTAAGCCAACATCATCGATGCCGCCTTCCATGGCACGGTCCATGGCTTCGGTATGATATGCATAATCATGCTTTGGTCCGGTTGGATGTAATTTTTCATAGCTTTCTTTATGATAAGTTTCCTGAAAAAGGATGTAAGTTCCGATTCCGGCCTCTTTTAATTTCCGGTAATTTTCTACGGTTGTTGCAGCAATATTTACATTAACACGACGAATTGCACCGTTTTTGTGCTTAATGCTGTAAATGGTCTTAATACACTCTAAGATATATTCGATTGGGTTATTCACCGGGTCTTCGCCTGCTTCAATTGCCAGACGTTTGTGTCCCATATCCTGTAATGCTGTTACTTCCTGACGTACTTCATCCTGTGTCAGTTTCTTCCGGGCAATATGCTTATTTTTTCCATGGTACGGGCAATACACACATCCATTGATACAGTAATTGGACAGATATAATGGTGCAAACATTACAATACGATTTCCATAGAAATCTTTCTTAATCTGTTCTGCAAGGTCATATACTTCCTGGATTTTCTCTTCGTTCTCGCAGGCCAGCAATACTGATGCTTCTCTGTGAGTAAGCCCTTTCCGTAATTTTGCCTTTGCAATGATTTCGTCAATAAGGGCAAGATTGTCCTTATTTGCCTCGGCATATGCCAGAGTCTCTTCAATCTCTTCGTGGCAGATAAATTCTTCTGCCTTTAATGATGCTTTGTTATACATAATGTTTCCTTTCTTCCGGGTCAGAAGCTCTTTCCCGTTGGTTATTATATGGTGATTTAAGAAATACCTCTTGTATTTCCTTTATTTATATAAATGGTGAATCTCCTCTTGAGACCACCAGTTTATATCCAATGGATTCCATACGGTTGCCAAGACATCCACGGCATTCCGCTGCCTCTTCCCCGGTACAGATTTTATTATCGTAAAGGGCATACTTCTTCCGCACCTTTACCGGTGACAGATTCGGCATTACCACATTTCCTCCTGCTAAAATGCCAAGCTCCCTGCCCCTTGAATGGATAGTTCCCAATGCTGTAGTTGCCGGAAGCAATACCTTCGGCAGCATCAGGCGGATAACTGCCAGTAAAAACAGCGTCATTTCAAGACTTCCCGGTTCCATCTCTCCAAACGGCGTATCCTTTTGTGGAATAAACGGGCCGATTCCTACCATATGCGGATTGAATGCTTTCATAAAAGCAAGGTCTTCCACCAGATTATCTATGGTCTGATAAGGAGAACCTACCATAATGCCACACCCCACCTGATAACCGATTTCCTTTAAAGTATACAGGCACTGCTTGCGGTTTTTAAGAGACATTTCTGCCGGATGGAGCTTCCCATAATGGGCTTCATTCGCGGTCTCATGACGCAATAAATAGCGGTCTGCTCCTGCCGTGTAAAGTCTTTCATAGCTTTCCCGGCTCCGCTCTCCCAAGGACAGTGTAATGGCACAGTCCGGGTAAGCAGCTTTTATCTTATGAAGTAAATCTTCCAGTAAATCATCTGTGTAGTAGCCGTCTTCGCCACCCTGCAGGACAAAGGTACGAAACCCTAATGCATAACCATTTTCACAGCAGGATAGGATTTCTTCGTCACTCAGGCGGTAACGTTCTGCATTCTGATTGCTTCTTCGGATGCCGCAATAGATGCAGTCATTCTTACAGTAATTGGATATTTCAATCAGTCCTCTGGTATAGACTTCATTTCCAAAGGTCTCTTTCTGTCTTTTTCTCGCCAGTTCAAAGCCGTACTCTGCAATTTCTTTATCGGTATGCAGTTCTAATAATTCTTTATATTCTGTCTCTGTAAGCTGAGTATCCTGATACAGCTTATTAAACAACTCTTTTCCTCTATTCTTCATGTCTGGTCACCACACTGGAATATGCTGTTTTTACACTGATTCCCGGTAATTTTCCGATTTTACCGGTCAGTGCACTGATGGTATCCTGCGGCGCATCGATTGCTATACTTACGATATTTATGCCTCTCTCCCGGTATGGAATTCCCATTCTTCCGATAATATAAGCTGCATATTCATGTAAAATTTCATTTAATACTCCGACGGATTCGTCCTTTTCTATTACAATGCCGATTACAGCCACTCTGGTATCTGCTGCCATTTCCTCATTCCTCTTGTTTTTCTGAATCAATACAATTTCAACGCTTATTTTACGTTTCTAGTATAAGAGATTTATTTTGGGATTACAATTGTCAAGCCCTGGTTTTATGCGTATTTATTGTATTTTTTTACATACTTATAGTCATTAGGCAATACATAGCCATCTTTCGCCTTATAAAGTCGAAAAATCAAGAGACGGAATAAAACTATTCCATCTCTTGATTTATATTATTCTTACTATATTTTTTATTCTTTCCAATCTGCACAGCCCATGTAGTAATTGTAATACACTCGCAAATCTTCTTTTTCAGATTTATCAGTATAATCCTTGTATATACACTTACTTTCCGAATGCATACTAGAACTCTCCAATTTATTTTCTAAATCCCAATTATATATGCTTGCTTCATTCCCACCCAAGACACCTGCTTCATTTATACTCTGTAATTTAGGCAATGCACTACCATGAGTTGTACTCTTATTTCCAGCGTATCCAAATTTTTGTTTTACTGCTATACTTCGTCTATAATAATAATCGTAATTATAAAATTTATGATGAGGATTTCCAAACTTGGTTTCTGTAATGGCTGCATACTGCATGTCATATCCTCCACCATTTACATAAATTTGCGCATAATAGATACCCCTATTAGCATTATGATTTCGAATATCTACATGTACGATAAATGTATCTCCATCAACTCTAGTAGCTTCATACCATGCTATATCTGACTGATCTGCTTTTGTCCATACCGGAGTTATAATGGATGTCACAAAACTTGGCACTTGGTCAATCAAAATGTCAAACGTTCCTGTCACGATATTTTTATTCTGAATTAATACATTAAAGGATATCTGCGGGCGTACAATTTCAAAAGTTGTTGTAACGGCACCCTTATAGTCACGTATACCAGTAATCGTTACATATGCTGTTCCAACTGCCATATTATTACGATAAGATAGTTTATAGTCTACATTTTCCTCCAACTTCTTTCTGCCATCCTTTACAACAACTGGTGGTGTCTGTAGATTTCCATTGTAATTTAAGGATGCAACCGTAAGAACCGTACAATTTTCAATGCTCTTTTCTTTAATTACAAAGGTAACAACTTTTTCTCCGGAGTATACACCAATACCGGAAATGATTACCCTGGCAGTTCCCACATTTCTATTGTTACTGTAGCTTACCGTATAATCAACATCTTCTGTTAATACCTTGCTTCCCATCTTAACGACCGGAACCGGCTTATAAGTCTGTCCGGTATACTGCTCTGAAGCAGGGATTCCGGTAACTGTTGCCTTGGATATGCTGTTGCTGATTTTGAATTTCTTAACAATTGTTCCGGTATAATACTGGGTCAGTGGACGCACAGTAATGGATGCATCGCCTGCCAGCTCATTATTTGCATACGTTGTTTCATAATCTTCATTCAGCGTTAAGGTATTGCCACCACATGCCACATGGATAGGCGGACATATCGGGTTTCCGGTATAAAGCTGTTCCGGAACACTGTCAATAATTGCATCCTCAAGGCTTGCCACAATATTGAAGTAAACGCGCTTGGTCTCATCATAGTTGCCAAGTCCTTTAATTACTACCCATGACTCTCCTGCCCTTAAGTTGTTGCCATTGACAACCTGATAATCCTTCCCTTCTACCAAAAGTTTTCCGTTGTCATAAATCGTCAGTGCCGGGCGGATGTAATTGCCGGTATACTTCTGATCTGGGATTGCTTCTGCCACAGCATTTCCAATATCATGCTTGGTAATCTTATAGTATACCGTAATGCTGTCTTTGTAGTTACCGCTTTCGGTTGCAGTTACCGTTGCACTTGCGGTTCCGATTGCAGTGTTGTTCTCATAAGTTACTTCATACTGGGAAGAATCAATGGTTAATCCGGTAGAAGTATCTTTTAAAGTAAGTACCGGTTTAATCTCGCTTCCGGTATAATCTACGTTATCGGTTCCGGTAATCTCAATATCTGCAGAAGTAAGTGACTTTCTTGCAATCTGATATGGATATACCGCTGTTCCTACATATCCGGTCTGGTCATTTTCCGTACCAACGATTCCAACATATACTGTTCCAGCATGAATCAGGTCAATGGCACTTGCTTCCGTCGTACAATCTTTATCAATATAGTATTTTACGATGTAATCTTCGTTTTCTGTCAGATAGCTTCCGGTCTTATTGAACTTCACCTGAATGTTCTTCGGCTTGGTATCAAGACCGTTATATACAGTATCGGAAATTCCGGTTACCGTTAAAGTATCATTGGAAAGTAAGGTACCGATGGTAAACTTCTCAATTCGTGTTCCACTGTAGTTACCCTGTCCGGTTACTTTAATCCACGCGGTTCCCACCTGACTGTTATTGGTGGAATATTCATAAGTAAAGTCTGTTCCATTTACCAGTGCTACAATTCCATTTTCCGAATTATCTTTCAGGCTGATATTCGGTGTATAAGTAGTACCCTGAATATAAGGATAGTTCCGGTTTGCCGGGTCAAATCCTGTATCAGAAGTATCGGATAACGCCGCACTGATATTTTCAGAAGAAAGATCCCTTGCCAGAATAGAGAACGGAATTGTCTTGCTTCCGGTATAGTTGGTGGTATCCTTCGGAGTAATCTGAACAAACGGTCCGGAAGTTCCATTTGCATCTTTTACAGCTTCATTGTTAAAGTAATCTGCCACATAATCCACATTGCGAACCAGCGGTTCTGCACTGGTGGATGTCATGTAAACATTTAATTCCGGTTCATACTTGGTTTTTAACGGTACATACTGTGGATCTTCTATTTTAGAGTATACTAAATCTTCAACATTTTTCTTTAAAATGTTAAATTCTACCGTTGCAGTTCCGGTACAGCTTGCCACACCGTGGATTGCTGCATATGGTGCATTTGCCCCGCCGGCGTTCGCTGCATTGATATTATTGCGATACTCATCCACTACATAATCTGTGTCTAACGTAAGGGTCTGTTCTTTGTTATTTTCATCATTAAATGTTAATTTAATTTCAGGCTCCTGTGCCTCACCATTGTAGGTTACATCATCAATCGTCTTGCTTACCGTAGACAAATCACGTTTTGTAATCGTAAAGGTCTTAGTCAGTGTTCCCTTGTAATTGCCCTTACCGATTACGGTAATGGTCTCGGTTGCGCCTGCCGGTGCACTGGATGGATTATCTGCATCCGTCTGGTAATACACACTATAGTTTGCCGGGTCAATTACTTCTGAACTGCCAATCTTCTTAATGACCAGAGAATCCGGCTTAATCAGCTTGCCGGTATAAACATAGCTGTCCGCAATTCCGGTAATCTCATAATCTTCCATATGAATGGAATCAATGGTAAATGCTTTCGCCTTGGTGGTTCCCATCAGTTTACCGTTTGCTGTTGCCTGAATGACTACACATGGTCCGTTCTCGCCATTTGCTGCTGCAACTGCAGTATTCTTACGATAAGTTACCGTATAATCTTTTCCTTCTTCCAAGGTATCAAAGGTAGAACCGGTTAATGCATATTTCACAACCGGAACCGGTCTGATTTCCTGTCCGGTATAGGAGAATACATCTCCACCCAAGTCAATACTTAAATCATCACTGCCCAGGTCGTATTTAATCGCAAACTTCGCCGATTTCTCACCACTGAAATAAGTTCCGGTTCCCTCAATAGTTACGGTCGGGTCAGTCAGTGAAACAGATTTACCATTTACAATGCTCTTAATGTTGTAGTCTGTTCCAAGTGCCAAAGTCTTGCCATCACATACTACAGTCATATTTTCAATTGGCTGTGTGGTTGTATTGTATTCGCTTCCGGTATATTTCTGTGCCGGAATCGTAATCTCAGCATCTTCAATTTTACCGGTAATAGCGAAATTCGCAACATAGCTTCCTACCCAGTGATTCTTCTCAATTCCGGTAATGAGTACACTGGCCTGCCCTGGAACAGTATTATTTCTATAAGACACGCTGTAATGTGTTCCCTCTATCAGACGTTCCTGGGTATCGCTGCCTTTTACATACACGGTAACGGTAGGTTTCATTCCGCCGGATGCTGCCTGTGCCTTGTCATACTCAATGGTATCATAGCTTAACTTCACTTCAATCTGGTCAGCAGAATTATTCATATCTCCATCATAGTAGAAGTAACTATTCTTGGTTCCCTTAAAGTTACCGGTTCCTTCAATGGTAATATCCTGCTGTCCAACTTTAAATTTATCTACCTGGGTCGGAGTATAAGTATAATCTACGCCAGGCTGCAGAGTATATGAATATTCTCCAATTCCGGACTCATTCGGAAAACTCTGTGTTACTGTGAAATCCGGAATACTCTTTTTAAAAATGTAACTCATTCCCTGCAAAGATACGCCTACACCATCAATACTTTTCCGCTGAATAATAAACTGGTTCGAACCTGCAATCTTATCTGCAGTATAATTTGCGCTTTCCAGCACACCACAGTAGTTTCCAATACCCTGGATTCTTACATAAGTCGTGCCGGCATTGGTTTTTTCTGCGGCTGTTGCTACATTCTGATAATCCTCATCCGAATATACTTCAAACTGATAATCCTTATTCGTTGACAATAAGCTGGAAGAATCTCCATAGCTTACTTTTACGGAAGGAGTCAGTACTTTATTGGCATAAACCGGGCTGGTAATGTCTACACGCAGCTTGCTTAATTCGTTCAGATCTTTCTGATTAATGGTATAGCTTACGGTTGTTGTTCCTGTGTAGTTGCTGTTTTCTGCCGCTTTTAAGGTCAGAGTTGCAATTCCCGCATTGATTGCATTTTCACTGCTTTCAATACTGTATTCCTTATCGGTCAGAATATAGCCATTGGTGGTAGGGTACTGTAATACAACACCATCTCCGTCTGCGGTAGTAGAAATTACAACCTTCTGCTCAATTCCATTATATGTATAAGTTCCATTTACTCTTGCATTCAGTTCAGATATATCTTTCTTTGCAATGACTGCATATCCGGAAATATCTCCATAATACTGACCCTTGCCGGATACTGCGAAGTAAATCGTTCCCGCATTGATAAATGCCTCATTTGTCTCAGAGCTTACAACATTCTTATGTGCTGCATCACTATAGAAGGAAATGCTATAGGACGACGGATCCGGAATTGCATCCATCATTTTTGTCTCAATTGCCTGAATCATTTCATCCTTATGGGAGTTGCGGTTATAGGTTCCACCGGAAATATTAAATGCCGGCACAACGGTCGCAATATTTGCTCCAATAAAGAATGTAGTTGTTGCGGTTCCGGTATAATTCTTACCGTCTACCGCTTTGATTCTGACATATACTTTTCCGGAATTCTTATGTTCTGAAACCTGTTTACATAATTCATCGTCATAATATCCTTCAACTTCATAATCCACGCCTGCAACCAGTACACGGTTTCCATCAGATACACTGATACCCGGCTCCACTGCTTCTCCGGTATAACCGCAGTTGCTTGCAGTTACGGTCAGCGTGCTCATGTTCTTTGGTGTGATCTTATAAGAAGTACGGATACTTCCGCCTAAATTAGCATAAGTTCCAAGACCGCTGATTAATACATAATAAGTACCTGCGTCCACCGGCTCTGCAATGACCTTCTTGTATGCAGAATCCGTAAAATAAGTAACCTTAAAGTCTTCGCCCTGTACCAGGCCTTTGGCACCGTTATTATCAGTAATACGGATTGCCGGTACCTGCATGCTGCCATTGTATTCAAAGGTAACCTGTGTCGGATCATAGTTTGCAGAACCTGCAACGATATTACACTCGCATTCATTTAACTTTCTTGGCACAATACTGAAAGTTCCACGGTTCACGCCACCTTCTGCCAGTGCATAATCTCCAGTCAGTCTGATATATGCCTTTGCATTATTGGTTCCAATTTCGATATTATCTTCACAGGAAACCACTTCTACATACTGGCTGTCCAATGTGACATTTTTACTACCTTCGGTATAATAAACGGTAATATTTGCAGGATCCGGCACAACAGCACTACCGGTATAAGTCTGGTCTGTAATTACAATATCTGTCGGGCTGATGTTCTTTGGCTTAATCATATAAGTATATACTCTTTCGCCTCCGGCATAGTTACTGCCATCCAGACCGGTTATCTTAAGATAATAGGTTGCTGCATGAATCAGTTCCTGTATGCCCGTAGTGCCTTCCTTATCGTCTGCCGGTTCAGTACATTCCGGATCACGATAAACAGCATAGTCAAAATCCGTTCCTTTTTTCAAAGCATTCCCCTCATCATCGGTTGCTGTCAGGGATAATACCTTGCTCTTACCATCAAAAAAGCTGGAATAACTGGTATCTTTATTAATGACACCTGCTTCTGTTCCGTTGATTGCCAGCTTAAAGGTACATTTATCTAAAGATTTTGCAACAATATCAAAATAAATCGGCTCTACCTTGGTTCCAAGGTCTCCTTCGTAGTAATCCAGTCCGGTTACCTTCACATAATATCTTCCAATAGAGGTCGGTTCAGATACAGTCTTGGTATACTCCGCATCTTTATAATAAGTAATCTTATATCTGGAATCACTGATGACATCACCGGATGTATTGGAGACGGTAATGTTTGGCACATTTTTCTTGCCATTGTATTCCAGTTCATTTTTATCTAATACTGCTTTACCAAGCTTGTCATAGATCTCAAAGTTGATAAATGCGTTTCCGGTTAAATTTCCGGTTCCGGTAATAATCAGGTTATTGGTTCCGGTCTGTCCTGCAGTAGTTTCATTTCGGTATGCCACGTTGTAGTTGCCGGCAGGAATCTCAACGCCATTCAACTTCACTACTACCTCATTGGTCATATCCGGTTTACTATTCTTTACATAATAATATTTATCACTCTTTAAGGAAACACTGATGCCTGCTGCACTTAAATCTGCCTTGCCAATCAGGAAATTAAAGGTCTTGCTGCCCCGGTACAGAGAAGAAGAATTCGCTGTTACTGTCATCTTCGCTGTTCCGGCATTGGTATTGTCTGCCCAGCTTGTGGTATAGTCAGATGCCTGGATTCCTGCGGAATTCTGACTGTCTACCAGTGTAAATTCCGGTCTCTGTGCAGTTCCAGTATAAGTAGAATCGCTCAGTCCATTGGAAACAGTCACAGAATCCGCTCCAATATTATAGTAAATATTGTAACGGTTCTCTGTAATTGTTCCGGAAAATGTATAGTTACTGCTGCTCTTTAATACAATTTTAAAGGAATGTGTTCCTACTGTGGTATTGCTTCCGGATGTATATTCTACGTTATAATCATCTGCTGAAAGATTTACCATGGTAGAAGTACCGCTTATGATACCATACACCCCTGTAATCGTCGGTAATACATCACTTCCTGTATAATATACATATCCGTCTTCACCGGTTCCTTCCACCCCTTTATAATTAACACCGATATAGCTTAACTTCTGCTGTGCAATCGTAAAGCTCTTGGTGGTCTGCCATCTGTGGCTGTCTCCGATACCAACGATATCAATATATGCTGTACCTGCGCTGGTATTATTACGGTAATAAACGGAGTAATCCTCTTTTTCTTTCAAAGTTTCTCCATCAATCTGGACCGTAACTGCCGGCTTAACCTCCTGTCCGGTATAAGTATAGGTATCATTTCCGGTTGCAGTTGCACCATTTGCATCCGCTCCTAATGTAATGCTTCCATTGCCCGGAAATGCATCCGCCGCCTCTGCCGGTATTGCCGGAAGAACGCCTGCAATCATACAAACACTTAAAACTAATACCAGTATTCTTTTTCCAACATCCTTGTACTTACGCATAGAACCTCTCCTTGTTGCTTGTTGTTTCCTCATCTTTTTATCTTTACTATATTCCTTTTGCTTTTCAGATTCAAGAGTAACCCTTTTTTCTAAAAAAGCGCAGAAAAAGACACTTCTAAACCTTTTATCGACCGGAAGTTACTTTTTCTTTATATTTTCCAGCGGATTTTTTCATTTTTTAGATAATCTTTTTCAGGAAATTAACACTTGACATTTTATACTACCACTGTTACCATTACAAACTGAAAACAAAACATCACTTTGCTAGGGGCGCCTTTGGCTGAGAAACGCATCTGCGTTGACCCTTATTACTTGAACCGGATAATACCGGCGTAAGGAAGCACATAGTTCAACCTCCTGGCAGAGTATCATCTTTAAGGAGGATTTTTTATGTCATTTTTTGCAACATACGACGGCTCTTCTTACCAGCTTACCACCGCTGGTTTTACAGCCCTCGTTATCATCATGATTGCCATTCTTCTGATTGGCTGTGCTATCTTCGGTGGAAAGAAGAAATTCAGTGCAAAGCAGCTTGCATTTTCAGCTATGGCAATTGCCCTTGCCATGGTAACTTCCATGATTAAACTTTTCGATATGCCAATGGGCGGTTCCGTTACTTTACTGAGCATGTTATTCATCGTTCTGATTGGTTACTGGTACGGTCTGGGTGCCGGCTTAACCGCAGCTTTTGCTTACGGAATACTGCAGTTAGTCGTTGACCCTTACATCATCAGTGTTCCACAGATGTTAGTGGACTACCTCTTCGCCTTTGGTGCATTAGGCCTTTCCGGACTTTTCAGCAAATCCAAACATGGACTTATCAAAGGTTATATCGCTGGTGTATTAGGTCGATACTTCTTCGCATTCCTTTCCGGCTGGATTTTCTTCGGCATGTATGCTCCGGAAGAATTCCCGAATGCAGTGGTATACTCCCTTGCTTACAACGGTGCATACCTTGGTGCAGAAGCACTTATTACATTAATCATTATCTGTCTGCCACCAGTCCAGAAGGCATTGAATGCCGTTAAGAATATGGCAAATTCATAATTTAAGTTCTAAAATCTACAGAAAGAGCGTCTCTTCTAAATCAGAAGGGACGCTCCTTTTTTCTATCAACTACATCTGAATCCATCCGAAAGCATTTGCTATGGAACTGATTAAAATAATCGCTGCAAAGATCGGACAGAGGTATTTCATCATCACTGTAAATATCTTTTTCCTGCGGAACGGGCTGCCGCCCCGGGTTACTTCTTCTTCAATCCGCTGCACTCCCACCACTCTTGATACCAGAAGGCAGGTTGCAATAGCCGCAATCGGCATCATCACGGAGTTCGTCAGGAAATCAAAGAAATCAAGAATCTGCATTCCGATAATTTTTACATTCGCCAATGGTCCATATCCCAGTGTAGAAAGACTTCCCAAAAGAAGCATTACAATACCGACAATTACCGTTGCTTTCCGTCTTTCCCAGCCCAGTTCATCTTCGAAAGTCGATACTGCACTTTCCGTTAATGCAATAGAACTTGTGATTGCTGCAAACAGCACCAGTACAAAAAATAAAATTCCGACTCCGGTTCCAAGTCCCATGCTGTCAAATACTTTTGGAATCGTAATAAACATCAATGATGGACCCGCCTGCAGGGTTTCCGGATTTCCACTGGAAAATGCAAAGACTGCCGGAATAATCATCAGCCCTGCCATCATGGCAATCGCTGTGTCGAAGATTTCCACATTCTTCGTGGACTCTTCAATAGAAACTTCCTTCTTCATATAAGAACCAAAAGTAATGAGAATTCCCATGGCAATGGACAGGGAATAAAACATCTGTCCCATGGCTGTTACTACCGTCATCCAGGAAAAATTTTCAAAATTCGGAATCAGAAAATATTTAACTCCTTTTAATGCTCCCGGTCTGCTTACGGAATAAACCGTTATTAATATAGAAAGAACAACCAGCACCGGCATCATAAATCTGGATACCCGCTCAATACCATTCCGGACTCCGGCAAAGATAATCCCCAGCGTAAATACTGCAAAAAAAGCAAAGCAGATTTCTGTGGAAAGCCCGCTGGAAATGAAATCGGAAAAATATCCATCCGATGCAAGCTTACTGCCATTTCCCCTGATATATTCCACCAGATATTTCATTACCCAGCCGCCAATTACAGAATAATATGGCACGATTAAAACCGGAATAATCGCATTTATCCAGCCACCGAAAGAGAGCCAGCGGGATTTTCCAAAGGTATGATATGCTCCCACCGGGCTCTTCTTCGTCATTCTTCCGATAGAAGTCTCCGCCATAATCATCGTATATCCAAAAGTCAGTGCAAGTATAATATAAATCAGCAGAAAGATTCCTCCCCCATACTTTGCCGCAAGATATGGGAATCTCCATATGTTTCCCAGTCCCACAGAAGCGCCTGCTGCTGATAATACAAACCCTGTCTCTTATACACATCTCCGAGCCCACGAGACACTGAGCGATCTCGT
>ENA-OYCF01000163-OYCF01000163.1-human-gut-metagenome-genome-assembly--contig:-NODE-163-length-14524-cov-14.217154_pt1 | contig 14524 bp, 11 predicted proteins | sample MGYA00243456_ERZ652879 | MGnify/ENA primary metagenome ERZ652879 (study PRJEB26926, sample SAMN06164638) | human gut metagenome | biome: ENVO:00009003; feature: ENVO:2100002; material: ENVO:00002003...
ATGACGGTCGTGCCAGTTACCCACACCAAATCGTTCATGATAAAGACTCTCGTCCTTCAAGCGTTCAGCCACGTTAGGATGGTCGGTATGGTTGGCAACAACATCCACAATCACCTTAACCCCATACTCATGAGCCTTAGCACAGAGAGCCTTCAGGTCAGCTTCAGTACCAAGTCCATTACCTATTTTAAAATCGTATGGACGATAAACATCATACCAAACGGATCCTTTACCTGCTCTTTCGTGAACAGGAGAAGTCTGAACGGCAGTAAAACCTGCCTTGGCGATATTAGGAATTTCTTCCTGGATATCGGCCAACGTCCAGTCGAAACAATGAAGGATGACACCATCCTGAATATTGTCTTTAAGACCGTATTTGTTGTCTGCAAAGATGTTGGATGCCATGCTGAACAGCATCACCAACATCAGGAGACCATAATTGATTGTCTTTTTCATAATCTGCTATTATTTTCTGATGATTACTTTCTTACCATTGTGAATATAGAGACCTGGCTGAGCAGGCTTGCCGATACGCATACCTGTCAAGGTGTACCAAGCATTGTCCTCTGCCTTCTGCACCTCCTGAAGAACGGTGTTTTCGATAGACGAAGCCTGTCCGTTTACGTAAACCGTCTCGCCTGTGAGAACAGAGCCATTCTGTCCGTTGTTGATTACGAAATAGCCTGTGACAAAAGCAGCAGGGACTTCTACTGTATAATAGCCCTTCTTGCCATTGTACTCAGTCTCGTTGTCAAGACTCATCTTCAATCCAGGCCATTCCTGAGCCGCCTTTGTACCGTCGTAGATATAGCAATATACATCTGCGAGGTTGGCTGTGGAATTATCGAAGAAGACCATTACCTTGCCTTCAGGGCCAGGGGTAATCGTCTTTTCATATTTACCTTCTACGTAATAACCATGATTCTTGAATTCCTGATCACCGCCATTCAGTTTCTGCTCACCATCATGAGTAAAAATCACACCAGTAGGAATTTCAGTACCAGCTGTATATGTCCATTTAAAGACATTCTTGCCACCTTTAGTTCCCACCAGGGTCATGGCATCTCCAGGCCAAGCAGCAGTAGTAAACTGTTTTACCTTGTCATTCCAGGCCCAAATCTTGGCATTATTACAACTTGTCTCCAAGAACACGGAGATCTCATTTTCTGTAACTATTGGCGTATAATCATCGGCAGTAACAGCAGCGAGAGCATTTCCCGGAGCCATCATCATGCCGAAAAGCATTGCCAAAGTACAAAGCATCGTAGAAAATTTTTGCATAAAATAATATGTTAAGTTGATAAGTTATTAGTTCAAACGTTGGCAAAAATAGAAATAAGTTTTGATAGACCACTAAGTTTATCAGGAAAAAAATGCTTATTCCATGAGCAATCGTTTGCACGGTTTCAAGGAAATCCACCATATTATTGATGCAATACAAAAAAGAGGTAGTGCTCACTTGGGCAAGTAAGTACTACCTCTCCTTCAAAGAATATTTTAATCTAACTTTCGCATGTACAGAAGTTAGAGAAGTTTACATTAACGGGCAAGCCATGCCTCGGGATTGAGTTTGACTGTTTCCTTGCGCAACTGGAACTGCAGGATATTGTCGGCACCCACGGCACCTAAAGCCTGACGGGTACTTACCTTCTGGCCCTTGTGAACACTCACCGACTTGAGGTTACAATATACAGAGATATAGGCACCATGGCGAACAAGGACATTCCACATACCTCCATAACCAAAGACGGCACTTACCTCGCCATCGTAGATGCTACGAGCCACGCAACCGGGTTTGCCCAAAAGGTTGATACCCTTATTGTCGAGGGTAACGCCGGAAAGACCCTGTACATTGTATTGTCCGAAATGACTCACTATCTTGTAAGTTCCTGAGATAGGCATAGGAAGGCGACCACGGTTGGCCTCAAAACCTCCACTCAGCATACGGTCTACCGTACTGAGAGTAGCAGCATCATTGGCTTCCCGGCGGGCGCTTGCCAACTCTTTGCGGTTGCGTGCCTCATCAGTTTTTGCCTTCAACTCTGCAGCTCGTCTGTCGGCCTCAGCCTCACGAGCAGCCTGTTCAGCTCTGGCCTGTCGGTTGGCTTGTTCTGCAGCCTCACGGGAAGCCTTCTCTGCACGGGCACGTGCCTTATCCTGAGCTCTGGCCTTAGCACTGTTTTCGGCTTGCAGACGAGCTTCCTCCTGGGCCTTACGAGCCAACTCTTGAGCCTTACGATTCTCTTCTGCAGCACGCTGACGAGCCAACTCGGCCTCACGTTCCTTGCGCCGTGCCTCCTCTATACGGCGGGCATTCTCACGCGCCTCAGCCTCGGCCTGTTTCTTTCGACGAGCCAGTTCCTCACGCCTACGCTGTGCTGCCGCCTGAGCTTCAGCCTTACGTTTAGCCTCAGCTGCCGCACGGGCACGCGCTTTCTCTACCTCAATGGCTATCAGACGGTCTATCTGCGCATTGATGGCAGCATCCTTCTTGCGCTGATCAGCAATAACAGCCTGAATGGTTTTCTGTTGCTTCTGCAATCCCTGCACCACTTGCTGTTGCTCGGTCTGCTTGCCTTCGAGCGCAGTTTTCTCTTGCTGACCTTTATATAAAAGGTTGTTCTTATGTCCCTTCACCACCTGCAGTTGCTTGTGCTTCTCGGTCACCTGCTTCTGCTTGGCCTTTACAGCCTCGCCCTGTGCCTTCTGATAGGCAGAATACTGACGTATGAACGACAGGCGGCGATACATCTGCGTAAGGTTCTTGGCGCTGAAGATAAACATGAGCTTGTCTTGCACGGAGTGATGACGGGTCATATAGCGCATAGAACGGATGTACTTGTTCTTTCGGTCCTGCAACTGCTGTTCAAGGGTTTTGAGCTGAGTATTGAGCAAGCCGATATTGCCATCGATGTGGTGGATATCCTGCTGTATACCATCGATGTTCTTCTGTCGCTGGTCGATTTCGCCATTAAGCACCATGAGGTCTTGCAGACGTTTCTTCACGTCGGCCTGATTGCGGCGGAGAGCTTTCTCCTGCTCCTTGATTTTCTTTTGTATGTTGGCACGCTGTCCCTGCAATCCTCGAATGGAAGCATTGCTATAGGCGGCTTTCTTCTCTGCCCGTGTGGGAGCCTTGGATTGGCGCCTTTTCACAGGTTTCTTTTTTGGGGTTTTCTTTTGGGTTCTTACCGTTCTTGCCGTTGTGGCAGTCTTCTTTCTTTGTGCAGTCTTCTGCGCATAAGGAGTCAAGACAAACGACAAGGCCAGAATAATCAATAATATACGTTTCATTTACAGACTCATTATTTTATTCAGCACGTCTTCTGCCGATACTTGCTTGTACTTGCTCGAAACTTCGGAACGCGACTCCCAGTTGCTGTCGGTCTTCACCTCGTTCATCTTGATAACGAGATTGACCTCCTTCTTCTGGCGGGTTGCATTAGTGACAAGAGTCATATCCAACAAGGCTGGGAACATCTTGACACCTACGGCGCGGAAGTTGTCATAACGAATATGCACTCCCGATGTGCCATGCTGCGAACTGACATACTCCACGTCGGCTTTGTCTATACGACCTGTGGCACGCTGGGAAGTCCAGGCATACGTCATGTTGCCATACTTCAAGGTGACTGGAACTTCGTTGCCCTCGACAGCCAAATCAGCATCAAACTTCTTCAGATCAGACTCCTTCACCTGCTTGGCTCCTGGCAAGAGAAGCTGATTCCAAAACAGCGCCTGCAACGAATAGAAGTTGATGCCCTGCTTCTGCAGGAAGTCTACCTGATTATAGTCTGCCTTGATATACTGTTTGTGATAACGGTCGATGATGAGCACATAATCGGGGGTAAACTCCAGACGGCCTATCTCAAAGCCCAGGATAGGAGCATACAGCTGCAGACGTATCACATCGTCCTTACGCATTCGAAGTGCACCATCTACCGAAATTTTCTTCTCTCCCATACGGATGGTGAAGTTCATGCTGCCCGTAATATTCTTGGCGTACACCTGATTGTCGGACACCTTCTGTACAAAGGCCAGTTTCTGCATGCGTTCGGTCTCCACGCTTTTCACCTCCTGATGGGGCAAGTTCTTGTTGTTCACACTATCGGAGATTATCTGTTTTTTGGTGCCACACGATGCCAGCAACATCAAGGGCAGGCAGAATGCTGACAGTTTCATTATTTTGTTTTTTTCCATTTTCGCTTATATTTAATGATTTCACTTTCTGTCATATATTTCCTGCACTCGATTTTCACCTTCAGAGCATCAGGGTCCTGGCTGCCTTTCTGTGCCTGCTTCCAGTAGGCCACAGCCTGGTCGGTAAGTCCGTTCATGGCATAAATGTCGCCTGCATGCTCAATAACGGTACTGTTGTCGGCCGTTGAATCACTATACGCCAAGGTTTGGTCGATATAGGTTTTGGCCTCAGCATAACGTTCCTCCATAAAGAGAATCCACGCATAAGTATCAAGATAGGTGGAGTTCTTGGGCTCTGCCTTGATGGTCTTGTAGCTCATCAACTCTGCCTTCTGCAGGTTCTTGCCCGTCTGACTGATGTAGTAAGCATAATTGTTGAGTCCTGGAACATTGTCGGGTTTCCAATGCAGACAGGAATCGTAAGCGGCAAAAGCCTCTGCCTGACGGTTCTTGCCATGAAGGATGTCGCCCATGATCATATAAAGGTCGGACACCAAATCGGGAGAGCTCTTGCTGTTGATCTGTCCCACTCCGCGGCGGAACTCTTCGAGCGTGGCATCTTCCTCATGCTTCATATAGTGCGCCATACCGCCAAAGTAATAGAATACCATCTCTTCCGGATTGTAGTCATGGGCAGCATTAGACAGGCGGATAACCTCGTCGTAGTCTTTCTTTTCCCATAGATTCTGAATGAGTTGGATGCGCGACTCACTACGGTCGGGAGCTATCTCGAGCACCTTGCGGTAAGCGGCATTGACCGTATCCATCGGCATTTTCTTAATATTCATATAGGCAGCACGGAACTCAGCGATGTCTGCCGAGGGCTTGGGCTGAGCCAGCATTCTGTCGAAAAGAGCGATGACTTGGGTTGAATCGGCACCATGGCTCTCGTTATCCTGTATGAACGAGCGAATCATCATCAACTTGGTATCCAGGTCGGTCTTCTTGCCCAACAGAATGCGGTCGAGCATGGCGTGAGCCTGTTCTTTCTGGTCGGTGGCATTATAATAGTCATAGAGCGACATCTGGGCATACGAGTTGTCAGGCTCTTCTTCGAGCACATGGGTAAACAACTTGTAGGCCTCTTTCCGGCGCTGGTGTTCCATAAGCCAGTTGCCCAACATGGTTTTATAAATCATATCAAGCGGATGCGCCTCGGTCAGCGACTTGAGTTCCTTGTAGGCTGACTTGGAATCGTTCATCAACTCGTAGATGTGCATCTTCTCAAGCGTGAACTTCTCGTTCTCGCCCTCTTCTGTCTCCAAGCGGTTGAGGGTTTTCAGCATCTGTGGATATTCTTTCTGCTGCTGATAAAGGCGCAACAGCATATAGAGCGCATCGGTATTGTCGTGATTCTGAGCGAAGATGCCTTCATAAGCTTCGATAGCCTTGTCGTACTGCTGGTTGGCAACATAATACTGTGCCATCCGCTCGCGAAAGGTAAGATTGGATGGAGCCAAGGTGATGGCACGCGCCAGACAGTCTTGAGCCAAGGAGTCTTGCTTCATCTGCTGATAGTACATCGACTGATAGAAATACACCTCAGCAGCACGTGGATTGATTTTGCGGGCATGTTCAAAAAGCTCGAATGCATCGCCGTAACGACCCAATGCCTGAAGACGGGCCGCCTCCTGAAAGAAGTAGTCGTAACGCTTGCGGTCATTGCCCGTCAAACCATCGGCAGCCTGCACGGGCATAGCTGTCAGGAATGCCATAAAGCTTATGAAGCCCAAGAATACTTGTCTCAAAATATTGATTCTATTCACAACAGATTAATTGAATGTATCTATATTATTTTACACCTGTATGACCATAGCCACCAGCACCTCTCTCGGTTTCATCGAGCGTCTCTACTTCGATGAATTCAGCATTTTCGTGCTTGGCAATCACCATTTGGGCAATACGCTCACCATCATTGATGACAAAGTCGGTCTGCGAGAAGTTGATGAGCAGAACCATGATCTCGCCTCGATAATCGGCATCAATAGTGCCTGGGGTATTAAGAACAGTAATGCCATGTTTCAATGCCAACCCACTGCGAGGACGTATCTGTGCCTCGAAGCCTGCTGGCAAAGCCATGAAAAGACCTGTAGGTACGAGCCGGCGTTCCATGGGGTGAAGCACGATAGATTCGTCGATATTGGCACGCAGGTCCATACCTGCGCTCAGGGGTGTGGCATAAGCTGGCAACGGCTGATGCCCGCGATTGATAATTTGTACTTTCATCATGTTCATTCTTTTAAGATGCAAAAATAATGTTTTTCGGGCACATTTAGGCATTTTCATGACGAAAATGATAGATTTTATAAAAAATAAATGCTTTTTTATTTTGTATTGTGTCAGGATTGCTGTATTTTTGCGATATGGAATGGATTAAACTCATATCTAACAAGCGTTTCGGACAGGAGCATAAGCATGCCGAGCGCCACGACGACCGGTCGGAGTTCAAACGCGACTACGACAGGCTCATCTTCTCGTCGGCTTTCAGACGACTGCAAAACAAGACTCAGGTTTTCCCGTTGCCTGGTTCTATCTTTGTACACAACCGACTGACCCACAGTCTGGAAGTATCGAGTGTAGGAATGTCGTTGGGCAACGACATCTCGAAACGTATCATAGAAAAGCGCCCAGAACTGAAGGATACTCTCTTTGAGGAAATAGGAACTATCGTGAGCGCAGCCTGCCTGGCACACGACTTGGGCAATCCTCCTTTCGGCCATTCTGGAGAAAAAGCCATACAGACTTTCTTCAGCGAGGGAGCAGGAAAAGCAGTAAAAGAGCTGGTTTCACCGGAGTTTTGGCAAGATATCACTCACTTCGAAGGCAACGCCAATGCCTTCCGCATACTGACCCACCAATTCAAGGGAAGACGCAAAGGCGGCTTCGTCATGACCTACTCCATGCTGGCTTCTATCGTAAAATATCCATTCGCCAGCCAGTTGGCTGGAAGTCATGGCAAGTTCGGTTTCTTCACCTTGGAAAAGGCCTCATACCAGAAAGTGGCCGATGAATTGGGCATTTTTTGCAAGTCAAAACCTGGTGAGCCTCTAAGATACGCCCGTCATCCGTTGGTATATATGGTAGAGGCTGCCGACGACATCTGCTACGAAATCATGGACATCGAAGACTCCCACAAACTCAAGATTCTGTCTTACGAAGAGACGGAGAGACTGCTGTTGGGATTCTTCGACAAGGAAACCCAAAATAAGATTAAGGAGCGAATCAAGGAAGAAGGCGTGACCGACGAGAACGAAAAGGTGGTCTACATGAGAGCCAGCGCCATCGGCCGACTGGAGAACGAATGTGTAACGGCCTTCCTGGAGCATGAGAAGGAAATTTTGGCAGGAACATTCGAGGGAAGCCTCATCGACCATATCGCCGAACAACAGCGAAATGCCTACAAAGAATGCGAGAAGACTTCGTTTGCAAAGATTTACCACAGCAAGCCTGTACTCGACATCGAACTGTCAGGTTACAAGATTATGGCTACACTTATGGAAGTGTTTGTCAATGCAGCTATCACGCCCGAACGTTTCGACTCTCAACAACTATTGCGACGGGTAAGCAGTCAGTACGACATCAACAACGAGAATATAGAGGAGCGAATCATGGCTGTCATCGACTATATCAGCGGAATGACCGACATTTACGCCCTCGACATCTATCAGAAGATAAACGGTATCAGCCTGCCTATCGTATAGGGCGTGAGGGAGAGAAAACGGAAAACACGAACGCATATTTATACTGTATATTCATGCAATAATTGTCCGAAAAGCGCCACGTAACTGGGAAAAAGAATCTGCCCAACTGGAAAAATATTTTTTCCCAACTGGAAAATTATTTTTTCGCAGTTAACCAAAGCGCCCCGATGAATATATATACTAAAGCTTTTCAGCAGAATAAATAGAAAAAACAAGTACTTGCATTGTCCATCACAAGCAACTTAGTTTTATCAGCAAGTTAAAAATCGCAAACATTCATAAACAAGAATACTAAAAAAGCGCCTCGAATGAACGAAACGCTTCTTTAGTATCTTGTTTTACTTCTTCAACTTTCACTCCACTCGGAAGTTGAATGTCTTTTATAAAACGGATAAGGTTTACTCGCCTTCCTTTTCCTTATAAATAATATTGTTGGCGCCACTTGTTATCTTCAACGCCTCCGGATGCTCGGCTATGAAACTGTTGATATGGCGCACACGCTTTTCTTCCAAGATCTCGTCGACAGCAATCAGAATACCAGTTTCCTCCACATCACCAAAACCATAATTGATGGCTGTGCCGAAAAGTTTCATCGTAGGACTGAGATTCATATAAGCATTCACCAAAGGGGGAATGTTGTAGCCCAACTCACGTACCTCGCGATTGAGAATGCGATAGTCGGCACGGAAGTCATCTTCGGTAAAGAGCGCCTTCAGCTCACTCTCTGGAGTCTCTATTTTCAATGGTTTCATCGGGATAACAAGATTCTCCTTATCATCGAAATGCTTCTTGAGGAAATAGAGAATCATATCGCGACCACGGCGAATGTAAGACGGATACATCGTCATCTTGCCAAAGAAATATTTCAGCTCGGGATAGAGCACGGTAAGAGCTCCCAGACCGTCCCACAGGTTGTCGAGCGCAAAGATGCTCTTGCTGTTCATGCGCACATTCTGATATTCCAATGAGACAAAGGAACGTCCCAACTCCACGGTATAAGGCATGTACTCCTTAAGGAACTTGTCTGAGAAATGGAACATATGACTCGTAGCCAATATAGGCTGTCCTTTAGCATCGAGTTTCCAGTCTTTACCCAAGAGATAACGATAACCGCCAATAATCTCGTCGGCCTCAGGATTCCACACGATGAGCTGCTTATAACAATTATCTCCAAAGTCGAACTCGTCCAAATCCATTGACTTGCCCGAGCCGCCTCCTGCTGTACGGAATGCGATTTCACGAAGACGGCCTATCTCCTTCAGCACATTGGGAGAGTCGTTGGCTGTCACGATATAGATTTCGTTATGACTCTTGTTTGTCATACGAAGCTGCTTGTCGGGAGTGAGCTCACTCTTCAACAAGTCCCTGTCTATTGGCTGGATTATATCTTCTTCCATAATCTATGATGTAACTTTCTATAATTCGTAAACTTTGTCTTTTACATATTGCGCCCATTCTGTGGGAGTCTTGCTCTTGTCGAAGGTCTGCCAGGGTATGGGCTTGCCAAAGGCGATACGGAAGTCCTTTCCCACGTTCCGGTACATCTCGTCGACCAAGAAAAGCATGGCTAAGTTGAATGGCAAATACTTGTCGCTGAATCGGGCGATGCGATAGAAGCGCTCCGAGTTCTGTCCGCTGAAATGGATAGGCACCACATCGCGCTGATACTCCACACTCTTTGAGATAAATGTCTTTTTCCAGGGCAAGTCGCGAATACTGCCATCTGGCTGTTTGCGGCTGTTGAGACCTGCAGGGAACATCAGCATGTGATTGTCGCTCTGGAAGCCAGCCTCCACCATACGGGGGAAGTCACGGCTCTGGCGTCCCGTCTTGTTGATACCTATACTGACGGGCTTGAGACCTGGCAGATTAAGAAGCAGGTCGTTCACAAGATAACGGAACTTTCCGTCATAATGGGTGCCAATGATGGAGCCAAGCGCCACGCCGTCCTGTCCTCCCAACGGATGATTGGACACGAAGGTATAAAGCTTGCCATCGTTCTTGTCGGGCAGATTCTCCACTCCCTCCAATTGTATGTTCATCTTGAGATACTTCACGCACTCAGTAAGCCACTCGGTACCCTGAAGATGACGACTTTCCCACAAGAAGCGGTTCACTTCATCCTCGTGAACGGTCTTCTTGAGCCAGGACACAAGAAAAGAGGGCACAAACTTTGCCTTTGCTCCCATCTTGCTCTTCAAAATCCTGCTTATGTCAATCGTTTTCTCTATAGATTCGCTCATGTTTGCTGTAAAAACATCTAAAGTACGTGCAAAAATAACTCAACTTTTTTAAATACGTGCCATTTTTAATGAAAAAATGATAAAATACGATGTTTTTGATGAAAAAACAGTCGATTTATATAGCTTTTGGCTTTCATTTTTATGTCTGAAGCTCACTTTAAGCATTCTGAAAGAACTCTCGCCAACTCTTGACACAAGACAAAAAGCGACCTCATTTTATTAAGTTTTATAAATTTTGCAAGAAAAAGTAAACAGATATGAGGATTTTTGTGTACCTTTGAACCCGAATTCTTATTTAAAATAGGTACACATGCGATTAATCGACAACAATACATACCACGTGCCTGTGCTTCTCAAAGAAAGCGTAGACGGTCTGTCCATACATCCTGGAGGAGTGTATGTGGACGTTACTTTTGGAGGCGGAGGCCACTCTAAGGAGATACTCTCACGAATAGCCGACAACGGTCACCTGTACAGCTTCGACCAAGACGCCGACGCCGAACAGAACGTCATCCCCAATGAGCATTTCACCTTCGTATGCTCCAACTTCAGATACCTGAAGAACTGGATGCGTTACTATGGCGAGGAAGGTATTGACGGGTTGCTTGCCGACCTGGGTGTATCGAGCCATCATTTCGATGATGAGAGCAGAGGCTTCTCCTTCCGCTTCGACTCTCCGCTCGACATGAGAATGAACAAAAGAGCGGGCAAGACTGCTGCCGATATCGTAAACGAATACGAGGAGGAGGCACTTGCAGACATCTTCTACCTGTACGGCGAACTGCGCAACGCCCGGCGCATAGCTGCAGCTATCGTCAAAGCGAGAAGCGACCAAAAGATAGAAACAACAACCGACTTCATACACGTAGTGGAGCCTTTCTTCAAGCGCGAGCGAGAGAAAAAAGACATGGCCAAACTGTTCCAGGCCCTGCGAATAGAGGTAAACCACGAGATGGACGCCCTGAAGGAAATGCTCAAGGCTGCGACAGAAATCCTGAAACCAGGCGGAAGACTGTCGGTCATCACTTACCACTCGCTGGAAGACCGAATCGTGAAAAACGTGATGAAGACGGGAAACCCAGAGGGAAAAGTGGTGCAGGACTTCTACGGAAGAATAGAATCTCCCTTCAGACTCATCAACAACAAGGTCATCATCCCCGACCAGGAGGAGCAAGAGAGAAACCCAAGAAGCCGAAGCGCCAAACTTAGAATTGCAGAAAAGAGATGAAAGAAAAAGAAATAAAGGAAGACCAGGAAGCGAAGGCCGACAGCAAGACTGCCGAGACACCCGCTCCTCAAGAGCTGGGCAAGAAGGCAAAAGAGGCAAAAGAAACGAAAGCCTCACAAAAGCCCCAAGACTCGCAAAACTCAGACGATCCAAAGGAGCCGGCTGAGGAAGAGGAACACGAGGAGTCGTTCAAAGAAGCCATCGCCAAACAAGCCATAGAAGACGAGGCGCCCCTATCGTCGAGCTTCACCCTAAGAAAGATTTTGGGCGGCGACATTCTGACGGCACAAGTGATACGCCGGCAGATATGGCTCATCGTGTTAGTGGTGTTCTTTATCATCATATACATATCCAACAGATACAGCATACAACAGGACATGATAGAGATAGACCAACTGCAGGAGGAACTGCAGAACGCCAAATACAAAGCCCTGTCGAGCAGCAGCCAGATAACAGAAAGAAGCCGAGAGAGCAACGTGCTGAAAATGCTGCAGAACAACAAAGACAGCGTCCTGCACATTGCCACCCAGCCACCATACATCATAAACGTACCGGAGAATGAGTAAATTTGACAATAAGAGAGTGATGCCACGATACAGCGCCATAGCCATCGTCATGACGGTCTTTGCACTCTGCATCGTAGGAAAATCCATATACATAGCAACAGCCAAGCGCGACTACTGGATGAAGGTGGCACAGCGACAGAAGAAAGATTCTGTAACCGTGAAGCCTACCCGAGGAAACATCCTTAGTTGCGACGGGCAGTTGATGGCCAGCTCGCTGCCTGAGTATAAGCTCTTCATGGACTTCAAGGCACTCAAAGAAGCTGGCAACGACTCACTGTGGGACGTCAAGGAAGGCTCCATCTGTATGGGACTGAGTAAGATTTTCCCAGAACTGACATTCACCGAATTCAAGCGACACATAGACGAGGGAAGAAAGAAACAAAGCCGACACTGGTCTTTATATCCACGCCGCATCAACTACAACACGTTCACCGAGGTGAAAGCCCTGCCGGTATTCAACCTGGGAAAGAACAGCAGCGGTTTCCATTGGGAAGAATACAACGCCCGAACACGTGGATTCGGAGGACTGGCTGGCAGAACCATCGGAGCCTTGTTTGGTGCCAAGGATACTGCCCGCTTCGGACTGGAGCTCTCATACGACTCCATCCTGAGAGGAACCAACGGAATCGTGCAGCGCAAGAAAGTGCTTAACAAATACCTGAACATTACCGACACGCCACCTATAGACGGAGCCGACATCGTGACCACCATCAACGTGAGCATGCAAGACCTGGCAGAACGCTCATTAGAGCAGGAGTTGAAGGAAATCAACGGAAATGTGGGCGTAGCCATCGTCATGGAAGTGCATACGGGAGATGTGAAAGCCATCGTCAACCTGGAGAAGTGTGATGACGGCGAATATCGGGAAGTAAGGAACCATGCCGTCAGCGACTTGCTGGAGCCAGGCTCTGTATTCAAGCCAGCCTCGCTGCTTGTAGCCTTGGACGACGGAGTGGTTGACACCCTGTGCCGAGTGGAGACAGGAAACGGCGTGTGGAACATGTATGGTCGAGACATGAAAGACCATAACTGGAGAAAGGGAGGCTACGGAATGCTTACCTTTGCGGAGACCCTGTGGTACAGCTCCAATATCGGAGTAAGCCGAATCATAGACGACCATTACCACAAACATCCAGAGAAGTTTGTACAGGGAATAGACCGTCTCGGACTGAGAGACAATCTGAGAATACCATTGGTGGGCTCTACACCTGCCATCATCCGTATGCCTCGCAAGAACAGCCGTGGGCAATACGTCAACTGGAGCAAGACTGCCCTGCCATGGATGAGTATAGGATACGAGACACAGGTTCCGCCCATCAGCACGCTGACATTCTACAACGCAGTAGCCAACAACGGAAAGATGGTTCGTCCGCGCTTCGTCACCAAAGTGGTGAAGAACGGAGAAACCCTCAAAGAGTTCCCAGTAGAAGTCATGCGACCACAGATAGCCAAGGAAAAAAGCATCAAAGAACTGCAGACCATCTTGGAGCAAGTGGTAAGTGTAGGATTGGGACGTAAGGCAGGCTCACCCAATTTCAAGGTGGCAGGCAAGACGGGTACAGCCCAGATATCTAAAGGTGCGGGAGGATACAAGAACGGAGGAACAAACTACCTCGTCAGTTTCGCAGGCTATTTCCCTGCCGATGCTCCTCAATACAGCTGCATCGTCTGCATTCAGAAATCGGGACTCCCAGCTTCGGGCGGCACGATGAGTGGAAAGGTCTTTCATGAAATTTCAGAAGGCATCATGGCACAGAGTCTGAAACTCGATGTGAAAGATGCCCGCGACTCAGCCTCAGTCTTCTTGCCAGACGTAAAGTCGGGCAACATACTGGCTGCCGACTATGTGCTGAAGCATCTCGGAATAAACACCGCCACCAATTGGTCGGGCAGTTATGCGACAGGCAATCCTATATGGGGAAAGGCCGAGAAGGAAGGAAAGAAGAAAGTACTGCTCATCAAGGAGAAGCAATACAGCAAGAATGCCGTACCCGATGTATCGGGCATGGGAGCAAGAGACGCTATCTTCATGATGGAAAGCCGAGGCATAAAGACCAGAATTTACGGTCGTGGAAAAGTAGTAAAACAAAGTCTTGTACCAGGAACAAGAATCAAGAAAGGACAAGTCTGCGCACTCACACTCGACCTATAATATATAATAATGTATAGAAACATCAAAGAAACAGAATATGAAACTACAAGATTTACTCAAGAACATTCAGCCTGTGGAAATAGCAGGCGATGTGGAGACCGAGGTTACAGGAGTGAACATTGACTCTCGAAAAATCAAAGATAGCCATTTGTTCGTTGCCATGAAGGGAACGCAAGTAGATGGTCACAAGTTTATACCCAAAGCCATCGAGCTTGGCGCCAAATCCATTCTGTGCGAAGACATGCCTGAGGAGAAGGTGGAAGGCATCACCTACGTGAAAGTAGAATCTACAGAGGACGCAGTGGGAAAAGTTGCCACCCTGTTCTATGGCGATCCATCCAAGAAACTGAAGCTGGTGGGTGTGACTGGAACAAACGGAAAGACCACCATCGCCACCTTATTATATAATATGTTCCGCAAGTTCGGACATAAGT